>Ga0187807_1000065_pt1 | contig 25803 bp, 23 predicted proteins | sample NC_wetland_sal_i_4_FD_132432 | JGI IMG/M metagenome (GOLD analysis project Ga0187807, IMG submission 132432) | Wetland sediment microbial communities from Neuse River Estuary, North Carolina, USA - ASW_2 | ecosystem: Environmental > Aquatic > Freshwater > Wetlands > Sediment | place: USA: North...
GATGCCGCCCGCGCTGCCCGGCAGCGGCGAGACGGTCAGGTACTCCCCCGCCGTCCCGGCGGGCGCGGCCGGCGGCGGCACGTGGTCGAAGAAGCCGCCGTTCTCGTCGTAGTTCACGATGAACACGGTCTGCGCCCAGACCGCGGGGTTGGAGACGAGGATGTTCAGGATCTGCTGGACGAGGTACTCGCCCCACTCCGGCGGCGCGGCCGGGTGCTCGCACTCGGCGAGCGGCGGGACGATCCAGGACACGCTCGGCAGGCTGCCGCTCTTGACGTCGCTCTCGAAGTTGCCTGGGTAGGTGGGGGTGAGGCCCTTGGCGATCAGTTCGAGGCCGGTGATGGAGAACAGGTCGGTGTAGTTCTTGAAGTAGGACAGGACGCCGAGCCCGAGGAGGCCGGTGGGGTCGTTGTAGACCTTCCAGCTCACCCCGGCCTCGAGCAGCGCCTCGGGCATCGTCTTCCAGTTCAGCGCGCCGGTCATGGCGACGCGGTCGGTCGCGGTCGTGATCACCGGGCCGCCGCTGCCGCCGCTGGGGTTGATGGAAGCGGAGATCGCCATCAGCCGGTTCGGGTCCGTCGGGCCGAGCACCGAGCAGAAGTAGTTGTCGCAGATCGTGAACGCGTCCGCGAGCGCGTAGTAGAAGGAGAGCTCGGAACGGGTGAAGTAGCCCATGGTGACCGGGCCGTTGGCGTCGCCGTCGGCGGACAGGTGCGCCTTGATGAACGAGTCGAGCTTGCCGCCGTTCCAGCTATCGTGCTGGGTCACCCAGTCGTGCGCGATGTCATTGGTGTCCTCGCCGTTCTCCGTCGGCGGGTTGTTCAGCAGGTTGAACGGCTGCATGTAGCCGGTGCTGCTTGGCCCGCTGCCAGGCTGATAGCCGTACTGGTCGAAGATCGGGGTGCCGTTGGAGTTCTTGAGGACGTTCGGGTCGGAGAAGCCGCGCACGGACGACAGCGTGCCGAAGTAGTGGTCGAAGCTCCGGTTCTCCTGCATCAGGATCACGATGTGCTTGATGTCACTCAGGCTCGCGCTTCCGGTGGCGGCCGCGGTCACCTTGTCGATGAGCCTGGCCTGCTCGTCGGTGATCTTGCCCTGTCCGCCGGCCCGGCCCGCGACCGCGGCGCCGAGGGTCGCCGCCGCGCCGCCCACCATGAACGCGCGCCTGGTCGTCTCGTGCTCGTTACCGGCCTGTTCTGGCTTGTCCTGCTCGCTCACTGGTTTCTCCCTGCGCTCGGGTGAATGCGCGACCCGCTGACATCGGTGGACAACGGTGGACTGAGCGTAGAGGCGGCAGTTGGCCATTGGCTAGCCGGTTGTTGACGGGTCGGTAACCTAGCACCGAACAGAACCGGCCACTGTCAAACAGAACAGGCTGGTCGCCGGCTAGCGGCGTTCTCGGCTAGCTGCCGTCACGGAGGTCGGCGGGGGCGCCCTGCTTGTAGGTGATCTCGTCGAAGACCGCGGTGCAGCCCGGGCCGTTCGGTGACTGGGCGAGGAAGCCGACCCGGGCGCCGGACGCCTCGCCGAGCGTGAAATAGCGCAGCAGCCGCCACCAGGCGCCGTCGGTGGAGGCGTGGAACGCCCACGCCCGGCCGGACCGGGTGATGCGCAGCCATAGCGGGCCGCCCGCGGTCTCGAACGAGTTGCTGTCGTCGGAGGTGCCCCTGGTGACCACGGTGACCGCGGTCGGCTTGCGCTGGGGAGAGAACTCGTAGCAGAGCTTGGCCCAGCGGCGCTCGCTGAGGTACAGGAGCAGGACGCCCGCGTCGAAGGCGTTGGCGAACCGGACCGTGACCCGGGCGGCGAGCGTGAAGTCGAGGTCGCCGGGCAGCCCGGTCAGCCGGCCCGCGTCCGGCCGCGCGCCCTCCTCCCCGGCCGGGTCGATGAACAGGTCGGACTTGGCACCGCAGGTCAGGACCAGACCGCTGCCTGAGACGGTGGCCTGGCATGCCGGACTTCCCGACGGCGCAAGCGGGAACGGCATTCCCGGGATTACCACGTCGGTCATGATCGCAGTCTCCCACGGCGGGCGGCCGGCCCGCCGGCCGTCAGGATGGCGGGCCGGTCTCGATCCGGCGGCGGACTTCGGCGAGGCCCTCGGCGCCCGGCTCGATGGACCACCAGCTCTCGACCCACCAGGTGGCGCCCGCCGCTGCCCATTCCTTGGGGTCCGCCGGGTCCAGCCGCATGAACTCCCCCGTGCTGTCCGCCTCGAGGACGATGTCGTAGGGCTCCGCGGCTAGCCCGGCGTCCGCGCGGAGCGCTTTCATCTCGCCGGCTATCTGGGCGAGTTCGGCGGGGCCGTTGAGGTCCCGGCCCTCGCCATCCTCGAGGATCGCGGGCAGCAGCCCGTCCCAGCGCGCGGCCCGCGCCAGCGACGGCTGGGTGGCGCGCCCGGTGACGCGCGCGCCGACCACCCACACCGGCGGGTGCGGGCGCTGCACGGGAGGGCCGGGGAGGAAGTGGTCGGTGGGCGTCACCCGGTAGTGCTTGCCGGTGAAGCTGAACGGCTGCCCGCGCATCAGCCCGGCGTAGACGGCCAGGCATTCGTCGAGCTTCTCGGTGCGGGCTTTACGGCCCTCATCCGGCTCGAACGCGGTCCAGCCCTCGTGCACCGCGCCGAGGCCCACGCTCAGCACCGTCCTGCCGCCGCTGAGCCGGTCGACCGTGCCGACCGCCGACGCCAGGTCCCACGGCCGCCACCGCGACGCCGGGGTCAGCAGCGTGCCCAGCCTGATCCGCTCGGTCACCATCGCCGCGGCGGCCAGGGCCACCCAGGCGTGCACTCCCCAGACCGCCTCCCAGGTGAACACGCCGTCCCAGCCGTTATGCTCGCCAAGCGCGGCGAGGTCCGCGAACTCGCGCGCGTCCGCGTGCGGCACCACGAAACCGAATCGCATAAGGGGACCGTAACGCCGGCCACCGACATTCCGGCGCTCATGGCGGCGGTCGCGCCGGCCCTCATGCCGGCACTGGGCGCCGGGGCCTCGCCAGCCACTGGGAGAACAGGAAAACCGCGCCGCCGAGGGGGTTGACGCACACGATGGCGACCGCCCAGGCCCACCTCGGCAGGAAGCGCACCTCGTCGGCGTTGGCGAGACGCACCAGGCAGAAGAATATGAACGCGACGAGGAACACGAGGGCGAGCAAGATCGCGATCGCTACGACGGAAGCGGCGAATCCTCCCATGGTCCGACGGTACTCCAGTCTGCGCGCGATCGTTCCCTGCGGTGCCGTGGCCGGTGGATGATGTGATCATGACTGCATGGGCGGGGCGGCCCGCTACCGAGATCGCCGCGGCGGTCCGGGCCGGCGAGGCGACGGCCGGCCAGGTGGTCACCGCCCACCTGGACCGGATCGCGCGGCTGAACGCGGAGCTCGGCGCGTTCGTCCGGGTGCGGGCGGCCGAGGCCGCGAGCGAGGCCGACGCGGTAGACAAGCGGGCCGACCGGGCGAACCTGCCGCTGGCCGGAGTCCCGGTCGCGGTGAAGGACGCGGTGCCGGTCGCCGGGGAGCCGATGCGGGTCGGTAGCGCCGCGCTGCCGGATCACGTCCAGGGCGAGGATCACCCGGTGGTCGCCCGGCTCCGCGCCGCCGGGGCGGTCGTGGTCGGGCTGACCAACCTGCCGGAGCTCGCGATCTACCCGTTCACCGACAGCGCGTTCGGGATCACGCGCAACCCGTGGGACCGGCGGCGCACCGCCGGCGGCTCGTCCGGCGGGTCGGCGGCGGCGGTGGCCGCGGCGCTCGTCCCGGTCGCGCACGGCACCGACGGGCTTGGCTCTGTCCGCATTCCCGCGGCCGCGTGCGGGCTGTTCGGCATCAAGCCCGGGGCCGGCGTGGTCCCCGCCCAGCTCGGGGGTGACAACTGGTTCGGCCTGTCGGAAAACGGCGTGCTCGCCACCACGGTCGCCGACGCCGCGCTCACGCTCGGGGTGATGGCGGGAACGGGGTTCCCGGTGAGCGAGCCGCCCCGGTTGCGGATCGCCTGGTCGGTCCGGCCGCCGGGCCCCGGCATCGTCGTGCACCGGACGTGCGCCACGGCGGTCCGCCAGTGCGCGGCGCAGCTCACCGCGCTGGACCACGACGTCCAGGAGGATGGCCCGCGCTACCCGGGGTGGCTTATCCCGGTCGTGCTGTCGTACTGGTTCGCGGGCCCGGCCGCCGACGCCGGCGGCCGGCTGGCCGGCCTGGCCGGCCTGGAACCGCGAACCCGCCGGCACGTCCGCGCCGGACAGGCGGTGCTGCGGGTGCGGCCGCCCGCCGAGCGGGACAGGCAGCGGCTGCGCGCGGCGCTCGAGCCGTTCTTCGAGCGGCATGATGTGCTGGTGATGCCGACGCTGGCGCGGCCGTGCCCGCCCGCGCGGCGCTACGGCGAGCGGTCATGGCTGCGCAGCGTCGGCACCGCCCTGATGTTCGCCCCGATGACGGGGGCGTGGAACCTGGCGGGCTACCCGGCGGCGTCGGTGCCGGTGCCTGTGCCCGGCCCGGGACTGCCGGGTGCGGTGCAGCTCGTGGCCGCCCCGGGCCGGGAGCAGGTGCTGCTGGCGCTCGCCGCGCAGCTCGAGCGGGCGCAGGGCTGGCGGCGGCACGCGCCGGGTTACTCGCCGGCTGACTCGCCGGGCGGCTAGAGGGGCAGCTTGAGGCCCTCGTGGGAGGCCTCGAAGCCAAGGGACTCATAGAAGCGGATGGCGCCGGCGCGGCGCTTGTCCGAGGTCAGCTGGACGAGGCCGCACCCGCTGCGGCGGGCCGTGTCGATCGCCCATTCGAGCATGGTCCGGCCGAGTCCCTGCCCGCGCCACGGCGCGGCGACGCGGACGCCCTCGATCTGCGCGCGAAGCGTGCCGTGCCTGCTCAGCCCGGGGAGAAAGGTCAGCTGCAGCGTGCCGACGACCTGCCCGTCGGCTTCCGCGACGATCAGGCGGTTGCGCGGATCGGCCGCGATCTCGTCGAACGCCGCCCAGTACGCGCCGTCGACCGCGGTCTCCCGGCCGGCGCCGATCTCGTCGTCGGCAAGCAGCGCTACGATCTGCGGCACCTCCTCGCGCCGCGCGTCCCTGATGATCACCACGCCCCGATCGTACGGACCGCGGCGGGGCTGCAGCGGGGCGCAGCGGGGTTGCATGATCATGCAGTCCTATGCATATACTTTCAGTGTGTCTAAGGTGCTTTCCTCTCTTCCTGTCGGCGAACGGGTCGGGATCGCCTTTTCCGGCGGCCTCGACACCTCGGTAGCGGTCGCGTGGATGCGCGAGAAGGGCGCCGTGCCCTGCACCTACACCGCCGACATCGGCCAGTATGACGAGCCCGACATCGCCTCGGTGCCGGGCCGCGCGGCGGCGTACGGCGCGGAGATGGCCCGCCTCGTCGACTGCCGGGAGGCGCTCGCCGAGGAGGGGCTCGCCGCGCTTGCCTGCGGGGCCTTCCACATCAGGTCGGGCGGGCGCGCCTACTTCAACACCACACCGCTCGGGCGGGCCGTCACGGGCACCTTGCTTGTGCGCGCGATGCTCGAGGATGGCGTGCAGATCTGGGGGGACGGCTCCACCTTCAAGGGCAACGACATCGAGCGGTTCTACCGGTACGGCCTGCTCGCCAACCCGTCCCTGCGGATCTACAAGCCGTGGCTCGACGCCGACTTCGTCGCCGAACTCGGCGGCCGCAGGGAGATGTCCGAATGGCTGCTGGCGCGCGGCCTGCCGTACCGGGCGAGCACGGAGAAGGCCTACTCGACCGACGCGAACATCTGGGGCGCCACGCACGAGGCCAAGTCGCTCGAGCACCTCGACATGAACATCGAGATCGTCGAGCCGATCATGGGCGTGCGGTTCTGGGATCCCGCCGTCGAGATACCCGCCGAGGACGTCACGATCGGCTTCGAACACGGGCGGCCGGTGACGATCAACGGCAAGGAGTTCGGCTCCGCCGTCGACCTCGTGCGGGAGGCCAACGCGACCGGCGGCCGGCACGGCCTCGGCATGTCCGACCAGATCGAGAACCGGATCATCGAGGCCAAGAGCCGCGGCATCTACGAGGCGCCTGGCATGGCGCTGCTGCACGCGGCGTACGAGCGGCTGGTGAACGCGATCCACAACGAAGATACGATCGCCAGCTACCACAACGAGGGGCGGCGGCTCGGCCGGCTGCTGTACGAGGGCCGCTGGCTGGACCCGCAGGCGCTGATGCTGCGCGAGTCGCTACAGCGCTGGGTCGGCACGGCGGTCACCGGGGAGGTGACGCTGCGGCTGCGGCGGGGCGAGGACTATTCCGTCCTCGAGACGTCGGGGCCGGCGTTCAGCTACCACCCGGACAAACTGTCGATGGAGCGGACCGAGGCGCCGGCGTTCGGCCCGGCCGACAGGATCGGCCAGCTCACCATGCGCAACCTCGACATCGCCGACTCGCGCGCCCGTCTCGAGCAGTATGTCGCGCTCGGCATGATCGGCACCCCGCATCCGACCCCGATCGGCGCCGCGCAGGCGGCCTCGACCGGGCTGATCGGCGCGCTGCCCGAGGGCGGCGCCGAGGCGATCGCCGCCCGTGACGAGGTCCCCGGAGCGGACGCGCTGCTGGACCAGGCCGCGCTGGAATCCGGCACCGACTGACGGCGGCCGCGTAGGGCGCGGTGCCGCCGGCGCGGTACCGCCGGTCCGGTGCCCCCGGCGCGGCGGTTGCGCGCCTGCGGCTGACACGTGCCGACCGTATGCTGCATTTGCCGTGTTGTAGGCGGTTCGCGTGTGTAGCATCTCGACGCGTGCGGCAGATTATCGCCAGGCATGACGCGGACACCGCGTCCAGCGCGCCCGTGGCGGGGTCCCGCCGGGTCGGGCTGGGCCGGCTCTCGCGCGGCGGGCTTGTCGGCGTGGTCGCGGCCTGCGCCGTGCTGGCGGGCGGCGGGGTCGCGGCGGCCACCCTGCTGGGCAGTTCGGCGGGCGGCGGCGCGCGGCAGGCCGCCGTCAAGAACGTCACCGTCGGCGGCGCGGCCGGAGGCGGGTCCGGCAATGCGGCGGCGGCGATGCCGCAGGTCGCGGCCGGCCCGCGGATGGCGGTAATGCCGAAGCCTAAGACCCGGGCGAGCACGCCGGCCGCCGGGCGATCCGGCAGCGCCGCGCCGGGTGGCTCTGCCGCTGCTCCGGCAGCCGGATCGGGGACGTGCGCGCATCCGTCGTTCGTGACGTCGGATCAGTACGGCATGTGGAACCTCGACCCGTACTTCGTCTACAACAACATGTGGGGGATCAGCGGCTACACCGTGACCCAGACCCTGTACGCGTGCTCGTACAGCGACTGGTACGTCGTCGCGGACATGAACAACGACAGCGGCGACGGGCACGTGAAGACGTACCCGAACTCCCACCGGGACTTCGACAACGAGCCGGCGATCTCCTCGCTGAGCTCGGTCACCAGCACGTTCGCCGAGACCAGCCCGGGCACCGGGATCTACGAGGACGCCTACGACATCTGGCTCAACGGCATCGCGACCTCAGGCTCGACCGAGGTCATGATCTGGACGGAGAACCACGGCCAGGTGCCATCCGGCTCCGTTGTCGGCAACGTGACCCTCGACGGGCGGTCCTGGACGGTCTGGAAGACGAGCGGCAACTACATCGCGTTCGTCGCCAACTCGAACTTCACGTCCGGGACGATGAACCTGCTCGCGTTCTTCCAGTGGATCATGGGGCAGGGCTGGATACCGGGGAACTCCACGCTCGGGCAGGTGGACTACGGCGTGGAACTCGTCTCGACGAACAGCGTGCCCGCGACGTTCACGTTCAGCGACTTCTCGGTCAACGCCAGCTGACCCGGCGAAGCCTCGGCGGCTGGCTCACATCTGTCACTTCTGTCGCTTCCGTGGACTTTGTACCCCACGTGACCACTTCGTGGATCGAGTGACCGGTCACAAGTTGTCACGGCTGGTACAAAGTGCTGCTAGGTATCCCCGCCGCTGAAGCTCGTGAGATCAGCGGGGTCGGTGGGGCAGGTGGGATTACCTCGACGGCGGGACGGAACAGGGCGAAGAGGCCGCGGCGGCCGTCGAGGGGGTCGGCCGGGCCGGTGAAGCCGGCGCGGGCGAGCAGGGCGGCCTCGACCGCGTTGAACGCGGCCTTGCCTGCCTGCAGCGGGCCGGCGTCCGTGCCATCCGCGGCGCGCAGGCCGGCCGCCTGGGTGGCGCAGATGCCCAGGGCGTCGCGCAACTGGGGTTCCGGCAACCCGAGCATGAGGTCGGCCGCCAGGCCGGCCCCGATCGCAGCCGACACCACCGGGAGCGACCAGCCATCAACACCTGCCAGCCCCGCCTCGACCAGCCCGGCGGCCTCGACGCCCGCGGCGATGGCCGCGGCGCAGTCGTCCCCAAGGGCCCGCGCGGCGGCGCAGACAATCATGGCTACTGTCTCGTCCGGGCTACCCTCGATCGCGGCGGCGGCCGTCAGCCAGGCCGTCAGCGCGGGCCCGTCGGGGAGCGGCGTGCTAGCGGCGGGCGGCGGGTCATAAGCGTAGGCAGGCCGCAGCGCGCGCAGCGCGCGCGCTGCGGGGCTATTCGTCCCCGCCGCGACAGCGGCAGCGAAACGGGCCAGTTCAGCCTCGGCCCGGGCGGTAGGCGCGGCATCCGCCGCCAGGGCGAGGACCCGCTCAGTTGTGCTGCCCGGGCTGGGGGTGGGGAAGGGGCGCCAGGGGTGTGACGCCGCGTCGTTCGGCGCCGGCTCCTGGCGCCGATGTGACGCGGTGAACACCCCCAAGCCCGAAGCCCCCGGGCGCAGGCAGGCGAGCAACTCGGACACGCCGGGGGCGGCTGGCAGGCGGTCCACCGCCTGCCAGATGCGGTCCGCCGCCGCGTCGCCCAGCACCGGATCCGCGAGTGCCCGGACCTTGGCCAGCAGTTCGGCGTCGGTGAGCGGCCGGGCGGCGCTGCCGCGGGTGTGCTCGACGCGCACCTCCACCGGGCCGGCCGAGCGCGTCTCGATCCGCAGCACCGCCGCGTCGCGGGCGACGCCGGGATCGGGGTCCAGCGTGATCAGCCCGCGCAGCCTGGCCACCTCCGGCGCCGTCGCCACCGCGTCACTGAACTCCGCCAGGCCTGCCCGCCCGAACAGCAGGCCCACCGCCACGCCGTGCCTGGCGCTGAACCTCGACCGCAGGCCGTCCTCCGGCTGCACCGTGCCCATGAGCTCGGGAACCAGCGGATGGCAGCGCAGCGTGACCGCGGTGATCTCCGCCGGGTCGAGCCGGTTCGACACGGCGATCGCCGCGTCCATCCCGGGATGCGCCACGACGCCGCACGGATAGGTCTTGAAGGTGTTCAGCTCCAGTTCCCAGCCGCGGCCAGGCCGGTCGCCGCTCAGTTCCTGGCGGTGCACCCGTGCCGACAGCACGTCCAGCACGCCGCCGGGACCCAGCGGGTCGGGCGGCCCGGCCAGCCCGGCGGCCGCCAGCCGCGCCGCGAGCACCCCGTTGGCCGCCGCCTTGCCCGCGTGCAGCGGCTTGGTCATCGAGCCGAACGCCTCGCGGTGCCCGGCGGTCATCGTCGCCGCCAGCGACAGCGCCCGCCCGGCCGCCTCGGCGTCCAGGCCGAGCAGCACGGACGCGGCGACCGCGGCGCCGAAGACGCCGCACGTCCCGGTGATGTGCCAGCCGTGGTCGTAGTGCTCGGGCGAGATCGCGTTGCCGATCCTGAGCTGCGCCTCGCAGCCGGCCGCGAACGCGGCGAGGAACGCCGCGCCCGACGGTGCCGTCTCCGGGACGAGTGACAGCACCGTCGCCAGCGCCGCCGCCCCCGGGTGGATGACCGTCGCCAGGTGCGTGTCGTCGAAGTCGTCGAGGTGGGCGGCGGTGCCGGTGACCAGCGCGGCCCAGTACGGGTCGAGCGCCGAGGCCAGGCCGGGCACCGGGGCCGCGCCCGCGCCGCCCGCCGCGGCGGCCGCGGCCAGCAGCGTCGTCACGGCGGGCGCGGTGACCGTTGAGGTGGCCGTCCCGAGCACGTTGAACAGCGTCCGGGACGCCGCCGCCGAGACGGCCGGGGGAAGCGGCTTGGCCGCCGCGGTGAGCATCGTCGCGCAGAAGTCAGCCGTCGTCGTGGGCATGCGCCAACGGTATGGCCACCGGCGGGCGTTTGGGGAGGGGCTAGGGTCGTGATCATGGACATCGGATTCGGGGCGCCGGTCGCGGGCGCCTGGGCGACGCCGCGCAACCTGACGGAGTTCGCGCGGCGGGCGGAGCGGCTCGGCTACCGGTCGCTGTGGACGTTCCAGCGGCTGCTGGTGCCGTCCGGCTCGTCGATGGCCCCCGTCTACCACAGCGTGCTCGACCCGATGGTCTCCCTCGGCTTCGCCGCCGCCGTCACCTCCTCGATCCGGCTCGGGGTCGCGGTGGTCAACCATCCGTTCGCCTCGCCGCTGCTGCTCGCCAAGCAGGCGGCGACCGCGGACGTGCTGTCCGGCGGCCGGCTCGACCTGGGCATCGGCATCGGCTGGCTGCGCGAGGAGTTCACTGGGTCGGGAGCGCCGATGGCGCGGCGTGGCGCGCGGACCGAGGAGTACCTCGCCGCCCTGCGCGCCCTGTGGACCGGTGACGCCGGTTTCGCCGGGACGTACTACACGATCCCCGCCGGGCGGCAGGATCCGCCACCGGTCCAGCGCCCTGGTCCGCCGATCCTGCTCGGCGGCATGTCGCGGGCGGCGATGGAGCGGGCCGGCCGGATCGCCGACGGGTGGGTCACCGCGAGCACCGCCGATCTGTCGCGCATCGCGGAATCGGCGAAAATCGTCCAGGAGACCGCGGCTGCGGCCGGGCGCGGACCGGTGCGGATCATCTGCCGGGGCGTCGTGAGGGCCGGTAAGGAGGCACGGGCAGAATCGGGTCAGCGGGTGCTGCTTTCTGGCGGCTACGCGCAGATCCGTGAGGACGTCGCTTGGCTCGACAGCTGCGGAGTCACCGAGGTGTTCTACGACCTGAACTGGGATCCTGCTGTGGGGAACCCGGACGTCGAGGAAGGAGCGGCCGTGTTGCGTGCCGCGGAGATCATCGAGGCGCTGGCGCCGGCGGGCGCGCGATGAGCGGGTCCGGTCTGCTGCGGATCGGGGTGCTCGGGGCCGCGCGGATCACCGAGCGGGCGCTCATCCAGCCGGCCCGTGCGCTGTCGGCGGTGACGGTCACGGCCGTCGCGGCGCGGGACCCGGCGCGAGCGGACGAGTTCGCCCTCCAGCACGGGATCCCGGTGACGCACCCGTCCTACGACGCGCTGCTCGCCGATCCGGACGTGGACGCCGTGTACGTGCCGCTGCCCAACTCGCTGCACGCGCCCTGGACCCTGGCGGCGATCGCGGCGGGCAAGCATGTGCTGTGCGAGAAGCCGTTCGCGTCGAACGCCGCCGAGGCGGCGGAAGTGGCGGACGCGGCGGCCCGGTCCGGCCTGGTCGTCATGGAGGCGATGCACTACCGTTACCACCCGCTGGTGCGGCGGATGGTCTCGCTGCTGCGATCCGGGGCGATCGGCACGGTGCGGCACGCGCAGTGCTGGACCGCCTGGCCGGTTCCCGATCTCGGCGACATCAGGTACGACTACGGATTCGGCGGCGGGGCGCTGATGGATGGCGGCTGTTACGCGGTGGACTGCCTGCGGCTGGTGGCCGGCGAGCCCTCCGCGGCCACCGGGCCCGCGGTCGGCGGCGCGCTGGCCGACCCGCTCCCCGCGCCGCGCGAGGACGTGGACCGCGCGCTGGCGGCGCGGCTGGAGTTCCCCGGCGGCGTGACCGGCTGGTTCGAGTCGGCGTTCACCCGCGCGGGCGAGTTCCGCGCCGACGTGTACGTGACCGGCGACGAGGGCACTCTCTGGCTGCGGAACTTCGTCCTCGCGCACGAGGGTCGCCTCTTCGTTTTCCCGAACGAGGCGGCCGCCGCCGAGGAGGCGCCGGACTCCGGCGGGGCCGCGGACACCACGTTCGGCTGGCAGCTGCGCGCCTTCGCCGCGGCGGTCCAGGACGGCGCCCCGGTCGAGACCACCGCGGCCAACGCGGAAGCCACCCTGCGGGTCATCGACGATGCGTACCGCGCGGCGTCCCTGCCGCCGCGCGGGTCCGGCTAGCGGCTCCCTTTTCTCGGTGCTATCACCACAGTCACTGACGGGGTGACTACCTGGCCCGTGCGCTGCCGTTGAGCAGCACTGTGGCGACCAGTTCCGGGTTGTCTGTCATCGGCACGTGCCCACAGCCGGTCAGCGGCACGAACCGCGCGTGCGGCAGCCGCCGCAAGGCGACACGGGCCTGCCCGGGCGGCAGCAGCCGGTCTTTGGTGCCCCAGGCGATGGTCACCGGCACCTCCGCCGGCACCGCCTCGGCGAACGACACCCGGTCGGCCAGGACTGCGGCGACCGCTTCACTCGCCCGCAGGAAGGCGACCGCGTCCGCCGAGGCCCGCTCGGCGGTGACGTTGGACGGCCGGCTGACGAACGCGCCCTCGATGACGCCACGGCCGGGCGCGCTGCGCGCCAGCGCGGGGACGAGCGGCCGCAGGGCCGCGCCGGCCAGCTGGGCGGACCTGAAGACCGCCTTGGCGTAACCGTGCTCCCACGGGCTCTGCCAGAAACCGGCCGGGGACAGCCCGGTGACGGTCGCGGCCCTGCCGCGCGCGCCCGCCACCAGGGCGAGCGCGCCGCCGAGCGAGTTGCCCGCGACGTGCGGGCGGTCCAGGCCGAGCTCGTCGAAGAAGGCGAAGATCTCTTCGGCGATCACGCGGACCGGCGGCCGCCCGGCGGTCCGCAGCGGCGGTGACTGCCCGTGGCCCGGCAGGTCCACCGTGATGACCGTGCGGTGTGGCGCCAGCAGGTGAAAGACCGGGTCCCACGCCTGCCTCCGGTGACCCACCCCGTGCAGCAGTACCAGCGCCGGGCCCGTGCCACGGCGCTCATAGGCCAGGCCCATTCACGACCTCCCTATTGCTACTGACCAGTAATTACTGTACGCGCTGGTGGACGCGCCGGGAAGGGTTCGGCGGGCGGGGAGCCCGCGTCACAGGGATTCGCGGTGGGCGATCGCGGCGGCTTCCGTGCGGCTGGCGGCGCCCAGCTTGGCGAGGATGTTCGAGACGTGCACGCTGGCGGTCTTGGGGGTGATGAACAGCTCGGCGCCGATCTCCCTGTTGGACAGGCCGCGGGCCAGCAGGCGCAGGACCTCCCGCTCGCGGTCGGTCAGCGCGGCGGTCACCCCCGCTGCAGAGCCGGAGCCATGTCCGTGGCCGGAAGAACCCGCGTCCAGGCGGGCGCGCCGGGCCAGGTCGTCGAGCGCGGCCGCGAGCGGGGCGGCGCGCAGCTTGGCGGCGGTCGCCGCCGCGGACCGCCAAACCGCCGCGGCGTCGTCGCGCCGGCCGGCCTCGGCCAGCGCCTCGGCCAGCCGCCACTGGGTCCGCGCGGTCTCGTAGACGTAGCCGGGCCCGAACGCGGCGAGCACGGCTTCCCAGGCCTCCGGGGAGTTGGCGCCGCGGGCGCGCTCGCATTCGGCGGCGCACCGGGCCAGCCAGCCGCGGCCCTCCGGGCCGAGCACCGCCTTGGGCCGCGCCCGGTAGCTGGCGCCCTCACGGGCCAGGTCGAGCAGCGCCGCCGCGGCGGCGCACGCCGACGCGGCGGCGCCGAGGTCGCCGGCGGCCCGCGCGGCGGCGGCCCGGTCGGCGTGCGCGGCGATCGCGATGGCCGCCACCCGGATCATCGACGGGCTGTGCGACGGCCACGAGTCGGCGCTGATCGCCGCCTGCGCGTGCGCGAGCGCCAGCGCGGTGTCGCCGCGCCACAGCGCCTGCTCGGCGAGCAGCCCGCGCGCGACGTAGGCGACCATGATGTCGTCCCAGAACGGCTTGAGCCAGGTCCGCCGTTCGTCGGCCACCGGGTCGCCCCGCCCCACGTCGAGGAACAGGGCCATCGAGGACAGCACCGCCTCCGGCTGGCTGGTCACCCGGACGCCGAAGCCGTCGGCCAGCTCCTGCGCGTGATCCCACTCCCCGTTGGCGTAGTGCGCCTGGAAGTGCAGGTGCTGCAGGTCCATGCCGAACGGCGCGAGGCCCAGCCCCTCTTCGTCGGCCCTGGTGACCCCCGCGTGCGCGACCCGCGCCGCGTCGGCGAGCTCGCCGCGCGCGAGGTACTCGGCCGCCAGGTTGTAGGCGGCGCGCAGCTCGACGCCGAGCACCCGGGCCGCGGCCGCCTGCTCGAACGCCTCGGTGAACATGCCGATCGCTTCGTCGGTGTTGCCCGCCCTGTTGCTGAGCTGGCCGATCGTGACGAGCGTGTCCGCCTCGACGGACGGCGCATCGGACTGCCGCGCCATCTGGCGCGCCCGCCGCGCCCAGTCCAGGGCCACGCCCTCGCCGCCCTCCACCATGAGCGCGATCGCGTACGTGGCCATCGCCCGCGCCAGGTACCAGGTCGGCGGGTCGGTCGGCGTCTCGCGCACCGTGTCCCTGGCGACCCGGACCGCCTCGGCGTACCACTCCTTGTCCTCGGTCTGCAGCAGGTAGTAGGCGAGCCGCTCACCGACGCGGGCGCGCAGGCCGTGGTCGGCGCTGGGGTCGGTGCCGGCGAGCATGCCGCGGATCCGCCGCAGCAGGTGCACCGCGCGCGGCACGCCGCCGCTGGCCGCGGCGTTCAGCGCGGACTTCAGGCCGAGCCTGCCGCGGCTCATGCCGGCCAGCCGTTCCGCGCCGTCCACCCGGTCCCACAGCGCGAGCGCCTGGTCGTAGTGCCGGTGCGCCTCGGCGGGAGCGCCGATCCGTTCGGCTTCCTCGCCGGCCCGGATGGACGCGGTGAACCCGCCAGGGACGTCGTGGCTGGCCAGGCTGTGGTGGGCGAGCTCGGCCGCCGCACCGGGCACGCCGGACAGCAGCGCGGCGAGCCGCGCGTGCAGCCGGGTCCGCTCCCCCGGCAGCAGGTCGTTGTACACCGCCTCGCGCAACAGCGCGTGCCGGAAGGCGTACCCGTCCGCGCCGTCGGGCACGAGCAGCTGGTGCGCGACGGCCTCGCGCACGGCCTCGTCGAACGTGGCCTCGGGCAGCGCGGCCGCGGCGCGGACCAGGTCGTCGGACGCGCGGCGGCCGGCCACCGCCGCCGCGCGGAGCACCAGCTGGGCCGCGTCGGACACCCGCTCCACCCGGGACATCAGCAAGGCGGCGAGCCCAGAGGGCAGCGCGCCGGACGACTCCGGCGCCGTGGTGGCGGCGAGCAGTTCCTCGGCGTAGTACGCGTTGCCTTCGGCCCGCTCGACTATGTGGTTGAGGACGGCGGCGGGGAGTCGCCCGCTCCCGTTCGGGAGGGAAGAAAGATGCTCAGCCAGCGCGGAGGGGGATAGCGGGCCGAGCTCAACCTGTACCACTGACGGGAGCCGTTGCCAGTCAGCCAGGACCGGGCGAAGCGGGTGGCGGCGGTGCAGATCGTCGGTCCGGTAGGTGCCGATGGTGGCGACGCGCTCGCGGTGCAGCATGCGGAGCAGGAACGTGACCAGGTCGCGGGTCGTCGCGTCGGCCCAGTGCAGGTCCTCGAGGATGAGCAGCACCGGGGATTCCGCCGAGAGCTCGGCGAGCAGCCCGAGCATCGCGCCGAACATCTGCTGCTTCGTCAGCCCGGACCAGTCGATCTCCCGGTCGAGGCCGCCGTCGCCGTCGGGCAGCAGCCGGGCGAGCACCGGGCGCGCCTTGACCGCGGCCGCGAGGTCCGGGGACGCGGTGCGCAGCGCGTCCGCGAACGGGAGATAGGGCACGCTGTCGCCGATTTCGGCGCACTGCCCGGTCAGCACGGTGAAGCCCCTGTTCGCGGCCAGCGTCGCCACCTCCGCGACCAGGCGTGACTTCCCGACGCCCGCGTCGCCGCTGACCAGCGCGGCGACGGCATGGTTGTCCGCCGCCCCGTCCAGCAGGTTCGCCAGCCGGGCGAGTTCGGTGGCCCGGCCCACCAATGTCGCCATGTCACCCATTATCCCAGGTGCGGCGCATAGCCTTCGAATCAATTAACCTCGCGGGTATCAACTCGATCTCGCTGACGCTGGAGCCGGCTCTGCCGCCTCCGGGGCGGCGGCGCCGCTGACCGGGGTGACGCGCAGCCCATACTCCGGGTAGGCGGCCGGTATCGCGCGGGCGTACCAGGCGCCGAGCGCCTCCGCCTCGGTCGCCGCGGCGAAGACCTCCGCGGTGTGCCCGGAGCTCACGGTGAACAGCAGGCGGGCGACGATCCGGCCGGGCGCGCCTGGGCGGAGTTCCCTGATCCGGGGCGGCTGGCCGAGGATGTCACCGTCGGCGCCGATCGCCAGGCCCGCGCTGAACAGCCGGGCTATCCCGTCGGTCAGGGCCGCGAAGTACTCGCCCCTGAGCGCCTCGCGGCGCGCGCGGAACGCCTGCACGTCTCGCTGCATCTCGATCGCGGCCCTGGTGACCTTGTCCTCCTGCGCCTTGATCCCGTCGTACGCGGTGCGCAGCCGGGTACGCTGCTCTTCGGTCATGGGCTGCTCCAGGTGCAGTTCCAGGGTGGCGCGCAGCGACGCCGCGTCGGCCACTTCCGCCCGCACCCGCGCCAGGGCCTTGAGCTGGAGCTGGTAACAGTAGTCGAGTTCAGGCACGATGTCCCCGCCGGCCGACGGCGCGTACTCGACGGGAACGGCGAGCGGCGTGCCGAGGGCCGCACCGTCGTTTCGCAGCCTGTCCAGGGCCTTGTCGACGCGGCGGGCGTCGGCCCTGCTCTGCTTGCGGAGGGCGGCGAGCTATGACTCGACCTCGGGGTCGATGTACAGCTGGTATCCCATGAACCACCTCGTTGCCACCGGCCGTGATGTCGAGTACTGTCTCATCTTCCCGGCCGGGCGGCAACGGCCACGTGCTGCGCTATTCGCCGCTATTCGCCGCCTGGCTGGTAGCGGCGGTTGCGCTTGACCTGGGCGCGGCGGCGCTTGGCTTCCAGGCGGCGCTCGCGGGCGCCGCGGGACGGCTTGGTGGCGACGCGGGGCGGCGGGGGCGGAGCGATCGCCTCGCGAAGCAGCGACGCCAGCCGGGCCCGGGCCGCCTCCCTGTTCATCAGCTGGCTGCGCTCGCCGCTCGCCGCGACGGTCACCACGCCGTCCGCCAGCCGGCTCGCCAGCCGCTGCAGCGCGCGCTCGCGCACGTGCGGCGGCAGGCCCGGCGACCGGCTCACGTCGAACGACAGCTCGACCCTGCTGTCGGTGGTGTTGACCGACTGACCGCCGGGACCCGACGATCGCGAGAATCGTTCGTGCAGTTCGCCGGCCGGGATCACCAGCCAGCTGTTCACGCGCAGATCGTCGGCCATGACCTCTAGCATGGCCGGCCCCGCCGTGCCAGGCACGGCGGGATCTTCCCGAATCGTGACCTGACCGGTGCAACCGGCCCGGCGCGGGCCGCCGTCCAAGGGGCATGCGACGTACGCTTAATGCGGCTCCGGCGGTCGCCGCCGGGCTGACACTGATCGCGATGGCGCTGGCCGGCTGCTCGGGCAGCGCGGCCAGCAGCTCCTCGGCCGCTGGCGGCGGCGCGGCCGCCGCCAGCGGCCCGTCCGCCGCGAACGGCGCGGTCGCCGGGCCCGCCGTGCCCGGCGCGTCCCAAGGCCAGAGCCCGGCCGGCTCCGCGGGTACCGCCGGCGGCGGCACCGGGCAGGCCACCTCGGCCATCCGGCTCGCGCCCGCAGGCCAGCAGCTCATCTACACCGCCCAGCTCACCGTCCGCGCGCGCGACGTCAGCGCCGCGGTGTCCCGGGCCGGCTCCATCGCGGCGGCGGCCGGCGGGTACGTCTCGTCCGAGAACGCCAGCAGCGACCCGAACCATCCCGACCAGTCGACCGCCACCGTCGAGCTCAAGATTCCCGCGGCGCTCTACGCCGCCACGCTGGCCGAGCTGTCGGGAACCGCGCTCGGCACCCAGCTTTCCCTCCAGCAGCAGACTCAGGACGTGACCGAGCAGGTCGCGGACGTCAACAGCCGGGTCACCTCCGACGAAGCGGCGATCAGCCAGCTGCGCGCGCTGCTGTCCCGCGCCGGGAGCGTCGGTGACCTGCTCAGCGTGCAGAACCAGATCGACTCCGAGGAATCCGACCTGGAGGCGATGCAGGCGGAGCAGAGCGCCCTGAACCACGAGACCGCGTTCGCGACGGTGACGATCACGATCGTCGGCCCCAAGGCCGCGCCCGCGCCCAAACCCAAGCCCAAGCCCGCGCCGGGGCTGCTCAACGGCCTCTCCGGCGGCTGGCACGCGCTGCGGGTGACGGTGTCCTGGCTGCTCGCGATCATCGGCGCCGTCGCGCCGTTCGCCGTGGTCGTCGCCGCGCTCGGCTTCGCCGGCTACTGGGTCCGCCGCCGGCTCATGGCGCGCGCCCGCCCCGGCGGCGCCGGGAGCGCCGGGAGCGCCGACAGCACCAGCGGCGGCTAGGGGCCGGGTAGGGGCCGGCGGCTAGCCGTCCGCGTCCTGGCCGCCGGCGGCCTTGCCGGCCGCCGGCGTCTGCTCGAAGACGTAGTACAGGCCGACCAAGCCGGACAGGACGAAGCCCGCCGGCGCGCTGACGAACGCCAAGCCGGTGATTACCAGGTACACCAGCCCGCCCGCCATGAACCTGAGCCGGGCCGCCCACCGCCTGTCCGGCGGCACCGGCGCCAGCGTCCGCCCCGCCTTCAGTGACCACTCCGCGATGCCGGCGAAGCCGGCCGACATCCCGAAGAGCACGGCCCCGTACAGGGCGACGGCGAGCTTGGCGTCGAAGCCGCCGGGCCCCAGGTACTCGGCCACCATGCCGGTCGCGACCGGGACAAGCACGACGAACAGCAGCAGCACCAGGTTCAGGAACAGCAGCAACCGGGTGACCTCCGCGACGTTGGATACCAGCGAATGATGGTTGACCCAGATGATGCCGATCGTGAAGAAGCTGATCAGATAGGCGACGTAGCCGGGCCAGTGCTGCCCGATCTGGTGCGCGAGCGTCCCGTGGCCGGGGCCCGCGATCGTGAGGTTGAGCGCGAGCAGGGTGATGGCGACCGCGAACACGCCGTCGCTGAACGCCTCGAGCCTGCCCCGGTCCACGGGTCTCGGATCCGGCGCCCGGTTACGCCAGGCCGGCGACGAGCTCCGCGACCGGCTTGCGGCGGCCGGTGAAGAACGGGATCTCGACCCGCGTGTGCCGGCGGGCCTCCGCGCCGCGCAGGTGCCGCATCAGGTCGACGATCCGGTGCAGTTCGTCGGCCTCGAACGCGAGCATCCACTCGTAGTCGTTCAGCGCGAAACATGAGACGGTGTTCGCCCGCACGTCCGGGTACTCCCGCGCCATTATGCCGTGCTGCGCGAGCATGCGCCCCCGTTCCTCGGGGTCGAGCAGGTACCACTCGTAGGACCGGACGAACGGGTAGACGCTCACGTAGTTCTTCGGTTCCTCGCCGGCGTGGAACGCCGGGATGTGCCCCTTGTTGAACTCGGCGGGCCGGTGCAGCGCCATCGCGGACCAGACCGGCTCGCTCGCGCGGCCGAGCTTCGTCCGCCGGAACCTGACGTACATCTCCTGCAGCTCGTCGGACGTCGGCGCCACCCACCACAGCATGTAGTCGGCGTCGGCGCGCATGCCCTGCAGGTCGTAGCACCCTCGCGTGACGATGCCCTTCCCGGCGGCCTGCTCGAGAACCTCGCCGAGTTCCGCCGCCGCCTGCGGCCGGTCGAACCCCCGGTCGCTCACCTTGAACACCGCCCACATCGTGTACCGGATGAGCTTGTTCAGGTCGCGTGCCTTAAGCCGCTTCTCGTCGTCTGCCACGGTTAAGAATCTTAGTCCCCGCGCTGCGCCGGTCATCATTCCGAACGTACGCGTGGTGACTAGGCGAGGTACTCCAGCACCTGCCGTGCGGCGGCCTTCGCCGTGGCGACGCAGGCGGGGATGCCGACGCCGTCGTAGGCGGCGCCTGCGACGGCGAGACCGGGCTGGGCCGCCACGGCTTCCCTGATGGCCGCGACCCGGTCCAGGTGGCCGACGTTGTACTGGGGCAGCGCCCCGCCCCACCGGGTGACCCGGTGCGCAACGTTTCTTGCTGTTATCCCGGTCGCGTTCGCGAGTTCCGCGGCGGCGAGCGCGGCCAGGTCCTCGTCGTCGCGCTGGAGCAGCGCGGTCTCGCCGATCCGCCCGACAGAGCAGCGGACGATGTGCACCGGCGCGTGCCTCGTGAGGTGCGGCCACTTGACCGTGGAGAACGTGACGGCCTTGACGGCCCGGCCGTCGACAGCGGGGACGAGGTAGCCGCTGCGCCGCTGCGCGGGGAAATCGCCGGCGCGGTAGGCGAGCGTGATGATCGCCATGCTCGCGTACGGGATCTCCGTCAGGCGGGTCGCGGCCAGCGGGGCCGCGTCCGCCAGCAGCCGCGCCGCCGGCGCGGCCGGGGTGGCGAGGATGACCGCGTCGGCGTCCAGGTACTCCGGGTCGGCGGCCGGCCCGACGGTGAGCCGCCAGCCGGACGCGGTGCGCGTGAGCTCGCGGACCATGGCGCTGGTCCGGACCTCGGCGTTCGACGCCTTGGCGAGCGCCTCGGGCAGCGACCCGAGCCCGGTGCTGAGCGTGACGAACACCGGCGGCGGCGCGGCTGGTTTGTTGCTGTTATCAGACGGAGGGGTGACCTGGGCCGGCGGGAGCAGCGAGGCGACCGCTTCGGTCAGCGCCGGGTGCTTGCTGGCGGCGGCCGCCAGCGGGGCGAGCGTCGCCTGGAAGGACAGCTGTTCGCTGCGGCCGGCGTACACGCCGCCGAGCAGCGGATCGACCAACCGGTCGACGACCTCGCCGCCGAGCCGCGCGCCGATGTACGCGGTGACCGAGACGTCGCCGGCCTCCGGCGGCGGCCGCTCCTCACGGCGGGCGCGCGCGACCCCCTCGGCGGAGACGACGCCGGTGGCGGCCAGCTCGTCCATGTCGGCGGGCACGCCCATGAACTGGCGTCGCGGCAGCGGCCGCAGCGCCCCCCGGGTGTAGATCGCGCTCGACGTCAGGCCGGCCGGGACGAGATCCTCGCCGAGGCCTGTTGCTGTTATCAGCTCGACGCCTTCGGGACGGCGGGCGAGCAGCGCCTCGGCCCCCTCGTCCATCGGCACCCCGGCGACGTCGCTGGCCGACAGCTTCCCCCCTAGCCGCGGCGACCCTTCAAGCACGGTGACCCTGACCGGCTCGCCGGCGAGGAAGAAGGCAGCGGCGAGCCCGGCGATGCCACCTCCAACGACAACCACGCGCGGGGTTTCGGCAACGCTCATGCCGTCAAGCCTGCCACAGGGCGGTCAGCGCCGGAGCCGTGGCCGACCTCAGAGCATGGGGACGACGTCGAGCAGCGACCGGACGACAGGGAACGCCGACCGGGGCACGTGCCCGTCCAGTTCCGGGCGGATGATCTGGATGGCCCGCACGCCGACGGCTTCGGCGCCGACGCAGAAGCTGGGCTGGTCGTCGATCATGACCGCGTCCGCGGCGGCGACGCCGAGGTCCTCGAGCGCGCTGACGTAGATCTCCGGGGACGGCTTCATCGAGCCCACCTCGCACGACAGGATCACCGTGTCCGCCAGCGGGATGACGCCGAGGTAGTCGAGCAGCTGCCGCGTCGTGTCACCGCAGTTGCTGACCAGCGCGATCGCCATGCCCGCCGCCCGGAGCCCGGTCAGGAACGGCACCGTGTCGCCGAACATCCGGACTCGCTCGCGCAGGAGCTCGGCGTCCTTGTGGGTCAGCTCGTCCACCAGGCCGGGGTCTGGCTCGATCCCGCAGGCCAGCAACGCGTGCGCGATCGAGCCCGCGACGGAGATCTTGCCGCGGTCTCGTTCGGCGCGCGTCTTCATCCAGGCTTCGAGCCAGTCCGCGGGGTCTACCCCGGCGAAGGCCGCGAGGGCCCGAAGCCGCGCCTCGAACTGCGAGCTCAGGATCGTGTCGTAGACGTCGACAAGGCATGCCCGCGCCATCGGTCAGGGCTGCCTGAGCTTGTCGCGGAGCAGGCCGTACTCGTCGTCGGCGAAGCCGTTATCGGCCAGCCACCTGGGCAGGCCGCCGTAGCGGGCGTCCAGTTGCCCGAGGAACGCCCGCATGGTCTCGGCGCGCGGCGAGTGCGCCGAGACCGGCCTGGTGCTCATGTCCACGGCGTACGTGTTGGACCGGCGCAGCCGTTCGATGATCGCTTCGATCCGGTCGGCGGTCGCCATGTAGTCCGCCACGATCTCCTCCGGCTCCACCCCTGCGGCGGTGAGCGCCATCGCGACGATCACCCCGGTCCGGTCTTTGCCGGCCGCGCAGTGCACGATCGCCGCGCCTTCCGCGGTCGCGATGGCCCGCAGCGCGCCGGTGACCTCCTCTGGCCGTTCTTCCAGGTAGCCGAGGTAGTGCCCGGTTACGATGTTGTCCGGGTACCGGGCGCGGTCCCGTTCGATCTTGGTGACGAGCAGCGCCTCGGACACCGCCTCGCTGGCGTTGCCGAGCTCCTTCAGCACCGGGTAGTGCTCGTGGTGCACGCTGGCCACCGCGTCCAGCGGCCCTGGGCCTTCAAGCTCGACCTCCCCGGTGGTGCGCAGGTCCACCACGGTGGTCACGCCGATCTCCTTGACCAGCCTGTCGACGTCGGACGGCGTCAGGTCCTGCAGGTTCTCCGAGCGCAGCAGCCTGCCCGGCAGAGTGGTCCCGCCATCCACGGTCGGCAGGCCGCCCACGTCACGGACGTTGACGGCACCCTCGAGATCGATCCACACCATGTCCCCATTGTCCCATTTGAAGTCGCGGGTCCCCCGCACGCCCCCGCGAACCCCCGGTGAACAGTATGCGGTCGGCGCCTGAGGGATCAGCGGCCCAGGTAGGCGAGGACGGCCAGGACGCGGCGGTTGTCGTCGTCGGAGGGCTGGAGGTCCAGCTTGGTGAAGATGGCCGCGGTGTGCTTCGCGACGGCGCGCTCGGTGACGACGAGGCGGGCGGCGATCGCGGCATTGGACCGGCCCTCGGCCATCAGCGACAGCACCTCGCGCTCGCGCGGGCTCAGCCGGCTCAGCGGCCCCTCGAACGTCGCGTTGCGGGCCAGCAGCCGGGCGATGACCTCGGGGTCCATCGCGGTGCCCCCGTCGGCGACCCGCTTGACCGCGTCGGTGAACTGGGCGCCGTCGAACACCCGGTCCTTGAGCAGGTAGCCGACCGCGCCCGCGCCGTCGGCCAGCAGCTCGCGGGCGTACAACTGCTCGACGTACTGGGACAGCACGAGGATCGGCAGGCCGGGCAGCTCCGCACGGGCCCGCAGCGCCGCCCGCAGCCCCTCGTCGGTGAACGTCGGCGGCAGCCGGACGTCGACGACGGCGACATCGGGACGGCGCGACCGCACGGCGGCCAGGAAGTCGCCGCCGTTGTCCACCGCCGCCCCGACCTCGAAGCCGTAGGCTTCGAGCAGCCGGATCAGGCCGTCGCGGAGCAGGAACAGGTCCTCGGCTATGACAACGCGCACGGCATTTCCAAGCTGACCACGGTCGGGCCGCCCACCGGGCTGGACACGACGAGCACGCCGTCGAAGGCGGCCAGCCGCCGCGCGATGCCGGACAGGCCGGTGCCGCGCGCCGGGCTGGCGCCGCCGGCGCCGTCATCGGAGACGCTGATCCGCAGCGAGCCGCCGGAATGCCGCAGGTCCACCTCGGCCGCGCCCGCGCCCGAGTGCTTGGCCACGTTCGCGAGCAGTTCGCTGACCGCGAAGTAGGCGGCGGACTCCACCGGCGCCGGAGGGCGGCCGGGCAGCGACCCGGTCACCCGCGCCCGCAGCGGGCTGTCGAGGGCCAGCGCCCGGATCGCGTCGGCCAGGCCACGGTCGGCGAGCACCGGCGGGTGGATGCCGCGCACCAGGTCGCGCAGCTCCGCCAGGGCCCTGGCGGACGCGTCCCGTGCCTCGTACAGCAGGGCCCGCGCCGCGGCCGGGTCGGTGTCGATCAGCCGCCCGGCGGCGTCCAGCGTGAGGCCCATCGCCACGAGCCGCGCCTGCGCCCCGTCGTGCAGGTCGCGCTCGATCCGGCGCAGCTCGGCCGCCCCGGTGTCCAGCGTCTCGCGCCGCGTCCTGGTCAGCTGCGCGACCCGCTGGGCGAGCTCGGCCTGCCCGGACGGGGCGAGCACCAGCCGGGCGAGGCCGCCGTAGCCGCGCAGCAGCAGCGGCCCGGTCCAGGTCCCGGTGGCGACCATGGCCAGCCCGATCAGGAACAGCACCAGCGGCGTGTTGCCGGGAAACGCGGGCGGCGTGACGAGGTGCCGCAGCATGCGGAACGGCGGCCCCATGCTGCCGAGCGCGGGGACGATGAACGTGATGGTGCCGACGCAGACCAACGTGACAGGAACGAGCAGCAGCGTCCAGCCGGCGACGGTGTTCACCACGAGCCACAGCAGGTCCCGCCAGGTCCCCGCGTCGCTGAGCAGCCAGCTCATCCGCTGCTGGTAGCTGAGCCTGCTGGTTCTCGCCGCCCCGGCCTGGCGCCTGGCGGCCGGCGGCGGTTCGTACGCCGCGCCGATCACCACGCCGCACCAGCGGGCCGACAGCCGCCTGGTGAGCATCGCCAGCCGCCGCGCGGCGAGCAGCGCGACCGGCAGCACGAACCGGCAGCAGGCCAGCCCGAGCACGAGGGCGAGCAGGTCGCGCGCATCCTGGCTGTCAAAGCTGAGCCCGTGATTCAGCTGGTACTTGAGGAACTGTCCCAGCCCGAGCGCGGCGAGCACCGCCGGCGCGAGCACCAGCATGAGCAGCACCGCTCCGGCCAGCAGCAGGCCGAAAAACGTCAGGGCCCGCCCCAGGGCGAGCAGCCGCCCGCCGAGTCCCGGCCGGAGCCGCGCGCCGCCCGCCTCGCCGGCGGCCGCGGCCGCCTCGCCGTACATCATGCCTCCAGTGTGCCGCCGGGCCGGCCGCGCCCGCAGTGGCGGCAAGCCCCGGACCCGGGGGTGTACCTAAGTGCACTCCCGGACGCCGCTCAACCGTATGTCGCCGCGATGAGCCCGCTTCTTACCGTGACCAGCTATGAACGTGATCGAAACCCGCGCGCTCGGCAAGCGGTACCGCCGCGGCTGGGCGCTGCGCGACTGCACGCTCGACATCCCCGGCGGCCATATCGCCGCCCTCGTCGGCCCGAACGGCGCGGGCAAGACCACCCTGCTCACCATGGCCGTCGGCCTCACCAAGCCCACGGCCGGCGCGCTCACCGTCCTCGGCGGCGAGCCGCCCGGCTCCCCCAGGGCGCTCGACCTTACCGGTTTCGTCGCCCAGGACGCGCCGCTGTACCGGAACCTGCCCGTCGCCGACATGCTGCACGTCGCGCGCAACCTGAACCGCCGCTGGGACCAGCGGCGGGCCGAACACCGCCTGGAGCAGCTCGAGATCCCGCTCCGGCAGAAGGTCGGCGAGCTGTCCGGCGGCCAGAAGGCCCAGCTCGCGCTGACGATCGCGCTCGCGCGCCGGCCCGCCCTGCTGGTGCTCGACGAGCCCCTCGCCGCCCTCGACCCGGTGGCCAGGGAGGATTTCCTCGCAGCCGTCGTCGCGGCCGCCGCCGGCGACGGGATCTCCGTCGTGCTGTCCTCGCACGTGCTCGCCGAGCTCGAACGGGTCGCCACCTACCTCATCGTGCTGACCCGCGGCCAGGTGCGGGTCTCCGGGACGGTGCGGGAACTGCTCGCCACGCACGGGGCCGGGCTCGAGGAAATAGCTCTCCGTTACCTTCGGGCGGGGCTCCCATCATCCAGAACGGAGGCGGGTCAATGACAGCGCGCACGATTGCTCCCGGCGCCGGGCCGGCCATCCGGCGGCGTCCCGTCCCGTGCTCCAAGCTCGC
>Ga0187807_1000066_pt1 | contig 25742 bp, 29 predicted proteins | sample NC_wetland_sal_i_4_FD_132432 | JGI IMG/M metagenome (GOLD analysis project Ga0187807, IMG submission 132432) | Wetland sediment microbial communities from Neuse River Estuary, North Carolina, USA - ASW_2 | ecosystem: Environmental > Aquatic > Freshwater > Wetlands > Sediment | place: USA: North...
GTATTTCACGGAACGCCTGATGACCTGACTGCTCGCGGTACCGGCTCCGGCGCGGGTGACGCTCCGCTGGAGCGCGGCTACACCGCGATTCTCACGGCGGCACGGTCATGACCGCCGCGACCGCCCCGACCCTGACCCGGCGATTCGGCCGGACCATGGCCGTGGCGGGGGTCGACCTTGAGGTCGGCACGGGGGTGTTCGGTCTGCTCGGCCCTAACGGTGCAGGCAAGACCTCGCTGCTGCGCGTGATGGCAACCGCGGTTTCGCCGACATCGGGCACGCTGCGGCTTATCGGGCGCGATCCGGGCTGCTACGGCCCGCGCCGGGAGATCCGGCGGCGGCTCGGTTACTTGCCACAGCAGCTCGGGTACTACCCAGGGTTCACCGTGGCGCAGTTCGTAGAGTATTTCGCGCTGCTGAAGGAAATGCCGGCGGCGCGCGTGCAGGCGGCAGTCGCGGAGTCGGTCGGCCGCGTCGGGCTCGGTGACCGAGCACACAGTCGGCTGCGCGCCCTTTCGGGTGGCATGCTGCGGCGGGTTGGCATCGCGCAGGCGATCGTCAACGAGCCGGATCTGCTCCTGCTGGACGAGCCGACCGCCGGGCTCGACCCCGAGCAACGGGTGGCGTTCCGCGGGCTGCTGCGCGACCTTGGTCGGCGCGCCACCGTTGTGGTCAGCACGCACCTGGTTGAGGATGTCGGCGCCGCCTGCGCTGCGGTCGCGGTCATGGACCGGGGGAAGATCGTCTTTCACGGCACGCCGGAAGATCTCACTGCTCGTGGTGGGGAACACGGCATGGGTGACTCGCCGCTCGAGCGGGGCTACACCGCAGTCCTGACGGAGGCCCGGTCATGACCGCGACGAGCACCCCCGTTCCGGCCAGGTCGCTGCCGGCACGGCGCCGCCGAGGTCTCGCAGCCGCCCGGCTGATGCGCCTCGAGTTGAGCCACAACGCGATGCTGTGGATGCTGCCGGTAGCGGTCGCAGTGTTCTGGTTCGTCAGCTACCGCAAGATCATGGCCGAGCCCTCGGTCTGGGATCTGCGCGCGAGCGATTTCCAGAGCGGAATCGCGGCCGACTTCATTGTGCCGGTGGTGGGCGCGGCCGTGTGGATGGGCTCACGGGAAACCCGCCGCCACATGACTGACCTGATGACCATCACCGCCCGGCCACGGTGGACCCGGCTGCTCGGCGCCTGGGCCGCCACGACGATCTGGGCGCTGGTGGCATACCTGATCTGCCTCGGCGTCGTGTACGGCGTCACGGCCCACGAGGCGGCCTGGGGAGGCCCGCTGTGGTGGCCGGCGGCAGTCGCGGCCGCGTGCTTGCCTGCCTACTGTGCGCTCGGGTTCGTCACCGGAGCCCTGCTGCCCAGCCGGTTCACTGCGCCGGTGGTCGCGATCGCTTCGTTTTTCGTGCTCGCGCTCAGCACTGAGCTGATCACGGGCAGCCAGTCCTACTGGCAGATTTCGCCAGTCGTAACCGGTCCCTGGGACGCCGGCCCTGACCTGGCAGTCGGGGTCTTCTACCGGTACGTGCCTGACCTGTCCATCGCTCAGCTGATGTTTCTCGGCGGGCTCGCGGTTGCGGTGCTGGCCGCAGTTGCGCTGCCGGGCAGCGCCCGGCGGGTACGGTATACCGCGGCGGCTGTCGCCGCGGCCGGATTGCTGGCGGCTGGCACCGGGGTCAGGCTTGTGGGCACCGGCACGCTGGACGCTCACGGCATGATCACCATCGCAGCGCTGCACGACGCGGCCAGTGACCGGCCGATCCGGTTCACTCCCGTCTGCAGCCGCACGGTAATCCCTGTGTGCCTGAACCCCGCGTACGCCAGCTCACTGCCTGCTGTGGCAGCAGCGCTGAACCCGGTGCTGCGAGAGATCGCTGGGCTGCCGGGGGCGCCAGTCCGGATCGTCCAGGTTGCCGCGACGTACCAGCAGGGAACGGGTAACGACGTCAGCATCGGACTGACCGGCGGCATGCCCCGCGGCGAGCCACCCGAGTTCCAGCTGGTGCTTCCCGATGAGATCAGCGGAGTGCCGCTGACCACACGGGAGCTGGCCGGCCAGGTACGGGCGGCCAGCGGACCCAAGCTCATCGCGAACCTCGTCGGCGACGGGCCCGGCGCATCGCAGGCCCAGCAGGCGGTCGCGGCCGCGCTGTCGATGGCCGCCCGGCTGCCGGTGACCAGCGCGGAGATCTCCGCCGCGGCGGTGCCAGCGGGCAGAGAAGTGCATTCGCGGCGCTCCGCATGCAGCTCGCTGACGTCGGCAAGCTGCAGCCCAGCGGTTCTTGGTGTGCTCGCTGTCAGTCACTCGGAGTACGTGGCGGCGCAGCGGTTCGCCGCGCTGCCGATTGCGGCCCAGTGCGACTGGCTGGCACACCACCTTCCGGCCCTGCGGGCCGGCCAGATCACCCTGGCGCAGCTGCCATGACCGCCGAGCGCCTAGTAGGGCGGCGGCTAGCACCCGCCCATGCCGACCGCGGGGTTCGTGCCGTCGGCCTGCGTATGATCTGGCTCCATGTGGTCAGCCGGCGGGTGCCGGTCGCTCTCGCCGCGCTCGCCGCGTGCGGAATCGGGTTGCGAATCGCGCTCATCGGGCACTGGGACGCCTACGGCGCGCTGCAGTTGCCGCTGATCTGCGAGGCAGCATCGGCGGCCATCGTCACTGCCACCACGGCGAGCCCGCTCGGTGAGCCAGAGCGAGTCGCCGGGCGCTGGCTGCCGTGGCTGCGCCTCGGAGCCGCCGTGACGCTGACCGCCGCGGCGACCAGCGCGCTTGCCGCTGGCGCAGTGGGCGGGCACCTGGCCGGCGGGACCCTAGACGTGCTGCGCAATACGGCCGGACTCGTCGGCATCGGGCTGCTGTGCGCGGCCGTCCTCGGCGGTGGGCTCGCCTGGGTAGGCCCGACCGCCTACCTCATTGCCGGTGTGTATGGGCTCTACGCGCAGTGGCACCCGCCGGCGGTGACCACGCCGTGGCTCTGGCCTGCCCGGCCGGCGCACGACTTGGGCGCGGCGGTCTGTGCGGGCCTGGTGTTCGCGTGCGGGCTCGCGCTGATCACCGCGCGCGGTGCTCGCGACGCTGTCGGCGAGTGAGCGCATCCGCCGCGGTGACTGGTTCGCGAGATATCGAGTTGCGCGAGCCCTGGCTGGTGACTCAGGCTCATATCCCGTGAACCAACGGGAGGTGCGACGGCTCACCGCCGCCGACGGGCCGCGGCTGCGCGCTGCTCGGCTCGCGGCGCTCGCCGAGGCACCGTACGCGTTCTCCTCGACGCTCGCGCGCGAGGAGCAGTTCACCGAGCAGACCTGGCGCGAGCGCGCTGGGTCCGGCCGGACCTTCGCCGCCTGGGAGGGTGACGCGATCGTCGGCCTGGCGACTGGCCTGCCTGAGGATGACGACTGGCACCTGGTCGGCATGTGGGTGTCGCCGGAGGTCCGCGGCTCCGGCGTCGCGGATCAGCTGGTCGTCGCCGTGTGCGAACTCGCCCGCGAGTCCGGCGCTGCCTCGGTCACGCTGTGGGTCACTGAGGTCAACTGCCGGGCCCGGGCCTTCTACCGGCGATTCGGCTTCGTGCCGACTGGCGGCCGCCAGCTGGTCCGGCCGGAGGAGCCAGACCACTGGGAAGAGGAGCTCACGCTGCGCCTGGCCTGAGTCAGGCAGCGGCTGGCGGTGCGTGACTACGCAGCGCGCGCGTGCCGCCAGGGGCTGGTTGCAGCGCAAGTGCCAACTGTTGGTCATTTAGTCCGGATTGCGGAAGCTGTCGGCTTGAAGCCGTGAAAGCGGACGGCGTATTCATTGGTGCCGACTTCGATTTCCACGAATCCTGCCGCGGCCAGGCGCGCCGCGAAGTGGCCAGGGTCGACCGGGACGTAGGTGTCGTCGTGGTGCAGGGCACGCAGTTCAGGACTGTCGAGGCTGTCCTCGCCGGCTAACACGCCACCGGGCCGCAGCACGCGATGGATCTCGGCCAGTAGCGCATCCTGGCGTTCGACGCTCGGAACGTGGTGAAGCATGGTCAGGCACACAGCGCCGGAGAACCTGTCGGAGGCCAGCTGTGTGTGGGTGGCGTCGGCGCACAGCACTTCGACGTTAGTGCCAGCCAGCCGTGCAGCCAGGGTGGCGGCCAGATCGGGGTGGACCTCCACCGCAGTGAGCCGGGGGACCAGGGTACGCAGTACGTCGGTCGTAAGACCGGGGCCAGGGCCGATCTCAAGCACGTCGCTGCCCAGGCGGATGCCGTCAAGGACCCACGGGATGATCCACTTCTGGACGGCTTCGGCCCACTCGGCGCTCGAACAGCGCTGGAGGTGCTCGTCGTTCATTGCCAGACCCTCCAGCTGCTGAAGATACTCCCGAGCATCACGCCGCGGACGGTGGTGCGTGGCTGTGGAGGGATGGCAAAACGGTCCGTTTGACCGTCGGTTGACGCACGGCTGTTTGCTCGATCAGAACAGAGCCTCGATTGACGCGACAGTCACCAGACCGCGCACCGCATCGGCGAGGTGCTGATCGAGTGTGACGAGAGCGTCGGCCTGCAGTTGAGTCAGAGCGACGTACTCGGCGGTAGCTGTGTCGGGCCAGCCAAGCTGGTCGGCCACCGTCCATGCCACACTCTGCAGGACGCGGTCTCCGAGCAGCCGGATCCGCAGCCCACGCACATAGTCCAGCTGCCGTTGGGCCTCAGTCTTGGTCATCTCACCGCGGCGCGCTGCCTGATACAAGAGAGACAGCAGCTGCGAGCGAAGCAGTGTCGGAGCCAGGATCTGATGGTCGCGGCGAATGACAGCTTGGTCGCGAGCAAGGCGGGCGGCGACGTCCGGTCCAATCACGTATCTGGTCATCGACGAAGGCGCATTCCTCTCCGCTACCGCAGGACGCAACTCTGGATCACTGAACCGTCTCACCGTTAGCGGCCTGATGCGGCTGGTAACGCCGATCCGATGGGCTGTGAACGTTGCGGTCGGGACGGGCGTCTCCATCCTGAGAATGCCGAGGCCTGGAGGCGATGTGGGGTTCCTGTCGGCGGCGTTAGGGCCAGAGCTCCGGCGCGGTGCCGGTCAGGGTTGGGCGGTGATCAGTCGGTATCCGAGGTCAAGCTGGGCCAGTTCCAGCAGTCCGGCGTGCTCGCGCTGCCAGCGGCCGGACCGCAGGTCTGCCGCCAGCCGGTCCAGGCCCGCCTCGACCATCGTCCTTCCGGCCTTGGCGAACAGCGACATCCCGGCTTGCACGGTCGGGTCGAGATAGGCATCCGGCCGCTGCCAGAATGCGGCGGCGAACCCGTCGGCGCAGTCGCGGGGCACGGGCACCGGCGTGATGACCGGATCGGCCAGCAGCGACAGGAGCCGCTCGACCGGCACCGCCAGTGCCGCGTCGGCGGCTCGCGCTTGCGGCAGGTATTCCGAGACCAGCCAGAACTTGTCGCTGAACACGTCGCCATCCCAGGTCAAGATGACTAGGTGGTGCCGGGCGATCCGGCGCATCTCGGCGATCCCTGCCGCCAGGTCACTCCAGTGATGCACAGTCAGCACCGCCAGCGCTGCGTCGGCGCAGTTGTCGCGCAACGGGACATGCTCAGCAACTGCCCTGATCGCGCGTGCCGCTCCGGCCGGCCGCTGGTCGATCATGGTCTGGCTAGGCTCGATCGCGGCGATAGTCTGGGCCGGCTCATACGACCCCGTGCCGGCGCCAATGTTGACCACGGACTCGCACGCGGCTAGCGCCTGGCCGATCTGCGCTGCGACCCGGGGATCAGCCCGGCGGGTCGCGCCATAAGTGCGGCCCAGGCTGTCATACAGCGCCATGACGTGATCGTCGCACGAGAGCCGTGCAATGCGGCTCCGCGGCAGCCGTGTGAGTAAACGGTTCGACTAGGAGGTTCCTGGCCGAGCAGACTCCAATGGTGGGGACACGGTCTGGCCGGCTGGACGACCGCACCGACGCGACGGACGTCGCCGGGATGAGCATCGATCTGGCCGCGGTCGCCAACGCGCACAAGGTCGTTCTGGTCGAAGGCGAGAGCGACAAGGCTGCGGTGGAAGTCCTGGCCGTCCGGCGTGGCCAGGTGCTGGGCGGTGCCGGCCTCCATGTGGTGGCCATGGGGGGTGCTACCAGCATCGGCCACTTCCTGGCCGTGCTCGGCCCGCGCGGGATCGGGGCCAGGCTCGGTGGGTTGTGTGACGCCGGGCAAGCAGGCTACGTCCGGCAGGCGCTCGCGCAGGGCGGGCTCGGTACCACTACATCTTGCGCTGGCATGGAGGCACTGGGGTTCTATGTGTGCATCACCGACCTCGAGGACGAGCTAATCCGCGCGGCGGGAACCGCCGCGGCCGAGCAGATCATCCAGCAGCAGGGGGAGTTGCGGTCCTTCCGCATCTTCCAGCAGCAGCCCGCGCAGCGGCAGCGCAGCATGACAGAGCAGCTTCACCGGTTCCTGGGCACCCGGTCAGGCCGCAAAGGCCGATACGCGCAGCTGCTGGCAGCTGCGCTCGACCCGGCCCAGATTCCCCGCCCTCTCGACCGCGTGCTCGCCCACGCGTGACGAGTTAAAGCTCGGCAATCCGCATCGTGGTGTCACACTGGAATGGCTGGTTGCAATGCGATCGCTCTGATCGCGCCGCCTTCTCGATGGGCAGGTGAATCGCGGTGCTTCGCCGGATACCGAGAGTTCCAGGGCTTCCCTTTGGCGGCGGCCTTGACGTGGTGCTTGTGGCTGGCGCGGCGTACTTCGCGTGGGAGCACGAGCAGGGTCGGCACGGACGACCGCACATGCTGTGCCCGATCTGCTGGCTGAACAGGATGGCCCCGGCCCCCGAGACGTCCACCGGCGCTAGTCAGGCCGAGTCGCCGGAACAGGCCTGACTGGCACGTCAGCTCAGGCCGGGCGCTTTCCGGCGCCCGGACGCGTCCTCGATGTCACGCGGCGACGAGTAGCATCCGGCTCGCTGCTGCGGTGGTCATGGCCAGGCTGTCGCAGAGCAGGCCGCGTGCAGTGGGTTCACCGCGGACTTCCCACAACAGCAGGCTGTTGTTCCAGGCCAGATCCCGAGCGGAGTTGATCGACCAGGAAGCTACCAGGTTGTAAACGGCTTGCAGATGGCGGTCCACATCACGCTCGGCTGCGGATTCAAAGGACTGCCGCACCGATTGTTCCGCGGCATCCAGCAACCGGTCCACTTTTTGATAGTCGGCCTGATGAGTGCCTGCAGACGGGGCGGTGGCGAGAGCGCTGCACGTGTTAACGACCGCGAGCGGCAGGTCGTGGTTGATGTGAGCGTTCATTCCGGCCAGCGCGAACTGGATCGGCTCGATCCCCGGCTGCGTGCGCTGCTCGATGAGCGGCTGCCAGGCCAGCGGCACCGCCGACGGGTCAGCTGCCGCATCGACTGCGTCGAAGTACAAGTTGGCAAAGTTCACATCGAGCTGGGTCATGAACGCCGGGTCGGCGAAGAAACCCGCGCTCAGCTGGCTCTGGACCTGTCTGGTGACCTCGAGGTACATGCCGTTGAAGCAACCCAGCCCGTCCCCGGGCGCGACCGAGGCTTCGATCGACTCCATTCGCGCTATGGCTGCGGCGACCGACGTCACCGGCACCTGCGCGACAGGCACCCCGGCTGACATGGCGTCACTATACGGTCACCGTCGCCCAGCAGGAAGAATCATCCAACCGCGGGGCCGCCGGACTGCGCGACGGACATGCGCATTCGGTTACAGCTTCTGCCCGACCCCGCACCAGGCTGTCACGAGCGGTGAGCTGAGCGCGCCCGGCTCGGGCCGCCACTGCTGGGGCTGGACCACGCCGGGTTCGAGGAGGTCTAGGCCGGCAAAGAAGCGGGTGATCGCGCTGTGGTCGCGCATGGTGGCCTTCGGCCCGCTCATGCGCTCGTTCACCCGCCTGGTCATCTCCGCCATCTGCGTCGGGCGGATGTCGCTGGCCGGATGTGCGAGCACGAGGTAACTGCCTGGCGCCAAAGCCCGCACCAGCGTGGTTACGAGGCCGTAGGGGTCGTCGCTGTCGGGGATCAGGTGCAAGATGATCAGCAGCATCAGCGCGATCGGCTGGCCGAAGTCCAGCGTCTGAGCCGCCGCCTGGAGAATGGCCTGGGGATCGCGCAGGTCAGCGTCCAGGTACGCGGTCGCCCCCTCCGGGGTGCTGGTTAGCAGCGCCCGGGCGTGAGCCAGCACGATCGGGTCGTTGTCCACATAGACGATCCGGGAATCCGCGGCGACCGCTTGGGCTACCTCGTGAGTGTTGCTGGCTGTGGGCAGCCCGGTGCCGATGTCCAGGAACTGGCGCACGCCGCACTCGGCGGCAAGGAACCGCACCGCCCGGGCCAAGAACGCCCGGTTAGCCCGTACGTCGGTGACGATCCCCGGGTTAGCGGCGATCGCCTGTTCGGCTGCTTCCCGGTCGGCGGCGAAGTTGTCCTTGCCGCCTAGCCAGTAGTTGTAGACCCGGGCGGAATGCGCGCGCTGGGTGTCAAATCCCGGCGCCTGCGCCTCGGCGGGAAAACCCGGCACCGATGTCCCGGTCTGGTCGGACATAAGGGTAATGCTAGCGCTGGGTGCGGAACGATCTGCACGATGAGGTCGGTTTCCGGCGCGGCGGGAGAATGGTCCGCCGATCGTGGGAGCGAGGAGAGTCGAACTCCGCCAGGCGGGGGGCCTGGTCCTCGCTGCGAGCCCGAGTCAACCGGCTGCGCTTGCGCTCCCGTGGGGGTGCTCAGCCTCATGGTGACCGTTGCCAGACCGCAGGCGCGAGAGGCATAAGACCCACGCGTAGCAGGCACCTAGTCCCCTGGCCCTGCTGAGCTACCGTGCGCGGTGAGCCAGGTCGCGGCCCTGCTGGCCGATGCGCGGCTTAGCCAGGCGTCCTGTACGACCTCGGTCAGCTCCTGCAGGGTGAGCTCCCCGATCCTGCTCCCGCGGATCAGCACCGACAGGTGACCGTCGAAATGAGATGTGGTGAAGAACGGCGACCCCTCATCCTGGACCATCGCCAGCTTGTCGGCTTCCGACTCGACCCAGAACACGATCACGTCGGGGTAGCGCTCGCCGGTATCGGGATCGATGGCGTCCGGGCGCGGATTGCGGAAGAAGATGAATGACTTGCCGCCGACCTGGTACACCGGATTGCCTTGGCCGCCGTAAATGACGCTGACATGCGGCATGTTCATAGCAAGCTCATGCACGTCCTCGATGCGGGCGCGACGCGCTTGTGCTGCCATGCCCGCCAGCGTAAATCAGCCGATAGCGCGCAGCAGCGCCTTCATCCACGGGCCGAGATCGGCAGGCGTCCTGGCTGAGATGAGGTTGCGATCGACAACCGTCGGCTCGTCAGTCCAGTCAGTCCCGGCGTTCTCCATGTCGTCGCGGATCGCTGACACGCTGGTTGCCCGGCGGCCCTTGAGGATCTTCGCCGAGATGGGGACCCAGCCGGCATGACAGATGAAAGCGATCGGCTTGCCGCTGGCGTCGAAATCACGCACGAGGTCAAGCACGGCCTGCGACCGGCGCAGCTTGTCCGGCGCGAATCCACCGGGGATCACCAGCGCGTCGTAGTCGCGTTCGGTGACCTGCTCGACGGTGGTGTCGACCGCGACCGGACCGTGGCCCTTCTTACCGGTCACCGGCTTGGTATCGAGTCCGGCCACCGTCACCGCGATGTCCTCCTCGGCCAGCCGGTAAAGGGGATACAGCAACTCCATATCCTCGAACAGGTCGGCGGCCAGGAGCAGGACTCTGCGCTGGGAAACGGCCATGTAGCCGACCATATCGCGGCCTGCTGTATGCCCTGCCGCGGCAGCTCGGTCAGTCGGGCGGTGCGAGGCGAACCATAGACCACGACAGCGGCGCGAGCTCGACGCGAAGGTGTGCGGCGCGGATGCTGTGCCGGTTGCTGGGCCTCGGGGTGATGCGCCCAGGGCTCGTTTCTGAGTTGGCGGCGAACACGTCGTCGCCGCCGATGACCACGTGCTCGATCACGGCGAGCTGGTCGTCGAACCCCAGGCGCAGGCCGAGTTGGGCCGTCTCGTGTTCGTTGCGATTGACGGCGAATATGGAAACGCGCTGAGTATCGGGTTCTCTTGTCGCAATGACGTCGGTCGCAGGCACATCGCCAACGGTCGGTGAGTGCAGTTGTGGCGAGCTCGGCTCAACGCGAAGGACCTGGCCGCGGGCATGCCGGGCAGTCAGCGCGAACGGGTGGTAGATAGTCTGCCGCCAGGCGCTCGTGTGGGGCTCGGCTCTAATCGGGGCGATGACGTTAACTAGCTGGGCCAGGCAGGCGATTGTGACGCGATCGCTGTGCCGTAGCAGGCTCATGAGCAGGTTTCCCACTACGACGGCATCCTGGACCGTGTACTCATCTTCGATGAGGCGAGGGGCGTGCTGCCACTCAAGCTGGGCCTCGCCGGGAAAGCGGCTCATGTACCACACGTTCCACTCGTCGAAGGCAAGCTTCAGTTTGCGTCGTGATCGCTTTCTGGCGGCGATGTAGTCGCAGGTCGCAGCGACGCCGTCGATGAAGTTGTCCATCCTGTGAGCTGACGCGAGGAAGCCGATCCGGTCGTCGCCTTGCTGTTCGAAGTACGAGTGCAGGGATACGTAGTCGATGACGTCGTAAGCGTGCTCGAGCACGTCTGCTTCCCAGGCTCCGAAGGTGGGCATGCGCTCGTTCGAGCTTCCGCAGGCAACTAGCTCGATGGACGGGTCGATTCGACGCATGGCTTTCGCGGTTTCGGCGGCTAGCCGCCCGTACTCGGCGGCCGACTTATGGCCGATCTGCCACGGGCCATCGAGCTCGTTGCCGAGGCACCAGGTGCGGATGCTGTGAGGCTCTCGGACGCCCTGCGAGATACGCAAGTCGGAGTGTCGCGTGCCGCCAGGAAAGTTGGCGTACTCGAGGAGGTTACAGGCATCCTCGATACCGCGGGTGCCGAGATTGACAGTCATGATCGGCTCGACCTCGGCACGATTCGCCCACGCCATGAACTCATTGAGCCCGAAGGCGTTCGGCTCAATTGATCGCCACGCCAGGTCAAGGGTGACAGGCCTCAGCTCCCGGGGCCCTACTCCGTCCTCCCATCTGTGCCACGACGCGAAGTTCCCGCCCGGATAGCGGACAGCGGTAACGCCAAGTTCCCGGGTCAGTTCAAGCACATCCAGCCTGAACCCGTCTGCATCGGCTTGGGGATGGCCAGGCTCGTAGATACCTCCGTAGACACAGCGGCCCATGTGCTCAACGAACGAGCCGAACAACCGTCTCGGCACGTCAGCTATAACGAAAGCCGGGTCGATCGTCGCAGTGCAGGTGAACACCAATGCTTCCGGGCTCAGGAAAGGACCAGCGCCACGTGCGCGCGAAGCGCGCGGTCGAAGTGCGCGCTTGCCCGCTTGAATTGGCCAGCCGCGTGATAGGCGTGCGCCAGGTTCGCGCGCGCCGGTACGGCCAGCGCCATCTCCGCCAGGAACACGGCAAGCACCCCGGCGAGCAAGGTCCTCGGCCGCAGGACGTAGCCGCGCGGCGCAACGTATGCCTGGTCTGTTGTTAACCCGACGGCTTCCATGGCGTTACTCCGGCCTCCGGCCGACTCGGAACCCTCCGAACTGAGGTAGATGCTGGCACGGCCGGGGCACAGATGCCCAGGTCTCCACCTGATTTCCCGATCTGGAGCAGAAAGATGACGAGTAATCGCGAGACTCCAGCCGCGGTCGCCGATATGGGCGACTCACGCTGACGATGCATCAGCCATGATGCGGTGCAGGGTGCGGCGACGCAGGAGGCTGATGGCCGGGTTGGTCTCGAGGTAGTACCAGACGAGCCCGATCGCCTGCTCGAATGCCCGGGCCTTGCGCCGTTCCCACGCCAGGTCCCCGCACCTGAGGTCGTCGCGAAGCACCTGCCGCGGGCCGGCCTCGAGAATGCGCCAAGCACCCACCAGATCGAGGGCGGGATCAGCTGGCGCCATACCGCTGACGTCGATGATCCCGGCCAGGCGGCCGTCGGTGACGAGCACGTTTGGCAGGATCAGGTCACCGTGGGTCATGACGTCCTTCGCGGTGCGTGGCAGCACCCGCAGGGCCGCTCAGGTGCGGCGGAGCGGCGGCACATCGAGCAGGTGTTCACTGCGCGCCAGCGCAGCGCCATAAACCGGGAAGCTGTCAGCAGCGCGCGGTAGAACAGTCGTATGGCCGGCGACCCAGCTCTGATCCGCCCGTACCAGCCAGCTGACCTGGACGACCTGTACCGCATCTGCGTGCAGACCGCCGACAACGGCCAGGACGCAACCGCGTTCTTCGGTGACCCGATGCTGCCCGGCCACGTGTTTGCGGCACCGTACGCGATCTTCGAGCCGTCGCTGGCGTGGGTGGCGGAGGACCCGGCCGGTGTCGCCGGCTACGTCCTGGGGGCGCTGGACACGCGGGCCTTCGAGGAACGCCTGGAACGTGACTGGTGGCCAGCACTGCGGGCCAGGTACCCCGATCGGCGGCGGCTCGCCGGCCACCCGGCGGAGCCAGAGCGGCTCGTCCTGCAGGGCATCCATCAGCCATTCATTGCCGATCCGGCGCTAGTCAGCCGCTACCCGTCCCACCTGCATATCGACCTGCTGCCGCGGTTGCAGGGCCGCGGCTTCGGGCGCGGGCTGATCGAAACCCTGCTCGCTGCCCTTCGTGCCAACGGCTCCCGTGGTGTGCACCTGCATGTCGGCCGCGCCAACGAGCGGGCTGCCGGGTTCTACCGGCACGTCGGCCTGACCGAACTGCCAGCGGACGGCGCTCGCATCTTCGCGATGGAGCTAGCGGACGCGTCTCCGGCAGACCCGGGCGCACGCGGCAAGGCCAGGTCCGCCGGGTAGCCTTCCCCCATGGGCGCTGGGGATGGCAGGTATACGTTGGGACCTGAGTCCGGCCAGCTTCAGATCAAAACGACCCGTACCGGACTGGGCGCGCGGGCCGGTCACGATCTGACGATCGAGGTCACGCGCTGGCAGGCTGATGTCATCGTTGACGCCGCCCATCCGTCGGCATCCTCGGTGAGCGTCGAAGTGGACGCCGACTCCCTGGAGGTCCGGGCGGGCAGCGGCGGCGTCAAGCCGCTCACTGACTCCGACCGCGCGCAGATCAAGACGACCATCCAGCAGAAGGTCCTCAACACCAGCCGGCATCCGGCGATCACCTTCCAGTCCAAGCGCGTTGAGGGAACGGCGGAGTCGTTCACCGTCGACGGCGACCTCACCATTACCGGCGTAACCCAGCCAGTCACTGTCCAGGGCCGGCTTGCCGACGGGCGGGTGCAGGGCTGGGCGACAGTCGTGCAGACTCGCTGGGGGATCCGGCCCTACACCGGATTCTTCGGCGCGCTCAAGCTGAGCGACGAAGTCACGGTTGAGTTCGGCGCAGACCTCAGTCCCGTCGGCTGACTGCGCGAGTCTGTGCAGCGACTCAGCGGCGGCCGGTTTATGCCGGGCAGTTCTCGTGCACCCAGTTTCCGTTGACGCGCCTGCGGGCGTCCTGCCCTGGCGCGATAGGCCGTCCGCAGCGTTCGCATGGCTCACCGGCGGCGCAGGCCCCGATGCCGTCCGGCGCCAGGAGCGTAGCTTCCCGCTGGCCGAGCCCGGCAGGGCGAAGGGTCACCACCGGAAGCCCGAGGCCTCCGGGGCAGAAATGGTCCAGGTGCGCCGCGCGTACCAGCGCTCCGATTTGCGGTCGCTGCTGCCGGCGCATAACTCATTAGACCCACAGAACGTCGCTGGTGCTCAAACGGGCGCAGCGCCAGCCGACGCAAACTGCCCCAAACGCCGGTAACAGCGCGGTATGACCCGGCGTTAGCTCCGCCGCCGTCAGCGCACACTTATGCGGGCCGGCCGAATCAGCTACGGGCCCGCTGGCTAGCCTGGCTGGGGTGTCCGATCACTACCGCGCGCCGGGCTGGTTCACGCGCAATGTCTTCAATCAGTCGGTGGCCTTCTTGACCCGGCAGGGCATCAGTGTCCTCGGCTCGCGGGTCCTTGCGGTGAAGGGCCGGACGAGCGGCCAGTGGCGTACCACCCCGGTGAACCTGCTCGCCCACGATGGCCGCCGGTACCTCGTCGCGCCGCGCGGCGAGACTCAGTGGGTGCGCAACCTGAGGGCTGCCGGAACGGGCGAACTGCGCCTGGGCAGGCGCGCCGAGAGCTTTCGCGGCCGGGAGCTCGCTAACGAGGAGAAAGTTCCGGTGCTGCGCGCCTACCTCAAGCGCTGGAAGGCGGAGGTCGGGATCTTTTTCGAGGGCGTCGGGCCAGATTCCAGCGATGACCAGATCGGCGCAATAGCGGCCAAGCACCCGGCATTCGAGGTGCTTCCCGTCAATTAGCGGTGAGCTAGCCGGAGGTGGGCGCCAGGGCCGGCAGTTCGTAGGTGCGCCGGATGCTGCTGCCGAGCCTCGTGATGTCGGCACCGTACACGTGCAGCGAGACGGCGACGCCGTCGCCGATGTTGCGGACCCGGTGGATGTCGCCTGGCGGGGCGAAACCGCTGATCTCGCCTGGGCGGTTCGCGTTGCGGCCCACCTGGGTGAGATGGCTCCCGTCAGCCGATAGCGCGTACAGCTCCTCGTACTCGATGCCTTGCAGGACGCCGAACACGCACCACGTCACGTGGTCGTGGATGGGCGTGATCTGGCCGGGGCGCCAGACCATAGCGGTGACCGAGAATGAGCCGTCGGGCTCGACGTGCAGCGTATGGCAGCGGTAGTCGCCGGCTTCGCCCTCCCGCTCCACCGGGGTCAGGACGTCGGGTGCCGGCAGGTGCTGCCGAAGCTGAGCAGCGACCAGATCGGCGGTCCGCTGCCAGTCGGCGTGCTGGCTGGTCGCAGCCCGGATTGCCGCGACGAGATCGGCCGGACATCGGGTGCGAACCGGACTGATAGTCGTCATGCTGACCTCCTTGCCCACTCGGCCGGTCGAGATTCAGCGTAGGACCGGGCCGTCTGCGGGCGCCAATGCCAGCTATCCATGGGTCGATAGAGCTGGCCTATATAACGCCAGGTCAGAACCCTAAGCGCCATCGGTTAGTGTGCCCGCCGCCGGGCGGCGATATCGCCCTAGCCGCCAGAACACCCCGTGGCATGCCGTCCGGCTGGCAGGATGCCGGGTATGGGAACCACGATGCTGCTCGACGCGGCTTCCCTGTACTTCCGGGCGTTCTATGGCGTGAAGGACGCGACGACCGCGCCCGACGGGACGCCGGTGAACGCGGTGCGGGGACTGCTCGACATGATCAGCAGGCTGCTTCGCGCGCGGCACCCGGACCGCCTGATCGCCTGCATGGACGCGTCCTGGCGGCCCGCCTTCCGGGTCAGGGCCATCCCGTCCTACAAGACGCACCGCGCCAACCCCGATGGCTCTGAGCTGATCCCGGCAGAGCTCAACGTGCAGCTGCCAATCATCGTCGAAGTGCTGTCGGCCATCGGCGTGCGCATGGCCTGGGCTGACGGGTACGAGGCGGACGACATCATCGGCACGCTCGCGGCGCAGGCGACCGAGCCGGTCGAGGTGGTAACCGGTGACCGGGACCTGTTCCAGCTCGTCGACGACGAGCGGGGGATCCGTATCGCCTACATCGGCAAGGGCGTAGCCAATCTTGAGCTCGTGGACGAGGCGGCGGTGACCGCGCGCTACGACATACCGGGCCGGTCCTATGCTGCGTTCGCCGCCCTGCGCGGTGACCCGAGCGACGGGCTGCCGGGCGTGCCGGGCGTGGGGGAGAAGACAGCAGCCGCGCTCGTGCGGGTGTTCGGCTCGGTCGAGGCGATGCTGGCCGCGATCGACGCGGGGCACGGCGGGTTTCCGCAGGGCAGTCGGCCCAAGCTGGTCGCCGCGCGGTCGTACCTGGAAGCGTGCCTGCCGGTAGTCGAGGTGGCGACCGATGCCCCGGTCAAGCTTGCCGGCGGCGAGTTGCCGTCGGTGCCGAGCGATCCGGCCCGGGTGGCGGCGCTCGATGCGCGCTGGGACCTCGGCTCTCCGCTCGGCCGGGCGCTATCTGCGCTCGCGGCCGCGCCCTGACCAGGGTGAGATGATGCCACCAGGTGCTGCAAAGGCTGGAGGGAATCCGGTGAGCCACGCTGAGCAGGGAACGGAGTTGTTTCCGGCCAGTCGTCTTCGTGACGTCGCGGCCGCCACGGGCGTGGCGGGCCTCGGCGCGCTATTGCTCACTCCCGGGCCGGACCTCCGCTACGTCACCGGTTACGACGCGCACGAGTCCGAGCGGCTGACCTGCCTCGTCGTGCCCGCGCAGGCTGACCCGGTCCTCGTCGTACCTCGGCTTGAGCTACCCAAGGCGCAGACGTCACCGGCCGGCGCGCTCGACCTGGAGATCGTCGGCTGGGACGAGACGGACGACCCGTATGCGCTGGTGGCGGGCCGGCTAGGCGCGGTGGCCGCGGCCGGGCTGGCCGACCGGATGTGGGCGCTGATGGTGCTGCGGCTCCGGGCTGCGCTGCCCGGGGTCCGGCAGGAGCTGGCCAGCCTCGCGCTGCGCGACCTGCGCGCGCGCAAAAGCCCGGCGGAGGTGGCAGCGCTGCGCGAGGCCGCCGAGGCAATCGACCGGGTGCATGCTCAGGTACCCGGCTGGCTGCGGCCCGGTCGCACGGAGCGGGAGGTGGCGGCCGACATCAGCGAGGCCATCCGGGCCGAGGGCCACCTGACCGTCGACTTCGCGATCGTGGGCTCTGGCCCGAATGGCGCCAGCCCGCACCACAGCGCGAGCGACCGGGTGCTGCAGCGCGGCGACACGGTCGTTGTCGACATCGGCGGGACTATGCCGAGCGGATACTGCTCAGACTGCACCAGGACGTACGCACTCGGCGAGCCGCCTGCGGATGTGGCCGCGTACTACCAGGTACTGAAGGAGGCCCAGGAGGCCGCGTGCGCCGCGGTCCGCCCCGGCGTGGCCGCCGAGCGGGTCGACGCCGCAGCGCGTGAACCTATCAGTGCGGCCGGTTACGGCGAGTTCTTCGTGCACCGGACAGGGCACGGCATCGGGCTGGAGACGCACGAGGAGCCGTACATCGTCGCGGGCAACTCCGAGGCGCTGCAGCCCGGCCACGCTTTCTCCGTCGAGCCTGGCATCTACCCGGGTCCGCACGGCGCACGCATTGAGGACATCGTGGTGTGCACGCCCGACGGCCACGAGCGGCTGAACAACGTCAGCCACGAACTGGTGGTGGTGTCGGGCTGATGATTAAGCGGGAGGCCAGGGACGATACCGCCGCCGAGCTGTTCGGGCTGACGAAGGAGATCGCCGACGCCGAGCTGCGGCCGAAGGTGGCGGAAGCGGAACGGCACGGCTACTTCCCGCGGGCGGAGTTCCGCACGCTCGGGCAGGCCGGGTTGCTGACTCTGCCCTACCCGGAGGAATATGGCGGCGGCGGCCAGCCGTATGAGACCTACCTGCAGGTGGTGGAGGAGCTGGCGACCGCCTGGCTCGCCGTCGGCCTCGGGGTCAGCGTGCACACGCTCAGCTGCTTCCCGATCGCGACCGCAGGCACGACGGAGCAGCGCGACCGCTGGCTGCCCGGCATGCTGGGCGGCGACCAGCTCGGCGCATACTGCCTGTCCGAGCCCGGCAGCGGCTCGGACGCCGCCGCGCTCGCGACCCGGGCGGTGGCCGACGGCGACGAGTTCATGATCGACGGCGTGAAGGCATGGACCACGCACGGCGGGCACGCGGACTTCTACACGGTGTTCGCCCGCACGTCGGGCGATCCGGCCGGGCCGGAGCGGTCCAGGGGCATCAGCTGTTTCCACGTGCCGGCGAGCGTGCCCGGCGTGTCCGCGGCGCCGCCCGAGCACAAGATGGGCATGCGCAGCTCGGCGACGGCGCAGATGCGGTTTGAGTCGGTCCGGGTGCCGGCGGTCCAGCTGGTCGGCGAGGCAGAGCACGGCTTCCGGATCGCGCTCGCCGCCCTCGACGCTGGACGGCTGGGGATCGCGGCCTGCGCGACCGGAGTGGCTCAGGCGGCGCTGGACTGCGCGGTCGGGTACGCCGCGCAGCGTACCCAGTTCGGCCGTCCCGTGATCGAGTTCCAGGGATTGCAGTTCATGCTCGCGGACATGGCCACGGCGGTGGCCGCGTCCCGTGCGCTGTACCTGAGCGCGGCGCGGCGCAAGGATGCCGGTGAGCCGTACGGGCAGCAGGCTGCGATGGCGAAGCTGCTGGCTGCTGACACCGCGATGCGGGTCACCACCGACGCCGTGCAGGTGCTCGGCGGGTACGGCTACGTCGAGGACTTCCCGGCCGAGCGGCTCATGCGCGAGGCCAAGGTGCTGCAGATCGTCGAGGGCACCAACCAGATCCAGCGGCTCGTTATCGGCCGCCAGCTCATGCCGACGTCATGAGTGAAAGCGCGCCGGCCGGCTGCGAACGACTGGCCAGCGTCAGCGGATGTCGCCGGGAATGATAGCCCCGTGTGCTCGCAGCGCCTTGTGAACGTCGTCGATCGCGAGTTCGGATGGCTCGGTGCCCGACGCCGCGGCCAGCGCCGCCATAGCGCCCGCTGCTTGTCCCATTGCCATGCACGAGGCTTGCACGCGGTAGGCGGAGTTGGCTTCCTGATCACCCGCCACACAGCGGCCGGCCGCCAGCAGCCAGGCGGACTCGGCGGGCAGCATGGCCCCTCGGGGGATGGTCGGGGACGTTCCCTCAGCGGTGCCGGCCGGCTGATTGCTGCCGACCCGGACGTACAGGCCGCCTACCAGTGCGTGCAGGCGGTCGGGCTCGTGCCGGGAGAAACGACCACGATCACCACGCTCGGCATGGGCACATCGGTGCGGCCCTATCCGTTCGACGTGGTCTCTGGGCAGCTGTATCACGCGCCCGAGCAGGCTGTCGCGACGCAGGCGCTGCTCGACGCGTTCGGCGCGCGAGTCGGGCAGTTCATCCAGATGTACTTCGGCGGTGTGCCGGTGACGTTCCAGATTGTCGGCCGGATCATCGATCCGCACTACGGTGGCGAGGTGCTCGCCTATGGCCGGGACACGCTGGCGTACGAAGGAGCGCCATCGCCGGCCGGGTTCTACAGCCTGGTACTGCGGCGCGGCGTCCAGCCCGCGGCTGCCGCCAGCCGGCTGTTGCGGCTATCCGATGGCCGACTGGTCGTCGGTGTGGTCGCCAATCCGGCCGACCAACTGGGGATCCTGCGAGCGGCGCTCGGCGGGCTCATCGCCGTCCTGGCGCTGCTCGCGCTCACCGGGTTGGTCACCTCCTCCCGGGTCGGTATCCGAGACCACCAGCGTGACGTGCAAGTCCTGCGGGCGATGGGACTCACGCCTGCACAGGTGAAGACCGCCGTCGTGGTGCGCATGACGGTGCTCGCCTTGGCCGCCGCGCCGATCGGTGCTGTCATGGGCCGTGCGGTGAGCAGCGAGCTGATCAGCGCGATGTCGGAGACTTTTGGCCTCGGTGCGGGTTTCGGCAGGCCGGCGCCGGACGGAGCCGTGCTCGCCGCGACAGCGGTCGCGGTGACCACGGCTGCCCTGGCGGGCGTCTTGTCTGCCCGCACGCGGCACCAGTTGCCCGCCGCCGTGATTCTCGGGCCCTAGTTCACCGCTTGGCCGATCGCCAGGCCGCTCGCTGGGTCGAAGAACTGCAGGTTGGCAGTGTTCACCGCGAGCGTGGCCGTCGAGCCAGGCTTGATGCTGCTGCGCGCGGCGACCCTGGCTGTCCAGAGCGTCCTGTTACCAGTTAGCGGGATGGTCTCGTCCTCGCCTTCGTCGGCCCTGGCGTCGCTGATGCTGGCGTGCTGCACCGGCGGGGCGTCGATGGTAAAGATGACGTGGATCTCGCTGCCGAGCTCCTCAGTGACGCTGGACTGCACTGTCATCCGCGGCCAGCCTGGGTCGGCGAGCTCGGCGTCCTCGAAGTCGGACGGCCGAACGCCGAGGATGACCTCGCGGCCGAGGTAGTCGGCAAGGCCGGAGCGTGCCTGGAACACCCCATCCGGCACGGCGAGCTTGCACCCGGCGAACACCGCGACCGGCCCGCCGTCGCGGACCAGCTCGGCCGCGGTGAAGTTCATCGCGGGCGAGCCGATGAATCCGGCCACAAACAGATTGACCGGGGAGTTGTAGAGCGCCTGCGGCGTGTCCACCTGCTGCAGCTTCCCGTCGCGCAGTACGCACACCCGCTGCCCCAGCGTCATCGCCTCGACCTGATCGTGCGTCACGTAGACGGTGGTAACGCCGAGCCGGTCATGCAGCTGAGACAGCGACGCCCGCATCGACACGCGTAGCTTCGCGTCCAGGTTGGACAGGGGCTCGTCCATCAGGAACGCCTGCGGCTCGCGGACGATCGCGCGTCCCATGGCGACGCGCTGGCGCTGGCCGCCCGACAGAGCGGCGGGCTTGCGCTTGAGGTAGTCCTCCAGACCGAGCATCCTGGCTACCTCGTTGACCCGGCGCTTGATGTCGTCCTTGGGCGTCTTGCGTTGCTGCAGGCCAAACGCCAGGTTCTGCTCGACCGTCATGTGCGGGTAGAGCGCGTAGTTCTGGAAGACCATCGCGATATCGCGATCCTTGGGCGGCAGGTCGTTCACGACCCGGTCGCCAATCGAAATGGTGCCCGCAGTGATGTCCTCGAGGCCGGCGATCGACCGCAGCGCCGTCGACTTGCCGCAGCCAGAGGGGCCGACGAGGACCATGAACTCGCCGTCGGCGATGTCCAGTGTCAGTTCGTCGATGCCCTTGACCCCGCCCGGGTAGACCTTGTCAACGTGATCAAGCAGGATCTGCGCCATGACACCCTCAACTCCGCAAAGACTGCGCCCCGGACGGGCCAGCCTGCCCGGAGCGTACCTGTACGTCCTCGCCGCGGCCATGCTGCGGATCGTCATGTTACGGGAGTGTAAAGGTCGTTATCATTTCGTTAGCACGCTGCATTTTCTGGTTAACGTGGCGGGCCCGTAGCGCTGCCGCTTGACGTAACGTTGCCGCGTGGAGGAGATCAACGCGACGATTGTTTCGCTGCTCGCCAGCGATGGCCGGATGAGCTTCACCGAGCTTGCCCGGCGCACGGGGTTGTCAGTTTCCGCCGCTCAGCAGCGAGTTCGGAGGCTGGAGCAGCGAGGCGTGATCAAGGGCTACGGCGCCATGATCAGTTCGGAGGAAATTGGCCTGCCGATGACCGCGTTCGTCTCGATCAAGCCCTTCGACCCGGCTGCGCCAGACGACACCCCTGAGCGGCTCAGGCATCTGGCGGCCATCGAGGCGTGCCACAGCGTGGCCGGCGACGCTAACTACATACTCAAGGTGAGAGTCGCATCCCCCCGCGCACTCGAGGACCTGCTGCAGGAGATCCGGGCAGCCGCGAACGTCTCGACCCAGACCACGATCGTGCTCAGCACGCCGTTCGAGAACCGCCCGCCGCACGTGTCCAACTCCACACCGTCCTAGCGAACCGGCCAGCTGTTGCCGCTTGCAGTTCTGATACCAGCGAATTATCATAGTGATATCAGTTTTTGAGCAGGCGCCGCGAGGCGTCGGCAGGAGGCACTCATGGGCATGCCGAGATACCAGGTCGCAAAACGGGCCGACCATAAGCCCCGACCTGGCGAGCCAGCCATTGTGGTGCGCGGCCTCCACAAGAAGTTCGGCGAGAAAGAGGCCGTGGCCGGGATTGACCTCAAGATCGCGGCCGGATCGCTGGCGGGCCTCGTCGGGCCGAACGGCGCGGGGAAAACGACTTCGCTATCGATGATGACCGGCCTGCTGCGGCCCGACAGCGGACAGATTCTGGTCGACGGCCTGGACGTGTGGGAAGACCCGCGCGCCGTCAAGGCGATCATCGGGGTGGTGCCGGATGAGGCAAGGCTGTTCGATCGGCTGACCGGCATGGAGATGCTGGAGTACGCCGCGCGGCTGCGCGGACTTCCGGTTGACGAGGCGCGGTCGAGGGCCGCGCAGCTGGTCGACGTGCTCGACCTCACCGCGGACGCCGGCCGGCTGGTGGCCGACTACTCCACCGGCATGCGCAAGAAGGCAACGCTCGGGTGCGCGCTGATCCACAATCCGTCGGTGCTGTTCCTGGACGAGCCGCTGGAGGGCGTTGATCCGATCTCAGCCGACGTGATCCGCCGGCTGCTGACGCGCTATGTCGGATCCGGGTCGACTGTGCTGTTCTCCAGTCACGTCATGGAGCTGGTCGAGCAGGTTTGCGATCACGTGTCGATCATCGACAAGGGCCTGATCGTGGCGAGCGGCACCACAGATCAGGTGCGGGGCGGCAAGACCTTGCAGCAGGCGTTCATCGACCTGGTCGGTCCGCGGTCCAGTGACGAGGAGGGACTGTCATGGCTCGGCTCCTCGTCCAGCTGAAGCTGCGCCTGCTGCGCAACGCGACGCGGTCATCAACCGCGGCGAAGATCTCCTTCGTCCTGAGCACGACGGTCGCTTGTCTCGTCGCGGCCGGCGCGTTCGTGGTGCTGGCCCTGCTCCGCGGTACCGCGACCGCGGTCGACCTGACCACGGTCATCTTCACCGTGTTCGCGTTCGGCTGGCTCATCCTGCCGATCTTCGCGTTCGGCCTGGACGGCACGCTGGACCCTGCCAACTTGCAGCTGTACCCGCTGCGGACCCGGCCGCTGGCGGTGGGGCTGCTGGCCGCGTCGGCCAGCGGGGCGTGGCCGGTGGCCAACGTGATCGGCCTGCTCGGCGTGACCGTCGGGCTGGCCAGCGGCGCGCTCGGCATCCTGATCGCGGTGATCGCCGTGGTGCTGGAGGTGCTGTTCTGCATCACGCTGGCCCGGCTCGTGACCACCGGCATGGCCGGTCTGCTGCGCTCGCGGCGTGGCCAGGACCTGGCCGCGTTCCTGATCATCCCGATCTTCGCGCTGTATGAGTTCTTCGCTCAGGTGGTGCCGAAGGTGGCCGCCGAAGGGAAGATCACCGCGGCGAGCTTCGACGGCTTCGATGCGTGGATGCGCTGGCTCCCGCCTGGCATGGCGGCGCACGCGATCCAAGATGCCTCGCATGGCCACGCTGGCACCGCGCTGCTGCGGCTGGTGCTGCTGGCAGCGGTCATCGTCGTGCTCGGCTGGCTGTGGATACGCTCGCTCAGCCGCGCCCTCGTGACCGCGGACACCACGACCCAGTCAACGCGGGCCCGTCGGGGCGCCCTGCCGTTCGGCCGCTACGGCCAGCGCGGTGCGGTGGCCGCCCGGTACTGGATCTATCAGCGCCGCGATCCGACGTCGCTCATCTACTGGGCCCTGACCGCGGTCATCATGGCCGCGGTATCGGCCAGTTCCATCGTGGGCCACCAGAAGCATCCGGGCGTGCTGCTGGCGAGCGCGATATTCGGTGGCGCGTTCGTCGGCTACTTCCACGCCAATGCCGTCGGGCTCAGCGGACCGCCATTCATCGTCGAGGCAGAGGCGCTGACGAGCCGGAAGGAGCTGCGGGCGTACTTCTCCGGCCAGGACATCGCGCTGTGCGTGATCGCGGTACCGCTGCTCACCGCTATCTCGTTCGCCCTCGCGGCTGCCGTCGGCCGTCTCGAGTTCGGCTGGCTCGGCACGGCGGTGGATCTGGCAGCTCTCGGTGCGGGGCTGGCCATGAGCAACATCTTCACCGCGGTGCTCGCGTATCCGATGGCCAAGCGAGCAGGCAGCCCCTTGCGCCAGGCCGCCACGGGTTACAACGCGTACGGGATCGGCGGCGTGCTCGGCTGCCTCGGCACGGTAGCGATAACGGCGATTCCGCTGCTGTTTGCCATCGAGCTGACGCCCTCTGCCCCGGCATCGATCCGGATGCCGGTGCTCCTGGCCTGTGCAGCTGGCTACGGCATCGCGCTGGCGTGGGCTGGCGTGCGGATCGCGGCTGTCGCTGCCGAGCAGCGGCTGCCGGAACTCTGCCAGGTCGCCATGCGCAGCGAGGTCTAGCCGCTCACTGGTGTGCGCGGGCGCCAGAGTCAGCGGCCTCGTGATTCGGCGAGGCGGCGCATCCAGTAGCGGTACCAGTTGTCGCCGTAGGGCACGTACACCCGGACGGGGACGCCGCGGCCGGCGAGTTCGTCCAGTAGGGCGGGGCGCACTCCGAGCAGTTGTTCCACCGGCCCGGGGGCCGAAGGCGGCGATGAGCGCCTCGCGCAGGACTCCGTCATGGGTCGCCAGCGCGAACTGGGCGCCGGACTCGGCGAGCCGCTACGCGAGCCGCAGGTAGGCAATGCCGGTGGGCTCACCGTGGGGCAGCGCGCGGTCGGGTGGTTCCAGGTAGGCGGCCATGCTGCCAACCTCGCAAACACGCCAGGCAGGCCTCCGGCCCGGCGCGGCTCGCGCGGCTCAGGAAAGTCCTAGGCGACCGCGAACAGCCGCAGTGGCTCGGCCGTGTGCACCTGGATGCCGAGCGGAACGATAGCCGCGGTGCCGCCGTGCTCGGTCGCTGCTGCGGCCAGGTCATCGGTCCCGGCAGCCACGACGGTCGCGCCGTGCAGCAAGGCGTGATCCACGAAGGCGGTGTACGAGCGCCCGTCGCCCGCCGGGGGCGCAGCCAGCACGACATCGTCCTCGGAGACGTCCGCGGCGCTGCTCAGCTCGCTGAGCTGTGCGGCTAGCTCGACGTGCGTCAGTCCGACCGGGTGCAGCGCTCCGTCGGAACCGCGGGCATAGGGGAGCAGGGCCAGGTCGTGCGGCCGGGCCGCCGGCGGCGGCAGCGAGCCCATCCCGAGCAGCGAGCTGAACGGCGTCGTGGCCGGAGCATCGCCGAACGAGATGATCTGGCGTACCCAGGACCGGTCCGCGGCGGCTAGTGCCACTGCCGCCAGCGGCTGAGCGGTTATCAGCATGCGCGCGCCGCAGTCCGCAAGCTGCCCGGCGGTCTCCGCGATCGATAGTCCGGGCCGCACCGGGCACGGGACGCCGCCGGCGGCGCTGATGGCGTGGCAGGCCACCACGAAGCAGGCCGCGTCCGGAACGTAGACGCCGACCACGTCGCGCGGCCGCAACCCGCGCCAGGCGAGTCCGGCGGCCGCCCGCTGGACGGTGCTGGCAAGGTCGGCGTAGGAGTACGACTGGTCTGCCCGCAGCCCGATCAGGGCAGCGCGGCGGCCGTGCACGGCCGCGCTGTCGACTAGCCGCTGCGTCACTGTCATATCCACCTTCAAGACTGAGCTACTCACCTGGACCTGCCCATCCTTAGCACGTTCGACGGGGCGCTGACCGGTGGTCACGGGCCAGGCGGCCGGCCATCCCCCTCCGATGGCCGGCCGGCCCCAGTACCCGTGGACCTGCCGATAACGCTAGGTATTTGGTGGCTTCGACCGCATCGGCCGAACTGGCCATTCCTGCGTGCATCGGATGTGCAGACTCCGGCCGGCCATGTGTAGACGGGTCCGCGCTGCGTACCTAGCCGGGCTGCAGCCGGTCACGCTGCGGCCGCAGATCCGCCCGGCCTGTGCACGACAGTCGTGGTTCGTGATCGCGATGTGTGTAGGCGGCGCCCGTTGACGCCATCCCGGGGCACGGCGGTAATCCCCGGGCTCACACCGCGACAGTCAGCGCATTCGCTGGCCGGCTACCCAGGCGGCGATCTGAGCGCGGGTGTTGAGCCCGAGCTTGGCCAGGATGTTGGCGACATGCCGGGCCGCCGTCGCGGGGCTGATGAACAGTTCCTCCGCGATACCCCGGTTGGACAGCCCGCGGCCGATCAGCAGCGCGATCTCCTGCTCCCTGGCGGTGAGGACCGAGCCGGCGACAGCAAACTGGCCA
>Ga0187807_1000067_pt1 | contig 25631 bp, 23 predicted proteins | sample NC_wetland_sal_i_4_FD_132432 | JGI IMG/M metagenome (GOLD analysis project Ga0187807, IMG submission 132432) | Wetland sediment microbial communities from Neuse River Estuary, North Carolina, USA - ASW_2 | ecosystem: Environmental > Aquatic > Freshwater > Wetlands > Sediment | place: USA: North...
AGCTCGATCTGATCCGGGCCGCGGTCGGCACCGCCCTGGACGTCTTCCTCGCGCGGCAGCGGGCGATCCTGGCCGCCGCGGGGGACGAGCTGCTGCCGTGCCTGGATGCGATGTCCGGCCTGTTGGCCGGGGGAAAGCGGCTGCGGCCGGCGTTTTGCTACTGGGGCTGGCGGGCGGCCGGCGGCCAGGACTGCGCTGAGATCTTCGCCGCCGCGGCCGCGCTCGAGCTGCTGCAGGCCAGCGCGCTGGTACACGACGACGTCATGGACGCCAGCGAAACCCGGCGCGGTCAGCCGGCCGTGCACCGGCGGTTCGCCCAGTGGCATGCGGCTACCGGGCTATCTGGGTCGGCGGATCAGTTCGGGGCCAGTGCGGCGATCTTGATCGGCGACCTGCTGCTGGCCTGGACGAGCGAGCTGTACCAAAGCAGCGGCTTTCCTCCGCATGTGCTGCACCATGGCATGCCCGTGCTGGCGCTGATGCAGACCGAGCTGGCTGCCGGCCAGTACCTGGACCTGGTCGGCCAGGTCAGCCGTGACACGTCGGTGCCGGAAGCCCTGCGCGTCATCAGCTACAAGACCACGAAGTACACGACCGAGCGGCCGCTCCAGCTGGGCGCTGCGCTCGCCGCCGGAGGCGGGGGCGCCGCAGCCGCCGACACGATAGCGGGCGCTTTCTCACGGTACGGGCGCCCGCTCGGCATCGCTTTCCAGTTGCGGGACGACGTGCTCGGCGTCTTCGGCGATCCGGCCAGGACCGGCAAACCGGTCGGCGGCGACATCTCCGAGGGCAAGCGCACCGTCCTGATCGCCCTCGCCCGGGAGCGCGCCAGTGCCAGGCAGGCCGCGGACCTGGACCGCCACCTCGGTTACCGCGGCCTCACCCAGGCCGCCGTAACCGAAGTGCAGTCGGTACTCGCCGACACCGGAGCGCTGGCCGAGTGCGAGGCGATGATCGCGGCGTGCGTCAAGGAGGCGGTATCAGCCCTCGATGGCGCGCCGATCACCGAGGAAGCCAGATCAGCCCTGACCGACCTGGCGGTGCTCGTGAGCAACCGTGACGAATGACTCAGCCCGGCTTGCGTCCCGGCGCCTAAGCTAGCGCAGCCGGGCGGCGAGTCGGGCGGCGGCCGCGCCGGGGTCGTCGGCGTCGGTGATCACCCGGACGACGACAATCCGGGTCGCGCCGGCGGCCAGGACCTCATCGAGGTTGCCCTCGTCGATGCCACCGATGGCAAACCACGGCCGCGGGGTGCGCAGGCGCGCCGCGAACCGGATCAGGTCCAGGCCCGGCGCAGGCCGGCCTGGCTTGGTCGGCGTCGGCCACACCGGCCCGGCGCAGAAGTAATCGGCGCTCGGCTCGGACGCCGCGGCCGCGGTCTCCGACTCGCCGTGCGAGGACAGCCCGATGATCGGCTCGGGCCCGATCAGCCTGCGGGCAACCACCGGCGACAGGTCATCCTGGCCGAGGTGCAAGACGTCGGCGCCGGCCGCGTAGGCGACGTCAGCGCGGTCGTTCACCGCCAGCAGCTTGCCGTGCCTGGCGCAGACTGCCCGGAATACCTCGAGATAGCGCAGCTCTTGGCCGGCCTCGAGCCCCTTGTGCCGGAGCTGGACGACGTCCACCCCGGAGCCGAGCACGGCGTCCAGGAAGCGCGGGAGATCACCCTGGCGGTCACGGGCGTCCGTGCACAGGTAAAGGCGGGCGGCGGCGAGCTGGTCGCGCAGCCGACTGGCGGTCTGCCCGGCACCATGCGGCCGGTCAGGCTGATCGGGCACGCTCAGAACGCTAGTGCCTGTGCCCGCCTGTTCACCTCGGTACGCCGGCGCTCGATCAGTGCCTGCACAGGCGTCCCCGGCAGGCTGTCGTCGGCCGTGAACAGCCAGCTCAGCGCCCTGGTCTCGGAGAACCCGCAGTCGAAGAGCAGCGTCAGGGTGCCGCCAAGACCCTGGATGACCTGGTCCTGGTCGAAGAACGCCGCCGGTATCGCGACCTCGCCGTTCGGCCGCTGGACCGCCAGCAGCTTGCGGTCGCGCAGAAGCTGCCTGACCCGGCTCACCGGCAGGCCGAGCTGGCCCGCTGCGTCGGGAACGCTGAGCCAGTCGCCGACGATGGCGTCGGTCGGGGGGTCGATCTGTGCCACGTGAGCAGCTTCCCACATCGCGCGCCTGCCAAAACCTGGCATCCCCGCCAAGTCCGGCACGCCGCCTATTCGACCGCACAGTCCCGTACGGCCACGGCCGGATCAGCCAGCTTTCCGCGGTCGACCGTCGCGCCTGCCTCGATCAGCCTGCGCGCCTGGAGCAGGTCGCGCGGCAAGCCGACGGTGAGCGCGGCGACCAGCCTCGCCCCGGTGAGCCAGCACGCGGCCCACCGGGCGTCGGCCGGATCGCCGCGCCAGATCAGCACGTCTGCGCCGCCGTGCCAGCCGACGTACTGCACCATCCGCCCGAACTGTTCCGACCAGAAGTAGGGAACGGGGTCGTACCGCGCGCTGCCGCCGGCAATGTTCGCGGCAGCCACCTCGGGTGCGTGCAGCGCCACGTCCCAGTGCTCGAATCTCAGCTGTCGCTGGTACCGGTCGGACCAGAAGGACGCGCAGTCGCCGACGGCGTAGACGCCCGGCATGGAGCTGCGGAGCTGCGCGTCAACCACGACGCCGTTGTCCAGCCGCACGCCGGAGCCAGCTAGCCAGGACACCGCCGGCCGCACGCCCACCGCGGTGACCATCACGTCAGCGGCGAGCCAGCCGCCGTCGGAAAGTGCGATGCCACCGGGCTCGATGGCCGCCACGCTCACGCCGAGCCTCAGGTCAACGCCCGCGGCTGCGTACCACCGCGTTGTCTGCGCGCCGATCTCGGCACCGACAGCCGCCAGCAGCGGAGTCTCGGCCGCCTCGACGACTGTCACGTGGCAGCCGCGACGGGTTGCCGCGGTCGCGAGCTCCGCGCCGATCCAGCCGGCGCCGACGATGCAAAGCCGCGTGCCCGGCGTGAGCAGCGCACGCAGCGCCAGCGCATCGTCGGCGGTCCGTAGCACCCGCTGTTCCCCGTCGCCGGGGAGTGTGATCGGGCTGGCGCCGGTCGCGAGTACCAATGCGTCCCATTCGTACTCGGCCGCATCGGTGCGCAATACCCCGGCGGCCAGCTCTAGCGCGGTTTCAGCCAGCCGCAGGTCGACAGACAGAGACTCCAGATCGGGGCGCAGGCCGGTGTCATCCACCTCGCCGGTCATGACCCTTTTCGACAGCGGCGGCCGGTCGTACGGCGGCCGCGACTCGGCCCCGATCAGCGTCAGAGCTCCGGAGTAGCCGTTCGCTCGTAGCTCCTCGGTTACCCGGAGCCCGGCGAGACCTGCTCCTATCACCAGGACCCGTGCCGGGCTCATGCCTCCCCCAACCGGACTCAGCTGCTCACAGTTTCTCCGGTTTCCGGGCGCAACCGGACATCATTCGCGCGTCAACTGGCGTGACGGCGCCGCGCTACTCTAGATGACATCGCGCGGGAGTCCGGTGCTGACCGGACTGAGAGGGCGGCTATCGAGCCGCCGACCGCAGGAACCTGATCCGGGTCATGCCGGCGAAGGGAGACGACCGTGAGCGCCCACACTCAGCCCGAGGCTGACGTCATCGTGATCGGCGGTGGCGTGATCGGCCTGAGCATCGGGTGGCGGACGGCGCAGCAGGGCCTGCGGGTCGTCATCGCGGATCCAGCCCCTGCCCAGGGCGCGACACACGCGGCGGCGGGGATGCTCACGCCGATTGCCGAGGCTGCCTACGCCGAGCGGGACATCTTCGGCCTGGGCCAGGATTCGCTCCGGCGCTACCCGGGATTCGTGGCCGAGCTGGAGGCCGCCACCGGCATGCCTACCGGCTTCCGGAAGTGCGGCACGCTCCAGGTCGCCTACGACAGCGACGACCTGGCCGCGCTGGCCGAGACGCAGCTGCTGCAGGAGTCGTTCGGCGTGCACCTGCAGCGGCTCAGCGCGCGGGAGTGCCGGAACGCCGAGCCCATGCTGGACCCGACCGTGCAGGGCGGACTGCTCGGCACCGACGACGGCTCCGTCGACCCGCGGCTGCTCGCCCGGGCGCTGCTGCTAGCGGCCGAGGCCGCCGGCGCGCGGATCGTGCGGCAGCCGGTGATCGAGGTGCTGTGCGCTGAGAGGCGGGTCAGCGGAGCGCGGCTCGCCGACACCTCGGTGATCGCCGCGCGCTGGATCGTTCTGGCGGCCGGCTGGCAGTCCGCGCATCTGCCGGGCCTGCCACCCGGCCTCACGCCGCCCGTACGTCCGGTCAAGGGCCAGATCATGCGGTTGCGGACGACGGCTGCGATGACCGCCGCCGGGATTCCGGCCGGGCTGCTGCGGCGGACCGTCCGCGGCGTCGTCCAGGGCTCCACCGTGTATCTGGTACCGAGGAACAGCGGCGAGCTCGTCGTCGGCGCGACTCAGGAAGAGCTAGGTCCAGACACCTCGGTCACGGCCGGGGGCATGTGGGAGCTGCTGCGGGACGCGCGCACTCTCGTGCCCGGCGTCACCGAGCTGGAATTCGTCGACGTCGTCGCGGGTCTGCGGCCAGGCACGCCAGACAACTCGCCGATCATCGGCCCCAGCGAGCTACCCGGGCTGGTACTGGCCACCGGTCACTTCCGAGCCGGAGTGCTGCTTGCGCCAGTGACCGCGGATACCGTGGCGTCCTTCCTGCGTACCGGAGAACCCGATCCGGGCTGGCGGGCCTTCGGTGCCGGGCGGTTTGCGGTTCGCGGCCGTCAGCTGCGATCGGACGGCCAGCCCGAGGCTGGTGGCGACCTGGATCGGGCTGTGCAGCCTGAAGGAGCCGGGGCATGCGGGTAATCATCAACGGCCACCCGCACCAGGCACCTGGCGCGATGTCCCTTGCGCAGGCGGTGGCGCTGCTGACCAGCGCCGAGTCCGGCGTCGCCGCTGCCGTCAACGGTGCCGTGGTGCGGCGGTCAGCCTGGGACGGCACGCCACTCGCCGAAGGCGACGAGGTCGAGGTGCTCACCGCGGTGCAGGGAGGCTGACCATGGACGATCCGCTGCTGATCGCGGGCGAGAAGTTCACCTCCAGGCTGATCATGGGCACCGGTGGCGCGCCAAGCCTGGACGTGCTTGACCGGGCGCTGGCCGCTTCGGGTACCGAGCTGACCACGGTGGCGATGCGCCGGGTCGACCCGGTATCCGGCGGCTCGGTGCTGGACCTGCTGCACGACCGCGGCATTCGGGTGCTGCCGAACACAGCTGGCTGCTATACGGCGGTCGAGGCGGTCCGGGTGGCCCGGATGGCCCGCGAAGCCCTCGGCACGAGCTGGGTCAAGCTGGAGGTAATCGCGGACGAGCGGACGCTGCTCCCTGACACCGTCGAGCTACTCGCTGCCGCCGAGCAGCTGGTAGCAGACGACTTCACGGTGCTGCCTTACAGCAACGACGATCCGGTGCTGGCCCGGCGGCTCGAGCAGGCAGGCTGCGCTGCGGTGATGCCGCTCGGCGCGCCGATCGGGTCCGGGCTCGGCATCCGCAATCCGCACAACATCGAGCTGATCGTCGAGTCGGCAGGAGTGCCGGTCATCCTGGACGCCGGCATCGGCACCGCCAGCGACGCGGCCATAGCGATGGAGCTGGGCTGCGCGGCGGTGCTGCTGGCCACGTCCGTAACCAGGGCACGCAGCCCCGAGCTTATGGCCGAGGCAATGCGGCTCGCGGTCGATGCGGGTCGTCGGGCTTTCCTGGCTGGCCGGGTGCCGCGCCGTCGGCTTGCCCTCGCGTCCTCGCCACCATTCGGTTAGCCTACAGGCGGTCCGGCGGCCGTCAGCGCGGCTCAATCCGGCCCCCTGGCGGTGGCCGTTGGCGGCGCCCGGTGCTGCGGGATTGTCCCCAAGTTGCACGGTTCACTGGGGAGTCTGCCCCGGTGGTGGGTGCCGTTCGGGGGCGCGGAACAATAAACGGCCCCTAGAATTCTGCCGATGGATACGACGTTGTCGGCGCCACTGGGGCAGCTGCTCGACGGCCGGTACCTGGTCGAATCGCAGATTGCCCGTGGCGGCATGGCCACGGTGTATCTCGCTCGCGACGTCCGGCTTGAGCGCACTGTTGCGCTCAAGATCGCGCATCCTGAGCTCGCCCGCGACCGCGAGTTCGTGGACAGGTTCATCGGCGAAGCCCGCGCTGTCGCGCGGCTGTCCAGCCCGAACGTCGTCTCCGTGTTTGATCAGGGCTCAACCGGCGACCTGAACTACATCATCATGGAGTACGTGCCGGGCCCGACCCTGCGCGAGCTGCTGGTCGCCCGTGGCCGGCTCAATCCCCGCGAGGCCCTCGACATCATTGAACGGGTGCTGGCTGGCTTGGCGGCGGCCCACGATGCCGGCATCATCCACCGCGACGTCAAGCCGGAGAACGTGCTGCTCGGCAACGGCACGTCGGTCAAGGTGGCAGACTTTGGCCTCGCCAGGGCGGCGTTCGGGGTCAGCCACACGCGCACCGGGCTGCTCATCGGGACCGCCGCCTACATCGCGCCCGAGCAGGTGGCCAGCAGCTCCTCCGATCAGCGGACCGACGTGTACGCGGCCGGGGTGATGTTGTTCGAGATGCTGACCGGACAGCAGCCGCATACCGGCGAGTCGCCGCTGGCGGTCGCCTACAAGCACGTGAACTCCGTCGTCCCGGCCCCGTCCAGCGTGAACCCCGAGCTACCGCCCGCTCTGGACACCCTGGTGGCGCTCGCGACCAGCCGCGACCCCGACCTCCGGCCCGCGGACGCGCGACACTACCTGCACGCGATCAGTGAGGTCCGGCGCGGCATGCCGCTCCCCGCGGTGACGAGGCGCGACTTTCCTCCGGCTCCGGCACCGCAGGCACCGAACGGCACCCCGGCCGGCTCCGCGGGGGGTACGGGGGGTCGCCCCCCCGGGCAAGCAGCTGCGGCGGGTACGGGGGGTCGCCCCCCCGCGCAAGTAGCTGGTGCCGCACCTGGCCCTGCCGCGAACGCCGCAGCTGCGGTAAGCGGTGCAGGGCTCGGGGCGGCAAACGGCGTTGCCTCGGCCGCGCCGGCGCCCGCTTACGGGACCGGGCCCGCGCAGTACCAGCCCGACAGTTATCCGCTGCCGGGGGGCAACCGCACCATGGTCGTACCGGTTGACGCCGAGCCGGACTTCGGCGGCGGCTTCCGCGGCGGACCCGGGCGGGGGGGCCGCGGATACACCGAGCCCTGGCTGCAGCGCTGGCTGTTCAGCCGCCGGATCCTGATCGTGCCCGCCGCCGTGCTGGTCGCTCTCCTCGCCTGGTGGCTGGTTGCCGGCCAGTACACCACGGTGCCCTCGGTCGCCGGGATGACTGTCAGCACCGCCCGCGGTGACCTGCAGAACTCCGGGTTCCAGGTGGCGACGGAGGCCGGCCGGAACAGCAACACGGTGCAGGCCGGGCAGGTGATCTCCACCAACCCGGCCGCCGGCGCCCGGATCGATCACGGCGGCAAGATCTTCCTCATCCCGTCACTCGGACCGGTCGAGGTCACGATGCCGTCGGTGACCGGGGAGCCGGTCAGCCAGGCCGAGCAGGCAGTCAGGGCAGCGGGCCTGACCCCGGAACAGCCCAGCTACCAGACCTCGGACAGCATTCCGGCAGGCCTGGTGATCTCGACCAACCCGGCCGCCTACCAGCAGTGGCCGAAAGACAAGCCGGTAAACCTCGTCGTGAGCCAGGGCCAGCCGCTGCCGAACTTCGTCGGCCAGCAGATTGGCGATGCGCAAGGTGAAGCGGCAGCATACGGCCTCAACATCAACCCGGTCCCGGACAACAGCAGCACGGAGCCGGCGGGCACCGTCACCAACCAGTCCCCTGCGCCCGGCACGCCCCTCACGGCAAACGAGGTGGTCACCCTCTACGTGTCTCAGGGCGGCCAGTCCGGCGGCCAAGGTGCGGTCGCCATCCCGGACGTCACCGGGATGGACGTCAGCCAGGCCAAGAGCACACTGCAGTCGGCCGGGTTCAACGTTCAGGTTAACCAGGGCGTCTTCGGCCACAAGGTGACGAGCTACTCGCCGACCGGCCAGGCGCCACCAGGCACCACGATCACCATCAACGTCGGCTACCTCTAGCCTGTCTTGACCCGGGGGCGTTCCCGAGCCAGCAGGTGCTGGGCCCCGACGCCGGGGCCCAGCACGGTCACTGCGGCGGCCCTTCGCCGGGCACTTCCTGGTAGGAGTACCGCTGTTCGCGCCATGGCTCGGCGATGTTGTGATACCCGCGTTCTTCCCAGAAGCCGCGTCGGTCGGTGGTCATGTACTCGAGCGCCCGGACCCACTTCACGCTCTTCCACCCGTACAGGTGCGGCACGATGAGTCGCATCGGGTAGCCGTGCTCCGGGGTCAGCCTGGCGCCATCGCGATGCGTCGCCAGCACCGTGGTCTCCTCGGCGAAGTCACCGATCCGGACGTTGGCGCTGTAGCCGAAGTCCGCCCAGACCATCACGTGCGTCACTGCGGCCGAGGGCGGGAACCGGCGCAGCATGTCAATAGCCAGTACCCCGGCCCAGCTGATGCCTGGCACCGTGAACTTCGTCACGCAGTGGAAATCCGCGGTCACCTCGCTGACCGGCAGCGCCGCCACGTCTTCCCAGCGCAACCGCACCTCGGCACCAGACTCGGTGGCGCCGAAGATCCGCAGGTCCCAGGTCTCGGGGTGGAAGGCGGGTACCGGGCCGTAGTGGAGGACCGGGAGCGTCCGCGGGACGTACTGACCGGGCGGCAGCCGCAGCTCGCGCTCACCGCGCTCGCACACATCAGCGTCGGGCTCCGCCATGTCCCGCTGACCTACCCCTTCCCGCTCGCGCCGCGACCGGCCGAGCCGTCGACCCTCGGTTCCCGCAGGTGCAGCTATCTTGCCACCTCGGCCAGCGTGGCCCGGCCGCGCCCACCCCCACCGCATCCCCGGCGATGCGCTAGGCTGTCGGCCATGTCTCGCGCGTATTGGTGGTTTGGCTTCGGCTACCGGCCCGGCTCCCGGGCGGTCGCCCGCCAGACTCTGCGCTGACGCGAGCGACACGCACCTCGAGCCCCGGGCCGGACGGCCCGGGGCTTTCGTCATGTTGGGACCAGGGAGGACGCGATGGTGGTGGTGATGGCCCCGGAGGCCAGCCAGGCCGACATCGACGAGATCGTCAAGCTCGTCGCGGCTGCAGGCGGTGAAGCGTTCGTCAGCCGCGGCGTGTCCCGCACGATCATCGGCCTGGTCGGCGATCTGCCCGAGTGCGGCGCGCTGAACCTGCGGAGTTACCGGGGGGTGAGCGCCGTTATCCGCATCTCCGTTCCCTACAAGCTGGTGAGCCGGGAGAATCACCCCAGCCGGTCAACCGTCACCGTTGGCGGCGTGCCCATCGGTCCAGGCAGCCTGACCGTGATAGCCGGTCCCTGCACGGTCGAGACACCTGACCAGACTCTGGCCGCCGCCAGGATGGCGCAGGCGGCCGGCGCGTCGCTGCTGCGCGGCGGCGCCTTCAAGCCGAGGACCTCGCCCTACGCGTTCCAGGGTCTCGGCGAGGCCGGGCTGCGCATCCTCGCCGACGTCCGGGCCGAGACTGGGCTGCCAGTCGTGACCGAGGTTGTCGACCCAGCCTCGGTCGACCTCGTCTGCTCCCACGCGGACATGCTGCAAGTCGGCACCCGCAGCATGCAGAACTTCGCCTTGCTGCAGGCTGTCGGCGCCGCCGACAAGCCCGTGCTGCTGAAGCGCGGAATGAACGCCACGATCGAGGAATGGCTGATGGCTGCGGAGTACATCGCGCAGCGCGGCAATCTGGACATCGTGCTGTGCGAGCGCGGTATCAGGACGTTTGAGACCGCGACCCGCAACACCCTGGACATCAGCGCTGTGCCGGTCGCGCAGCGGCTGTCGCACCTGCCCGTCATCGTCGACCCGTCCCACTCGGGCGGCCGACGTGACCTGGTGCTCCCCCTGACCCGGGCGGCGATCGCCGTCGGTGCCGACGGCGTCATCATCGACGTGCATCCGCAGCCGGCGACCGCGCTGTGCGACGGCGATCAGGCGCTGACCGGCGCGGACATCGACGAGTTGGCGGCGGCGGTGACCAACCTGCCTCAGCTACTCGGCCGGTCGGTTACCGGACCGGCGGCGCGACGAACAGCGGCGGTGGCCTGAGCATCAGTGCATCCCGGTCACAGGCTGGCGACGGCCGGGATCACCTCGCTGCCCATGACCTCGAGCGGCTGCAGGCTCCACACGCCTGCCAGTCCGCCGATCGCCATGCTGATACCAAGCTCGGCGAACGCTCCGAGCTGATCAGTGATCTCGGCCGCGCGTTCCCCGCGCTCGCCGACGTCGAACCGGTAGATGACCGTTTTCTCGATCTCGTCGTAATCCCGGCCGACCGCCTCGCAGTGCGCGCGCAGCACGTCTAGCTTGCGCGGCAGCTGCGGACCGGGGAACAGGTTGCACGCCTGTGCGTACCGCGCGACCAGGCGGAGCGTCTTGCGCTCGCCCGATCCGCCGATCATGATCGGCGGGTGCGGCGACGTGACCGCCTGCGGCCGGTTGAGCGGGCGGTCGAGGTCGTAGTGCTTGCCCCGGTAAGGCGACTCGTCCCCCTGCCACATCTGCAGGCAGATCTGCAGCGCTTCCTCCAGTCGCTCGAAGCGCTCGGCCACCGGCGGGAACGGCACGCCCAGCCCACGGGACTCCTCCTCGTTCCAGGCAGCACCGATGCCAAGCCACGCCCGGCCGCCCGAGAGCACGTCCAGGGTCGTGACGATCTTGGCGAGGATACCCGGATGCCGGTAGATGACGCCGGTCACGAGCGTCAGCAGCCGGGCCCGCGAGGTGCAGGCGGCGAGATAGCCGAGCGTCGTGTACGCCTCGAGCATGTCCTGATCCGGCGGCCCGATAACGCCGATCTGGAAGAAATGGTCCATGACGCCGATGCTGTCGAACCCGGCGTCGTCGGCCGTTCTCGCCACCGCGGCTAGCCCGCGGCCGAGCTGCTGAGCGCCGCCGGCGCCATTGAAATCCGGAATCTGCAAGCCAATCCGCACGGCAAATCACCTCGGCCATCCAGCCTGCCATACGACCGCCGCGGCGACGTGCCACCTGACCACTGCCCGGCCGAGCGGCGCCGGCCACTGGTCGCAGCACTACGGTCTGATCAGCGCGCTGTTGCCGTAAATTACCGGTATTCTTGGCAAAGAGTTGACTCGAACATTAGCCAGTTGCGAAGAACGCACCTGCGCACCCGTCGCGTCCCCGGTCCGCCTTACTGACCTGCGTCCGACTAGCCAGCGCGGAGACGTCGATGCCGCCGATCCGCTCCATCGCGGCCCTGGCGGGCCGTGTCGCGACTTTCGTCGCGGTGCCCGCCTTCGTCGCGGGCGTAGCGGCATGGTCGGTAGCCGCCCGTCCCGAGGTGGCTCGCCCGGCCCCGACGCATCCGGCCCCGGTGGGCGACGCGTCCCGCGACAGGCGCGCCACGACGGTCGGCTCAACCGTCCGGATGGCGGCAGACCAGCACTACGGCCCGCCGGGGAACGCCTCTGGCTACTCCGTCATCCTCGTGACCGGACCACAGCAGGCCTGGGCCCTTGGCGGCACGAACCCAGGCGGACCAAGCGCGCCAGTGGCCGCCAGCTGGAACGGCACCACGGTGACGCCCGCCACATTGCCGCCCGGCCTTACCAGTTTCATCAGTGACGCGAGCGCCACGTCGGACAGCGACATCTGGGCCGCCAGCCAGTACGGGCGCTACATCCTGCACTTCGACGGCAGCAGCTGGCAGGTAGCCAGGCGCTGGCCGAACGGCCAGATCACCGGCCTCGCCGCCGTCAGCCCGACCGACGTCTGGGCCTTCGGCACCACCGGAGATGGCATCAGCGTCATCGGAACGTGGCACTTCGATGGCGTGTCGTGGCAGCACGTGACCGGGCTGGGGAACTCTGTCTGCCGCGCGTCGGTGGTGTCCAGTGACGACATCTGGGCGATCGCGGCCAGCCCGGCGTCCTATTCCATCGTGCAGTTCGACGGCACGACGTGGCGTCCGGTGCCGACCGGCGGCGCGCTGGCCGGGCTGCAGCCGCACGACATCCTGGCGAACTCGGCGCAGGACGTCTGGGTGCTTGCCGACGAGGTGAGCGCGTCCGGCGGCGTCCGGCTCGTTTTGCTGCACTGGAACGGCACAGCCTGGACCAGTCTCGTGACCTCGGTCGACGCATGGCCCGGCCGCCTCGCGGCCGGGCCCGGCGGCAGCGTGCTCATCACGGCGACACCTGCGGATGCGTTTGCAACCGGGCTCATCCTGCAGGCGTCAGTGGACGACGGACAGCTGGTCGTCAGCATGCGGTCCTGGCTGGATAGCGGCGGCATCAGCGACGTCGCGGTGTCCGGCGAGGCCGGGGGCCTGTGGGCCAGCGGCGCGGTACTGAACCGGCTGGGCGGCAGCGCGACTATCTGGGCCACCCCGGCGGCGCAGGCGGCCGGCAAAGCTGGCCTGACCGCCTGAGCGAGAGCGCTCGCCGGCTATCGCCGGGCTTCGGCCCGGTCAGCCCGAACCGGGCGTGTGCTCCTGAGCCGCAGAGGCGAGCGTCTCAGCGAGTTCGTCGGCATCCAGCCGCGCCTCGATCCGCCGCAGGTCCTCGATCCGCGCCCGGGTCTCGACCTGCCTCGGCGTCAGCAGCGAGCAGCAATCCTCGTCCGGCAGCTCGGAAATTGCCAGCGTGTCAATCCGGCGCGCTTCAGCGATGATCTCCGCCTTGTCGAGGCCGATCAGCGGCCGGAGTATGGGCAAGGACACCGCATCGTCGAGAGCGGTGATGTTCGTCAGCGTCTGGCTGCTGACCTGGCCCAGCGAGTCCCCGGTTACCAGCGCGGCGGCCCGCAGCCGGCGGGCGAGCGCGGCGCCGGTCTTGAGCATGAGCCGCCGCTGCGCCACGATCTGCAGCTTGCCCGCGCCCGACGAGGCCAGCTGGCGCTGCGCGTTCCCGAACGCCACGACGAACAGCCGCGACTCCGGCTGAAACTTCTCCAGCTGCCTGGTCAGGCCGTACGCCTTGTATACCGACTCTGGCCCGGTGAGCGGCATTCCGGAGAAGTGCAGGAAGCTACAGCGCAGCCCGCGTCGCATCATCCGGTAGGCCGCCACGGGCGAGTCGATACCGCCGGACATCAGCACAAGCGCGCGGCCGCTCATGCCGACCGGCAAGCCGCCTTGGCCCGGCCAGCCCTGCCTGAAGACGAAGACCTCGCGCTGGTCCACTTCCACGAACACCGTGGTGTCCGGAGTCCGCAGGTTCACCGGGTAGCCGTACTCCTGCTGGATCCGGCTGCCGATCAGGACGGCCAACTCGGCGGACGTGACCGGGAATCGCTTGTCCCGGCGGCGTGCCCGCACGGCGAAGGATCCCGCGCATCCGGCCGCCAGGTCGACCGCTGCGGCGATGGCGGCCTCGGGATCCTTGGCCACCCGCACCGCGAGGCACACCCTGGCCACGCCCATCACCTTGGTCATCCGCTCGGCGAGCAGGCCCACGGCCGTCTCGGCGGCGAAGCCGCCGCCGTCGGCCCCCTGCACCCGGAGCACGATGACGCCCTCACGCTGCCAGACGCGCAACTCGATCCCGAGGTCACGGACCGCGCGCCGGATGTTGTCGTGCAGGAGTCGCTCGAATTGCTGGCGGTTCCGGCCTTTGAGCACGATCTCACCGAGCTTGAGCAGCACGCACGGCTCGTATGGCCGGCCTGCTGCGTCTGGGTCGGCCTTACCGGCCAGCGACAGCGCGGGCATTACCTCAGTTTGCCACCGTAACGGGCGCGCGCAATCGCCACGGCCGCACCGGGTGCGCCGATGTTGGCCATCTCGGTGGCGCCTGAGAGTACTCGCTCGGATACTGATAGTGAACTCGGCTGCGGGAAACGTCCGGCCGCGGCACGACGAGGGGATGCCATGGGACCCTGCCCCAGGTGCGGCCAGCAGACCGAAACCGACGCGAACTTCTGCCCTGCGTGCGCCGGGTATGCGGCGCCGGCCACCGTCTACTCCTACGCGCCCGGCCGGCTCGTCCAGCCCCGAGACGAAGGGCCGGCGCCCCGCCTCGCCGCCTTACCGGTCACGGCACGCGTCGCGAGCCGACCCGCCGCCCTGGCGCCGAGCGCGGGCCCGGCCGTGGCGGAGTTCGGCTACCCCGGCCGCCGCAGCGGCCGCCGCATCGCCCTCGCGGCGACGCTAGCTGTCGTCCTCATCGCCGTGACCACCGTCGGCCTGGTACTGGCCACCCACCGTCCGGCCAGCTCACGCCCGAGAGCCAGCGCCCCGGCCGCTGGCCGGGCGCCGAGCCGTGTGACGCACGCAGCGTCGCCCGCGCCCGCCGCCGGCCAGGTACGGGTGGCGGCGTCAGCGGCGGGCGGGCCGCACCTTGCTGCCGTACTGGCGTTCCTGAACAGCTACTTCACGGCCATCAACGGACACGACTATGCCGCGTACCAGCTTCTGTTCGACCCGGCAGTGCGCGGCGCGGAATCGGCCGCAGCGTTCAGCGCGGGCTACGGGACCACGACAGACTCGGCCATCACCCTGCAGAGCGTCGGAACCATCGGGGCCGGTGAGCTCGTGGCGCAGGTTAGCTTCGTCAGTCAGCAGCAGCCATCAGCCAGCCCGACGAACTCGTCGTGTACCGACTGGACGATCTCGCTCTACCTGCTCGGGCAGGACGGCACGTACCTGCTCCAGCAGCCGCCGGCCGGTTATCAGCCGTCCTACGCCGCCTGCGGCTAGCGCATTCAGCCGAAAAAGACCTCTGCCTCGGCGTACCGCTCCGGCGGCACCAGCTTCAGCCCGGCGGTCGCCTCGGCGAGCGGAACCCGGACGATGTCGGTGCCGCGCAGCGCCACCATGGTGCCAAACGCGCCCGCTGCGGCCGCGCGGATCGCTGCCACGCCGAAGCGCGTGGCGAGCACCCGGTCGAACGCCGTTGGAGTGCCGCCGCGCTGGATGTGCCCGAGCACCGCGACGCGGGCCTCCTTACCGGTGCGCCGCTCGATCTCCTCGGCGAGCAGCTGGCCGACCCCACCGAACCGGGCGTGACCGAACTCGTCCCGGTCCGCCGCGCTGACGGCCTCGTCCAGCGACTTGGGGTGCGCGCCCTCCGCGACCACGACGATCGGCGCGTACCTGGTCCGGAACCGGTGCTCCACGTAATCGCAGACCTGCTCGAGGTCAAACGGCTTCTCTGGGATGAGAATAACGTTCGCGCCGCCCGCCATGCCGGCGTGCAGCGCGATCCAGCCGGCGCTGCGCCCCATGACCTCGACGATCAGGGCCCGGTGGTGGCTCTCGGCCGTGGTGTGCAGCCGGTCGATCGCCTCCATCGCGATGTTCACGGCGGTATCGAATCCGAAGGTGTAGTCGGTGGCGCCCAGGTCGTTGTCGATGGTCTTGGGCACGCCGACTACCTTGCCACCCGCTTCATGCAGCTTGCGGGCCACGCCGAGGGTGTCCTCGCCACCGATCGCGATCAGGGCGTCGACGCCCAGGCTGTCCAGGTTCTCCTGGACACGCTCGATCCCGGACTTTCCGTCGACGGTGTTGGAAGACGAGAGCGGGTTGGTCCGGGAGGTGCCCAAGATCGTGCCGCCACGGGGCAATATGCCGCGCACGGCGGCGACGTCCAGCACCATCGTGTCGCCCTCAAGCGGACCCCGCCAGCCGTCCCTGAAACCGAGGAACTCCGTCCCGTGCTCGGCCACTCCGGTACGCACGACCCCCCGGATGACGGCGTTGAGGCCGGGACAATCCCCGCCTCCGGTAAGGACTCCGACCCGCATGCGGTCCCCTCTCATGCTCCGTACCACCACACTAGTGGTCATGAGCGTACTGGCGATCGACGCCGGCACCACCGGTGTCACCGCACTCATCGTGACCGACTCCGGGGCCATAGTCGGCCGCGGCTACCAGGAATTCCGCCAGTATTTCCCGCAGCCCGGCTGGGTCGAGCATCTCCCAGAAGGAATCTGGCATGCGACCCTGGCTGCCTGCTCGGAGGCGCTCCAGGCGGCAGATTCTCCCGCCATCGCCTGCGTCGGGATCACCAACCAGCGGGAGACGGCGGTGATCTGGGACCGGGCCACGCTCGCCGCGCCACGGCGAGCCATCGTCTGGCAGGACCGGCGGGCCGCCGCGCTGTGCGAGCAGCTGCGAGCCGACGGACGCGAGCCGCGGGTGACCGCGCTGACCGGGCTTCGCCTCGATCCGTACTTCACCGCGACGAAGCTCACCTGGCTGGCGCGCTACGAGCCTGCAGTCTGGGCGGGCGTGACGGACGGCTCGCTCCTGCTGGGTACGGTGGACGCTTACCTGATCGCCCGGCTGACGGGCGGCCGGCGACACGTCACGGACGCGTCGAATGCCTCCCGGACCCTGCTGTTCGATATCGAGGCCTGCCAGTGGTCAGCCGAGCTGTGCGAGCTCTTCTCGGTCCCGCCGCATGCGCTGCCGGAGGTCGTGCCGTCCACCGGGGTGGCCGGGCACACCGATCCGGCCGCGTTCCTCGGCCTGTCGGCGCCGATCGCCGGGATCGCCGGGGACCAGCAGGCCGCCCTGTTCGGCCAGGCGTGCTTCGAGCCCGGCGCGTCCAAGTGCACCTACGGGACCGGCTCGTTCGTGCTGGTCAATACCGGCTCCCGGGTGGTGCGGTCGGACGCCGGGCTGCTGTCGACCGTGGCCTGGCTGGAGCCGTCCGGTGCGCTCACGTACGCGCTGGAGGGGTCGGTCTTTGTCACCGGCGCCGCGATCCAGTGGCTTCGCGACGGGCTCGGCCTGCTAGACAACGCCAGCCAGAGCGAGGCACTGGCCCGGTCGGTGCCCGACGCCGGCGGCGTGGTGTTCGTGCCCGCGCTCACCGGTCTCGGGGCGCCGGACTGGGATCCGACTGCCCGGGGCGCCCTGTTCGGCCTGACCCGCGGTACCACCAGGGCGCACCTCGTCCGGGCCGCGCTCGAGGCCATCGCCTTCGAAGTCCGCGATGTCGTGGACATCATGACCGCCGAGGCGGCCGGACCGCGTTCCGAACCTGGTCAGGAAGCCGGGGAGGCCGAGGCCGTCGCTGACGGCGGCGCCGCGTCCGGGCTGGCGCTGCGCGCGGACGGCGGTGCCAGCCAAAACGACCTACTCATGCAGTTGCAGGCAGACCAGATCCAGCGGCCGGTTGAGCGGCCGGTAGTCGCGGAGACCACAGCGCTGGGCGCGGCGTTCCTGGCTGGCCTGGCCACTGGCGTCTGGTCATCACAAGCCGAGCTGGCAGCGATCTGGCAGCTCGACCGCCGGTTCACGCCTGGCCAGCGGGACGAGTCCGCGCACGCACGCTGGCGTAACGCAGTCGAGCGAACGAAAGGCTGGGCCGGGTGAGTCAGCCGCGTCCCCTGGACTCAGCCGTCGGCCCTGTTCACAGCCGCTGGCTGGCCGGCTGACGCGTCCGCCGCAGCCCCGGCCCGCTGCCGCTCGGCGGCCTCCTCATCCGGCTCGTCGTCCTCGTCGGTGTCGTCAGCTGGCCGACGCTGGCCGCCCGTCGGCACCGCCTTAGACAGCCGCAGCTTGGCGCCCTGCGCGTACTCGTCGACGTACTCCTGGCCGGACAGCTTCATAAGCTCGTACATGATCTCGTCGGTCATCGCCCGCAGCACGATGTGGTCGTTCTCCAGCCCGTAGTACCGGGAGAAGTCCAGCGGCCTGCCGAACCGCACGCCAGGCCGAACCCGCAGCCGCGGCGCCAGCTTGCCAGGTGGCTGGAACTCGAAACCGCCGATCATCGCGGTCGGGATGACCGGTGCCCTCGCCTCGAGCGCGAGCCTGGCCACGCCGGTCTTGCCCCGGTACAACCGTCCGTCGGGCGTCCGGGTGCCCTCTGGGTAAATGCCGAGCAGGTGACCGGCCGCCAGCACTCGCAAGCCGGTGCGCAGCGCGCGCTCACTGGCGGCCCCGCCGGTACGGTCAATCGGCAGCTGGCCGACCCCGCGGAAGAACGCCTTGCTGACCAGCCCCTTTATGCCGCGTCCAGTGAAATATTCGGACTTAGCAAGGAAGACCACCTTGCGGGGCAGTGGCAGCGGAGCGAAAAAGTGATCGGAGAACGACAGGTGGTTGCTGGCCAGGATCGCCGGGCCAGAGCGCGGCACGTTCTCCGTGCCTTCTGCCCACGGCCGGAACAGCTCGAGGAACGGCCCGATTATCGCCTTGAACACCCAATAGAACACGCTTCATACCTCAGCTCGGAGCTCTGGCCTGGCGCCGCGGCGCGCCCCGGAAGTCGGGGTGCCATCCCCATGATCGAAAGATTGCCGCTAACTGCCGACGTCACGCAAGTAGCGGCTAGAAAGCTCGCGCTTCCGTGCCCGCAGCGGCGACCGGGTGCAACGCGACTGCGCAGCGTGCAACGATGCGAGGAGAAACCACAGCCAATTGCCGGAAGGATTGAGCCCATGCCCGTTATGCCAGGCGCGGAAGCCTTCGCCAGCGAGGGCGGGCCGACCGGGGTCCTGCTCTGCCACGGCTTTACCGGCAGCCCGCAATCACTGCGGCCATGGGCGGAGTACCTGGCGAGCGCCGGACTTAGCGTCTCGCTGCCGAGACTGCCTGGCCACGGCACGACCTGGCAGGAGATGGCCAGGACGCGATGGGAGGACTGGTTTGCCGAGGTAGACCGCGCCTTCGACGAGCTGCAGTCCCGCTCTGACGAGATGTTCGTGATGGGGCTGTCCATGGGAGGCTGCCTGGCACTGCGGCTGGCCGAGTTGCGCGGTGCCGCGGTGCGCGGCCTCGTTCTGGTCAACCCGTCGCTGACCGCCGACTCCAAGCTGTTCCTGCTCGTCCCGGTGCTCAAGCACGTCGTGCCGTCCGTCAAGGGCATCGCCAGCGATATCAAGAAGCCGGGCTCGAAGGAGACCGGCTACGACCGGACGCCGCTGAAGGCGGCAGCCACGCTCCCCGGCCTGTGGCGGACTACGCGGCAGCACCTGACCGAGCTAACTCAGCCCATGCTGGTTTACCGCAGCGCGATGGACCACCTCGTCGGGCCGGCCAGCGTGAAGCTGCTGACCAGCACGCTGCCAGCCGGCCAGTTGGAGGTCCGGGAACTGGAGGACAGCTACCACGTCGCGACGCTCGACAACGATGCCGAGGCAATATTTGCCGGAAGCCTAGAGTTCGTTCGTATACACAGCCAGGCCGGGCGGGCATCAACAGGCGAGGCAAGCAGGGAATCGATCGGCGGGGAATGACGTCGGATGAGCGGTCCGGGCGACGTTGGCGGAGAGGTCAGCGGAGAGGAGGCTGCCTGGCGCGACCTCATCGCGCGCTTCGACTCCCCGGCCGACCCGACGCTGACCGAGGTCCCGTGGCCTGCCAGGGAGAACCTGCCGCGCCCGGAGGCGGCGGGCGCCGATCCGCGCGCGCACGACCTCGCCAGCCCGGACGCTGGCCAGGATCTTACGAGCGCGGAGCTGGCCGGTGCCGTGGATGCGGCGGGAGAGCCGACGATCCCTCCCGGCCACCCGGCTGTGCCGCCCGTCCGGCCGGGATTCCGGCCCAGCAGCCGCCCCGATGGCTACGTGCCAGCAGACGGCACTCGGGTGATCCGGCCCGCCGGTGACCCGCGGTCCTACTCGCCGCCCGACGAGGACGACGAGCGGTACGTTCCTGCTCCCCTGCCGCCGCCTGCCCGGCTCGACACTGTCTCGAAGGCAGCGCTGGCCGGTGTCATCGGCGGGCCTGGCTACCTGCTCGTGGTCAGCTTCTTCTTGCACTGGACGATTTCCGCCGAGGCAGCGTTCATCGCCGTCGCCGCGTTCATCGGCGGGTTCGTTACCCTCGTGGTGAAGCTCGGCGACCGGCCGCGCCGCGACGATGATGACGACGGCGCCGTAGTCTGAGCTGCTCCTCAGCCGTCCCTGGCCAGGTCGGCCGCGCCGATCAATCCCGCATCCGGGCCGAGCTCGGCCAGCCTGACGTCTGCGTACGGGCGATGCGACCGCCCGGTCAGGCTGTGCTCGTAGGCTTCGCGCGCCGGGCGCAGCAGCAGCTCGCCCGCCTCGGAAACGCCCCCGCCGATCACGAAGCAGCCGGGGTCGAGTATCGCCGCCAGGTCGGCCAGCCCGGCGCCGAGCCAGCTGCCGACGATCTCGAAGCAGCGCATCGCCCCGCTGTCGCCCTCGCGGGCCGCCAGCGTGACCGCTGGCCCGTCGATGCGGTCGGCACTGCCGCCCGCAATCTGCAACAGCCGGGCGGCGGCCTCCGGTGACCGCCGCGCGAACTCACGAGCCTCGGCGACCAGTGCGCTGCCGCTCGCGTACTGCTCCCAGCAGCCCTGGTTGCCGCAGCCGCACAGCCGGCCCTCTGGCACGACCCGGTAGTGGCCAGGCTCCCCCGCTGAGCCGAAGCGGCCGCGATAGAGCTGCCCCCCGATCACGATGCCAGCCCCGATGCCGGTGCCGACCGTGATGAGCACCACATGGTCATGCCCGCGCGCCGCGCCGAGCTTCGTCTCCGCCCAGGCGGCGGCGTTGGCGTCGTTCTCGACCACCACCCGCCGGGCGATACGTTCCTCCACCAGCTTCTTGACCGGCTCGTGACGCCAGGCGAGATTAGGCGCGAACAGCACGCATGACCGGGTCTGGTCGACGAAACCGGCCGCGCCGATCCCGACGGCCTCGACCTCGTACCGCGACAGCAACTCGGTCACGGCGCGGGCGATCACGCCGATCGTGTCCTCCGGGCTGGCCGCGGGTGTGTACCTCCTCAGCTTCTCGATGACGCGTCCGCGCTCGTCGACGACTCCGGCGGCAACCTTGGTACCGCCGACGTCAACCCCGATCGCCAGGCCCATGCCCTCGCCCGTCTTGCCCCTCGTCCTGGTCGGCCGCGTTCGCCGGGTCAGCCGCGTCTCCCGCCTCGGTTGCCGACGCCCAGGGGGTCGGGCCCTCCGCTGCAGGCCCGCCTCCGGGGCCGCCGTCCGGAGCACCGTCGCGGCTAGCGCCCGGACCGGCCTTGGTCCCGCCCGACCTGGCCAGCAGGGAGTCCAGCACGCTGATCGCATCCTGCACTGCGGTGGCGACCGCGTCGCCGGCACCGGATAGCTGGCCCGCCAGCCCAGGGCCGGATTCGCGCATCCGCCTAGCGGCGCGGCAGATCGGGCACCACTGGCACTCGGGCGCCTCGCCGACCTCCGCCGGGTTCTCGGTCGTGGCCACGTCCCAGACGTCACCGGGGTCCTGGCGCTGGCTGCCGAGCGTGCGGCGGACCTGATCCTCTAGTTCCCGGCGCACGTTCTTGGCGCTCGACCGGATAAGCCAGCGCTGGAGGTCGGCCAGCAGGTCGGCACCAGGATTACCCTGCCGCGGCGGTGGCTCATTCCGCCCGGACTGCTCACTCATGGGTGGTCACCACTATTTCCTGCACGATTTTGTGCCAGCCTTGGCCGCGGCTCAGCCGCGGCGCGGCCCGGGCGCGGATTCGACGCGCGACTTCAAGCCCTTGAGCGCGGTGTCGACGATGGTCTTCTCGGCCCGCCGCCTCAGCAAGCCGGGCAGCGGCACTTTGGTTCCGACGGACAGCTCGTAACTGACCCGGGTGGCCCCGTTGTCCTCGGCCAGGATGTAGCCCCCTGACATCTCGGTGACCACGGAGCCCGCCTCGGCGAGCTGCCAGCGAACGGCGGCATCCCCGTCCCACTCGTACGCGAGCACGTAGCTGTCCTTGATCACGCCCGCATCCAGGCGAAACCGGACCCGCTGAGGCCGGTCCCCGGGACCGGCCTCGACGATCTCTGCCGATCGCACGCCCGTCGCCCAGGACGGGTACGCGCCGAAGTCAGCGATGACCGCCATCACGTCGGTGCGGTCAGCCGCGACCGTGATGCTCGAGGCAGTCCTTTCGGCCATGACCTGGAGCGTACCGCTAGCTCGGGCGCGCGCCGGACGAGGAGGCCGGCGGCTGGCCCGCTCGAAGCCGGCGCCCTGGTCATCCGCCGTTATCCCCACTGCAGCACGTAGGGCACGCCGCTGGCCCGGAAGTGGCCGACGTTGATGCACTCCGTAGCGCCGATCCGGATCCTGCTCTGCAGCGGCTGGTGCACGTGGCCGAACAGCACGTAACGAGGCTGGGTCGACTCGATGAGCTCCAGCAGCGCCTCGCTGCCGCGCTCCATCCGCCGGGCCACCGTGTCGTAGAGCAGATCAGGAACGGCCGGCGGAATGTGCGAGCAGATGACGTCTACCTCTCCGATCGCCGCGACCTTGGCCGCGAACACGTCGTCATCGAGTTCGTTGGGGGTGCGGTAGGCGGTCCGCAGGCCGCCGCCGACAAAGCCGAACGTCCAGCCGCCGAGCTCGGCGCGCTCGCCATCCAGCACCTGGTGGCCAGGCCGGATGTGTTCGGCCCACAGCCTGGGCAGATCCACGTTCCCGTAGGTCAGGTACGACGGGACCGGCATGGCGCCGAACATTTCGGCGTACTGCCTGGCCACAGCGGCCTCGATGTGCTGGCGCGGGTCGCCGTCCAGCCGGGCCCACAGCTCCGCTGACAGCGCTCGCGCGGCGTCGAATTGGTCGTCCGACCGCAACTCGACCAGCCGCCGCGCGTGCTCGGCGCCAAAGAGATCGGGAAAGATGCCCTGGCTATGGTCGGCGTAGTCAATGAAGAGGAGCAGGTCCCCGAGGCAGATCAGGGCGTCGGCGCCGTCGCCCGCTCGCCGCAGCGCGTCGGTACGGCCGTGAACGTCGCTGACGACATGCACACGCATCCACCTACAGTAGGCAAGTCCGGCAGTCGGGCCTAGCCGGCCCGCGACAGACACGCTCCACCGCGAGGCGGTAACGTCCAAGGAAACGATCAGGATGGGAACGTGACAGCTGGAGGCTCGGTGCGCGAATTTGGAATCCCAGCTCTCATCGAGATCCCGGAGGATGCCGGACTGGCTGACGTGGTCTTCAGCCGGGCGGCCGCCGACCCGGACGAGGCCATGCTGCGCCGCCGCACGGCGGACGGCAGCTGGCAGGACGTGACCGCCGGCCAGTTCCGCGCCCAGGTGTCGGCGCTGGCCAAGGGCCTGATCGCAGCCGGGATCGGGCCCGGCGACCGGGTCGCGCTCATGTCTCGGACCCGCTACGAGTGGACGCTCGCCGACTACGCGATCTGGACCGCGGGGGCCGTCACGGTTCCCGTGTACGAGACCTCATCAGCCGAGCAGGTGGAGTGGATTCTCGGCGACTCCGGCGCGCGGGCGGCCATCGCCGAGACCGACGGCCACGCGGCAATCATGGAGAGCGTCCGGGGCCGGCTGCCGGACCTCGGCTCGCTGTGGCGGATCGCTGGTCTCGGCGAGCTCGGGGCAGCCGGCAGCGACATTACCGATGACCAGCTGCGGCAGCGCCGGGCTGGCCGCCGGGCCGGCGACCTGGCCACCATCATCTACACATCGGGCACGACCGGCCGGCCAAAGGGCTGCGAGCTGACGCACCGGAATCTGCTGGCCGCGGTCCGGAATGCGGTGCACGCGGCGCTGCCCGAGATATTCGAGCAGGCCGACGCCTCGACGCTGCTGTTCATGCCGCTCGCCCACGTCTTCGCGCGGATCATAGAGATCGGCTGCCTGGAGGCAGGTGCCGTGCTCGGCCACTGGCCGGACACCGGGACACTGGCGGAGGGGCTGCGCGAGTTCCGGCCTACCTTCCTGCTCGCCGTCCCGCGGGTGTTCGAGAAGGTCTACAACACCGCGCAGCAGCAGGCCTCGGCTAGCTCCGCGAAGAGCAAGATATTCGCCGCCGCCGCGGACACGGCGATCGCCCACAGCCAGGCGCAGGAATCCGGCCGGCCAGGCGTCGGCCTTCAGCTACGGCACGCCCTGTTCGATCGCCTGGTGTACGCCAAGCTGCGGGCCGCGGTGGGTGGCCAGGTCCGTTACGCGGTATCTGGCGGTGCGCCGCTGGGTGAGCGGCTCGGCCATTTCTTCCACGGGGTCGGCATCACGGTGCTCGAGGGCTACGGCCTGACCGAGACGTCAGCGGCGGCCACAGTCAACAAGCCGAGCCGCAACAAGATCGGCACGGTCGGCCAGCCGCTGCCGGGCGTCAGCGCCAGAATCGCCGACGACGGCGAGGTACTGCTGCGCGGCACCATCATCACGGCCGGCTACTGGCACAACGATGCGGCCACCAAGGAGGCGATCGACGCCGACGGCTGGCTGCATACCGGCGATCTTGGCTCGCTGGACGACGAGGGCTTCCTGCGGGTGACCGGCCGGAAGAAGGAGCTCATCGTCACGGCCGGCGGCAAGAATGTCGCGCCGGCCGTGCTCGAAGACCGGCTCCGGGCCCATCCCCTCATCAGCCAGTGCATGGTGGTCGGCGACGGCCGGCCTTTCATCGCGTGCCTGATCACGCTGGACGCCGAGGCGCTCGAGCACTGGAAGCAGCAGCACGGCAAGCCCGCCACCGCCACCGCAGCCGACCTGGCTGATGATCCCGACCTGCTCGCCGAGCTGCAGGCGGCCGTCGACGACGCGAACAAGGCGGTGTCCAGGGCCGAGTCGATCCGCAAGTTCCGGGTGCTGCCGGTGGACTTCACGACCGACAACGACTACATCACTCCGTCGCTGAAGGTGAAGCGGTCGGTCGTGGCCAAGGACTTCGCGGCTGACATCGCGGCACTATACGTGCGGTGAGCTCGTTGAGCCGGGGGTCAGGCGGGTTAGCCAGCGAATATCTTCTGCAGCCGGTCGGCCACGAGGTCCCAGGTCCACTCGCGCTCGATCCAGGAGCGGCCTTTGTCACCCATCGCGGCGGCACCGGCCGGATCGGACAGGAGTTGGACGAGTCGGTCGGTGAGGGCTTCCTCGCTGCTACCGCTCACGACGTAGCCGGTTTCGCCGTCGAGGATGGCGTCTGGCGCGCCGCCGGAGTCGCCGCCGATGACCGGCAGCCCGGTCGCGGCCGCCTCTAGGTAGACAATGCCAAGGCCCTCGACATCCAGGCCGGCCCGCCGGGTACGGCACGGCATGGCGAACACGTTCCCCGCGTCGTAGTAGGCGGGCAGATCATCCCAATTGACTGACCCGGCGAACAGTACGGAGTCCGCGACGCCGAGTCGCCGGGACAGCGCGTCCAGCCGGGACTGGTACGGACCGTCACCCACCAGCAGCAGCAGCGGGTCGCCGGGCACCCGGGCACGGACGTTCGGCCAGGCCCTGATCAGCATGTCCTGGCCCTTGCGCGGCACCATCCGGGACACGCACACCACCACCGGCCGCTCGGCCCCGATGCCGAGCTCATGGCGGATCCGGGCGCCGCCTGCGCCGCGCCGGAACTTGCTGGTGTCCACTCCAGGCGTCAGCCTCACCATGCTGGTGGCGGCGGCGCCGGTTAGCGCCCTGGCGAGCCGGATGCGGAAGTACTCGGTCAGGTAGGTGAGGACGTCGACGTCTGCGCCGATGCGCCGCAGTACTGCTCGTGCGCCGGGCAGTGCCGCCCAGCCGGCTTCATGGCCGTGGGTGATGCCGACAATTCGCTCGGCGCCCGCGCTGCGCAGCCGTGCCGCCAGCAAGCCGAGCGGAGCGGCCGCGCCGAACAGCACCG
>Ga0187807_1000068_pt1 | contig 25610 bp, 23 predicted proteins | sample NC_wetland_sal_i_4_FD_132432 | JGI IMG/M metagenome (GOLD analysis project Ga0187807, IMG submission 132432) | Wetland sediment microbial communities from Neuse River Estuary, North Carolina, USA - ASW_2 | ecosystem: Environmental > Aquatic > Freshwater > Wetlands > Sediment | place: USA: North...
CCCGAGTGGGACGCCTCGCAGAACCGGCACCTCGGCCAGCGCAACATTCACGTCGCGCCCGCGGGTCAGGCACTGACGTCTCAGATCACCCTGGCGGTGGGGCCGCTATTCGGACAGCCCGCCCAGGTGACCGTTACGCGCGCCCAGCCGAGTTCAATGCCCTGGCTCCAGCTACACAGCATGACCAGGGGCGCGTTCCCTACCGCCGCGCCGCCGACCGGCCTGGTCGCCCTCGGGACGCCCGGCGGCCTCCTGGATCAGGCCGGCGTTAACGTCACCGCCGACGGCCAGCAGGTCGCGATCGGATCGTCGGACAGCCCGCCACCGGCAGGCAGCGCCCACGTCTACCGGGTCACGGCGAGTCAGAACGGCCAGGTCTTCGGCGGCTACTCGGTTGTGGTGCTCGGATGAACCGCCCTGATGGCTGGTCCGATGGCTTCGGGCGGACTCGGAAGTACGCCAGCTACGGGGTGGTCCGTGCGATCCCGCCGACGCAGACGATACGTCAGGTCTTGCCGTTGATGGAGACCGTTGGCGTAACGCGGATCGCGGATATCACCGGCCTCGATTCCACTGGAATACCAAACTTTACCACTGTCCGGCCTCGCGAACGGGGCGAGGGGATCTCGTACTACAACGGTAAGGGCATTACCCGCGCGGCGGCGAAAGCGGGAGCGCTGATGGAAGCGATCGAGCGTTACAGCGGCGAATCCTGCGACCTTCCCGTTTACTATTGCACACGCAGCGAGATGGGCCGCAGAGGGCCGACGGTGGAACCTGCTGAGCTTCTCGTTCCCGCACTCGTCTCATATCGGCCGGATAATGCCCTGGAATGGGTGGAAGGCTTCGATCTCATCTCGGATACCGCCACGTTCGTCCCGCTCAACGTGGTCATATGCCCGTACGAGCCGCCACCAGGACGGCCGAGGATCTTCTACGAAAGCACAAATGGGCTCGCATCGGGCAACACGCGGGAAGAGGCATTGTGCCATGCCCTGTGCGAAGTCATCGAGCGCGACGCGATAGCGGTCGCCGCCGCGTCAAGGGATCTCGGCCCCGCGGTGGCCCGGGTCCTGGCCCAGATCGGTGTCAGCCCGCACCCCGCGGACAGCGCGCCCCCGGCACCGAACCACCCGCTCATGGACCTCGAGACGCTGCCGCCACGGCCACTGGCCTTGGCCAGGAAACTGCGCCGCGCCGGGCTGCGCGTGTACCTGCGGGACGTCACGTCTACAGCCAGCATCCCGACCATGACCTGTTCGATCGTCGAACCCCACGGAGACGGACAGCACATCGCACATGGCGGTTCTGGCTGCCATCCCGACGCCCGCGTTGCGGTGGCGCGGGCACTGACCGAAGCAGCGCAGAGCCGGGTCGCGCATATCCAGGGCGGACGAGAAGATCTGCCCACCATCGCCACGGCGCCGAGGCGGTTTGATCCGGACCACGTGTTCGGCGGCGGCAAGATATGCCCGTTCTCGGGCATCACCTCATACGAACACGAATGCGTGGAGGACGATATCCAGTTTATTCTCACCCGCCTGGCGGCAGACGGCTTCCCTCAGGTGGTCGCTATCGACCTGACCCGGCCGGAATTGGGCATCCCGGTCGTGCGGGTCGTGATACCGCGCGCCGAGGCGTGGAGTGTCTACTATACGCATATCCAGCGCACCCGACTGGGTGCGCGCGCCGGCCAGGCTCTCCGCGGGACGGTTAGCGAGGGAACCTCGCCATGACCGCACCATCGGCTCGATCGCCGACTGCCATTACCTTGTGCAGCGCGACGCTAGGCGAGGATGACATGTGTGAACCGCCGCTGGGGCCGCTGTATATCGCCGCGGCACTCGAGGAGGCGGGCATAGAGGTAGACTTCCGCGATTTCCAGGTTGATCCCGAGGCTCACGGTCTTTCGGGTGACCGGCTAGCCGGATACCTCACGGGTCATGCCCAGATCGTGGCGATCTCGTGCTTCGTGGACATGCTTCCCGCGGTGGTCGACGCGACGCGCCGATTGCATGAGGAACGGCCCGGCACATTGTTCGTTCTCGGCGGGCCAGGCCCGACGGCATCGGCCGTGCGGATCCTCGAAGAGTATCCATGGATAACCGCCGTCGTCCGCGGCGAGGGCGAAGAAACCATCCAGAACTGGGTGAAGCTGCTGCGTGACGGCCGCGAAGGGCGGCCCGTGCCCGGCATGGTCTACCGGGGCCAGGACGGCCTTCTCGACGGCGGAGACCGGCCCCGGAACCGGTCAATCGATAATCTCCCGCTACCCGCATACCACCTACTCGACTGGAGCCGGTATTCTCACGCCAGAGTCATCACCACTCGTGGCTGCTCATACCGTTGCTCGTTCTGCGACGTCACGGCATTGTGGGACAATCGCAGCATCTACCGCTCCCTTAATGCCACTCTCGCCGAACTCCAGACAATCACCGAGGCATACGGGAAGTCCGCGATCAGCATCGTGGATGACACCTTCGTCCTGAACCGGAACCGGGTCCGTGATTTCTGCCGACTTCTGCTCGAGCGGGACATGCACCTTGAATGGGGTTGCTTCGGCCGTATCAACCTCATGACCAAAGACCTCATAGAGGCCATGGCCGCGGCTGGCTGCCGGGCAATCTTCTACGGCATCGATTCTGGTTCGCAGACTGTCCTCGACCGTACCGTCAAGAGGGTCCGCGCCGAGGACGTCCTCCCGGTGCTGGAGCTATCGGCCCGCTACTTCGACAAGATAGAGGCGTCATTTATCTGGGGATATCCATTCGAGACGCTCGATGACTTCAAGAAAACCCTTGACCTGGCCGGCGAGGCGTCGATGCTGGCACCGCGGGTCAACGTCCAGCTTCATATGCTGAGCCCGCTGCCACTTTCGCCCATCTATCGCGAATTCAACGGGTCGCTGTGCATGCCTGAGCCCGAGGACAGACCGTGGCTCTTGCTGCCAGCCTTGCTGCTGGATGACCGCGCAGCCGCACTGCGTGCCATAGTCACCAGCGCACCCGACATCTACCCGGGTTTCTATTCCTTCCCGACACCAGCCAGGGAAGCGAAGAGAGGCCTTCTGGAACAGGCGATGGGCGCCCTTCATCGCACCGTGGGGAGCACCTTGTTCGATCGTTCTCTCGCGGCACTGCTACAGCATGATGACCCCGACCTCGAGCGTTCGCTCCTGGCCGCGCAGGACGGCACATGCAACCGCATCGGGACAGGTCTTGCCCTTGGCCTGTTCCGGCGGACTCGCCGGCGGACCAGCACCGCTCCGCCTCCCTTCACCGGGAATCGCGGTCCGGCGATGGTGAGAGAGCGCCCGGAAACACAGAGCACCCTGACATGGCAATGACCGCGCCCCCAGTTGTGTACCTCGGCCCGAGCCTGCCGGTGAGCATAGCCAAGTCGATTCTGCCGGCCGATTACCGTCCTCCCGTCAAGCGGGGAGATCTGCCCAGCCGGTACGACGGCATCGTCGTGATCATCGACGGGGAGTTCGGACAGAACCTCTCGGTCTCGCCGAAGGAGATCTTGCGGCTGATCGATAATGGCACCCCGGTGATCGGTGCGGCCAGCATGGGCGCGCTGCGGGCAGCGGAACTTCATCCGTTCGGCATGAACGGCTGCGGCTGGATCTTCGAGGCGTACCAATCCGGGCGGGTTACCGCCGATGACGAGGTGGCGGTCACTTACTCAGAAGACAGCCTCATGGCGCTGACCGTCCCGCTGATAAACGTCCGCTACTGGCTCGAACGGTTGCGGGCCGATGGCGAGATCGATGCGATAACGGCGCGCCGGATCCTCGCGCGGACCCGGCGCGTGTTCTATGCCGAGCGGACCCGGCACCGCCTCCGCAAGGAGTGGGAGAAAACTATTGGCCAGCCGGAGGTGGAGCGACTGCTGGCTGCCACAAATGGATGTATCGCCGACATCAAAGCAGCGGACGCGCGGCTCGCGCTGGCTGCGACCAGGGATATTCAAGCACGCGCGCGTGAGCGGGAATGTGAAGAAAGGACGGATTACAATGGACACTAGCGCTAGCGGTAACGAACCTCAAGGCGCCAGCCCCGGGCTTACCGAACTGCTGGGCCGCGCGCTTACCGATTCGGAGTTCCGCGATATGCTCTACAGCAATCGTGAGGCCGCGGTCCGCGACTATCAGCTCACTGAGACCGATCTTCAGGCGCTGCAGAACCTCAGTCGTGAAGCTCTGGATGAACACGCACGGCAATTCGCCGAAGGCAGTGCGACAGAAATCACCATTGCCATCGTCATACGGATCCGGTTCTGAGCCTCGATCAAGCTGCCCGGCTACGCACGTTCAGGCGCCTTTGCCGTATTAGGTTGAGATCTTCACCGCTCGTACTCTTGGTGAATCTTCTCGCAGATGTCCACAAACGCCCCGTCGCAGTCGGCGTCAGATAGGGTCGCCAGCGGAGTTTCCGGCGGATGCGCGGCCTGATACGCCGCAATGGGCGTCCGCTTGTAGGAACTTGCCCTCACCGGTACCCAGAGGATAGTCACACCCTCATTCTTAGCCGCCGCCAAGAGTGGCGGGACCTCTTCCACGGCAATGAAGTCCGAGGCCACGAACTCCGGGCTAACCAGCAAGACGGCTACCTTGGCTGCGGCCAATGCCTGTGTGATGCCCTGTTTCCAGTCTGCGCCTGCGCTGATCTGAGTGTCATCCCAGATCTTCATCTTCGCCTCTCTGACAAACGGCCTAAGATGTGTTTGCAATTTGGCCAGCCAGTCGCCGTCCCTGTGGCTGTAGCTGATGAACACCAGGTCACGCCTTAGCATGTTGGCGCTCCTGGTGTCCTTCCGTGACGCGGTGTCGGGCGTCTCCCATACATCAGCTTGGGGAACCACCTGCGGCTCGGGTGCCCAGATATTGCCCTCGTCTGCCGCGCGAACCAGGACATCAGTGCCGTAGGCCAGCGAAGATCCCCCTTTGAGGATTACTCTGCCGCCTAGCTCGTCGTAACAGGTCAGCTTGCTCTCGTACGGTGTCTCACGGCTCTCCGCAACCGTACAGGCCTTGGGCGTGTGCGGGTTGTCTCCACACCACGCCTTGAGTACGGATAGCAGGCAATCAGAGAATTCGCGGCTCTGTTCCGCAGACCAGGCAGATGCTGTTCCGGTAAGCTCCGCCAGCCGCGACAGCGCCGCACACGCAGCCCCACCAGACAGGACGATCGTTTGCGTCGAGGTCGGATCGTACGGCATGGCCCGTACCGGAAAATCGCAGTTGAGAAGCTCGCAGAGTTCGCTGACGGTCAGTTTCTCCAGCATTTCTGCGATATGCCGGGTGCCTTCTCCTGACGGCGCAAGGCGGCCATTCCCCCTGAGCTCACGCCCGTAGAAGAGCGACGTATGTCGCAAAAGGCGGGTAAGCCGGTCTTTCATGAGCGCATCAAGAGTCGCCGGGGTCGCCGCGGCTTCCTGTGCCATTTGGGTAAGTTCACGGACAAGCTCATTCAGCAATACATGCGGTTGCGGAGGCTTGTCAACACCTCGATACGAGAACCATTTTTCCATGAGATTTTCCGGGGTGTCGTTCGGATCGAACTCCAACTGCAAGTTGTGCAGGACCTCCCAGATTCCTATTTGTCCAAGGACTGGCTCGATCAATTTCGCCAGACCCGGTGTGCCGTTAACGCCATTGTCGTACAGTTTCCGGCGCAGGGCGTTGGCCATATCGTTGGGATTGAGGCCGAATTTCTCAGCGGAATGTCGTGCCTCCAGGACCAGCTTAACGTCGTTCATGACCATTTCGATGGGCTTCATGCCAGTCCCACCGTCGTCAGCAGCTGAGCCGCCAGATCCTGGCCGCTAGCAGACGTATCAACCGCACCAGTCCTGCTGTGCAGGATATTGGCGATATAAGCTGTACCCAGAAGGTCGGCGAGGATCAAGCTCAGCGGCCTCACCAGTTCTGGCGCCGACCGCTGGCAGGACAGCGAGCACGCGAAGGCATTCGCGAGGTCGCCTTCCTCTGCTTCATCGAGGCCGATGGCTGCGGCAAGGGGTGCCCCCAGTCCCAGTTCCCTGATGATGATCTCGAGTTTGAGGGCAGCGTTGACGGCGTCTTCCGGCAAGGGCGCGGGATCGATCTGGCCGGCGACAAGGTGCCAGAACTGACCGTGGAACGGATCGCTTCGCTGCGCGTAGCGAGGGTGGACCATGCCAGCGATTTCCAGGGCGCCGATTTCCGCTTGAGCCGCGGGCGACAGCATAGGCCGGGGTGGCAGGCCTCGTTGCCCGAGGGCCCGGACCAATGCCGATCTCAGCGGTCGGTCAAGGTTCAGCTCCTGCCTCCGCTGCATCACGTGGGCTAGCAGCCGGCGGTCTGGCGGGGCGTCGGCCCATGCGGGTGCGAACGGGACGAGTTCGCTCATCAGGCCGGGTATTCCGCCGGACATGGTGACCAGCCAGGAAGCCTGAAGGTCGGCGAGTACACCGCTGTAATACGTCCGTGCCGCCTGCAAGGCCGTCGGCGTCGGCAATGGCGTCAGCCGCAGAGCGGGGAGCTCGGCGTAGAGCGCTGCCTCCCGGTCATTGAACCAGCCCGCGTGCTCGTATACGAAGCGGTTCCTGATCAGGATCATCGAGAAGCGTCCCGACAAGATCTTCCGGCCGATGCTTTGCAGCAGGCCGTCGGTCGCGTAGGCCAGCAGTACCTCGGCGTCATCGACGACCCAGAAGGAATCTTGCTCCTCCTCCAGCCGGGAAATCGCTTCAGTCAGCTCGGGATCGACGCTCGCCGCTTGCCGCGAAGGATCTTGCGATCTCCCTTGTAGCCATGCCGTCGCATTCTGATGCACAACGTTCGCCTGCAGCTGTCGCAGCTCCTGGACCAGAATCTCTGCCAGCGTGCTCTTGCCGCTGCGCTCGTAACCGACGATCTTCACGGCGCCGTGCTCGCGCAGATGCGGGGAGACATCCTGCAGATGTATCCCGAGGTCGTACGTGGCGACGCTCACGCGAACCGCCGGGCCCGCGCGACACCGCGCATCACTCGTGCTCTCACTAGCTGAACCGGCGCCTGAACGCCATCCATCCTGCCTTGACCCGTCTCCCAGCGAACGAGTAAGCGGTGGCCGCCGCCCCGAACTGCCTGTTTGCCTCAAGGCTGCGGGCCATCATTAGGAGTCGTTGCACATCACCCGCGCGCTTGAACTGTGCCGCGGCCCGGGTGGGATCCCCGGCGGCGAGCCAGCATTCGGCCGCCCTGGTGAAGTCGTCGGCCCGCTCGAACTCCGCTGCGGCCCGACCCTGGTTTCTGGCCGCGAGCCAGCATTCGGCCGCCCTGGTCCAGTCGCCAGCCTGTTCGAACCGGGCCGCGGCTAGGCCGGGTTCGCCGGCAGCGAGCCAGCTTTCGGCGGCTCTGGCCCAGTCGCCGGCCTGCTCGAACTGGACTGCGGCCTGGCCATGCTCGCCGGAGGTAACCGCGTCCGCTGTCTTGGCCCAGAGGCTGATCTGCTGGAACTGGGACGCGGCCCGGTCAAGATCCCCGGCGGCGAGCCAGCTTTCGGCGGCCCTGGCCCGCTCGCCGGCCTGCTCGTACTGTTCTGCGGCCCGGGCTGGTTCCCCGGCGGCGAGCCAGCTTTCGGCGGCCCTGGCCCGCTCGCCGGCCTGCTCGTACTGTTCTGCGGCCCGGCCCGGGTCGCCGACGGCGAGCCATTGCTCAGCCGCCACCTGGAACTGGCCTTGTTCCGTATGGAACCGCGCCCGGGCGGCCGCCGCCTCCTTCTTCCGCCCCAGCCGCTCCAGCACATCCGCCGCCCGCAGGAACTCTCCCGCCGCGAGCCAGCATTCCGCCGCCTTGACCTGATCGCCGGCCCGCTCGAACTGTGCCGCGGCCGGGCCGGGGTTCCCGGCGGCGAGCCAGCTTTCGGCGGCCCTGGCCCAGTCGCCGGCCTGCTCGAACTGTGCCGCGGCCCGGCTGGGGTTCCGAGCGGCGAGCCAGCTTTCGGCCGCTTTGGCTGGGTCGCCGGCCTGCTCGAACCGGGCTGCGGCCCGGGCCTGGTCGCCCGCGGTAAGCCAGCTTTCGGCCGCTCTAGCCCACTCGCCGGCCTGCTCGAACCGGGCCGCGGCCCGGCTGGGGTTCCGAGCGGCGAGCCAGCTTTCGGCCGCTCTGGCCAGGTTGCCAACTTTCTCGTACTGTGCCGCGGCCCGGACGGGCTTCCCGGCGGCGAGCCAGCTTTCGGCGGCCCTGGCGCATTCGCCGGCCTGCTCGAACCGGGCTGCGGCCCGCCCGGATTCCCCGGCGGCGAGCCAGCTTTCTGCGGCTCTGATCCACTCGCCAAGCTGCTCGAACTGTGCCGCGGCCCGGCCCGGGTCGCCGGCGGCGAGCCATTGCTCAGCCGCCGCCTGGAACTCGCCTTGTTCCGTATGGAACCGCGCCCGGGCGGCCGCCGCCTCCTTCTTCCGCCCCAGCCGCTCCAGCACGTCCGCCGCCCGCAGGAACTCTCCCGTCACGAGCCAGCATTCCGCCGCCTTGGCCTGATCGCCGGCCCGGACGTAGCACATGGCCGCTACGTCGTGTGCGTTGCCCGCCGCATAGTGCTCCCCAGCGATCGACCAATCGCCGCCTGGAAGGCCCTGTTCTGCCGCGCGCTGATAGAGTCGCGCCGCTTCGAGCCACTTTCCCAGGCCGGCCCAGACTTCGGCGGCCTTACTCAGCTGCCCGTCGAGCTCCAGAAACTCGGCAGCATCTTTCTGCCTGCCGAGCCGTAGCGCGATTCGCGCTCCTCCCTTGAAGTCCTGGATGCCGCGGTAGATGTCAAGAGCCTTCTCCAGGCGCCCCGCACGCTCGTAATTGCGTGCCGCATCCTCAGGACGGCCGCTACGCTCCCAGCACTCGCCGGCCGCTGCATATGCGCGGACCGACTCGAACTCCAGAGCGTCGAACTCCCAGTCCTTCCTGGTGCGATTCTCAAATCGCGCAGTGACCAGCCGCGTCAGCGCGGCCACGCTCTCGGCGTCATCAATCAGCGGGAACATATCACGAGACTCCCAAAGCCCCGCCTGGAGCTCGCAGCGATCGAGGAGCAGCAGTTGGGCCCTCGTCCGTGTCACTGAGACGTATACCTCGTTGAATTGCCGGCGCAGGTGACTTGGCGGGCCGCCCCTCATCCTCGCTGCGAGATCTTTGTAGTCTTCGTTGAAGTTGATGAGGCACACCACGTTGAACTCGAGCCCCTTCACCAGGCGCGGGGTGAACGAGCGTTCCATCTTTATCCCATTTATGAAGATGTCATCTGACTGATCTTTCCTGATTATCCCGAACGAACCGATCTTCGACGCTAGGTCAATCACGAGTCTTTCGAGCTCGGCTTCGGGCAGAATAAGCCGAACTGGTCGGGGAGTGAGCGCCTGATTGCTCAGGGCTGGCGTGACGGTTGACATGGCAAGCTCTCTGGAGCGCATTTCAAGCAGGGCGTTCGCCAGTTCGCTCACCGGCTGGGGATTGCGATAATTGTAATCGATGGTAACAGGTTCTGGTGGTGGCCTATTCCAGGCTCGCCAGATCGCCTGCCGTGCCTTTGCCCAGGTGAAATCGACGGAGTGAACGATCTGGTCGACGTCGCCAGCCAAGAGTATGCCCTCCATGCGCCGGCACAAGCGGGAAAGGAGGAGCAGTTGTACCAGGGTGTAATCCTGAGCTTCGTCAACCATAACGTAATCGTATTTTGGCAGCGTATCGATGTAAGTTAGCAGCCGCCGGGCGGCATCCGTATCGTCGCTCAACCCGTTCATAGCCAGAACGCGCTGGTACTGCTGGGCGAGATCGTAAAGGGTACCGCGGTCAATCTGGCCATCTAGTGGGGTATGCGCCATTTTGATCACTGTCCCGCGGGGCGGTGGCGGAGGGTTCTCGGGATCGAGTGCCTGCCCCTTCAAAGTCGATCGGATGAACTCTTGTACCTCGTATTCCAGGTGCCTGGTGTTGACGACCATGGCCGAAGTGTCGACCTTGAGACGGATCTGATCGAGAAAGAAGTCTTCGGGAGCCCAATCGAACGGAGTAATTCGTGCGCGGCCAGCGAGATCGTCGCATAGTTCTCGCCATGTCCGCACGTGGATAGACGATGACTGAGCCGGTTCGAGATCGTCCAGGCTCTTGAGTATTGCTTCCGTGAACTGCCGGAGTTCTTCGGTATAGGTGATTATGAGCACCGATGGCGTTCCGCTGGGCGCCAGGAGTTGACGGTGAGCAAATCGCGCCACGACCGTCGTCTTTCCGCTACCCGCAACCCCTTGGAATAGAAGAGGCAGCGGGCTGCCGAGGAGCCGTTCCTGCTGAGGGCTTAGACGAATGGGAAGCTCATGAGCCGATCGCAGACCGGTGAGGATCCGATAGCGGCGGCCGTGAAGGTCATCGGCGTCCTGGTTCGAGTCTGAAAGTGCCTCGAGAAGGGCATCCTCAGTGGGTGCCAGGTAATTCTGCAGAGACGTACCCTCGTCGAGTACTCGCGCTGGCAACTCGGGTCGAGTGCTCGCCGTCCGGTGTTCGTCCATCCGGATGCTATCTGGAATCTCCTGATACGGCACATCGCCGGCGGCATAGAGAACACGTCTGAGGTCGGATTTCGGATCAGTCGCTGGCGGACCGATAAGGGCTATGCGAAGCTCCAGGGCGTCGGTTCCGTGCCCATAGGTAAAATAGATGACCGTATTCTGGTCAAGCGGCTGCGTCCATATCGGTCGCGGTGAGCCGCTGAGCTTGAGAACATGCCTGTCATGCCCATCTTCGGCAAGGGCATGAAGCGTATGTCCGACCCGCTGGGAGTGCTCCGGATCCTGACTGCTGTAGATAAGGAGTGCTTCGAGCGCGATCTCCGAAACTACGATTCTCACCGCACATGCCCCCCCAGGCCGACCTTTGCTACTTACTCGTCATGGTCTCGTGACGGTGCAGGCGCGACGCCTGCGGGCTATTCCAGCCGCCACCGATGTCCTCAGCGCTGCCGCGGTAAAACGCCGCCGGAACGCCCGGTCTGCCGCCAGCGACCCCGGCGGGGACACAGGCAGATACGCCGGCAAATCTTCGCTCAACACCCCTCCCGGCCATCTCTGCTGACACAGCCGTACCGCCCTTAATCCTTAGTAGGGTCGTCGGCCATGCGCAGTTCAGGAGAATTTAATTATCAGCGCTGCCCGTCTTCCAACGCAACCCGCATTTAGCTCGATTCCGAGGACTCGCCCTGAGTCTCAGCGGCCGCGGCTCGTCACCTGGACTCGGGCTGCCACGCGGCTCGTTCGGCCCTATCCGGGAACTCCGCCGCGCCGGACTGCCGCGCGAGAAAGAATGGGCCGGTCACGGCCATCGTGTGACGGGCTAGTCACTGTAGCTGGCGCAGGTACGCCGCCGGTGACAACCGGCTGGACAATGACGCCGGCCAGCCGGCCGCCGAAGGTCTCCCGCAGCGAGCGGAACCCGCGGCGGACCTCATCCGGGCCGTGCAGGCCGGCCAGGACGGTGCCGGCGTCGCTGCTGCGTACCAGGCCGGGCACATCGGCCTTGACCGCCACGGGACGTATCACATCGCATTATCGGGTACACATCAACGGAGGTCTGACCGCTGGATAACATCTTCGCGAGTCAGGCGTCCAACCTGGAACGATCCAGGCGCGCAGCTGCTTCTATCGGGTGGAGAAGATGACCGGAAATGCCCAACGCGCCGGAGGCCGGATCGTAATAGGCGTGGATGGCACGGCAGCGTCGCTCATCGCAGTGCGCTGGGCGGCTCAGGAGGCACTGCTGCGTCAGGCCAGTCTGCATCTCGTCTTCGTCTCCCGCCAGTACCCGCGCGCACCGTACTCGGGCTCACCGGTGGTATCACCTCCGGTTGGGGGCGATGCTGAGAGGCCCGCGCCGCTTGCCGCCGCGGAGCTGGAGGCAGGCCGGACCTTGCCGCCTGATCGCCTGTCATCTGAGCAAGTCAGCGGTTCACCGGCCAAGGTGCTGATCGACCGGTCGGCTGATGCCGAGCTGCTCGTCCTGGCCACTGCCTATCCGGCAGGCCACCTGGCGCCCGAGGCGCCAGCCATGGTGGGATCGACGATGCGCGCATGTCTGCACGGCGCGGCATGCCCGGTGGTGGTTGTGTCCACCTCGATGGAGCTTGCACGTCAGCGTGCACATGGCACCTCGCCAGTCGCCGACTAGATCTTGCGCGGGGCCCGCGGCCCACAGCCTTGTGGTATCTCGATAGACGCCCGTCTCGTTCGAGCTTCTCGACTTCCGCGAGCGCAGTCTCCGGTCCGGAGACCATCGCCAGGGGCACGACGCGATTCAGCGCCACGACTGGTGACGGCCACACCTCCAGCAGTTTGTCGTACAGGGCAACGATCTGCGGCCAGTCAGTCTGGTCGTACGTTGGCGCCTCGGCATAGAGCGATGCGATCGCGGCTTGCAGCACGTACCGCCCGGGCGGGCCGGCGCGCAGGCAGTCGATGATCATGTCGGAGGCGTCGGCAAGCGCGGACCGGTTCCATAGCGACCGGTCCTGTTCCTGTAGTCGTACCAGTCGGCCGTCGGCGTCAACGCGGGTGGCCCGCCGCGCATCGGTGACCAGCAGCAGCGCATACAGCCCGCGCACCTCGGTATCGTCGGGCATCAGCTCGCGCAGCATCCGGGCCAGGTGCATGGCCCGGTCCACCAGGTCGGCGCGCACCAGTGATGCGCCCGATGGCGCCGTGTGGCCGGTAGTGAAGAGCAGGTGGATCACGGCGAGCACCGCACGCCGCCGATCAGGCAACTCGGCGGGCCGGGGGACCCGGTAGGGGATCCGCGCGGCGGAGATCTTCTTCTTCGCCCGGGTAACCCGCGCCGCCACGGTCTGCTCGGAGACCAGGAACGCCCGTGCGATATCCGCGGTCGGGACCCCGCAGAGCAGTCGTAGCGTGAGTGCCACCTGGGCTTCCTGGGCCAGCGCCGGGTGGCAGCACGTGAAGATCAGGCGCAGTCGGGCCATCGGTAATGGTGTCACCACGGATCGACGTCGCCATGTCCCTGGGCGTCAGGGCGTACGCCATGACCATCGAACCGCTCTGGGCCAGCTCGTCCGAGTGCCGGTCGCAGGACTCGGTGTCCTCAGGCGTCGCGTCAGGGGCGTGGGCAGAGTCGTGGGCGTAGATCAGGACCGCGTACTGAGCCATGACAGCTCTCCCTTCAAGCTCGTCGCTTGCTTCGTACATCTCTACGTCGGACGGATCGCGCGAAATCGACAGGCCTGCAGCGAAAAAACTGGCGCCGATCTCGTCAGCGAGCCTCGTGGCAGCCGGACCCGGTGTGGACGTGGAGTACTAGTGGAGTACTAAAGGGGGCGAGACTCACCCGGGGTTCATCTCGCTTCGAGGCTAGCTAAGAGCATGGCTCTCGCTGTTGATCCATCGCGTCGTCGCACTTCTATCCTTAACCGCGCTAAGATCTTCTTAGCGCGGTAGCGCTCCTACTCAATCATCAGGCTGGACATAGGCAGTTTTCGAACCCCAATGGTCACGATGGACCTCCTCTCTGACCGCCGGAACACCGTTAGCGGGACACCCCCCGACCTGGCCGCAGGGTGTCGTGTCGGTTATGCCAGGCATTGAGAATTCGGGCCCATCGGTGTGGTTACACGTTTACGAGGCCCGGATTGTCTACGCTGATGCATCAGATCAGCCGGAGGAACGGAGCAAGCATGGCCCAGAAGGTGCAGACCCTCTTCATCGATGACCTCGATGGCAGCGAGGCTGACGGTACCGTCCGCTTCGGGCTAGACGGCACCGACTATGAGATCGACCTGAACACCGCTCATGCCCAGGAATTGCGGGATGCGCTGGCACACTACGTGAGCGCTGCCCGCCGAGCCGGAGGCGGCGTCCGGCGGCCAGCCCGTACCGCACGCAAAGCGTCGGCGAACGGGCTGAACACCACCGAGGTCCGCGAGTGGGCCAAGGCACAAGGCATCGACGTCAAAGACCGTGGCCGGGTACCTGCTGAACTGGTGGTCAAGTTCAAGGCCGCGACCGGAAAGTAGGATCCGGGACGTTTCCCTAGGCTCAATCGTGAGTTCGAGCGTCATGTCTTTCACCCGGATCGACGTCCAGATCCACGGCCTCGGCAATCTAACTCTAGCTATATAGAGTTAGATATCGAGGAATGGCAGCACGCCGGCCAGGCGTTCGTTTCCGTCACGACTCGGAGCGGATGATTTGTCGTACCCAGGGATCACACTGAGGTCGTGACTTCACCGAACGACTCGGACGCCCTCGACTTCAGCGCCTACCAGGAAGCGGCCGCCCCGGCCTCGGTCACGACCGGGCCGGCCCTGATCACGTCTTCAGCGGTCGTCCAGCGTCAGCAGCAGGAACTGCCTGATGCCCAGCATCCGGAACCCGGCTCGCATGACCGGGTTGTAGGCGGTCTTGACGAAGGGCGCGGCCTGCGCCCGGTCGGCGAGCTCGGGCCTGCTCACCTGGTAGTCGACGCCGTTCAGCCGGACGGTGCAGCGGCCGGCCGCACGGACGTTGCGCGACCAGTCCGATTGGTTGCCGAACGTCAGCGGGATCACGAAGGTGCGGCCGGCCAGCCTCGCCCCGACCGGCGTGACGTACTGCCGCCCCGACTTGCGGCCGACATGGTGGACTTGCGCGGCCATCATGACGTGCCGACGGCCGGCCAGCCTCATCATGGCCGGGTTGAGTACCTTGGTCATCGGGCCCATCACGACCCGGACGAACCGGGACGGCCTGACCACCGCGGGGGTGCTCCGGTCCGGCGCAGCCTGTCCGATGTTCGACGCGTCCATCATCGCGTTCCCTTCCTTGCCGGTGCCGCCAGTTGACGGCACCGGTAAGGACGGCACGGCCACACCGAAAGTGACGCGGCTCAGCGGAGCTGTGAGCTGACGAAGGCCAGTTGCCGCGGATCGCCGATGACGTGCACGGCCTGGATCTTCCCGTCCCGCATGGTGAAGACCAGGACGCCCGCCAGCACCCGGTCGACGAAGCCGAGCAGGGCCGGCTGCCCGGCCACCGGGTGAGTGACCAGCGTCGTCCCGGGTCCCCAGAAGTACAGCAGGCGCCGGGCCACCTGGACGGCGCCGCGGGTCACGCCGCGGGCTCTGGGGTCGTCCGGGCCGCCGTCGAACTCCCCCCACGCGTCCGGGGCGAGTACCTGGAGCAGGCCGTCCAGGTCCCCGTTCGCGCAGGCGGCGATGAACTTCTCAGTCACCTGGCGGTGCTCGGACGGGCCGACCTCGAACGTGGCACTGCCCTGGCTGTCCGCGATCTTCTGCCGGGCCCGCCGGGCTAGCTGGCGGCAGGTGGGCACCGGGCGGCCGACGGTCTGCGCGATCGAGCCGAACGGGACTCCGAAGATGTCGTGCAGCACGAAGACGACCCGCTCGGCCGGGCTGAGCCGCTGCAGCACCACCAGCAGCGCCAGCCGGACATTGTCGTCCAGCGTGACCCGGTCGGCGGGATCGCCTGACTCCTGGCGGGGCGCGGAAGGCTGGTCGCCGGGCACGAACTCGATCTCCTGAGCGTCGTGTGGCCGTTCCCGGCGGGCCCGCGCGGAGCGGATCTGGTCCAGGCATAGCCGGCTGGTCACCACGATCAGCCAGCCACGCTCGTCGGCTATCTCGCCGGGCCTGACCCGGAGCAGCCGCGAGAACGCGTCCTGGACCGCGTCTTCGGCGGCGCCGATGTCCCCGAGCATCCGGAAGGCCAGGTCAACCAGGTAAGGGCGGTGGTCGTTCCAGGCCTGGACGACCTCGTCGGTTTGGTCCTGCGTCATGTCGCCACCTCCGGGCCGTACGAGGTCCTACTTGAAGGACGATCCAGGCCCGCCGAATGTGACGCCGCCGAGGCAACCACGTCACGTTCTGGTCCGCTGTCCCGTCCTTCAGGCGTAACCCCGCCTGAAGGCGCAGTCCAGCCGGCCCTGACCGCGGAACGGGAGCAGCCGATGAAGCTCGTGCAGAGCCGGATCGTCACCGACGACGTCGAGGGGCTGGCCGGGTTCTACGCCCGGCTTCTTGGCGTGCCGGTGGCGCTGAACGAGTACTACGTCGAGATCGAGGCCGGGCCGGCCACGCTCGGTTTCTCCAAGCGGCGCTTCACCGAATACCGCGAGGACGACGGCGCGCCGGCGGCCGGCCGCGGGCAGCCGGGCCAGGACGAGATCATCCTCGATTTCCTGGTCGACGACGTGGACGCCGAGTACCCGCGAGTCGCCGCGCTCGGCGTCGAATGGGTGATGCCGCCCACCACCCAGCCCTGGGGGAACCGGTCCATGATCTTCCGGGATCCGGCCGGTAACCTCGTCAACGTCTTCTCCCGGGAAGGCGGCCGCTAGCGCAGCGTGCCGACCGGGAGCGAACGCGCGTCAACTGGCTCGCGCTCGCCGACCCGGGTTACCCCGTGGCCTCTTGTGCGCGATGACCACGCCGTTCTCGAATATCTCACCGCCCCAGACGCCCCACGGCTCGGCGCGTTCGACCGCGCCCGCCAGGCACGGCCCGCGCAGCGGGCACGTCCCGCACGATGCCTTGGCCAGCTCAAGATCGGCGGGCAGATCCGAGAACCACAGCCGCGCATTATTGCTGCACGGCAGCGGATCGCCCAGGTCAGTGGCTCGTCTGGCCAGCGTGGCCAGCGAGGTGCTCGTCATTCGCTTCACCCCCGTGAGGCGGATCACCGGATTTCCCCGTAAAAACCCCGATATCCAAGTCTGCACTAGCGCCGCCCGGTTCGCATCCGCCGTACGGCTGATATCCCGTCCGTCAAGAATCGAATACGGCGAGGCAACAGCTAGGCGCTGAGCGCCTCGGCTGGCTCCGCGCAGGCCCGGACGATCTCCTCCAGGGACAGGCCGAGCGCGGCGGCCAGGGCCGCCACGGTGAAGAAGGCGGGGGTGGCGATGCGGCCGGTCTCGATCTTGCGCAGCGTTTCCGCGGGAACGCCGGAGACGGCGGCGATCTCGGCCATGCTGCGCGGCCCGCGCGCCTCGCGCAGCAGCATGCCGAGCCGTTCCCCGCGGGCGTGTTCCAGGTGGGTGAGTGGCGGTCGGACCATACCGTGATAGTAATACCGGTATAGTTATACCGCAAAGGGAGGTGCTGAGCCGTGGTCGAGATCAAGACAGCAGGAGAGATCCAGGCGATGCGTGCCGCCGGGCAGGTGGTCGCGCAGATCCTCGCGGCCGTCCATGACCAGGCGAAGGCCGGGATGCGGCTGACCGAACTGGACGAGGTCGCCCGGGACGTGCTGGCCGGGGCCGGCGCCGTATCGCCATTCCTGGGCTATCAGCCGGGCTTCGCCCCGGTGCCGTTCCCGGCGGCCATCTGCACCTCCGTCAACGACGCCGCGCTGCACGGCATCCCCGGCCGGTACCGGCTGACCGACGGTGACCTGCTCAGCGTGGACAGCGGCGCCACCCTTGACGGGTGGGCGGCCGATGCCGCGATCTCGTTCACGATCGGGCCCCCGGGACCGGCCGACGCGCGCCTGATCGCCACCACCAGCGCAGCGCTTAGCGCGGGCATCGCCGCGGCGGTCCCCGGCGCGCGGATCGGGGACATCTCCGCGGCGATCGGCGCCGTCGGGCGCGCGGCGGGCTACGGGATCTGCACCGACTTCGGCGGTCACGGCATCGGCCGGGCCATGCACGAGGATCCCCACATCCCCAACGAAGGAGCGCCCAGGCGCGGCCGACGGCTCGTCCCCGGGCTGGTCATCGCGATCGAGCCGTGGTTCCTGGCCGGCGGCAAGGACGTCTATCAGATCGACGACGACGGCTGGACGATCCGCAGCGGCGACGGCAGCCGGGCGGCTCACGTCGAGCACACGGTGGCCGTCACCGAGGACGGCCCGCAGGTCCTGACGGTACCCTGACCCCCCACCCACCTCCCCATCCCTCGTCACCGGCCGGGGCTCTATCTTTCGGCCGAACGAACCCGCCTCCAGCCCCGGCCACCGACCCAGGACATGCCGCGTCGACCCGGGCGGCCGTGGTGCGTGGCGGCGGAGAAGCGGGCCGCGCAGAACGCCAGTCGCGGCGCCCGCATACGATAACCGGATGCGGTGGGGGAGATCGCGGTCGGGGTCCGGGCGCGAACTGGCGCCTCGGCCGCTGCTGCCCGGGCCGCTTCGCCTGGCGGCGGCCGCGCTGCTGGCCGCCTGCGTGGCGGTGACGGCGGTTCTCGGGGTCCATATCGTCGGCAGTGCGCTGCCGAGATGGCTGGATTCGGCGTTCGACCCACGGATCCAGTCCGCCCTGGGCCGGTTCCCCTCGCTGCTCAACGTGCTGCCTGATGTCGGCACGCTCGGGCCGGTGGCGCTGATGACCCTGGCCCTGGTCCTGGCGTGCCTCGCCAGCCATAGATGGACCGGAGCCGCCCTAGCGGCCGTCGCCGTGCCCGCCGCCACCGGCCTGACCGAGTACGTGCTCAAGCCCTACGTCGGAGCAGCGATCGGACAGTCCTTCCCCAGCGGACATGCCACCAGCATGTTCGCGCTCGCGGCCAGCTGCGCGGTCCTGCTCGTCGATCCGCCGCGCCGCCAGGTGCCACGGGCCGTCCGGTTGCTGCTGGTCGTCATGGCTCTGCTGCTCGCGACCGCGGTCGCCGCCGCGATGGTCGCCACCGGCGCGCATCAGTTCACCGACGCGGTGGGGGGAGCCACGGTCGGCACCGCGGTCGTCCTGGCCTGCGCGCTCACGCTTGACCTGGCGGCCGGCCGGCTGCCGCGAGAACCAGCGGCGCCACCTCTTCCTGGCGGGTGATCAGCGGCGGGGCGCCTGGCCGGATGCCGGGTCCGGCGGCGGCCGCCCACGCGGTGGTGACCTCAGGCTCGCGGCCGCCGTGCCCGCCCCCGTCGAGGTGCCCGTGGTCGGTGACCACCACGATCGTCCAGTTCTCCCGCTGGTAGGACCGGCGGGACAGGACGGTGCCCAGCAGCCTCCCGACCCGCTGGTCGGCGGCCTGGGCGGCCGTTCGGTAGGCGTCCCCCGCGCCGGTCACGTGCCCGGTGATGTCGACGCCGCCCAGGTAGACGAACGACACCCGGGGAGCGTCTTCGGCCAGGATGGCCATCGCGAGCCGGGTGGTGGCCTCGTCGGCGGCATCCCAGGTCGCCAGGCGGGTCTGGCCGGCCCCGGTCTCGCCAATACTGTCCCAGGCCAGGCTGGTCTCGGGCACGGCGACGAACTCCCGCCTGCTGGCCTCGGCGAACAGCGGACCGCCGTCTTCGGGCAGCGCCAGCGGCGGCCATCCGCTGACCGCGAGCAGGGTGGGCAGCCCTGCCCGGGTGGCCAGGGTCACGAAGTCGGGGTGATCGGCCAGCCGGTGACCGGTCAGGTCGTTGCCGGTGATGGCGTGCCCGGCCACCCCGGTGCCGGTGGCGATCGTCGCCCAGCACGGGCCGGACCAGGTCGGCGTCGTCTCGTCGACGGGGACCGGGGCCAGGAAGCCGTCCTGGCCGAGCGCCCAGATCGACGGTGTGCTGTCCGGGCCGAGCAGGTCGAACCGGACTCCGTCCACTCCAACGACCAGCACGTGCCCGGTTCCGTTCACCGGGGCAACTCCACGCCGGCCAGCAGTCGCCTGGCCATCAGGCCCCGGCCGTCACTCGACCCGGTGATGAAGACGCGAGACAAGGGACCCCCTTCGATGTCCCGGCCCGGCCGGACATAAGGTCGGGCCAGAAGGGAGCAACGGATGTCATCCTCGCCGGAGTCACAGCACCTTGACAACCATCACCGGAACACGCTGCACGAGATCTTCCAGCACCCGACGAGCCGCAACATCGAGTGGCACGCGGTGACGTCGCTGCTTGACACGGTCGGCACGGTCACCGTGCATCACGACGGCAAGGTCACCGTCACGGTCGGGTCCGAGAAAGCGATCTTCGACCCGCCGGCGGGCAAGGACATCGATGCCCAGATGGTGGTCGACCTCCGTCACATGCTGGCCAAAGCCGGGTACGGCCCGTCCTAGCCGGCCGCCGTCTCGACCCGGCGCAGGTGCGCGTCGAGCCGGTCGAAGCCGGCCGGCCGCAGGCGGCAAGCGGACGGAAATTGAGAACCTACAATCAGTGAGACCGGCCGCGCCGAGCCTGCTTCGACACTTCGGCGCCTGATGAACGGGTCGGCAGCGTAAACGGGTCGCGGAGGCTGAGCGTGAGGCGAGTGGTCGTAATCAGGCACCACGGCGTGGATTCGGCCGGCTTCATCGGCGACGCGTTCGAGGCGCGCGGCGCCGCGCTGGCCGTCCACCTGTTTCCCGATGACGGCCCGCTGCCCGCGCTCGACGGCGTCGACCATGTGGTGGTGCTCGGCGCGATCAGTTCGGTCAACGACCCCGACTCCTGGATCGCCGAGGAACTGGCCTGGCTGCGCGCGGCGGACTCCGCTGACGTGCCGCTGCTCGGCATCTGCTTCGGCGCTCAGGCGCTCTGCGCCGCGCTGGGCGGGCGGGTGGAGGCCATGGACCGTAAGGAGATCGGCTGGACGCTGGTCGAATCGGTAGATCATGAGCTGATCCCGGCCGGGCCCTGGCTGGAGTTCCACGGCGATCGGTGCCTGCCGCCCGCGGCGGCGGCGGTGCTGGCCCGCAACGGCGCCGGGGTGCAGGCGTTCCAGTTCGGCAGGCACCTCGCATTCCAGTTCCATCCCGAGGTTGACGGCCCGCAGCTCAAGCGCTGGCTGGACGCGGGCGGAGACGGGGATGCCGAACGGCTGGGGCTCGACCCCGGCCAGTTCCTGGCCGACACCATCCGCGAAGAGCCAGCCGCGCGGGAGCGGGCCTACCGCCTGGTCGATGCGGCGCTCGGTATCTCCGGAGCGGGCATGTCCTCGAGGGGCATCTCCTACGGGACGTGACAATCGAGGACATCGCCGGACACGGCGTGTTCTGGCGGAATTGCCTGCCGTTACGATAACGCTTCATGTCATCCGAACTCGGTGCCTGGCTGCGCCGGCAGCGCGAGGACCGCGGCTGGACGAGGTCCGAGATGGCCCGCCAGCTCATCAAGGCCGCTAGGGCCGCGGGCGACAGGTCCGTGCCCAGCGCCGACAACATCAGCCACAACATCTACCGCTGGGAACGTGGCGCCGTGGCTCCCGCCGAGCGCTACAAGCTCTACTACTGCGGTGCTTTCGCCATCCCGTTCGGCCAATTCGGGAGCTCGCCACCGCAGGCCCTAGCGGGCCGCCAGGACCTGCCGGGCATGGTCGACCCTAGCCCTGGGATCCTCGCCGCCGCTGCCTACCGTGGACTGCTACCGCCCGATTCGGCACCGCCCGATGTGGGCGCTTCCGCGATCAGGCGAGAGGTGCTTATGGCCGCGCACGAAGGCAGCGAGCACGCCGAACGCGCCGAGCAGCGCGGCATCGGCGAGGCCACCCTGGAGCAGTTCCGCGCGGACGTGACGAGCCTGTCCGTCCAGTACATGACCGGCGAGACGTTCGGGCTCTTCAGGGAGATGCGGCGGGTCAGGAACCGGATTCTCGAAGCCCTCGACCGGCGGCAGTGGCCGCGCGACGCGGCCGAGCTTTACCTGCTGGCGGGCTGCCTCAGCGCGTTAATGGCCGCGGCGGCCACCAACCTCGGCTTCCCGCAGGACGCGGAGGAACTGACCAGGTCCGGCTGGGCCTACGCGACGATCATCGATCATCGTCCGCTGATGGCCCGGCTGCGGCTGTGCGCGGCCTACGTCGCGTACTGGAGCGGGCGCCCCGGGCAGAGCGCGAACCTGGCCCGGAGCGGCCTGGAGTATCTCGCCGATGGCCAGAACGCGGCGCAGCTGCACCTGTTCGGCGGCCTCGCCTCGGCCCGTCTCGGCGACGCCGCGAGCGCCCGCCAGGCGATCGCGGCCGCGCGCGACGCCAGGGACCGCGAGCACCGCGATGAGCTGCTCGAGATCGGCGGCGAGTTCGGCTTCTCCCGGGCCACGCAGTCCTACTACGCGGGCTTCATCTTGGCCGAGTTGCCCGAGTCGTCCGAGGCGGCCGGCGGCAGTGTAGTCGGCGGCAGGGCAGTCAGCGGCAGGGCAGTCGGCGACGAGGCGGTGACCGAGCTCGAGGGGGCGATCGGGCTGTACGCGACCGGGCCGGGCCCGGGCGAGCACCACAGCCGCAAGTGCCAGATGCTCGCGCACACCGACCTGGCCATCGCGCGGCTGCGGGCCGGCGCGCTCGACGCCGCGATCACGGCCCTGGAGCCCGTCCTGGCCCTGCCGCCGGGCGAGCGCACCGCGGTGGAGGGACAGCGCCTGTCTGTCGTCCGGGCCGAGCTGGCCCACCCGGTCTACCGGGGCTCGCCCGCCGCCCGCGGGCTGGATGAGCAACTGGCCGGGTTCGCTCCCGGCGAGCTCGGAAGTCTGCCTGATCAGCCGGGGGCAGGCGACTGCTGAGGGTGGAGTGAGCAGCAGGGTGTCCTGGCGGGTGCTCAGCCGCTGATACCGGGCCGGCCCATGACCGCGGTCATGGTGGCCTGCATGACCGCGAACGGCCGCTGGCCCGCACCCGGGCCAGCATCGCTTCGCTGGTCTCCGTCACCCGCTGATTGTTTCACCCGGCGTACACGGCGCGCCTCGCGCGGAGCCCGCGCAGCGCGCGGGCCGGGCGGGTGACGCGCTGCCAGAGCCATGACACCTCGGCGGCCATCATCCCGAGCTGCTCGTCGGCACGCCGCTGCTCGGCGGCGGTCTTGATGCGTTCGGCCTGGTACTGCACGCTCATGTGGTAAAGCATCATCGTCGTCACGTCCTCGCGTTCTCGTTCGCTTGGCTGGTCATCATGACGACGAACGAGAACACCCGTGATGGACAGCCCGAAGCCTCAGCCGCCCGCGCCCGTCATGATCACGAAGGGTTTACGGTCCGCACAGACTGTAAAGACTTCGGATCATGGGCTGCCCTGGCTTTCCGGACGGCGTCCGGTGCTGAGACGGCGGCTTACACACGCCGCGGATCGTTGACGTCACGATCCCCGAGGGTGACTGGTCCCTGCTCGGCGAGATGGCGGTGCCGGGGGACTGAGCGCATCACCCGTCAGCCTGGGCTGACTGGAGCGCCTCCCAAACCCGCCGCGGGGAGGCGGGCATGTCGATGTGCCGCACGCCGAGGTGAGCCAGCGCGTCGATGATCGCGTTCTGCACGGCCGGCGTGGAGCCGATGGTGCCGGCCTCCCCGATTCCCTTGGCCCCGAGCGGGTTATAGGTGGTCGGCGTCTCCATGTCGGCCAGCTCGAAGCTGGGGACCTCGGTGGCCGGGACGAAGGGGTAGTCGGCGAAGCTGGCGGTCAGCGGGTTGCCGTCGGCGGCGGAGACCAACCCTGCCAGCATCGCCTGGGCCGCGCCCTGAGCGATGCCGCCGTGCCGCTGGCCCTCCGCGAGCAGCGGGTTGATCACGGTGCCCGCGTCATCGATGGTCACCACCCGCCGCAGCACCGCCTTGCCCGTCTCGGTGTCCACCTCGGTGACGGCCACGTGCGCCCCGAACGGGAAGGTCGCGCCGGGCGCGCTGAATACCGCGCGCACGAATAGCCGCTCCCGCTCGGCGAGCCGGGCCAGCGAGACCGAGGCGTCCGGGTCCCCGGCCACGGCGAACGCGCTGCGGCCTGCGTCGAAGACCAGGTCGGCCGGGTTGGCTTCCAGCTCGTCGGCTGCGCGCTGCCGGGCCACGTCGATCAGCTCCCGTGAGGCCTGCTGCACCGCGGCGCCGCCCTGTTGCAGGCTGCGCGAGCCGCCGGTGCCGCCACCCTGAGGGATCAGGTCGGTGTCGCCCCATTTCAACGTGATCTTGTCGATCGGGATGCCGAGCTCGTCGCTGGCTAGCATCGCCCACACGGTGGCGTGACCCTGGCCGTGCGGCGACGTCCCGGTCAGGATGGTGGCGCTGCCGTCGGGGTGGACCTCGACGGTGGCGTTCTCGCTGGGGGCGCCCGATTCGGCTCCGGCGCCGGTGATCTCGACGTAGCAGGACAAGCCGATGCCGAGCTGCACCACGTCCCCGTCTGCGCGTCGTTTGGCCTGTTCGGCCCGGAGGTCCTCGTATCCGGCCGCCGTCAGGGCCTTGTCCAGCGCGACCGCGTAGTCGCCACTGTCATACACGGCGCCGAAGGCGGTCGTGTGCGGCTCGGTGAACTTGGGCAGCAGGTTCTTCCTGCGCACCTCGGCGGGATCCTGGCCGATCTCGGCGGCGAACAGGTCGATGGCCCGCTCGATGGCGGCCGTGGCCTCGGGGCGGCCCGCGCCGCGGTAGGCGCCGACCGGTGTGGTGCTGGTCACCACCGACTTCGCCACCGCCTCCGCGCGCGCGATCGCGTACGGCCCGGGCGCCATCAAGATGGTCAGGAAGGGCAGGAACGCGCCGAACTTTGGGTAGGCGCCGGAGTCCTGCAGGATCTCCAGCCGGTAGGCGGTCACCGTCCCGGCCCGGCTGCCGCCGATGGTTACCGTCTGGCGCTGGGCCCGGCCGTGGGCCATTCCGGTCATGTTCTCGGTCCGGGTCTCGGTCCAGCGCGCGGGACGGCCCAGCCTGCGGGCCACCCAGCACACCAGGGCGTGCTCCGGATCGGCGCCGAACTTGGCGCCGAAGGCGCCGCCCACGTCCGGGGTGATGACCCGGACCGCGGCCTGATCGATCCCGAGCATGTCAGCCAGCGCCTCGCGGGTGCCCTGCGCGCCCTGGTTCGGGATCCACGCGGTCAGCCGGCCGTCCTCGCCCCACGCCGCGACCGCGGCCCGGACCTCCATCGGCGCCGGAGCGACCCGCTGGTTAACGATGGTGCGGGAGACGACCACCTCGCAGCCGTCGAACAGGTCGGCCCTGAACTCGGCCGCGTCACGGAAGGAGATGGCGACGTTGGTCCCCGCCGCGGGGAACAGCACGGCTGCGGTCTCCCTCGCGGCCTCGGCCGGGTCGATCACCGCCGGCAGCACGTCATAGTCGACGTCCACCAGGTCCGCGGCATCCTCGCCCTGGTGGCGGCCCTCGGTCACGACCGCCGCCACCGGCTCGCCCACGTAGCGGACGACGTCACGGGCCAGCAGCGGCTGGCTCATCTGCGCGTTGATCATGCCCGCCATGGGCGGGGCCAGCTCGGGCAGGCCGGCCAGGTCGGCGGCGGTGAACGCGGCCACCACGCCGGGCGCCTGCCGCGCGGCGCTGACGTCGACAGCGCGGATCCGCGCGTGCGCGACCGCCGACCGGGCGAAATGGACGTGACAGGCGCCGGGCAGCCGCACGTCATCGGTGAAGACGCCGCCGGTGGTCAAAAAGCGCGGATCTTCGGTCCGGATGACCCTGGTCCCCAGAATGCTCACCCTCCCGATCTTGCCTGGGCGCCCGGCCGGCGGTCAAAACCCCGGCTCCGGCGGAAGATCGGGTACCCTTGCTGGGTTAGCGCTGGCGGAGTAGCTCAGTCAGGCAGAGCAAGCGGCTCATAATCGCTGTGTCGCCGGTTCAAGTCCGGCCTCCGCTACACTTGCCCAGTCCCCCTGAAGATGAGAGAGGCGCGCCACCGTGGCTGCCACCGATGTCCGGCCGAAGATCACGCTGGCTTGCCAGGAGTGCAAGCGCCGGAACTACATCACCAGGAAGAACCGGCGCAACGA
>Ga0187807_1000069_pt1 | contig 25596 bp, 24 predicted proteins | sample NC_wetland_sal_i_4_FD_132432 | JGI IMG/M metagenome (GOLD analysis project Ga0187807, IMG submission 132432) | Wetland sediment microbial communities from Neuse River Estuary, North Carolina, USA - ASW_2 | ecosystem: Environmental > Aquatic > Freshwater > Wetlands > Sediment | place: USA: North...
GCGGGAGCGTTACGGCGCGGACGCCGAGGTTGAGTTCGTCGAGGGGTCGTGCCTGGGCCGCTGCGACATCGCGCCCGCGTGCACGGTGAACGAGGCCCCGGTCACGATGGACGGTGCCGACGCCGCGGTGACGGCGGCCCGCGAGATCGCCGCACTCCACTCGCGCAATGGTCACTCGAACGGGCATCACGCTGCCCCGCCTGCCTCAGACGTCAGATGGCCGAACGACCCATACCTGGCCGCGGAGGACCGCTACGGCGTGCTGCGCTCGGTGCTGGCAGGCCGGCTCGGCGCCGCGGACGTCATCGCGGCGCTCAAGGACGCCGGGCTGCGCGGGATGGGCGGCGCCGGCTTCCCGGCCGGCCGCAAGTGGGACCTGGTCGCGGCGCAGGAGGCCACGCCCAAGTACGTGATCTGCAACGCCGACGAGTCCGAGCCCGGCACGTTCAAGGACCGGGAGATCCTCGCCACCCAGCCGTTCCTGGTGCTCGAGGGCATGCTGCTCGGCATGCTCGCGGTCGGCGCGGAAGAGGGCTGGGTGTTCATCCGGCACGAGTACGGCCCCGAGGAGCAGGTGATCCGCCGGGAGATCGAGTGGCTGCGCGATGCCGGGCTCGTCGGCCCGGACGCTGGCGGCTCGGGCCGGCGGCTGAACGTGGAGGTGTTCACCTCACCGGGCGGCTACATCCTTGGCGAGGAGTCCGCGCTCATCGAGTGCATGGAGGGGCACCGCGGCGAGCCACGGAACAAGCCGCCGTTCCCCGGCACCTACGGCCTGCACGGCCAGCCCACGCTGATGAACTCGGTGGAGACGTTCGCGCACGTGCCGATCATCGCCAGCCGCGGCGCCGCCTGGTGGAACGAACAGGGCAAGGGCGACCACGCGGGCCTGAAGTTCTTCGCCGTCTCCGGGCACGTGGCGCGCCCGGGCGTGTACTGCGTGCCGATGGGCAGCACGGTCCGCGAACTGCTCAACCTGGCCGGCGGGGTGGCGGACGGCAGGCCGCTCGGGGCGATCCAGCCCGGCGGCGCGTCCTCGAACTTCATCGGCCCTGACCAGCTGGACGTGGAGCTGGACTTCGGCACGCTGCAGGCCGCCGGGTCGATGCTCGGGTCCGGCGCGATGGTGGTGATGGCCGAGGGGACCGACCTGCTCGCCGCGGCCGTCAACGTGCTGCGGTTCTTCCGCGACGAGTCCTGCGGCAAGTGCGTGCCATGCCGGGTTGGATCGTCCAAGGCGCATGCGATCCTGACCGGCCGGGGTGCTGACGAGCAGGTCAGCGAGCTGGCGGAGGTCATGCGCAGGACGTCGATCTGCGGTCTGGGGCAAGTCGCGCTCGGGCCTGTGATGAGCGTGCTGCGGATTGCCGGGGGGAACCACGAAGGCTGAGCCAGCCGGCCGGGAGTTCTTCACCACCCGGACCGTGGCGGAGGCGCTGACCGGGTTCCGCCCCGGCCGTCGCACGCCCGCCGAGACGGTGCCGCTCGCCGAGGCGCTGCGCAGGGTCCCGGCCGGGCCCGTCACCGCCCCGCATCCGCTGCCCGGTTTCGCGCGTTCGACCGTCGACGGGTACGCGGTGCGCGCCGCGGACACCTACGGCGTCTCCGAGGGCCTGCCCGGGTACCTCACCGTGACCGGCGCGGTCCGGATGGGCGCCGAGCCCGGCGTGACCGTCGGCCCGGGCGCCGCGGTGGCCATGCCGACCGGCGGCGCGCTGCCGCCGGGCGCGGACGCCGTCGTGATGATCGAGTACACCGCCGAGGCCATGCCCGGCACCATCGAGGTGGTCCGCCCGGTCGCGCCCGGTGAGGGCGTGGTGCGCGCCGACGAGGACGCCGCGGCGGGCGATGAAATCATCCCGGGCGGGCGGCCGCTGCGGCCTCAGGACCTGGGCATGCTCGCGGCGGCCGGCGTCACCACTGTGCGCGTGCACGCCAGGCCCGTGGTGACGATCTTCTCCACCGGCGACGAGGTGGTCCCGCCGCGGACGGAAACGCTGCGGCCCGGCCAGGTGCGGGACGCGACCGCCGTGGCGCTGGCCGCGCTGGTCAGCGATGCCGGCGGTAGCCCGGTGCTCGGCGGCATCGTCCCCGACGACCCCGGAGCCCTGGAAGAGGCGCTGCGCGAGGCTCTGCCGGCGAGCGACGTCATCGTGATCTCCGCGGGCTCCTCGGTCGGCATCCGGGACGAGACGGCGGGCGCCGTCGCACGGCTCGGCCCGCCGGGCATCTGGTGTCACGGCCTGGCCATCAAGCCGGGCAAGCCCACACTGCTCGCCGAGTGCGCTGGGGTGCCCGTGATCGGGCTGCCGGGCAACCCGCGCTCGGCGCTCGTGGTGTTCCGGCTGATCGGGGCGCCGCTGGTGCGGCTGGTCGGCGGCTGCACGCAGCCGCCGCCCGAGGCGACCGCACGAGCCAGGCTCGCCAGGGACCTGGCGTCCGCCACCGGGCGGCTCGATGTCGTGCAGGTGCGGGTGAGCGAAGGGGTCGCCACCCCGGTGTTCGGGCTGTCCGCCCTGCTGTCCGTGCTCACCGCCGCCGACGGGTACATCGTCATCCCGGAGGAGGCAACGGGGCTGGACGCCGAATCTGAGGTGGAAGTAACTCTGTACCGTTAGAGAGGTCATGGCCAACAGTCCGTTCATCCGCGACGTGCCGGCCGCGCAGGCACTAGATGCCTGGCGCGCCGCACGGGAGGCCGCGGGCTGCCCCGAACGCCTGCCGGCCGTCACGGTGCCGATCGCCGAGGCCGCCGGGATGGTCACCGCCGCCGCGGTGTGGGCGCTGCGCTCCTCCCCGCCGTTCGACGCGGCCGGGATGGACGGCATCGCCATCCGCGCGGCTGACAGCCTCGGCGCCAGCGAGACCACTCCCGTGCACCTGGCGCCCGGTGCCTACGACGTGGTCGACACCGGCGACCCGATGCCCGACAGCCGGGACGCGGTGGTGATGCGCGAGCACGTGCACTACGACGCCGCTGGTCACGCCGAATTGCGCGCCGCTGTCCCGCCGTACCAGCACGTGCGATCGATCGGCGAAGACGTCGCCGCAGGCGAACTGCTGCTGCCAGAAGGCCACCGGCTGCGCGCCGCGGACCTGGCGGCAGCCGCTGCCGCGGGGCAGACGCGACTGTCCGTTCGGAAGAAGGCTCTTGTCCTTATCCTGCCGACCGGGGACGAGGTGCGGCCGATCGGCACCGAGCCGGGGCCGGGCGAAATCCTGGACACCAACTCGCTGATGCTCGCCGAGCAAGCGCGCGAGGCCGGGTGCGAGGCGCGCTGCCTGCCGATCGAGCCGGACGACCCGGCGCGGATCGCGGCCGTGGTGGCCAGCGCGGCGGGCGAGTGCGACCTGCTGATCGTGGTCGCCGGGTCGAGCGCCGGGCGGGACGACTACACCGCGCGCGTGGTGTCGTCCGTCGGCACGCTCGCGGTACACGGGGTCGCGGTCAGGCCAGGGCACCCAGTGGTGCTCGGCGTCGTCGGGCGCACGCCAGTGCTCGGCGCGCCGGGCTACCCGGTGTCGGCCGCGTTGACCTTCGACATCTTCGCCGCGCCGCTGCTCGCCGAGCTATCGGGGGCACCGCCGCGACGCCGCCCGCGGGCCGACGCGCGGCTGGCACGCAAGCTGGCGTCGCCGCTCGGCATGGACGACTGGGTGCGGGTGCGGCTCGGCTCGGTCGGCGGCAGCCTGGTGGCGACGCCGCTGCCGCGCGGCGCCGGCGTGCTCAGCTCGCTGGTCCGTGCCGACGGGCTGCTCGTGGTGCCCGCCGGGGTGGAAGGGCACCACGCGGGCTCCGTGGTGCCGGTGGAACTGCTGCGCAGCCTCGAGGAGATCTCCCGGACGATAGTGGCGATCGGCTCGCACGACCTGGTACTCGACCTGGCCGCGTCGGCGCTGCGCGCGGACGACCCGCTGGTAACCCTGGTGTCGTCGAACGTCGGCTCGCTCGGCGGGCTGGTGGCACTGCGCGACGGGCTATGCCACATCGCCGGGTCGCATCTGCTCGACCCGCCGTCCGGCTCGTACACGCTGCCGTTCGTAGACCGGGTGTTCGGCGCCGCCGCCGGCGAGGTGGCGGTGGTGCGATTGGTGCACCGCGAGCAGGGGCTGATGGTCGCGCCGGGTAATCCGCTCGACCTGGAGGGGATCGGCGACCTGGCGCGGCCTGGGGTACGGTACGTCAACCGGCAGCGCGGCGCCGGCACCCGGGTGCTGCTCGATCACCTGCTCGGGCAGCTGGGCATCTCGCCCGACTCGGTTTCCGGCTACCAGCGGGAGGAGCCCACGCACCTGGCGGTCGCCGCCGCGATCGCGTCCGGCCGGGGTGACGCGGGCCTTGGCATCACCGCGGCGGCGCGCCCGTTCGGCCTTGACTTCGTCCCCGTCACCTGGGAGCCATACGACCTCGTGGTGGCGCCGGGCGCGCTGGACAGCCCGCTGCTCGAACCGCTGTGGGCGCTGCTGCGCTCGGACAGGTTCCAGGCGGCCGTCACCGAACTCGGCGGCTATTCGGCCAAGGAGATGGGCCGCCGGATCCGCTAGTAGACCACGTATCCCATCTCCACCTGGCCGTCGTCGGCGCGGATGACCGAGATGATGCCGGTCTTCGCCGGGTTCGGGAACGCGATGATCCGCAGTCCCTTGTTTCCGTCCACCTCGACGTCGTTGTACACGTTCCAGCCTGGCCCTGTGGAGTGGATCGCCACCCGGATCCTGGCCGGGGGGCGCGCCTGAACGCTGTTGTCGCAGCCGAACGCGATCTGATGCGCCGTGCCCGGCGCCACGCTGATCGCGGTCAGCGCCTGTCTGCCGTTGTTCAGCTGTCCTGACTGCAATTCCGCCTCCACGGTGAATCCGGGGTCCGTAGCAAAGAAGTTGTCGAGCAGAAGAGACTGGTCCAGGTTCCGGCCGAGCGCGTCGCTCGTCCATTGCGTGCCGTCCATCTCGACGGAAACCGCACCGCAGCTCGCGGGCCCGCAGATGTGCTCGCCGAGGCCGTAGTGCGCGCTCCACAGCCGTACCTGGTCGCGAGCGATGTTCGCGTCGCTGAGCACCGACAGGATGCTGCCCGCCATCGTGGACACGCTGGCGTAGACGCACGGCCGCTGAATCCCCCGGCTCTTCTGCCGCGTGTACCAGGCGGGCACATCGGTCGGGGAGGCGGCGCCGGCCTCGACGTCGAGCGCGTCCGCGTTGTTGCCCGAGAACAGCGCGATGCTCAGGTGATATGCCTTCGGGAACGTCGTGACGATGTAGGCGAAATTGGGCTGGTCGCCAACGGCCCCGTCGACGTATGCCGCATAGGCCTGACCACCGGCGGGAAACTGATCGTTCTGCGCGGTGTCGTACATCGTTATCCCTGTCACACCACGACGGTAACGCTTTCCGCGCATGTGCGTGTTTCCAGCGTGCTACTTGGTGGCCTATGTTCCGAGGCTCTTCTCGAGTGCTGGATGAGCACTTGCGAATAGGACAAAGGGCCGCATACCAGACGGCTTGCGACTCTAGTCAAAACGGGGCGAGCCTGCTGACCCTTTGTTTGTAGGTAGGCAAAGGAGGCACGCCATGCCCGCATTCAGGCTTTCTGCCGTCTGCGCGGCGGCGGTGCTCGTAACGGCTGCCCTCACTGGCGCCGTTCCCGCGGTCGCCACCGCGGCTCCCGGTGGAACCGGGCCGCCGCCCGGCAGCGAAGGGCCGGCCGGGTCGCCGGCACTGCTTCCCAGCGGCAAGGTAGCGGCGCCGCCCGCCGCCAGTTCGGCCGTAACCTCGGCCGGGTGCGAGGCCGCGCCCTACGGGGCGAACTTCTACGCCCCGGCGTTCGGCTCGGGCAAGACCGTCGCGCTCACCTTCGATGACGGTCCGGGACGGGCCAGCACGCTGGCGATCATCTCGGTACTGCGCGCCTATGGCGTCACGGCGACCTTCTTCAACATCGGGCAGAACGCGGCGGCCTATCCGTCGCTGGTCCGCGCGGAGGCGGCCGACGGCTACCTGGTCGGAAACCACACCTGGAACCATCCCGACATGCCGACACTTTCCGCGTCGGCCCAGGCCGCCGAGCTTGACCAGGCGACGGCAGAGCAGGAGAGCCTGATCGGCTGGGCGCCGTGCGCGTTCCGGCCGCCATACGGGGACTACGACTCGACCCTGCTTTCCCTCGCCCAGCAGCGGAAGATGAAGGTATGGCTGTGGTCCGTGGACACCGAGGACTGGAAGGCCGAGGGGTCGTCATCCTCCTACTGGGTCAACCGGATCATCAGCCTCGCCGAATCCGAGGGCGGGCCGCTGCGGCACCCGGTGATCCTCATGCATAACGCGCCCTCTGGCGACCCGGCCACGGTGCTGGCGCTGCCGACGATCATCAGCTACTTCCGTGACCACGGCTACACGTTCGTGAACCTGGCGGGCGACACCGGGGTCGGCTATCAGGTGCTGACCGCGGCTGGCTTCGTGCACAGCTTCGGCGCACCCGGATACGGCCAGGCGACCGGTGCGCCGCGGACCGTCACGGCGGTCGGCATCGCGGTCGACCCGGATACCGGCGGCTACTGGGTCCTGAGGTCCGACGGCAGCGTGCTGAACTTCAACGCGCCGTGGTACGGCTCACTGGCCGGCCGGCTTGCCAAGGGCGAGCGCGTGGTCGCGATCGCCGCCAGCCGGGGAGGTTACCTGGTGCTGACCTCCGACGGCGGGGTGCATAACTTCGGCGCGCCGTGGTATGGCTCGGCGGCCGGGAAACTCGGCAAGGGGACAGCCGTCGGCCTGGCCGTCGACGCGGCGACCGGCGGCTACTGGATCCTGAACTCCGTCGGCGGTGTGTGGCAGTACAACGCGCCGTGGTACGGGTCGGTCGTGGGCAAGCTCGGCACGGGTGAGCGCGTGATGGCGATCGCGCCGAGCCCGCAGGGCGGCTACCTGGTGCTCACGTCGACGGGAGCCGTCTACGGGTTCCACGCCACCGTGTACGGCTCGGCGAAGGGAACGCTCGGCCGCGGTGTCGTCGCGGTCGGGCTGGCGATCGCGCCCGCGACCGGCGGTTACTGGATCCTGGAGTCCGGTGGCGGCGTGGCCAGCTTCCACGCGCCGTGGCATGGCTCGCTCAGCAACGTCCGCGCCGTCGCGATCGCGGGTGTCTGACCCGCGGTCCTGGCTATCCGCCCGCGGGCGTGCCGCAGTTGGCGCAGAACTTGGCCGCACCCGGCAGCTCGGTGCCGCACTCGGTGCAGTGCTTGACCGCCGGGGCTAGCGTGGTGCCGCACCCCATGCAGAACTTCGCTCCGGCGGGGTTGGCAGTGGAGCAGGACGCGCAGACGGCACTAGGTGCCGCGGCGGCCGGTGCGGGCGCGGCGGCCGCCGCAGGGGGCGCCGGGGGCGGCGCTTGCTGCGGCTGCTGCCCCAGCCCCGCCAGCTGGCCGCCGAGCCCGAAGCCCGCGGCGAGGAACGCCCCTTCGGTGCCGCCGCCGCCCTGGGCCATGCCCTGCCCGGCGCCGAGTGCCATCTCGCCTGCCGCGTACCGCTGGAATCCGCCGGCCAGCTGGGAGTAGCTGGTGTCCTTGGCGAGCTGCTTGAGCTGTGCCGCGTCCTCGGGCGCCATGTTGATGTCGAAGTTGCCCATCCGGCTCAGCGCGATGCCGTACGCCTCGAGCTGGCCGTTCGCCGAGGTGAGGGCGGCCTGCTCGATTTCCGGGGAGTGCACGGAAAGGCCGAGGATGGGACAGCCGTTGGCGACGACCTGCGTGGTCACGTTGGTGCGCAGCACCTTGAGCAGCTGGTCGCTCACCCACCCGGCGATCCGCTCGTTGTCGGTCACGTCGACCGTGGCCGTCAGGTTCGTGATCAGCCGTGCCGGGTCGATTACCCGCATCGCGTAGTCGCCGAACACCCGCAGCGTCACGACCAGGCCGGTGCGCGGGTCTTGGACGTCGTCGATGCGCCCGCCGAACTTGAACCCGGTGTACTCGCGCGTGCCGATGAAGTACAGCTCGGCCCGGTACGCGTTGCCGCCGGTCGCGAAGTCGATGATCATGCCGAGGCCGGGAAGCTCGTCGGCGTCGATCTGGTGCCGCCCGGGTCCCATGGTCTGCACGACCTGCCCGGTATTGACGAACATCGCTACTTCGTCCGCGTTCACGATCGCGCGCGTCATGCGCCGGATGGTGACGTCGGGCCACTTGAAGACGATCTGGCCCTTCCGGTCGTCCGGTACGGCGATGAATTCCCGCTCAAACAGTGCCATGGTAAAAACATACCGGGAAAACTTGGGTCTGACATGTTTGCTTCGGGGACGATCCTCCGCACCCGCCGATAAAACCGACATGCTTGCTCCGGGGGGGACGACCCCCCCGCACCCCCCCGATAAAACCCGGCATGCTTGCTTCGGGGGGACAACCCCCCGCACCCCCCGATAAACCCGATATGAGCCGCGACGGTATGGCTTGAACTGCTATGTTCGGCGCGTGGAAGCGATCCAGTGCGGGTGGTGTCACGCGCAGAATCAGCCGGGAACCACCAGTTGCATGACATGCGGGGCGCCGCTGGACGTGCGGGACAAGGTAAGCGATTCCGGCTGGCGCGAGGCGCCCCGGCTGCGCGATATGACCGAGTTCCGGTTTTCGGCCAGCACGTGCCAGGTTGAGGGAGAGCTGGTCCCCGTCGCGGAGATCAGCCTGTCCCCCCAAGACGGCGTTTACTTCGAGCACCACGTGCTGCTGTGGAAAGACGAGTCGGTGCCGCTGTCCTCGCTGAAGACGGCGGGCGGGATGAAGCGCACCCTCGGCGGGATGCCGCACATCGTCACCGTGGCGAATGGCCCGGGCCGGGTGGCGTTCTCCCGCGACTCGCCCGGCGAGCTCGTCGTACTGCCGCTGCACCCGGGCATGGAGCTAGACGTCCGCGAGCATGCCTTCCTGCTCGCGTCGCACAGTATCCAGTACTCGTTCGTGCGGATCAAGGGGCTGGCCAACGTGCTGCACGGCGGCAGCGGCATGTTCATGGACCGGTTCATCACCGCGCAGTACCCGGGGCTGCTGATACTGCACGGCAACGGGAACGTGCTCGAGCGCACGCTCAAGCCCGGCGAGAAGATCCTGGTGGAGCCCGGCGGGTTCCTCTACAAGGACTCCGCGGTCCAGATGAACGCGGTGCAGATGCCGCTGCGGACCGGGATGCTGGGACAGCACAGGATGTTCCTGGCCGAGATGACCGGTCCCGGCCGGGTCGGCATCCAGTCCATGTACGTCCACCATGCCGCGTCGGAATAGCGGGCGCCGCCGATGAACACCTACGTCTGCCGGTACTGCAGGCAGCCGAGCGACCCGTCGCAGCCGACCTGCCCGATGTGCGGCGCGCCCGTCGACATCAGGGACGCCGTGAGTGACTCGGGCTGGATCGAGCAGCCGCCCATCAGGGACATGGCAAGGCTCCAGTTCGGCCAGTCGCACGTCCAGATCGCGGGCACCACGGTGCCTGTCGCCGAGTTCGCCCTCGCGCCGCAGGACTTCATCTACTTCTCCCACCACGTGCTGCTGTGGGCCGACCCGCAGGCTCAGCTCGGCAACATGTCGATGCGGGGCGGGTGGAAGCGGATGATGGCCGGCATGCCGCTGATCATGGTGGAAGGCCGCGGGCCAGGGCACATCGCGCTGTCCGACAACCACGCCGGCGAGGTCATCGCGCTGCCGCTGCAGCAGGGCCAGCGGATGTGGGTCCGCGAGCACAGGTTCCTGTGCGCGACGGGGAACGTCCGCTATGACTGGGAAGCCACGAACATCTGGTATGACACCGGTGAGGACTCTCAGCACCAGGACATCCACTACCCGATGGGCCAGTACGGCGACACCTTCACCGCGCAAGACCGGCATGGCCTGGTGCTGCTGCACTCGCCGGGCAACACGTTCATCCGTGACCTGCGCCAGGGCGAGTCGCTGCTCATCCAGCCGAGCGCGCTGCTCTACCGTGACGTGTCCGTCCGGGCGCACCTGCACCTGGAGTTCCCGCGGAACATGGGCTTCGCGTTCTGGCACGCACGGTGGAGTTACCACAAGATCTGGGTCCGGCTGACCGGCCCGGGCCGGGTCGCCGTGCAGTCGGTCTACCAGCCGCCTGAGGATTCCGAGGCCATCAGGAACAGCTCCTACACCACCGTCTATCGCTGGTAGCCCGGCCGCTGGTAGCACTGCCCGTGTAGCGGGTACCCACGAATGCGTGGACCGGCTGGCGGATTACCGGAGCAAGCGCGACCCCGCGCGGACGCCCGAGCCCGTTTCCGGCGCCGTGGCGCCGGACGGGGAGGGCGACGCTTCCGGTCGCGTCTTCGTGGTGCAGGAGCATCATGCCAGGCGGCTGCACTGGGATCTGCGCCTGGAACGCGACGGCGTGCTGGTGTCGTGGGCGCTGCCCAAGGGAGTGCCTGACGACCCGGCGATGAACCACCTGGCCGTGCACACCGAAGACCACCCGCTCGAGTACGCGAGCTTTTCCGGTGAGATCCCGCGCGGCGAGTACGGCGCCGGCTCGATGACCATCTGGGATCACGGCACATACGACGTCCTGAAGTGGGACGCCCGCGAGGTCAAGGTCGTGCTGCACGGCCAGCGGGTGTCCGGCGGCTACGTGCTGTTCGCCACCGGCGGCAAGAACTGGATGATCCACCGGGAGCGGCTCCCGCTGCCCGCCACGTTGATCCCCATGCTCGCGGCGCGGGGCGAGCCGCCGCGCCACCACCGCGAGGACTGGGCGGTGGAAATGAAGTGGGACGGGGTCCGCGCGCTCGCTTTCATCGAAAACGGCCGGCTCCGGCTGATATCGAGGACCGGCAAGAACATCACGGACACCTACCCGGAACTGGCGGGGCTGGGTAACGCCATCGGGCACAAGCAGGCGCTGCTCGACGGCGAGATCGTCGCGTTCACCGACGGCCGACCAGACTTCGAGGCGCTGCAGCCGCGCATGCACGTCACCTCACCCGCGCAGGCGGCTCGCCTCGCCCAGACGACGCCGGTCACCTATCTCGCGTTCGACGTGCTGCAGCTTGACGGGCGGCCGCTGACCGCCCTGCCCTACGCCGACCGCCGTGACATCCTCGCCCCCCTCGTCCCGAACGGAGGGCGGTGGCTCTGCCCGCCTAACTTCCCCGGCGAGGATCTCGACGCGGTGCTCGCCGCCGCCGCCGCGAACGGGCTCGAGGGGGTGGTGGCCAAACGACTGGACTCCCGCTACGAGCCCGGTGACCGCTCAGGCGACTGGGTGAAGATCAAGAACCTGCTGCGCCAGGAAGTGGTGGTGGCGGGCTACAAACCGGGCAAGGGAAACAGGACCGGGCAGATCGGCTCTCTGCTGGTCGGCGTGTACGGTCCTGACGGCCTGCTGTACTGCGGGCACGTAGGCACCGGGTTCTCCGACGCGACGCTTCGCATGCTCGGCGGCAGGCTCGCCCCGCTGCGCCGTCCGGACAGCCCGTTCGACGGGCCGGTGCCCGCCGAGTATGCCCGGCCCGCGGTCTGGGTAGAGCCAGCGCTGGTGATCGAGGTCGCGTTCGACCGCTGGACCAAGGCGGGACGCATGCGTGCCCCGGTCTACCAGGGATTGCGCGACGACAAGGATCCCGCCGACGTGGTCCGGGAGACGTAGTGGACAAGATCGCAGTCGAGGTCGACGGGCGCCCGCTGACGCTGACCAACCTGGCGAAGGTGCTCTACCCCGAGGACGGCTTCAGCAAGGCCGAGGTGCTCGACTACTACCAGCGGATCGCCGCCGTGCTGCTGCCGCACATCGCGGGGCGGCCCATGACGCTCAAGCGGTACCCGGAGGGAGTGGACGGCGAGTCGTTCTTCCAGAAGCACGTCACCGCGCACCGTCCCGACTGGGTGCGGACCGAAGACGTCGAGTCGCACAGCTCTCGTGCACGCGACCCGGGGAGCACGATCACGTACCTGGTCATCGATGACCTGCCCGCGCTTATCTGGGCGGCGAACCTGGCCGCCCTCGAGCTGCACGTGCCGATGTGGCGGTTCCCGCCCGATGACGGGAACCCGCGCCAGCCCGATCTGCTGGTCTTCGACCTCGACCCCGGACAGCCCGCCTCGATTGTGGAATGCTGCCGGGTGGCCGAAGCGCTCCGCCCGCTGCTCGAGTCTGCCGGGCTGCGGCCGCTCGCCAAGACCTCCGGCGGCAAGGGCCTGCAGCTGTACGCGCCGATCGACGGCCTGTCGGCGGAGCAGGCGAGCGACCAGGCGAGGTCGTTCGCGCAGCGGATGGAACAGGAGCATCCGGAGCTTGTCGTCTCCCGGATGACCAAGACGCTGCGCGCGGGCAAGGTGCTCATCGACTGGAGCCAGAACAACGGCTCCAAGACCACGATCGCGCCGTACTCGCTGCGGGCGCGGGTCCATCCCACCGTGTCGACGCCGGTCAGCTGGGACGAGGTGGCCGCCTGCCGTACCCCCGGTGACCTGTTCTTCACTGCCCCGGACGTGCTCGGCCGGGTGGCGAAACAAGGCGACCTGTTCGCGCCGCTGCTCAGCTGAGGTCTACGTCACCGCGGCGCTCGGCGAGCAGCAGCAGCGCGTAGGCGGCGAGGGTCGAGTCGTCGGTGATTCTGCGGTCGGTCGCCATCGTTTCGAATTCTTCCCTGCTTACCCATTGATGCCGGATGCCGAGTTCCTCAGGCTCGGGCGCCGGCGGTCCCGGCGTCAGGCCGGTGGCGAGGAAGTAATCGCCGTACTGGTTGGTCATGCCGTGTCCGGCCGTTAGCGATCCCAGGCGGGTCAGGCGGCCGGCCCGCAGCCCCGTTTCCTGCGCGAGTTCCATCCGGGCGAGTTCTTCGGGGGTCCCGGACTCGCCTTGCGGGAAGCCGCCCTGCGGAAACGACCAGCTACGCCGGCCCACCGGGTAGCGGTACTCCTCGACCAGGTAGAAGCCGCCGTTCTCGGCGGGAATGATCACGGCGAAATCGCGCCGTTCTACGACGGTGTATGTTCCGCGGGAGCCGTCGCGGCGCTCGATGTCGTCCTTGCGGAGCCGGATCCAGGCGTCTGCGTAGATGACGTCGCTGGCGATGGTACGGATCTCCTGGGCCCCCCGGTCGCTATCCACCCGATCATTCTGCCCCGCCCGTCCGACTGGCGGGTTACGGCCAGCCGAACGAACGCGGCGGCGCCCAGCGTGCCCGCGAGCGGCAGCGTGACAAGCGCGGGCAGCTGGTACCGCCAGGAGAACTCGTACAGGTCGGCGCCGAGCAGCGCCGCCACGGCGAGCCCGGTGACCAGGATGCAGCCGAGCGCCGCGGCCCGCTGACGGCGCAACGCGAAGCAACCGACCGTTCCGAAGGCCAAGAAGGCCAGCAGGAGCGGACCTGGTGTGAACCCGCCGCGCAACTGGTACGCCCGCAGCGCGTCCGCGAGCGGGACGGTCACGCTGGGTACGGCCGCGCCGAGCACGGCCTTGTCCGCGGCGCGGTACACGGGGTAGGCGGGCTGGAACTGCCAGCGGGAAACCGGCGGGTCCCCGCGAGCGGCATCCCTGGTCAGGGCGAACACCTTGATGGCGTCGCTGAAGACGTCGCCGGCCACCCGCAGCGGCTGCTGGGTGAGCACGGCGCGGTCGAACTGGGTCACCGCCGTGCCGCGGCTGACGCCCGCCGGCGGCTGGTAGCTGAAGACCGCCGACCGGGGGTCGGTCGCCAGGCCGTCGACGCCGAGCGCTGCCGCGGTGGCCGGTGCCGGGCAGAGCGGCCGCTCATACGCGGGAACGCGCAGCGTGGCGCAGTCGGCGGCATGCGCCACGCGGCCGTAGAGATACGCGTCGTCCATGTTCGACAGCCGGAAGCCGTCACCGAGTGCGGCCGCGGAGACGGCCATGTAGACGACGATCGGCAGCGCGAACAGCGCGATCGCCGTCGAGCTTGCGATGGCTCGCCGCCGCCACCCTCGTGTCGCCGCGAGCGTGTAGCCGAGCAAGGGCAGCACGAGCACCTCACCGACCTGACGGGCAGTGGCGCAGAGGCCGAGCAGCGCCGCCCCGCCCGCCAGCCGTGCCAGGCCAGGATCGGGCCGCCACAGCAGGACCGTGATCGCCGCCACGATCAGCGCCTCGAACAGCACATCGGGCATGATCATCTGCTCCGCCTGCACCTGGTACGCGTCGAGCAGCACGGGCGCCGCGGCGAGCGCGGCCAGCCACCGCGACAGGCTCTGCTGGTTTGCGGGGGACGACCCCCGCACCCCCGATGCAAGATGGCGGGCCGCCAGCGCATACAGGCAGGCCGCCATGCCAAGGCCAAGGGCGTGCTGGACGACTGCCACGCCCTCCAGCCCGCCGCCGGCCAGCAGGACCGGCCGCAACAGCAGGTAGCTGTACCCGAGCGGGTCCAGTCCGTGCTGATCGCCGCCGAGGTACCGGCCAGTGTCGATGTAGACGAGGGCGGGGCGGTAGGCGAGCACGGCGGCAACCCGCAGCGCGAACCCCGCGGTGAGCAAGACGGCGAACGGCCGGTGCCGCGCAATCGCGCGGTATCGCGCGGTCGCCGGCTGCCGGGACCGCCGGGGGCGCCCGGACTCCCGCCGCCGCGTGATCACCAGGGCATCGTAGACCGGCATCGCCTGTTTTGTCGGTGGGCGTTCCTACCATCGGGCCATGAACCCGCTGGCACGCCTTGCCTGCCGCACCTGCCGGGGACCGGTACAGGGTGGCTTCCGGCTGTGCTACCAATGCGACCTGGCCAGCAGGCAGGCCGGCGGGTTGCTCGCCGACGCCGTCGCGCCGGTCCGGTACGCGGTCAAGGGCGAACAGCTGGCCGCTGACCTGAGGCGCTACAAGTCCGGCCGGGACGGCGCTACGGCCGCGGCGCTGCGGCTGCGGTCGATGCTCGCGGCCTTCCTGCGCGACCACGAGGAGTGTGTGTGGCGGGCCGCGGGCATGGCCGCGGGTCCCGCGACCGCCGCGGTGGTGCCGAGCGGCCAGGGGCGGCCCGGCGCGCATCCGCTGCTCGGCATCGTGGAGTCGTGCGTGGCGCTGCCCGTGACCAGGCTGGCCGTCGGGCCGCTCGGCGCGGCACGTGGCCGCGGGGTAAGCGTCGGCTGGCTGCAAGTCCGCGGGCCGGTCGCCGGCGCGGATGTGCTGCTGGTCGACGACACCTGGGTCTCCGGGGGCAGCGCGCAGTCGGCGGCGGCGGCGCTCAAGCTGGCCGGGGCGGTCCGGGTCGCGGTGATAGTGCTCGGCCGCCACCTGGACCCCGCCGACCCGCGCTCCGCCCCGCTGCTGCACGCGATCCGCTCGGCACAGTCAGCCAGATCGTGCGGCCTTGACGGCTGCCAGTGACTGAGGTAACAGCCCTACTCCGCCTTACTCCGCGTGCAGGATCACGCCGCGGATGATCTTCCCCTCGTCCAGGTCCTGGTAGCCGTGGTTGATCTCGTCAAGCCGGTACCGCTGCGTGATGAGCTCGTCGAGCTTGAGCTGGCCCGCCCGGTAAAGGCGGAGCAGCCGGGGTATGTCATACAGCGGGTTGCACATGCCGAAGACATGACCCTGGATCCGGCGCTGCCACCCGACCACGCTGCCGTTGGCGGCCAGGTGTATCTGCTTCTCCGAGCTCCGCCCCACCGAGGTCACCGTCACCTGGCACCCCTTGCCGACGATCGCCGCGGCCTGCGTGACAACCTCCTCGCTGAGCACGCCGACGGTGATGATGGCGTGGTCGGCGAGCTGGCCCCTCGTCATCTCCACCACGGCCTCCTGCGCCTCGTCGGCGGAGGCGAAGACGTGCGTGGCGCCGAACTCGAGCGCCTTCGACCGCTTGAAGGCCACCGGGTCCACCACGACGACGTTCGCCGCGCCGGCGTACCGCGCCCCCTGGACCGCGTTGCTGCCCACGCCGCCCGCGCCGAAGATCACCACCGTGTCTCCCGCGGCCACCCCGGCCGCGTAGACCGCGGTGCCCCAGCCGGTCGGCACGCCACAGCCGGCCAGCGCGGCCACCTCGAACGGGATGCCGGCGTCGATCGGGACACAGGAGTTCTGCGAGACCACCGCACGCTCGGCGAACGTCCCGAGCATGCAGAACCCGCCGAGGTCCGCGCCGTCGTCGTCGTGGAACCTGAACGTGCCGTCGGCCAGCATCCCCGTCATCATCTGCGCACCCCAGTCGCACAGGTTCTGCCGGCCCGTGGAGCAGTACCGGCAGACCCCGCAGGCCGGGATGAAGGAGCAGACGACGTGGTCCCCGGCGGACACCCGGGTGACACCGGGCCCGACGGCCTCGATCACGCCCGCGCCCTCGTGCCCGCCGACGAGGGGGAGCCGCCCGGTGCTGTCCCCGGTCCGCAGGTGCTCGTCCGAATGGCACATGCCCGACGCCTTGAACGCGATCCGGACCTCGCCCTGCCTGGGTTCGTCGAGCTCGAGCTCGGTGATCTCCCATGGTTTGCCCGGTTCCCTGATGACTGCCGCCCTGGTACGCATGTTTCAGTGCTACACCTCGGGCTTTACCGCGACAACCCGCTCGACCCACCCCAATTTGGAACGCTCGCTGTGGCTGACCACGAATCCCGCGGCCGCGACGAGCGGCAGTGGCCTGCGGGTTTGATAGTCGCCGTTCGTCCGCCTTGTGACCTGCTCGAGCATCCGCTGCAGGGTGAGCATCCACCATCGATCGCTGGCCACATGGTCGAGCAGGATGAGCCGCCCGCCGGGGCACAGCACCCGGTACATCTCCTCGATCGCCGCCCGGTAGTCAGGGATGTTGCACAGCGAGATCGTGCACACGGCCGTGTCGAACGAGGCGTCGCCGAACTCCAGTGCCTGCGCGTTCCCGATCCGCAGGTCCGCTTCCAGGCCGAGCCTCTTAGCGCGGTCCCGGGCGATGGCCAGCATGCCCGGGCTGAGGTCGACCCCGGTAAGCCGCACCCCCGCGGGATAGAACGGCAGGTTAAGCCCGGTTCCTACGGCGACCTCGAGCACGTCGCCTGCCGCCTGCCCGCAGGACCATTCCCGGCCGCCGGGGAACAGGTGCCGCTCCACCCGCCCTATCTGCCGGTCGTAATGAGCCGCGTACTTGTCCCACAGCTTCCTGGTGCGCTCGAGCTCGGCGTCCGCCATTCCGTTACCTCCTACGGTGTCCGGGACCATCGCGGGCCGGCAGGTGACGTAGCTCCCTATCGATATGCCCGTGCGGTATTCGAGCCTGCCAGTAGCGAAAACGTTAGCTCCGACCGGAAGGGGTGGTCGTGATGCTGCCGCATGTCTCACAGCAAAAGCCCGTCGATGAGGGGCAGGAGCATTCCCGCGACGAGGCCATCAAGGCCATCGAGCGGCGGCGCAGGTTCTGGGCGGCCACGGCGGTCGGCGCGGTCTGCATGGCGATCCTGGTGGCCATCTGGGCGATCTCGGAGTACCACAACGCCGGCGGCTGGCCGACGCAGGGGTTCAGCCAGAGCTCGGGCCAGCCCAACGTGTGGAACTTCTGGATCGTCTACCCGTTCTTTGGCTGGGTGCTGCTCACCGTCGCGAGCGGCTTCGTCGTGTACCGCCGGCGGCCGATCTCGGAGGCCGACATCAAGCGCGAGATTGAGCGCCAGTCGGGCGCCGACCGTCGCTGACCTGCCCGCCGCCGGATCCCATCCGGCCCGCGCCGGTGGTTGGCAGTGGGCACTCGCGGTCCGCCGTACGCTAATTCGCATGGCCGCTAACACGACCGTCAGGGCGCGCAAGATCGAGACGCATACCGCGCTGGTGCGGCGCGCGCGGAAGATCAACCGGGTCCTCGCGGAGACCTATCCGGACGCGCATTGCGAGCTTGATTTCGAAAACCCTTACCAGTTGCTCGTCGCCACCGTGCTGTCGGCCCAGACGACCGACAAGCGGGTCAACCTGACCACGCCCACGCTGTTCGCGAAGTACCCGACGCCAGAGGACCTGGCCGCCGCCAACCCCGAAGACGTGGAGGAGATTCTCAAGCCCACCGGATTCTTCCGCGCCAAGACCAAGTCGGTGATGGGGCTGTCCGCGGCGCTGCGCGACCGCTTCGGCGGGTCGGTGCCGCGCAAGCTCGAGGACATGGTGACGTTGCCCGGTGTGGGCCGCAAGACCGCGAACGTGGTACTCGGGAACGCGTACGGCATCCCGGGGATCACGGTGGACACGCATTTCGGGCGGCTGTCGCGCCGCTTCGGGTGGACTTCAAGCGATGATCCGGTCAAGGTGGAGGCCGAAGTGGGCGCGCTCGTCCCTAAGTCGGAGTGGGTGATGCTCTCGCACCGGCTGATCTGGCACGGTCGCCGGATCTGCCACGCCCGCAAGCCCGCCTGCGGCGCCTGCCCGGTGGCCGACTGGTGCCCGTCGTTCGGGCTCGGCCCCACGGATGCCGCGACGGCCGCCAAGCTCGTCAAGATCGGCCCGTTCTCGTGACGATGACCGACGGAGTGCCTGCCTGGCTAGTTGACCTCGCGTCGGCCGCGGCCGCCATGGAGGTGCCGCGGGTGCTGCGGCCGCCCGCGTTCGGCGGCAGGCGGTCCGCCGTGCTCATCCTCGTCGGCGACGGGCCCGCGGGCCCCGATCTGCTGTTCATCCAGCGCAGCGAGGAACTGCGCAGGCACGCCGGGCAGCCCGCCTTCCCCGGCGGCGCGATAGACCCCGGTGACGACGGCCCGGTCGCCGCGGCGCTGCGCGAGGCCGCCGAGGAGACCGGACTGGACCCCGGCGGGGTGCAGGTGCTCGGCACGCTGCCGGAGTTGTACATCCCGCGCAGCGGGTTCCGTGTCGTGCCGGTGCTCGCCTGGTGGCGGGAGCCCAGCGCGGTCGGACCAGTGGACATCGGGGAGGTGACCGCGGTCGAGCGGATCCCGCTGGCCAACCTCGCCGACCCGGGGCACCGGGTGATGCTCAGGAATCCCAGCGGGCGAACCGGCCCCGCGTTCCGCATCGGCTCCATGCTGATCTGGGGGTTCACCGCCGCCCTAGTGGACCGCCTGCTCGCCCTGGCCGGCTGGGAGCGCCCCTGGGACCCCACCAACATCAGGGAACTCCCCGGCGGCGCCGCCTGAGTCCGGCCGGATGAGCTGGGATCCAAATGGTTGCTATGGCCGCCTTTTCGATCCCCTATCTTCGTGTGGGCATGACAGGCTTGCGCGAAGGGTAAGCGACTTGTCACGCTAAGTCCGTGGACGAGAGAAATGCCCGAGAGTGGACCCTGCTGCTTGACTCGCAGCGCGGGATCGTCGGAAGTCCGCAGACGCGCGCGGTCGGCATCTCCAGAGGGGCCATCAGGCATCGGCTCGATTCGGGTGAGTGGCGACGCCTGCACCATGGCGTCTACGCGACCTTTACTGGCGAGGCATCACGGGAGGCGAAGCTGTGGGCAGCGGTCCAGCGTGCCGGACTAGGAGCCATGCTTAGCCACGAGACCGCGGCCGAGGTACAGCACCTAACCGACAAGCCGAGCGTGAAGATCCACATCACCGTTCCGCATGCCCGTCGTCCCGGGCAGCACAAACCCATTAAGGGCGTAGTCATCCACCGGTCCGACCTGAGCCGGCCGCAGCGCCTGCCGCCTTGGCAACTGCCGCGGACCCGGATCGAGGACACCGTTCTTGATCTGGTCGCGGCGGCGGCGACCTTTGATGAGGCCTTTGGGTGGATCTCGCGGGCGCTGTCCAGGGAACTCGCCACGGCAGGAATGCTGCGGGACGCGCTTGCCAGCCGGCAGCGGGTCCGGTGGCGGGCGTGGCTGACCGAGGCGCTGGCGGACGCCGAGGAGGGAATCCACTTTCCGCTGGAGCGCCGGTACGCGCGCGACGTCGAACGCGCCCACGGGCTGCCGGCGGCGCGCCGCCAGGCGCGCCGCACCATCGGCGGCAAGACCCATTACAAGGACAACTGGTACCCCGAGTACGGGGTCGCCGTCGAACTCGACGGCGCGACCTACCACCCGCCCGAGCAAACAAAGCTGGACAAGCACCGGGACAACGTCAACCTCGCCGCCGACGACACTCGCACCTACCGCTTCGGCCTGGTCGACGTCACCGAGCGCGCGTGTGACAGTGCGGCCATGGTCGCGGCGTCACTGCGCCGGAACGGCTGGCAGGGCCAGCCCAATCCCTGCCATCGGCCGGGATGCACAGTGACCGGCTAGGGCAGCAGCAGGTGGACGTCGCCGAACTCGTGCCACAGGTACCCGTGGTCCAGGGCGGCGTCGTAGCACTCGCGGAGCAGGTCCTCGCCGTGGAAGGCCGCCAGCATCCGCAGGTGCGAGGAGCGGGGCTCGTGCAGGCCGGTGAGCAGCCCGTTCACCACACGCAGGGCGGTGTCCGGGGTGACCACGCGTGACGTCCAGCCCGCCCGCGCCACCACGCGAGCGGAGCCGGCGGGGCCGGCGGCGGTTTCCAGGGCGCGGACCACGGTCGTGCCGATCGCGATGACCCGGCCGCCGGACTGCCTGGTCAGGTTCACCAGGCGCGCGGTGGCCGGCGGGACGTCGTACTGCTCGGGGTAGGGGTCTTCGTCCGCCTCGAGCGACGACACGCCGCAGTGCAGCGTGACCGGCGCGAACGTCACGCCGCGTGCCACTAGGTCCGTGACGACGGACTGGCTGAACGGGCGCGCCGCGCTCGGCATCTCCGCGCTGCCAGGCGAACGGCCGAACACCGTCTGGTAGGCCTGCAGCGGCCAGCGCTCTCCCGCGTATGAGTAGCGGATCGGCTCGCCGTGCCCGAGCAGGTACGGCACGACCGCCACCGACATCCTGGCGCGCCATAGCCGCGCGGTGGCGGGCCCGAGCATGGTCAGCTCCGCGCCGCCAGGCAACGTGACCACCCGAGGGGGAGCCGCGGCACCATGCGGGATGCTGGATTTCCCCGCCGGGATCCGGGGCTCCACGAGCCAGCTTCCGTCCGGCAGGCCGGTCGAGAAGTGGACCGTGAGGCCAGGGCCGGCGGGCACCGCCGCGGGCAGCGTCCTGGACGTGTTGACCACGAGCAGGTCGCCGGGCAGCAGCAGCCGGGGCAGGTCGGTGAACCGGTGGTGCGATATCGTCCCGCTGGCGGCATTGCTGACCATCATGCGGACGCCGTCCCGTGACAGGCCGCGCGCTTCCGGCGGTGCGTGCGCCTCAAGCCCGGCTGGCAGCGTGAACTCGACGCTCGCGGTCATGCGGGCACCAGCTCGGCGGCGCGGTACCGTCCGCTTGGCAGCCGCTCGGCGGCTAGGCGCACGAACGCCGGGACCACCGACGAAGGCAGCGGCCGGTCCGAGATGTCCTCGCCGGGGAACGCGGCCTGGTGCATGTCCGTGCGCAGGTCGCCGGGGTCGACCCACCAGACCCTGATCGCGGTCTCCTCGGCGGCGAGCACGTTCGAGGCCTGCTCGAGCGCCGCCTTGGCGGCGCCGTAACCGCCCCAGCCGGCGTACGGCTCGACCGCAGCGTCCGAGGTGACGTTCAGCACGGCGCCGCCCCGCTCGCGCAGCGTGGGGAGGAACAGCTGAGTCAGCGCGATCGGGGCGATCACGTTCGACTCGAACGCGGCGCGCAGTTCCCCGGGCGGGTAGTCGGCGAGCGCGGGCAGCGGGGCGGCGCCGAGCGTGCCGGCGTTGTTCACGAGCAGGTCTATGCCGCCGGCCGCGTTGCGCAGCGCGGCCCGGTGCGCCGGGTCGGTGACGTCGCCAGGCAGCGCGGTGACCTGTGCGCCGGGCACGCTTGCCCGGATGCCGGCCGCCGCGACGTGCAGCGCGGCGCCGTCTCTGGCGTCGATGACCAGCGCGTATCCCGCCTCCGCGAGGCCGGCGGCGAGCGCCAGGCCGAGCCCGCGGGACGCTCCGGTTACCAGTGCTTTCCTCATGCCATCGACGCTAGGCGCGCGCCCGCCGCGCCGCATCGGCCGCGGGGCGCGACTGGCGCTAGCCGATGGTCTTAGGACCCGTGGCCGATCCACCCGCGCCATCGCCGGGATACCGTCGAAAGGGTGCAGAGCTATGTCGCGGAGCTGCGCCTGGTCAGCGAGGCGGTGCTGGCCGTCAGCCGCCAGCTGTCGACGCGTGACGCGCTCGCGGTGATCGTGCGGTCCGCGCGCGCACTGGCCGACGCGAGATACGCCGCGCTCGGCGTGCCTGACAACAAGGGTTCCTTCGCCGAGTTCGTCGTCGCCGGGATGACGCAGGCCGAGCAGCGTGCGATCGGGCCGCTGCCGCGCCAGCACGGGATGCTGGCCGCGCTGCTCCACTCGGGCGCGCCGGAACGGCTCGCGGACATCAGGAAAGACCCCAGGTTCGAAGGCTGGCCGGCCGCCCATCCCGAGCTTTGCGGTTTTCTCGGTGTGCCGGTGAAGAACGGCCATGACGTGCTCGGCATCATCTTCGTCGCGAACAAGCGGTCCGGTTCGTTCACTGCACGCGACGAGGAACTGCTGACGTTGTTCGCGGCGCATGCCGCGATCGCCCTCACCAACGCTCGGCTGTATGAGCGCAGCAGGGAACTGTCGGTGCTCGAGGAGCGGGCCAGGCTGGCGCGGGAACTCCACGACGCGGTGTCGCAGCGGCTCTTCTCGATCCGGGCGCACGCCCGGGCGGCACAGGTCCTCGTCGCGAAGGATCCCGCGCGGGCGGCCACCGAGATGGCCGCGATCGCAGAACTCGGCGCCCAGGCGCACGGCGAGCTGCGGGCGGCCATCGACGGACTCGCGCCGCCCGAACTCGACGGGCTCGCCGAGTCGCTGCGCCGGTACGCGCTGCTCGCCGGGCGGGCGCACGGCATCGCAATCTCGCTGACGGCTACCGACATCCCGGAGCTTGACCCGCGGGTGCAGGCGGCGGCGTTCCGCGTCGCGCAGGAGGCGCTGCACAACGCGCTGCGGCACTCGGGCGCCAGCGAGATCTCGGTGCGGCTGTCCCGGACGCCCCGGCGGGTGATCCTGGAGGTGGCGGACGACGGGACCGGCTTCGATCCCGGGCTCGCATCAGGCGGGCTCGGGCTTGCGTCGATGCGGGAGCGGGCGGCCGCCGTTGGCGGGATGCTGCGGGTCAGCTCGGCACCCGGCGCGGGGACCAGGGTCAGGCTGGCGGTGCCGGCATGACCGGGGACTCGCCGGGCGGCGCCGCGGCGATCAGCGTGCTCATCGTGGACGACCACCCGGTGGTCCGGCAGGGGTTGCGGGCGCTGCTCGGGGTGCAGGAGGGCATGACGGTCGCCGGCGAGGCCGGTGATGGCCCCACCGCGGTGTCCCTGGCGACCGAACTGCGGCCGGACATCGTGCTGCTCGACCTCAAGCTGCCGGACATGGACGGCGTGGCGGTGCTCGACTCGCTGCGCTCGTCCGGGCTGCGCGTGCTGGTACTGACCAGCGCGACCGAACCGTCGGCGGCCTCGGCGGCGGTGCGCGCGGGCGCGGCGGGCGTGCTTTACAAGGACATCGACCCGGACGCCCTGGTCCGCGCGATCCGCTCGGCGCACGACGGCAACGTGCTGCTCGCCCCGGAGGCCGTCGGCTCGCTTGTCCGCGGTTCCCGGGCCGACACGCTGACTCCGAGGGAACGGGAAGTGCTCTCCAGGATCGCGGAAGGCAGGTCCAACAGGGAGATCGCCCGGTTGCTGCGGTTGTCGGAGAAGACAGTAAAGGCGCACGTCAGCGCCGTTCTCGCCAAGCTCGGGGTGCAGGACAGGACCCAGGCGGCGGTATACGCGGTGCGTCAGGGCGGCGATGGCGCTTCGCTACCCGGGAACACCGGATACGGTGGAGTCCGTGCACGGTGATCTCCTTGACCTTGCCCTGATCGTCGTCGCGGCAGCGTTCGCGGTTTCCGGGTACCGGCAGGGCTTCATCGTGGGCTCGCTGAGCTTCATCGGGTTCGTCGGCGGGGCGGTGCTTGGCGCGCAGTTCGGCCCGGCCATAGCGCGCGCTCTCGTCGGCGGGCAGACCCAGCAGGACGTGGTCGCCGTCATCTTGCTGGTCAGCGGGGCGATCCTGGGACAGTTCGTGGCGTCGTCCATCGGCACCGCGATGCGGCAGCAGATGACCGGACGTTCGTCGACCACCATCGACGCCATCGGCGGGTCCGCGGTGAGCGTGCTGTCGATGCTGCTCATCGCCTGGGCGATCGGTTCCGTGCTCACCGCTTCCCCGTTCCCGGTCGTCGTGCGGCAGGTTGACGGCTCGGCGGTGCTGACCACCCTGGACCGGATCATGCCCTCGCCCGCCAAGACGATGTTCTCCGAGTTCAGGCGGATGCTCGCCAGCGGTCCCTTCCCTCAGGTCTTCAGCGGCATCGGCATGGCGCACCTGATTTCCGTGCCTGCTCCCGACCCGGCCGTGCTCGACAGCCCGGGGTACATGCAGGCCAGGAGCAGGATCGTCAAGGTGCAGGGGACGGCGCCAAGCTGCGACCGCAGCATCGAGGGTTCCGGTTTTGTCTACGCGCCTGACCACGTGCTTACCAACGCACACGTCGTGGCTGGGGTGACGCAGGGCCAGGTCGTGAGCACCGTGGACGGGACCACGTACCGTGCGTCGGTCGTCTTCTACGACCCGCAGGTCGACATCGCGGTGCTGTACGTGCCCGGACTGAACTTGACGCCGCTGCGGTTCGCCGGCCAGGCGCAAGGCGGCGCGGACGCCGTCGTGGCCGGCTATCCGCTCGATCACCCGTTCACCGCGGTGGCGGCCAGGGTCGCCGGGACCGAGCAGGCCCTGGAACCGGACATCTACCAGACCGGCACGGTCCCCCGGCAGATCTACGAGATCAGGGCCATAGTCCAGCCGGGCAACTCCGGCGGGCCGCTGCTCAGCCCCGCGGGCACGGTGTACGGGGTGGTGTTCGCGGCCGCGGTCGACGTGTCCGACACCGGGTTCGCGCTCACCGCCAGCGAGGTTGCCAGCGACGCGAACGCCGGGGCCAGCGCGACCGTCCCGGTCTCGACCCAGGGCTGCGACTAAGCCGGGGCCCGGAGAGAGAGCCGCAGCGCCGCGGCCGGCACGGCCGGCAGGCCGTCCCGCTCGATCCGCGCCGCGAGGGCGTCAGCGGCCGCCGACACGTGTGCCGGGTCGACGCCGAAGTGCCGCGGATCACCCGGGTAGTCGGCTACCCGCCGGGCACCGCGCCGGAGCAAGGCCACCGCGCCGCTTGGATTGCCGCGGCGGGCGTGCGTGAGACCGACGGCGATCTGGGCCAGGCCGCGCCACAGCTCGCGGTCGGGTCCCGACGCGGACTTCCAGGCCGCCTCGAAGACCTCGTGCGCGTGGAACGGGCGGTCTTCCGCCAGCAGGGCGCCGCCGAGCGCGGCGGCCTCCGCGGGGGTGACGGTCAGCTCGTCAGGGATGCGGGGCACGTCACCGGCCGCGGTCCTCGGCAACGGCCGGCCGAGCTCGTCGCGCGGCCGCGCGTTTCGCGGACGGCCCGCGAGGTCCCGGTCGCGCAGGCCGCGCACCGGGTCTGGCCGGCCGCTCACCGGTCAGGCTCGGGGTCGGCCAGCCAGCCGAGCAGCTCTGCGTTGAACAGGTCGGGCCGCTCCTCGTGCGGGAAGTGGCCGACGCCCTCGATAACCTTCCACCGGTACGGCGCCTCGACATACCGGCCAGCACCGCGCGCGCTCTGCGCCGGGACGCACGGGTCTAC
>Ga0187807_1000070_pt1 | contig 25428 bp, 21 predicted proteins | sample NC_wetland_sal_i_4_FD_132432 | JGI IMG/M metagenome (GOLD analysis project Ga0187807, IMG submission 132432) | Wetland sediment microbial communities from Neuse River Estuary, North Carolina, USA - ASW_2 | ecosystem: Environmental > Aquatic > Freshwater > Wetlands > Sediment | place: USA: North...
GAATCCAGCGCCAGGACGTCGGCGAGCACGAGCGCCGTACCGGGCTGCCAGGGCAGCACGCGCAGCGTGGCCAGGTCGGGAGCCAGCATGAAGTCGCCGTACCCGGTCTCCCATGAGGCCAGCTTGTAACCGTCCACGGTGTTCATCTCGGTGTCGACGGCGAGGAGGTAGGCGCAGGCCTCGGTGCCGTGCGCCGTCACCTCGTCGAGGAAGAACTTCGCGTGGAACCGCTTGCCCTGGAGCCGTCCCTGCATGTCGGTCAGGGCGACGATGACGGTGTCGATCTCCCGCCTGCGGACCGCCTCGCGGAGCGCCTCGATGTTCACTAGGCGAGTGACTCCAGTTCAGCCTCGATCGCGGCCAGTTCGGCTGCCGAGCCCTGGACCTTCGGGCCGGTGAACCACTTCCGCGCGGACACCGCCCACCATATCCCGGCGAAGCCGAGCACCGCGACGACGGCGATCACCGTGTAGTTGAAGTTCGTCCAGGTGATCGGCGACGCGGTCGGCAGCATGAACAGCACGGTGATGATCACGACCCAGGCCACCGCGACGATGCCGATCGGCCGCGACCAGCGCCCCAGGTGCCAAGGACCGCGCTGGAACGACGAGCCGAGCCGCAGCCGCAGGAACGTGGGCAGCACGTACGCGACGTAAAGCCCGATGACCGCGATCGACGTGACGGCGGCGTAGGCGGTGCTGTTGCCCAGGTAGGGCAGGCCGAGGATCAGCGCGCCGCCCGCGGCCAGCCAGATCGCGTTCGTCGGGGTCCGCGTCTTCGGGTTGATGTGGTGCCAGAACGCGCTGAACGGCAGCGCGCCGTCCCGGGAGAACGCGTAGATCATCCGGGAGTTCGCGGTCACCGACGACATCCCGCAGAACAGCTGCGCGAAGATCACCACGACGAGCAGCAGCTTGCCGCCGGTGGCGCCGAGCGCGTCGACGAAGATCTGCGCCGGCGGCACGGTCGCGCCGACTTCGGTGCCGTACTTCTGGATGGCGAACGTCACGCCGATCAGCAAGATCCAGCCCGCGAACAGGGACACCACGATCGAGGTGACGATGCCGCGCGGCCCGGACACGGCCGCGGACTTGGTCTCCTCGGTCATGTGCGCCGACGCGTCGTACCCGGTGAACGTGTACTGGGCGAGCAATAGGCCGAGCAGCACCACGTAGAAGGCCGAACTCCAGCCGGTGTTGTTCACGAAGTGGGTGAACACGAACGACGCCGACTGATGGTGCGACGGCGCGAACGTGAGCGCGCCGACGATCAGCAGCACGCCGAGGATGTGCCACCAGACGCTGACGTTGTTCAGCACCGCGATCAGCCGGACGCCGAAGGAGTTCAGCACGCCGTGCAGCACGAGGATCGCGGCGAACAGCACGATCGTGTGCCACGGCCGGGTGTCGAAGCCCCACTGGATGTCGAGCAGCGCGTTGAGGAAGAACGCCGCGCCGAAGTCGATGCCGGCGGTCACCGCTACCTGGCCGAGGAAGTTGAACCAGCCGGTGAACCACGACCACGCGGCGGGGTTGCGCGGCGCGAGCTTGGCCGACCAGTAGTACAGCCCGCCGGCCGTGGGGAACGACGAGCACACCTCGGCCATGGCCAGCCCGACGAACAGCGTCATCACGCCGACGACTGGCCAGCCCCACGTGATCAGCACGGGGCCGCCGGTGTTCATGCCGTACCCGTACAGGGTCAGGCAGCCGGACAGGATCGAGATGATCGTGAAGGAAACCGCGAAGTTGTTGAAGCCGGACATGTGCCGGCGAAGTTCCTGGGCGTAGCCCAGCTCGTGCAGCCGCTGCTCATCGGCGTTGATCACCGCTGGCGCTGTGGTCTCGTCTGCTGACACGGGACCCCCCCACCTGGTCGATCCAGGGGGCACCGTGCCGCCACTGGTATGCAAATTGACGCATCAGGGAGTGGATCGTGTCAAGATCATCCATTCGCATACAGACCAGGGCAGTGTCGGGTCCGCGAAGTTGAGCGCGGTAGATTCGAGCCGGAAAGGGAGGAGCGACCGCGTGGCCATCGCCGCATTGCTGCTATGGATGTGTACGGCCGCCGCGGGCGGCTACCTGCTGGCGTCGCGCGCCCGCCCCGCCGGCGACGAGCCAGAGCCCGTGCCGAGCGCGGCGGAGCGTGCCACCGTACCTGAGACCACCGTTTCTGAGAGCACCGTGCCGCAGGTCAGGCGGGCCAAGGACCGCTTCGATCCGCCGTCGCTTGTCCGCGCGAAAAATGAGCCGCTGCCCGGCATGCGCGCGCTGGCCGAGTTCGCGCACCCGGCGCTGGCCGTCATCGGATTGGCCTTCTGGATCTTGTACGTGCTGAGCCGCGACCGGGTTTTCGCCGCGATCGGCCTCGGCATCCTGCTCGGCGCGATCTGCGCCGGGCTGTCCTGGTTCACCGCCAACGATCGCGCCGCCAAGCGCGGCCGGCCCTACGCGCTGCACCTCTCGCCCCGGGTGCTGATCCTGCACGGGGCAGGCGCGGCCCTCACCCTCCTGCTGACCGCGCTGATCGCGGCCCGCGTCTGACGCGCCGGCGCCTGCTAGGCGTCGGCGAGCATGGGCGGGAGAGACGCTACCGTACGTTCGGAAGAAAAGATCCCGGCGGCCGCCACCAGAGCCGTGAAGAGCCTCATGTCGTCGCCCTGCTCTGGGTGCCACTGCACGCCGAGGAGGAAGTTTCCTGCTGGGGCAGCCTCCACCGCCTCGATGATCCCGTCGTCCGCCCAGCCGACCGGGACCAGGCCGGCACCGACCTCGTCGACAGCCTGGTGGTGGTGCGTCGGCACCCCGAAGTACTCACCGCCGGGGAGGATGGACTGCACCGTCGTGCCGCTGGTGACGCGCACGTGGTGCATGCCGTAGCCGTTCACCGGGCCGCCGTGCGCCTCGTGCCCGACAAGGTCGGGGACGTGCTGGTGCAGGGTGCCGCCGCAAGCCACGTTGAGGACCTGCATGCCGCGGCAGATGCCGAGCAGCGGCACGTCCGTCCGGACGGCGGCGTCGGCGATCGCCAGTTCCCACGCGTCGCGGTCGGGCGCGATCCCCGCCGTCGCGGGGTGCTTCTCCGCGCCGTAGTGGACCGGGTCGATGTCACCCCCGCCAGCGATGATCAGGCCGTCGAGGACGGACACGGTGGCCTCGGCTTCGTCGGTGTCTCCGCCGGGCGGGAGCAGGACCGGCCGCCCCCCGGCCTTCCTGACCGCGCTTACGTACGTCCACGGCAGCAGGGCACCTTCCTCAGACCAGCCACGCCAGTCGGCGTTTTTGTGGTACGTGGTGATGCCAATGGTCGGCGCCATGTGTCCCCTTCGTGGTGATAGAAGCGCACTGAGTCGCCTCTTGCCCCCGCTCTGCTGCCCTTAGGGGCGGCCCCATAACCCCAAGAGCCCGCCTAGTCAATGGGGAAGGCGGATGAAATGCTCAAAATCGAGATTACTAGTGCGTCGCCCGCCAAGGTGGCCGATCAGCGATACTACTTATGGTAACTGCCGGGTCAACGGGGTTTCAGGCCGCTCGGCGGGAGCGGCGGCGCTGCCAGCGGCTTCCCCGCATACCGCGAACTTCGCCGAACGTCCCGGCCGCCCGCGCGTCACGGGCGGTCACGATTTCCTCGGCGGTCCTGGCGACGAAGTTCCACCACGCCAGCCCGCAGGTCCACTGGCTGCGGCGCCGGACCCAGGTTGCTCACGCTTCCCAGGATGCCACGCTGGCTTCATGGGACTCGCTGGCGAGCCGCCGGAACGCTTCCTGGGTGGGCGACCCGGGGGCGGCCACGTAGGCGATCAGCCGCTGGTCGGTGTCCTGGATGTGCAGGACCTGGCACTCGAACTCCAGCGGCCCGGCGAGCGGGTGATCCACCCGCTTGACCATCGGGCGCCGTGTCGCCACGTCGTGTTCCGCCCACATGGCGGCGAACCGGCGGGACAGCGCGAGCAGTTCGGTGACGAGCGCGTCGATGGAGCGGTCGCCGGGATACCTGGCGTAGGCGGCGCGCAGGTCGGCGACCATGGACCGGGTGAAGGCGACGGCGTGCTCGTCGTCCCAGTAACTGTCGCCGGCGGGCCTGGCGAACATCCAGCGGATCATGTTCCTGTCGTCTTCGGCGAAGCCGGTCAGGTCGCCGACGAAGTAGGTGGCCAGCCGGTTCCAGGCGAGGACGTCGAACTTCGCGCTGATCACGTACGCGGGAGTATCGGTGAGCGCGTCGAGCAGGTACCTGATGCTCGCCGGCACGTCCCGGCTCGGGCCGGGCACCGGGGACGGTTCCTCGCCGCCGACGCGGAACAGGTACTCGCGCTCGTCTGTGGTCAGCAGCAGCGCGCGGGCCAGCGCGGCGAGCACTTGCCGCGACGGGCGCGGGCCGCGGCCCTGCTCGAGCCTGATGTAGTAGTCGACGGACAAGCCCGCGAGCTCCGCGACCTCCTGGCGGCGCAGCCCCGGCGTGCGGCGGCGCTGGCCGCCGGGCAGGCCGGCGTCGCGCGGCGTGAGCCGGCTGCGGCGGGTGCGCAGGAACGCCGCGAGTTCGGCGCGGTTGAGCATGTCCTCTAGCTTGCCACCGGGTTCCGGCGGTGGCCGCTCGCCAGGGTGGTATCGCCAGTCCCAGCCTCGCCCGGTCTCTCCCGGCTGTGTGGCGGGCGCGGCAGGCTGAGCGCCATGGCTGAACTCATCGCTCTCATCACCGGGGCCAACAAGGGGATCGGGTTCGAGACCGCGCGCCAGCTCGGCGAGCGCGGCATGACGGTGCTGGCCGGGTCGCGAGATGCCGCCCGCGGGGACGCGGCCGTGGCGGCGCTGCGCGCCGCGGACATCGACGCGCGGTGCGTCTCCCTCGACGTCACCGACGCCGCGTCCGCGCGGAAGGCGGCCGAGTGGATCGACGCCGAATACGGGCGGCTTGACGTCCTAGTCAACAACGCGGGAATCGCGGTCAGCGGCGGGCCGCCGAGCGGCACGTCCCTTGACGGGATGCGGGAGGTGTTCGAGACGAACGTGCTGGGCGTGATCGCGGTGACGAACGCGCTGCTGCCGCTGCTGCGCCGCTCGGCGGCGGCCCGCATCGTCAACGTCTCGTCCGAGGTTGGCTCGGTCACGCTGACGAGCGACCAGTCGTCGCCGATGTGGCAGATGCCGGCGTCGGTCCCGTACCCGGCGTCGAAGGCCGCGCTGAACATGGTCACGGCGATGTACGCCAAGGAACTCGCCGGGACGCCGATCAAGGTCAACGCGGCCAACCCCGGCTACTGCGCGACCGACCTGAACGGCCACCGTGGCTTCCGCACCGCCGCGGAAGGCGCGTCGGTCGCGGTCCGGCTCGCCACCCTGGGCGACGACGGCCCGGCCGGCACGCTCTGGGGATACCGCTGGGGCGCCGCCGACTCCGGGGAGTACGGCACCCTCCCCTGGTAGCCCCGGACGTAGCCCCGGACGGGCCCTTCGCGTGTCGTCTGCCCCGCCGCTCGGGCGGGTCTCGCTGACTGGTACGGCGCCGCCTGGCGATTCTCGACACCGGAATCCATCATGCCCGTGCATTTGTCCGCGGACGTTGCGGCGGTACGATCACGGCGGGCGAGGCGGCGGGGGCGGACCGCGACGAAGGGAAACTGCGGCACCGTGCGGGAAGTCACCAGGCGGGTGGGCGGTGCGATCCGGGCCCGGGTCGGCAGGCGGTCCGAGCTGTCCAGGCGGCAGGCCATCGCGCTGCTTGGCGGCGGCGCCGTGCTCGCGGCGGAGTCGGCGTGGCTGGCCGGCCGGCAACCTGCCTCCTGGTGGGGCGCGGCCGGAGCGGCGCCCGGCTCCCCGTGGCCGGACAGCCCCGCGTACGCCCCCGGCTACCCGCTGTCGGGCAGCGGGTACGCCCCCGACGGGGCGGCGGGCGCGACCGGGGCGTACCCGCTGTCCGCGGTCCGGTTGCTGGCGAGCCCGTTCCGGGCGAACCAGGCGCGGACCCTGGACTACCTGCTGTTCCTCGATCCGGAGCGGATGCTGCACACGTTCCGGCTGAACTACGGGCGGCCGTCCGCCGCGCGGCCCTGCGCCGGGTGGGAGGCGCCGGACATGCAGGTGCGCGGCCACACCACCGGCCACCTGCTGTCCGGCCTGGCGCTGTCGTACGCGAACACCGGCGATCCGCGGGCGAAGGCGGCGGGGGATTACCTGGTCAGCCAGCTCGCGCAACTGCAGGCGATGGCCCCGCAGGCCGGCTACGCGCCCGGCTATCTGTCCGCGTTCCCCGAGTCTTACTTCGACCTGCTCGAGGCCGGCAAGCCGGTCTGGTCGCCGTACTACATGATCCACAAGTACCTGGCCGGGATGATCGACCAGTACGAGCTGGCCGGGGCCGGGCAGGCGCTCGACGTCGCGGTCCGGCTGGCCGACTGGGTGGACGTCAGGACGGCGCGGCTGAGCTACGCGCACATGCAGCGAGTGCTCGAGACCGAGTTCGGCGGGCTGCCCGAGGCGCTCGCCAACCTGTACCGGATCACCGGCTCCGAACGCTACCTGCGGACAGCGCAGCGGTTCTACCACGCCCGGTTCCTCGACCCGCTCGCGGCGGGCGACGACAACCTCCAGGGAGAACAGTGCAACGTGAATGTCCCCAAGGTGATCGCCTGCCTGCGGATGTGGGAGGAGACCGGCGACCCGAAGTACCGCGCTATCGCGGATAACTTCTGGCAGATCGCCACCCAGCAGCACTCGTACGTCATCGGCGGGCAGGGCAACCACGAGCACTGGGAGGCGCCCGGAGTGGTGGCGGGCGCGCTGTCCAACTACACGTGCGAGGGCTGCGTCACCTACAACATGCTCAAGCTGACCCGGCTGCTGCACTTCCACGACCTGACCCGGGTGGACCTGCTCGACCAGTACGAGCGCGGCCTGTTCAACCAGATGCTCGGCACCCAGGACCCCGGTTCGCCGCACGGCTTCGTCTGTTACTACACCGGGCTGTCCGCCGGGGCGTTCAAGCAGCAGCCGCTCAACTACTTCCCCGGCGGCGACCCCGACGTCTACGCCACCGACTACGGCACCTTCACGTGTGACAACGCCACCGCGCTCGAAACGCAGGTGAAGTTCGCCGACACCATCTACACGCGCGACGCGCGGGGCGTCTACGTGAACCTGTTCATCCCGTCCGAAGTCCGCTGCGCCGACCAGGGCATCACGCTGCGCCAGACCACGGGCTTTCCCGACGACCCGGTGGTCCGGCTCTCCGTGGTGCGCGGGTCGGCCCCGATGGCCCTGCGGGTCCGCGTGCCCGGCTGGACCGCCGGCCAGCCCGAGGTGGTGCTGAACGGCATCCCGCTGCGGGACGCCGTGGTTCCCGCGGCGGGCCGCACTGGCACGAAGGGCGGCGGCTGGGTGGTGGTCACTCGCCACTGGGACGCCGGCGACTGGCTAACGGTGACCCTACCGATGCGCCTGGCCTTCACCCCGGCCCCTGACGATCCCGCCGTGCAGGCGGTGAGCTACGGCCCCGTTGTGCTGAGCGGCCTCGACGGCGCCGACGCCGGCGACGGGACCGGCGTCGCGGAGCCGCCGGTGCTCGATACCGCGTCGGTGCGCCGCACGGCCGCGAACCCGATGACCTTCGAAGCGACCGCCGGCGCCGGGCGGATCACCCTGGTCCCGGTGGCCCGCGCCCAGCACGAGCACTACACGGTTTACTGGCAAACCGCTGTCACCTGACCCCCCCCAAGGCGCTTTGGGCGCAAGCTCCTCTCCTGCCGCCCTTCGTTGTATTCGAGGTCTGAATACCTAGGACCACTTTGTATCGGTTATGACCATATGTGACCGGTCACTCGGCCTGAAAAGTGGTCATTTCGCGTACAAAGACAACCTAGGTATTCAGGTCAGGGACATTCACGAGGACTGTGGTGTCGGTGGGGTTGGGGAGGATCGCGTCGGCCTCGGCGCCACGCTGCTCGGCGTGGGCCGAGGCGATGGCTCGTCACGCCATCGCCACCTTTGGTCCCGGTTTGTCCTGATTGTCGGCCCGGGCGCGCAGGCCTCTCCGGCTGGCTCGCTAGCGCCACCAGGGACGCTGCCTGACCTCGGCCAGTCGCTGGGCGGGCGCGCTAACCATCTGCGCGTTCCGGCTCAGGTGGTGCAGATGCTCCTGGACCCACAGCAGGTGCGGGTGGGGGATGGCGTGCGCCGGTGCCGCGGCGTCCACGGCGGTCGTGACGCGGCCCGCGATCGTGCGGTCCGCCGCGGGCTCGCCATCCGCTTGGGCGGTGGCTCCCGTGACGGCCTGCGGCCCGTCCGGGGACTGCGGCCCGCCCGGGGTCTGCGGCACGTCCATGGACGCCGGCCTCGCCGCCGGCGCCCGGGGGACCGCGGGGCCTATCGTGGCGGGTGCGGGGATCAGGGGTGGCTCACCCGACCGGATCCGGTGACCCACCTCGTTGGCGATCTGGTCGTAGAACCCCGCCAGGCTTCCCGTCTCCGATTGCAGCGCCACGCAGGCGGGCGCTCCGGCGTACGAGTCAGAGCCCTCGAGCGGCAGGCAGGCGCCCCCCGGCGGGAGGCCGGGCGCCGTCTCGGGCTGGCGCAGCCCGGCGAGCGTGTTGGCGGTCAGCCTGAGCCGCATCGAGGCGTTCAGCAGCGTCCAGAGGTCTTCCTTGCTCATCTTCTTGCTGCCCTGCTCGGTGAGGAAGCCGCGCACGGCGTCGTCAAGCCGGATACCGGCGCTCACGGCGGCGACCGCCGCCGTGGGCGGCATCATCAGCTCGCTCAGCGCCCAGTCCACCGCCTGGCTCAGGTACTCCGCGCCGCGCCGGAACGCGTCGGCTAGGTCCTCAGCGACGACCGTCGATACCCCGCGCGGCCAGAACAGCACCCCCACCACCAGGCTGACCCCGCAGCCGATCGCCACGTCTTCGATCCGCAGCAGCCCGACCTTCCAGCCCGCCGGGACCAGGAGGTTGAACAGCACCACCAGCGTCACCGTGAACGCGGCCTGTCCGACGACGAACGGCGTCGTTCCCGGCGCGTACGCCGCGACGAGCACCGCGACCGGCAGCGCCACCCACAGCGCCGTCTGCCCGGTTCCGATCGCGAGCAGCAGCAGCGCGCCCACCGCGAACCCGGCGACCGTGCCCGCCAGCGCCCGCCACGCCGTGGCCCCGGTCGACGCCGCGCTGGTGCGCAGCACCGACAGCGTGCCAAGCACCACCCAGAACCCGTGCTGCACACCGGAAAGGTCCGCGACGGCGACCGCGGCCGCGAGAGCCACCGCGGCGCGCAGGGAGTTCAGGAACCATACCGAACGGACCGTGGCATGTCTCGTCACCACGAACGTGGCCCTGGTCAGCCCAGCCAGCCGTGGCGAGTCACGGAGACCGGAGAGTGTGCTGCCGGCCGCGGGAGCGCTGACCTCGCCCGCGTACCACTTGTGGCGCATGGCCTCGATCGTCTCCGGGTCGGCGCGGCGGCTGGCGATCAGCGCTTCCGCGGCGGCGCCGCGCGCCACGACGGCGATCGCCTGCGCGTGGACGGCGTGCGCCGCCGTGACGCGCGCGTCGGGCTCGCCCGGGCGACCGGCCAGGTCGCGCAGGTGCGCAGCGGAGCCGGCCCTGGCCCGCTCGAGCCCGGCGAAATCCGGGTGCACCGCGCTTCCGGACAGCAGGTCACGCGCGTCCGCGAACAGGGCCGCCGCCTTCCGCAGCAGCTCGCGGTCGGGCGGGCACGATTCTGTCAGCTTGATGTGCCCGTCGAAGGCGTCGCTGACCTGCGTCACCCCCCAGTCGAGCAGCTGGACGAGGCTCGCCATGGCCTGGTCGGCGGTGGCCAGCCCGGTCGGGCGGAACGGCGCGGCGAGGAAAGCGGTGCGCAGCTTGTCCTTGGCCGCGCGCATCGTCTCCGGCGGGGTGACTTCGCCGTTCGCGGCGGCCCTCAGCCTGGCGGCGAGCTCGGCGGCGAGTTGCGCGGCGGCGCCGCGGAGCCGGTCGCCCGGCGGCCGGGGGGACAGGATGAGTACCGCGATGGTGCCGGCCGCCGAGGCCAGCCACCAGCCGGCGAGCCGGCTCGGGATCATCCCCGCGTCGCCCGCGGAGGCGACCGGGAGCACATAGGCGAACATGACGGCGGTGGAGCCGGAGACGGCGTTCGGGCCGGCGATCCCGGCGAAGAACACGATGAACGTCACCGGCACCGTGACGAGCACGGCGAGCCAGGTGGTGCCGCTGACCAGCGTGCCGATGATGAGCGCCAGGCTGCCCGCGACGGCGAGGCCCGCGTGCGCGATGAACTTGTCCTTCCTCGTGCCGCCGAACCCCGCGATGACGAGCGTGGCGAACCCGCCGAACGTCGCGAACAGCGCCATCTGCGGGTCGCCGACAACCTTGTCGGTCAGCGCGAACAGTGCGGGTACGACGACGGTGGCCCGCACGGCGCGCAGGGCTGCCGGGACCGACCAGGCCGGTTTCCACGAGGGCTGTGCCACTCTTCAAGATCCTACGAAGCGGCTGGCTGTGAGGCCAGAGTTGTTTCGTGGTGTTTACACGCCGTCACTGAGCAGCGCGGTGACCGAGGCGCGCAGCGGGGCCATCCGGGCAGCCGCGGCGGCGCGGGCGGCGGCGAGCTCATCGCCCGGCGGCTCGGTGACCTCCAGGTAGGCCTTGATCTTGGGCTCCGTGCCGCTCGGGCGGACGACCACCCGTGCGTTGCCGCTCAGCGTGTAGCGAAGCACATCGGACGGCGGCAGGCCGGTGCCGGCGGCCGTGAAGTCGGTGCTGGCCTCGACGGGCGTGCCCCCAAGCGCCGCCGGGGGAGCGGCCCTGAGCCGGCGCATCACCTCCGCCGGGTGCGGGATCCGCAGCGACAGCTGCTCCGTCAGGTGCACGCCGTGTACCCGCTCCAGGTCGTCGTAGGCGTGGGCGAGCGTGCCGCCATGCTCCTTCGCCGCGGCGGCGAGCCGCAGCACGGCGAGCGCCGCGCCGATCCCGTCCTTGTCCCTGACGATCGCGGCGACCTGGTAGCCGAGCGCCTCCTCGTAGCCGAAGACGAACGTCGCGCCCGGCTCGCCGTCGGCGGCGCGGGCGATCCACTTGAACCCGGTCAGCGTCTCCTTGTACCGGGCGCCCGCCGCCGAAGCGATCTTCGACAGCAGCGTCGAGGATACGACGGTGGTGGCGACCAGCGCTCCCGGGCCGCGCATAGCTCCGGGGCCGGCCAGCAGGTACGCGCCGAGCACCGCGCCAAGCTGGTCGCCGGTCAGCTGCCGCCAGCCCCCAGCGTCCCCGTCTCCAGGTCCGGGCACCGCCACCGCGAGCCGGTCCCCGTCCGGGTCGCTGGCCAGCACGAGGTCGGCGCCGAGCGCCCGCGCGTCCGCCAGCGCCAGGTCGAGCGCGCCGGGTTCCTCGGGGTTGGGGAAGGCCACGGTGGGGAAGTCCGGGTCCGGGTCGGCCTGGGCCTTGACGACGTGCGGGCGGGCGAACCCGGCCCGCCGGATGGCGCGCAGCATGAGGTCGCCGGCGACCCCGTGCATCGGCGTGTAGACGACCGTGAGGTCAGCAGGTACGACGTCAGCGGCCGCCGCGCCCGCGACCGCGTCGAGGTAGGCCGCCGCGACCTCGTCGCCGTGCCGGACGATGAGCGGGTCGTCCAGGCTCGCGACCGGGATCGCGGCCAGCGGCCCCAGGGCAGCGATCCGGCCTTCGATGTCGGCGTCCACCGGGGGGATGACCTGGGCGCCGTCGCCGAGGTAGAGCTTGTACCCGTTGTCAGCCGCCGGGTTGTGGCTCGCCGTGATCATGATCCCGGCGCCGGCCGCCAGGTGCCGCACGGCGAACGCGAGCAGCGGCGTCGGCCCCGGCTGCGGCAGCAGGTGCACGCGGACGCCGGCCCCCGCGAGCACCCCCGCCACTTCGTCCGCGAACTCGGCAGACCGGTGCCGCGCGTCGCACCCCACCACGACCTCGGGGGTGCCGCCGCGGCCCGCGCCGCCCGGACCGGCGCCGCCGAGCAGCCAGCCCGCGACCGCGGCGGTCGCCGCCCGCACCACCGCCCGGTTCATCCGGTTCGGCCCGGCGCCCACCGCCCCGCGCAGCCCGGCGGTCCCGAACGTCAGCCGCCCGGCGAACCGGTCGGCAAGCTCTGCGCCGGCGTCGGCGCCGCCGCCGGCCAGCAGGGCGCGCAGCTCTTCCCGGTCACGCTCGTCCGGGTCGTCGCCGATCCACGCCTCGACCGCCGCTCGCAGTGCCGCCTGCACGGCCATGTGTCACCCCCAGGGCTCAGGGCTTCACGTAGGGGACGCCCTCGGCTTTCGGGGGGCGTACCTTGCCGACCAGCCCCGCCACCACGATGATCGTCACCACGTACGGGGTGAGCAGCAGCAGGTTGGACTGGATCGGCACGTTGATCGACGACAGGATCGACTGCAGCTGCGTGGTGAAGCCGAACAGCAGCGCCGCTCCGATGGCCCCGAACGGCGTGTACCGCCCGAAGATCATGGCCGCCAGGGCGATGTAGCCCTCGCCGGACGACATGTCGGGGCCGAACGAGCCGACCGAGCCGATCGTGAAGTACGCCCCGCCGATGCCCGCGATCAGCCCGGCGAGGATGACGTTCCGGTACCGCATGGCCAGCACGCGGATGCCCAGCGTGTCGGCCGCCACCGGATGCTCGCCGATCGCCCGCGTCCGCAGCCCCCACCGCGTCCGGGACAACCCGATCTGCGTCAGGGCGAGGATCACGTAGGTGAGGTACAGGAACACGTTCGAATCGAAGAACACCGGCCCGATGATCGGGATGTCGCCGAGCCCGGGAACCTTCCACGGGCCGAACGTCGACGGGTTGTTGATCGTGTTCCCGTACGGCACCATGATCGCGTTGTACAGGTACCCGGTGAGGCCGAGCACGAGCGTGTTGAGCACGACGCCGAGCACGATCTGGTTGACGGTGTATGCGATCGCGAAGACGGCGAGCAGCGCCCCGACCAGGGACCCGGCGAGCGCGCCGCAGATCAGCCCCAGCCACAGCGATCCGGTCACCGACGTGGCGATCGCCGCGCAGAACGCGCCGAGCAGCAGCTGGCCCTCGATGCCGATGTTGACCACGCCGGAGGTGGAGCAGATCACGCCGGTCAGCGCGCCGAGCATGATCGGGATCGAGTCGTCGAGCGAGCCTGACATCAGGTTGACGACGTTGAACGGGATCGTCTGCCCGGCGTCGGACCAGGCGAGCAGTGCGACGATGAACAAGAACAGGACTGCCCCGAGGATGACCCGCCGCGCGACGCGCCCTAGCCGCACCATCCCAAGCGCGGACAACAGGCGCAAGACGGCCAGCGCCAGCGTGATGGCGCCGCACAGGTAGGCCGTCGCCGCGCCGGGCACCTTCAGGTTCGGCACCGACACCTTGGCGAACTCGGGCGTGAACGCGAACGTTGCGTTCCCGTGCGCGTGCAGCCCGAACAGCAGGATGTCCGCGAGCCCGAACAGCGCGTACGTGACCGGGGCCGCGAACCGCCCGCCGCGCGCCGCCCCCGCGGGCTCAGGCAGCAGGTTGGGCAGCCGCGGCTCGGACAGCGACTTGGAGGCCGTGGTCACGCGCTCCACCCCCCGGAGATGCTCTTGCCCGCCCCCTCCGCGCGCACCGCCCGGAGCCGGAAGATGGCCCGGACCAGCGGCGGCGCGATGACGAACAACACGATCAGTGCCTGCAGCACCTGGACGATCTGCACCGGCGTGGAGGCGGCGTTCTGCATGCCGGGCGACCCCGCGTGCAGCGCGCCGAACAGCAGGCCCGCCCACACCACACCGCCGGGCTTCCCGCGCCCGAGCAGCGCCACGGTGATCGCGTCGATCCCGTAGGTGCCGTAGCTTTGCGGGTTGAGGGTGAAGTCCGTGCCCTGGATGACCGACGACCCGGCCAGCCCGGCGAGCCCGCCGGCGATCAGCATGACAAGCACCCAGCTCCGCTCGACCTTGATCCCGGCCACCCGCGCGGCGGACGGGTTCGCCCCGACCGACCGGAACTCGAACCCGGTCGTGGTGCGGTTCAGCAGCCACCAGGCGGCGATCGCGCAGGCGATGGCGATCAGGAACCCGGCGTTGATCCGCAGGTTGGAGCCCGCGATCAGCGGCAGGTGTGCGTTGGAGGCGATCAGCGGCGTGATCGGATTGGGCGACCCCGGCGCCTGGAGCAGCGAGTGGGACGACAGCAGGTACGCCAGGAAGTACAGCATGACGTAGTTCAGCATGATCGTGGTGATTACCTCGTGCGCCCCGGTGCGGGCCTTGAGGTCGCCGGCCACCCAGCCGAGCACCGCGCCGCCCGCGAAGGCGCCGAGCACGCAGACGACCACGTGCACGAAGAACGGCATGGACACGTCGTAGCCGAGCCAGGCGGCCATGATGGCGCCGCCGATGAACTGGCTCTGCCCGCCGATGTTGAACATCCCCGCCTGGTACGGCAGCGCGACGGCGAGCCCGGTGAGGATCAGCGGCGTCGCCCCGACAGCCGTCTCCGACAGCGGCTGGAACACCGCCGACAGGTACCCGTCGTGGATCGCCGTCGAGATCGACGCCTGCTGGAACAGCGCGGCCACGGTGTGCGGGTTGAACACCGACCCCTCGAACAGCGCCACGTACGTCGCCGAGGCCACGTCCCAGGCCTTGCCGGGCACGCTGCCCGCCGGGGCGTGCAGCACGGCGGTGTTGGTGAACGCGGCGAGCAGGCCGCCGGCCACCATGGCGAGCGCCAGGGCGAGCACCGTGACGGTGACGGTGTTTCCCTCGAGAACTGACTCGCGCAGAATTATCCCGAACGTACGCCGCTGACTCTGTTTCGCATCCTCCTCCGCGGCTGTTGGCGGCGACGCGGGCGGGGTGCTCACGATTCCTCCTGGGCGGCGGGCTCGGGCGTGCCAGTGCCGGTGATCGGGCTCGCGTCCGCGGCCGGGCTGGCGTCCGCTGGCTGGGCCGTGTCCGCGGCTGGTGCGGTGTCCGCGCCGCCGGCCATCAGCCGGCCGAGTTCGGCAGCCGGCACGCCCGGGTCGCGGAAGCCGGTGATCTTGCCTTCGTACATGACCGCGATCCGGTCGGCGAGCGCGTAGATCTCGTCAAGCTCTGAGGAGACGATGAGGACGGCGACACCGTGGTCGCGCTGCTCGACGATCCTGCGGTGCACGAACTCGATGGACCCGACGTCCAGGCCGCGGGTCGGCTGGCTGGCGATCAGCACCTTGTGCTCGTGGCCGAGTTCCCTGGCGAGGATGACCTTCTGCTGGTTCCCGCCGGACAGCGAGCCGGCCGGGGTGGCGGGCGATGGGGTGCGGACGTCGAACTCCGCGATGCGCTCTTCCGCGTTCTTCGCGATCACGGCAAGATTGAGGTTGACGCCAGAGGCGAACGGCGGCCGGTCGTACTGGTCGAGAATAAGGTTCTCAGATACTGAGAAGGAGCTGACGAGACCGTCCTCGGTCCTGTCCTCGGGCACATAGGCGACGCCTGCCCGGATCCTGGTCCGCGGCGTCGCGTGCGTGAGGTCGCGGCCGTTCAGCGTGATGGTGCCGCCCGCCGTGGGCAGCAGCCCCATCAGCGCCTCGCACAACTCGGTCTGCCCGTTGCCCTGCACGCCGGCGATGCCGAGGATCTCCCCGGCCCGCACGTCGAACGACAGCCCGTCAACCGGCTTGCTCCCGCCCTCGCCGGGCACCGTCAGGCCGGCCACGCTCAGCACGACCTCGCCCGGAGTGGCCGGTTTCTTGTCGACCCGGAGCTGGACGTCCCTGCCGACCATCAGCGACGCGAGCTCCTCGGCGGTCGCCGTCGGCGGGCGCTCGCCGACCACCTTGCCGCGGCGCAGCACGGTGATCGTGTCGGCGATCGACTGGACCTCCCGCAGCTTGTGCGAGATGAAGATGACGGACGTGCCGCCGTCCCTGAGCTGGCGCACGATCCGGAACAGCTCCTCGGTCTCCGCCGGGGTGAGCACCGCCGTGGGCTCGTCGAGGATCAGCACGTTCGCCTGCCGGACGAGCGCCTTGACAATCTCCACCCGCTGCTGGATGCCGACCGGGAGGTGCTCTACCAGCGCGTCGGGGTTCACGTCGAGTCCGTACCGGTGGGACAGCCCGGCCACCTCGCGGCGGGTGCGGCGCCGGTCGAGCAGGCCGACCCGGTCGGCCTGCTCGATGCCGAGCGTCACGTTTTCCGCGACCGTGAAGACCGGCACCAGCATGAAGTGCTGGTGCACCATGCCGATGCCGGCCGCGATCGCGTCCTTCGGCGAGTGGAACCTCGCCTGCCTGCCATCTATGAGGATCTCGCCCTCGTCCGGCTGCATCAGCCCGTAGAGGACGTTCATCAAGGTTGTCTTCCCCGCTCCGTTCTCCCCGAGCAGGGCATGGACCTGGCCAGGGGCCACCGAGAGGCTGATCCCGTCGTTCGCCACGAGGGGACCGAACCTCTTGGTGATGCTCCTGAGCTCAAGTTCCACGTGCTTCCGCCAAGCGCCCGGTCAGCCGACAGGGCTCTTGGTCGGCGTCTGGATGCTGCCGTTCTCGATCCCGGTCTGGATCGTCTTCAGTTCGGCCTGCAGCGAGGCGGGAATCTTGCTGGCGTAGTCGTGGAACGGGGCGAGCCCCACCGCGCCGTTGGACAGGGTGCCGATGAAGTTGCCGCCCTTGAACGTGCCGGCCTGGGCGGTCAGCACGGCGTTCTTCACCGCGGCCTGGATGCCCTTGGTCACGCTGGTGATGAAGTACTTGCAGTACTGCGCGGCGCTGATGCAGCCGTCGGTGTCGACCCACTCCATGTTCACGTGGCCGCCCGCGTTGTCCGCGTCCTGCACCGCCTTGGCCGCGCCGAGGCCGACGTTGCCGGCCACCGGGAAGATGATGTCAGCGCCTTCGCCGATGAACGTCTGGGTGAACGTCTGCCCCTTCGTCTGGTTGGTGAAGTCACCGGTGAAGGAGCCCTTCTGGGTCTGCTCGTTCCAGCCGAGCACCTGGACATGCGTGCCGTGCTTCTGGTTGTAGTACTGCACGCCGTCCCAGAAGCCGTCCATGTAGATGGTCACCGTTGGCAGCTCCTGCCCGCCGAACGTGGCGACCGTCCCGGACTTCGTCATGCCCGCCGCCAGGTAGCCGCCGAGGAAGCCGTCCTGCACGGTGTCGAACAGCAGCGCGTCGATGTTGCTGATCGGCGGCGTGTAGGCGTTGTCCACGATCGCGAAGTCCTGGCTCGGGTTCTTCTGCGCGGCGGTCTGCGTGGCCTGTGCCATCAGGAAGCCGACGGTGACGATGATGCCGCACTTCTCGCTCAGGAACGAGTTGATGTTGGTCGTGTAGTCGCTCTGCGTCACCGACTGCAGGTACTTGACCGTGATCTTCGGGTTGGCCGCGGCCGCCTCTTGCATCCCCTGCCAGGCCGACTGGTTGAACGACTTGTCGTTGATACCGCCGGTGTCGGTGACCATGCAGCCGACGAAACTGCTACCCGACGCCGCCGGAGCCGAGCTGGACGACGACGAAGACGACGAGGTGGTCGTGCTCGACGACGGGGCGCTTGACGAGCTGGAGCCGCACGCGGCGATGAGCAGGCTCGCTGCCGCTGCCGCAGCAGCCGTTATGAACGCGGTGTGTTTCACCGTTCCTCCACTGGACCAGGTTTGCCGGGTGCCCAGGCATCACGGGGCTCCCCCCTAGCCCAGACTGCCCGAAAGGGTAAAACTTGTTACGCCCGCTGGGAAGAGGCACGTTGGGTCTGCGGCCCGGTCGTTGCCGAATCGCGATCAGATGGGGTCCGCCGGCTGGAGCTAACCCTAACAATCCGGGCGGCTACCCCTCGGGGCTGGTGCCTTCGTACAGCGCGGTGCCGGGGAACTCCACGACCACGGTGAGACCGCCGCCTGCGGTGTCCTCGAGCCGCACCGTGCCGCCGTTGGACGTGACGAGCCGCTGCACGATCGCCAGGCCGAGGCCGGTGCCGTTCTGGCTGCCGGTGGCGAACCGCAGGAACGCGCGGGACCGCTCCTGCTCGGACATCCCCGGGCCGTCATCCGCGACGATGATCGTGGCGCCGGCGCCGAAGCCGGCCACCGTGACCGTGACGCAGCCGCCCCGGGCGCCCGGGGCGCCGAGCGCCTCGATCGCGTTGTCGAGCAGGTTGTCCAGGATCTGCTCCAGGTGGCCGACGCCGAGCGAGACCCGCGGCCGGCCGTCGCCATCGCCGTCGTGCTCGGTCAGCAGCTTCACCCCGTGCGCGTCCGCGACCGGCTGCCAGGCCGCGACCCGTTCCTCGACCGCCGGGATGAGGTTGACTGGCACCACGCGCTCGGCCACGCTCTCCGCGCGCGCGGTGGCGAGCAGCCCGTCGACCAGCCGGGAAAGCCGGGCTATTTCCTCCTGCGCCCCGGCGAGCTCGGCGGCCGCCGTCGGCGGTGAGTCGGCGGCGAGCAGGTCAAGGCGCAGCCGCAGCGCGGTCAGCGGGGTGCGCAGCTGATGCGACGCGTCGGCGAGCATGGCCCGGTGCCCGTGCACCAGCGTCTCGAGCCGGCCGGCCATCATGTTGAACGTGGCGGCCATCCGGCGCACCTCCGGCGGGCCGGACCGGGTACGCGCGCGGACCGACAGCTTGCCGTCGGCGATCTGCCGCGCCGCGTTGTCCAGCCCGGTCAGCGGCTTGCTCACCCAGCGGGCGAAGTAGATCGCGACCGCGACGGCGGCCGCCATCGCGGCGCCGGCCAGCACGGCCAGGTAGAGCCACAGGTTGTCGATGTTCTGGTTCAGCGGCCCGGTGGGGCGCTCGAGCACGACGGTGCCGATCGGCATGCCGTTGAACTTCCCGTCGTTCCAGACCGTCTCGACGGCGATGACCCGGTCCTTGGTCATCTCGGTGGTGGGGGCGCCGCTTTCGGCCGCTTCCGCCGCCAGCTGCCGCCACGCGTCGCGCGGCACGCCCTGCTCGACCACGACGTCGCCCGCCCTGTTGAGCACGAGCAGCTCGTCGTGCTGCCGGGCGGCGGACAGCAGCGCGGCGGACAGCGCCGGGTCCGCGGTGTGGTCGCCGAGCCGCTCCTCCGCGATCGCGGCCAGCGATCGCGCGGTCGCCGCCGCGTCGTTGATGAACGCGTCCCGCTCGTGCGCGGCGGCGTTGAACGCGAGCGGCAGCACGGCCGCGAGCAGCACCGCCGCGGTCAGCGCGACGAGGGCGAGGACGATCCGGCGGGTCACGGGGCGGCGGGCCGCTCGGCAACAGGTTCCGCGGGGCGGTCGGCGAGCCGGAAGCCGTGGCCGTAGACGGTTTCGATCAGCGTGGGGTCGCCGAGCTTGCGCCGCAGCGCCGCCAGGTGCACGTCGAGCACCTTCGTCGGCCCGTACCAGTGCTCGTCCCAGGCCCGCTCGACGATCTCCTGGCGGCTCACCAGCCGGCCGGGGTCGGCGGCCAGGCACTCGAGGATCGCGAACTCCTTGGGCGTGAGCGCCACCTCGGTGCCGGACACGGTGACCTTGCGCGTGCGCAGGTCGACCGTGAGCGGGCCGTGCCTGAGCACTTCGCTGCCGCCGCCGAGCCGCTGGCCGCGGCGCAGCACGGCACGGATCCTGGCGAGCAGCTCGGCCAGGCCGAACGGCTTGACGAGATAGTCGTCGGCGCCCTCGTCAAGCGCGAGCACCCGGTCGGCTTCCTCGCCGCGGGCGGTCACGACGATGATCGCCGCGTCGGAGGCCTGCCGGAGCTGGCGGCAGACGTCAACGCCGTCGATGTCCGGCAGCCCCAGGTCAAGCAGCACGACGTCACTGGGCGGCCGGCGCAGCGCGTCGGCGCCCATGCCCACGCTGTCGGCGGCGTAGCCGGCCCGCTCGAGCCCGCGGACGAGCTGCGTTGCGATGCCCGGGTCGTCCTCGACAACGAGCACGGAGACCTGTGGAGAACTCACCCTTACAAGTTAGGCCGCCCCCCTTGTACCGAGGAAATTCAGCGCGATTCTTAACGAGTCCTGAACGAGTTTGCGCGCCGATCCAGAAGATCGGCCGGCACTCTGATCGCGTGACACGCGCCAAGCAATCGGCCGCGCTGCGGGCCAGGGACGACGGCCTGCGCCGGGTCAGGAAGATAACCTGGCGGGTTGGCCTGCTCACCGCGGCCGCCGCCGCCTTCGCGGGCGCCAGGTTCGCGCACCTGTCGCCGTCGCTGCCGCACCTGCCAGCCAGCCTTACCGGCGGCGGCCAGGCCTCGTCACAGTCGGGCTCCTCCTCGTCCGGCGTCTCGTCTTCGTCCGGCGTCTCGTCAGCGTCCGGCGGCGGCCAGGCCGTCAGCGGCGGCTCCTGAGCCGCCATGACAACCGCCGCGGTCGCCACCGCCACCAGCCCGCTGTGGTTCACCACCCGTGCCACCGGGCTCGCCGCGCTCGTCCTGCTCACGGCCAGTGTGGTGCTCGGCATCCTCACGTCGGTACGGTTCGCGAGCCCGGCCTGGCCCCGGTTCGTCACCGTGTCGCTGCACCGGAACCTGTCGCTGCTCGCGACGGCGTTCACCGGGCTGCACGTGCTCACCACCGTCACCGATCCGTACGCGTCGATCAGCGTGGTCTCCGTCGTGGTCCCGTTCTCCTCCCCGTACCGGCGGATCTGGCTCGGCCTGGGGACGGTCGCCTTCGACCTGCTGCTCGCGCTGCTTGTCACGAGCCTGCTCCGGGTCCGGCTCGGGCTGCGCACCTGGCGCCTGGTGCACTGGGCGGGCTATCTCTGCTGGCCGGTCGCGCTGATCCACGGGCTCGGCACCGGCACTGACGGCGCGGCCCGCTGGGTGCTCGCGGTCACGGCCGCGTGCTTCCTGGCGGTCGCCGCGGCCGGGGCATGGCGGCTGGCCGCCGGCTGGCCCGCGCACGCGGCGCTGCGCACGGCCGCGGCGGCCGCCGCCGTGCTCTTCGCGTTCGGCGCGGTCGCGTGGCTGCGCGCGGGCCCGCTGAGTCCCGGCTGGTCGCGCCGCGCCGGGACGCCGGCCGCCCTGCTGGCGCGCAGCGGGGGGACCGGCGGAGTCAGCCGCGTACGTTCGGGAGAATCGGTTTTCCCTGCCCCGCCCTTCCAGCTCCCGGTCGCCGGGACGGTCACCATGGCCAACGGGCCCGGCAGCGGACAGCGGACGGTCACCATCGATGCCAGCTCTGGGAGCGCCGCGCGGCTGCGGATCGTCATCAGCGGGCCGGCCGTGGCGGGCGGTGTCGAGATGACCGGCAGCCAGGTCAGCCTCGGGCCGCCGGCAGCGCCGTCCCGGTACACCGGGCACCTGGTCAGCCTGGACGGGACCGCGATGCAGGCGATCGTGGCCGGCTCCGGCCAGCGGCTCGCGCTGGCCATCGACCTCAGCCAGTCCGGCGCCGCGGTGACCGGCACCCTGAACGCGGTGCCCGAGCAGAGGAGCAGCGGTGACGATTGAGATGGAGGTCCCGCCGGCGGAGACCGGTCCGGCCAGGCTGCCGCGGCTGCTGCCACCGGTGCCGGTCCGCGGCCTGCGCGCGCACGACGAGCGGTACGGGCCGGTCCGGCTGTGCGGCGAGGCGCTGATCGCCGAGGTGGAGCGGTCCGGGCTGACCGGGCGCGGCGGCGCCGCCTTCCCCGCGGGGCGCAAACTGCGGTCGGTGGCGGACCGGGCCGGGCGGCGTGGCGCGGTGCTGATCGCCAACGGCATGGAGTCCGAGCCCCTCAGCGCGAAGGACGCGTCGCTGCTCGCCAGGGCGCCGCACCTGGTGCTCGACGGGATCGCGCTCGCGGCCGAGGCGGTGGGCGCGGACCAGGCGTACCTGTGCGTGCACCGGCCCGGCCAGGCGGAGGAACTGTCCGCCGCCGCGGCGGAGCGGGCCGGCCGGGACGCGGTCACCATCGCCCTGCTCCCGGACCGGTACGTGGCCAGCGAGGCGTCCGCGCTGGTGAATTACCTGAACGGCGGCCCGGCGGTCCCGCTGTTCACTCCGCCCCGCCCGTTCGAGCGCGGCGTGCGCGGGCGGCCGACGCTGGTCAGCAACGTCGAGACGCTCGCGAACGTGGCGCTGATCAGCCGGCACGGCGCCGGCTGGTTCCGGTCCGCCGGCGCGCCAGACGCCCCGGGGTCGGCGCTGGTCACGGTGACCGGAGCGGTGCGCCGTCCCGGTGTGCACGAGATCGCCCTCGGCACGCCGCTGCGCGACGTGCTCGCGCTGGCCGGCGTTTCGGGCACTTCCGATGCCCAGGCGGTGCTCGCGGGCGGCTACTTCGGCAGCTGGCTGCCTGGCCGGATCGCGCTCGGCGTGCCCGCCAGCGCCCCCGGGCTGCGGGCCGCGGGAGCGTCGTTCGGTGCCGGGATCCTGATGGTGCTGCCGCCCGCGGGTTGCGGGCTGGCCGAGACCGCCCGGGTGATCCGGTACCTGGCCGGGCAGAGCGCCGGGCAGTGCGGACCGTGCTTGCACGGCCTGCCGGAGATCGCGACCGCGATGGAGCGGCTCGCCTTCGGCGGAGGACCTGGCCGCGCTGTCCGCGCTCTGACCGAGCTGTGCGCGCTTGTGGAGGGGCGCGGCGCGTGCCACCTGCCGGGCGGCGTCGCCCGGCTGGCCGCAAGCGCGCTGCGGGTGTTCTCCGACGACGTCCGGCACCACCAGCGGGGTCCGTGCGCCGGGGCGCGCGGCCGGGCCGCGTTCTGGGTGCCGCCGGCCGGCCCGGGGGAGCGCGCGTGAGCAAGCAGCTGCGGGTGAACCCGATCCTGTGCGATGCGCACGGCGTGTGCGCCGAGCTGCTGCCCGAGCTGATCCGGCTCGATCCATGGGGGTACCCGCTGCTCGCGCCCGGCACGGTGCCGCCGGACCTGGAGCCGATCGCGCGGCGCACGGTCAGGTCGTGCCCCAAGCTCGCGCTCGTGCTGGAGCGCGCTGGCCAGGAGCAGCAGGGAAACCCCGGCTCAGTACCGAAATAAGGAGCAACCACTGGACAGCACAGACGCACCCTGGGACCCGCCCCGGTCGGCGCCGGCCATGCGGCGGCCGCCGGGCGCGCTCCGGCCGCCGGCGCCCGGCAGGTCGGGCGGCGCGGAGGGGAACGAACGGCTGACCGCCGTGACCGGCGCCGTGCTCCTGCTGCTGCTCGCGGCGGAGGGCTTCACGCTCCTCAGCCTGCGGCAGCTGCTCACGCTGCACTTCTTCATCGGGATGCTGCTGCTCGGCCCGGTCGCGCTCAAAGCGGGTTCGACCATCTACCGGTTCGCCCGCTACTACGCGGGCAGCGCCCCGTACCGGCGCAAGGGCCCGCCGGCACCGCTGCTGCGCCTGCTCGGCCCGGTCGTCATCGCGTCGACGGCGGGCGTCTTCGGCACCGGGATCGCGCTCGCCGTGCTGGGGCCGGCCGCCAGGCAACCGTGGCTTTTCCTGCACAAAGGCTCGTTCGTCGTGTGGTTCTGCGCGATGACCGTGCACGTGCTTGCGTACCTGCCGCGGCTGGCCCGGCTGCTGGCCGCCGAGGCCCGCGGCAGCGGCGACGTCCGGGTGGCGGCGGTTCTCGGCGGCCGCGGCGTGCGGCTGTCCCTGCTCGCCGCCTCCCTGCTCGCCGGCCTGGCCATCGCCGTGCTCACCATGCATCTCGCCACTCCCTGGCACACCACTGGCTTCCACGGCCAGTAGGCCGCCAGGGTTGCCACTGTGCCGGAGACGGCGCAATGTTATTTGAATGACAATCGATTGGCCGGAACTGCGCGCGGCCGCGGCGGACGTGGCTGGCCGGGCGTACGCGCCGTACTCGCGACTGCGCGTCGGCGCCGCCGGGCTGACCCGCGACGGGCGCGTGGTGACGGGCTGCAACGTGGAAAACGTGTCGTTCGGGCTTACGTTGTGCGCGGAATGCGGGCTGGTCTCGGCCCTGCACGCCGCCCCGCCGAACGGGACGGGCTGCGGCACGCCCGTGCTCGTCGCGGTCGCGGTCGTCGCCGGGGACGGCGACCCCCTGCTGCCCTGCGGCCGCTGCCGTCAGCTTCTCCTTGAGGCCGGCGGCCCGGCGCTCCTCATCGACACCGCGAGCGGGCCGGTCGCCCTCGCCGATCTGCTTCCCGCCGCTTTCGGCACCGCCGACCTGGCGGTCCACCGCGAGCCGCAGCCCGCGCCGCCTGAGCCGGACCACGGGAGCCAGCTCTGACACCCTGACACCAGCCCCGCCCAGCGAACGCGTCACCAAGGGGAGCGGACACTATGCCGGACGTCGTATCACTGATCCGCGTAAAGCGGGATAACGCCAGGCCGCTCACCGACGCGGAGATCGGCTGGCTTTTCGCCGCCTACGCCGATAACGAGGTCGCCGACGAGCAGATGGCCGCGCTGCTGATGGCCATCTACTTCAACGGCCTCGACGCCGCGGAGCTCAGGGCCTGGACGGCCGAGATGATCGCGTCCGGCGAGACCCTCGACCTCAGCCGCCTCAGCCGGCCATCGGTCGACAAGCACTCGACCGGCGGCGTTGGCGACAAGGTGAGCCTGATCCTCGCGCCGCTGGTGGCGAGCTGCGGCGCGGCCGTGCCGCAGCTGTCCGGGCGGGGCCTTGGCCACACCGGCGGCACGCTCGACAAGCTGGAGTCGATCCCCGGGTGGCGCGCCAGCCTCAGCAACGAGGAACTCACCAGGGCGCTGGAGGCGGCCGGCGTCGTCATCGCCGCCGCCGGCGCCGGGCTGGCCCCGGCCGACAGGCGGCTCTACGCGCTGCGCGACGTGACCGGGACGGTCGAGTCGATCCCGCTGATCGCCAGCTCGATCATGTCCAAGAAGATCGCGGAGGGAACGCGCGCGCTCGTCCTCGACGTGAAGACCGGATCGGGCGCGTTCATGCGAAGCCCGGAGCGGGCCGCGGAACTCGCCCGCACGATGGTCGCGCTCGGCGAGGAACATCACGTCCGCACGCGAGCGCTCGTCACCCGCATGGACACCCCGCTTGGCCGCGCCGTCGGCAACGCACTCGAAGTCGCGGAAGCCATCGAGGCGCTCACCGGCGACGGCCCGGACGACCTGATGGAAGTCACCTTCGCGCTGGCGGAACACATGCTCCAGCTCGCCGGCCTGTCCGCCGACCCGCGGGAGGCGATCGCGAGCGGCCGCGCGTTCGCCACCTACCAGCGGATGATCAGGGCACAGGGCGGCGACCCGGACGCGCCGCTCCCGGTCGCGAGGCACGTGCGCGGCGCCCTGATCGCCCCGGAGAGCGGGTGGATAACACGACTGGACGCACTCGCCGTCGGCGTCGCGGCGTGGCGGCTGGGCGCGGGCCGGGCGCGCAAGGAAGATAATGTCAGCCACACGGCCGGCGTCCGCTGCCTGGCCAAGCCCGGGGACTACGTCGAGCGGGGACAGCCCATACTGGAGCTGCATACCGATGACCCCGCTCGGTTCGCGCCAGCGACCGGCGCGCTGGACACCGCGGACACGCTCACGATCGGCACCGCGCCCCCGCCGGCGGCGCCGA
>Ga0187807_1000071_pt1 | contig 25393 bp, 23 predicted proteins | sample NC_wetland_sal_i_4_FD_132432 | JGI IMG/M metagenome (GOLD analysis project Ga0187807, IMG submission 132432) | Wetland sediment microbial communities from Neuse River Estuary, North Carolina, USA - ASW_2 | ecosystem: Environmental > Aquatic > Freshwater > Wetlands > Sediment | place: USA: North...
CAGCCGCAAGGTCAAGGACCTGATCAAAGCCCGCACCATCAAGTGCACCGCACCGGGCTGCAACCGGCCCGCCGCCGACGGCGACGCCGACCACACCATCCCCTGGCCGGCCGGCCCGTCGTGCGAATGCAACCTCGGCGCGCCGTGCCGCTACCACCACCGGAACAAGCAAGCCCCCGGCTGGCGGCTCGAACAACCCCAGCCCGGCGTCATGATCTGGCACACACCCTCCGGCAGGACCCACACCACCTACCCCACCAAATACATGATCTAGGCGGCAGGCGTAGCCGCGAGATACGCGATCTAAGCAGCCGACGCGGCCGCCCGGGCGAAGCACCCAGCCGCGGTCGGCTGCAGGTGGCACGCGTCAGACGATCAGCGGCCGGGACCAGCCGGCCTCAGTGTGTTCGCGCACGATCTTCGCGGGCACACCGGCCACCACGCACCGGTCCGGTACATCGCCACGCACCACCGAACCGGCCGCGATCACCACGTTGCGCCCGATCCGCGAGCCCGGCAGGACGATCGCGCCGGCGCCCAGCCATGACCCGGCGCCGATCGTGACCGCGCGGTTCACCGGGAGCTGGCGGCCGATCGGCGTGTCCGGGTCGGTATATCCGTGGTTCTGGTCGGTGATGTACACGTATGGGCCGGTCCAGACGTCGTCGCCGATCCGCACGTTCTCATGTGCCACGATGTGGCTGCCACGGCCGATCACGCAGCGGTCGCCGATTTGCAGCACGGGGTCTGGGCCGAGGTCCTGACCGGGCATGATGCCAGCCGAAATCGTCACCTGCGCGCCAATCAGCGTGTCCTCACCGACCGCGATCCAGGCCTCGCCGAAGACTGACCCGGCGGGAAACGCCATGACCGAGCCGCGGCCGAACTCCCGGAAGGCACGCCCCGCCGGGGTGTCGCTGGTCACCATGCCGGCCTGCTGGAACTCCCGCCATGCCCAGTGCACGGCCCGCCACACGAAGGCCCGCCGCGCGCGCCGGGTCCGCTGCTCCAGCCGCTTCCACCACTTCACCAGGGCATTGTCCCGCGATCCAATGCCTGGATGGCCGCCGGCGTCGAGGTTGGCACGGGCATCTTTACGGGCTAAAAAACGTTTTCGTGATACCGCTCGAACCGGGATGCCGGAACGAGCATGGCTTAGGTCAGGGCGACGGTTGTGGGGTGAGGCGTTCCCAGAGGCGACGACTGCGGGAGCCTCGATGACGGCCTGCCTGGCCTCCCGGGCGACGGGGTGCTAGGCGAGCGGCAGAACGGGCGGGCTAGGCAAGCGGTAGAGAGGTCGCTCCGGCCGGGACGGTTACCGCGGCCGGAGCCGACGTCGCCGCACCGATGCGCGCGGGGCGGGCGCCGGGGCCGGTGCGGGCGGGGACGGCGCGGGCGGCTAGCTGACCGCAGGCGCCGTCGATCTCGCGGCCGCGGGTATCGCGCACCGTCACGGGTACCCCATGGGCGGCGATGCGGTCCACGAACTCCTCCTGCACGCCGGGCAGCGACGCGGTCCACTTCGACCCGGGGGTGGGGTTGAGCGGGATGAGGTTGACGTGCGCCAGGTGCCTGGCAAGCAGCGAGCCGAGCAGGTCGGCTCGCCACGGCTGGTCGTTCACGTCCTTGATGAGCGCGTACTCGATCGAGACGCGGCGGCCGGTGACGGCCGCGTAGTCCCAGGCGGCGGATAGCACTTCGGCGACCTTCCAGCGGCGGTTCACCGGGACGAGTTCGTCGCGCGCCTCGTCGTCGGGCGCGTGCAGCGAGACCGCGAGCGTCACCGACAGGCCCTCTGACGCCAGGCGGGCGATCGCGGGGACGAGGCCGACGGTGGACACGGTGATCGAGCGCTGCGAGATGCCGAGCCCGCCGGGCACCGGGTCAGTGAGCCGGCGCACCGCCGCGATCACGTTCTTGTAGTTCGCAAGCGGTTCACCCATGCCCATGAAGACGATGTTCGAGACGCGGCTGTGCGCGGGGATAGGGGTGGGAGCGGAGTTAGCGCTGCGGAGGGTGCGCTCCCCCGCTATGACCTGGGCCACGATCTCGGCGGTGGACAGGTTGCGGGTCAGCCCCGCCTGGCCGGTCGCGCAGAACGGGCAGCCCATTCCGCAGCCGGCCTGCGAGGACACGCACATGGTCACCCGGTCCGGGTACTTCATCAGCACGGACTCGACGAGCGCGCCGTCGAACAAACGCCAGAGCATCTTGCGCGTCGCGCCCTTGTCACAGGCAAGCTCGCGCTCCGACGTGAGCAACCGCGGCAGCAGTTCCGCTACCAAAGCCGAGCGCGCCGCCGCCGGCAGGTCCGTCATGTCCTCCGGCGAGTCGGTGTACCTGCCGAAATAGTGCCGTGACAGCTGGTCCGCGCGAAATTCGCGCTCGCCGAGCTCGGCGACAGCCTGCCGTCGCTCCGCCAAGCCGAGATCGGCGAGATGGCGAGGTGGACGAGACACGGCGGCTCCGTTCGGATGAAGTCCGGGTGAAAAGGGATTGACCCACCGATACTACCTGAGCGCAAGGGCTTGATTACGGAGGGCAAACGAGGCGATATTTAGGATATGGCAATAATGCGGTCCGGTCCCGAGCCGTTCCCGCAGCCCGCCACGCTGCTCGACAGCGTGAGCCCGTACGGGAGCCGCCGGCTGACGGTCGAGTTCGACGGCACCACCACGGCTGCGTACCTGTACGACGAGACGACGGTGATCGCCGCCACCTGGATAGCGAACCACGTTCGCGCCCCGCACGCCAGCGACCAAATGAGGGTCAACGCCGGGCAGGCACCGGTTATGCCCGCTGTCCGCACCCGCCATCCGCGCGGCAGGCCGCCGCTCGACCCGGACACGCTGCACGCGCTGTGGTTCGAGGAAGGCGACGGCGTGGCACTGCTCGAGCGCGGCACCCTGCTCGCCGTGATACCTGGCTGGTCGGACTCCGGCCGCGGCATGCCCGGATACAGCCGGGACGTGATCGGGCAGACGCCGTTCGGCTGGTCGCTCGACGAGGCCATCGAAGGGCTCGGCGCGCGGGTCGAACGGGCCAGCGACTTCTGGCAGTGGCGCAACTCCACCGCCGGCTGGGGCAAGTTCCAGCAGGCGGCGCTCGCCCACCTGACCTCCAGGCTCGGCCCTGGCGCGCACTACTGGGACGGTGCGCAGGGCAGGCACCCGGCGATCGGGATCTCCGAGCGCCCGCCGGCCCCGGGCCGGCCGTACACGGTGCTGTCCACCGTGGGGATGAGCGCGCAGCGGATGCCTGCCGTGGAGCAGGTCGTCGACGACCCCAGCGACTACTGCCGGATCGAACTCGCCGTGGCGAGCACGCTTCCGTCCGGGGTAGCGGCCCTGGTGTTCTTGTGGCTGGCCGGATACCCGTGGCGCGAGGTGACCTGGTTCGGCCCCGGCCACAGCGTTCGGTGGTACGACCGGGCTGCGAACTTCCCGCTCGGCGGCGGCTACGAGGGCGTGCTGCTGCTCGACGACCCGTCCGTGCTGCCTGGGCCGCCGGTCCCGGATCTGTCCGGCTTCTCGGTGGACGGTGACCCTGTCCGGTGGCTTTGGATAATTCCGATTTCCGAACGGTCGCGGCTGACTGCCAAAGAACATGGCTCGGCCCGTCTGGTCAGCCAGCTGGCCGCGGAGCGCCGCAGCTGGATTGTCAATCCGCCAGCGGCGGCGCTCCGCTAAAGCCCGTGCGTCACGCGTGGATGTGCAGGTTAACGCCTAGCAGCACGAGCCACCAGAGCAAGATCGCGAGCAGGGCGCTGGCCACTGCCCGCAGCCAGGCGAGACCAAGGTACCCGTGGTCCCACGCGATGAAGGCGCCGACAATCACGTAGATCAGGATGATGAGACGCCAGAGCCACCTAGCCGACATGCCTTTGACTCCGTTCCGGAATGCCGAACCGATTTCCTGCGACACAAGTCCCGTAAAATCCGGGGATCAAACATTTCCCCGGTGGAGAGCCGCCGAAGGTCCGTTCGGGATAAAAGAAAAGGGACTGGAGTTACGGACGGAAAGCCGTGTGCGGCCCTGAGCCGCTAGTGGAGCGGCGCCTTAGCGAGGAACACCGAAAGCAGCAGCCAGACGACCGGAGCGCAGAACAGCAGCGAGTCGATCCGGTCGAGGATGCCGCCGTGGCCGGGGAGCAGCGACCCCATGTCCTTGATGTTCAGGTCCCGCTTGATCATGGACTCGGCGAGGTCGCCGAGAACCGCGGCGACGACGGCGGCCGCGCCGACGACGACGCCCTGCCACCAGTGCCCGTGCAGCAGGGCGGGCAGCAGGATCGCGCCGGCCGCGATCGTGGCGAGGGCGGACCCCGCCAGGCCTTCCCAGGTCTTCTTCGGGCTGATGACCGGAGCCATCTTGTGCGCGCCGGAGCGCCCGAGCGTGATGCCGGCGAAGTAACCGCCGATGTCACTGCAGATGGTGAGGATGATGAAGACCAGGACCCGGCGGCCGCCGTCGTGCGCGGCCAGCATCGCGGAAACTGTGGAGCCGAGCAGCGGCAGGTAGGCGAGGGCGAAAATGCCCGCGGTGACGTCCTTGACGTAGCCGTCCGTGCCGCCGAACAAGCGCCAGGCGAGGATCGCGAGCACGGTCAGCGCGAACGCGGCCGCGACGGCACCGCCCGCCGCCCAGTAGGCGGCGGTCAGCATGGCGGCGCCGCCGAGGGCGACCGGGATCAGCGGGACGCGGATTTCGCGGGTGCGCAGCGCGCCGTCGAGCTCGTGCAGTGCGATGGCGAGCGCGGCGCCCATGTAGATCAGGAACGTGGCCTTCACGGTCAGCAGCGTGAGCAGCGCGATGCCGCCGAGGCCCGCCCCCACGCCAATGGCGGCGGGCAGGTTGCGGCCGGTCTTGATCCGTTGGCCGGCCGCGGGCCTTACCTCGTCCGGCTTGTTGTCTTCGGGCTTGGTGCCTGCGGTGCTCACACCTCGAGCAGCTCTGCTTCCTTGTGCTTGAGCAGCTCGTCGACCTGCGCGATGTAGGTGTCGGTGAGCTCCTGGAGGTCACGCTCCGCGCGGCGCACCTCGTCCTCCCCGGCCTCGCCGTTCTTCACCATCTTGTCCAGCGCGTCCTTGGCGTGCCGCCGGATGTTCCTGATGGACACGCGGCTGTCTTCGGCCTTGGACCGGGCGGTCTTGATGTACTCGCGCCTGCGTTCCTCGGTCAGCTCGGGGAAGATCACCCGGATGATCACGCCGTCGTTGGACGGGTTCACGCCGAGGTCGCTGTTCCTGATGGCCTTCTCGATCGTGCCGAGCGTCGCCTTGTCGAACGGCTGGATGAGGACCATCCGCGGTTCCGGCACGTGGAAGGAGGCGAGCTGGTTCAGCGGGGTCTGGGTGCCGTAGTACTCGGCGGTCACCTTGGAGAAGATGCCCGGATGCACCCGGCCGGTGCGGATGTTGCTGAAGTCTTCCTTGGCGACCGTGACGGCTTTGTCCATCTTCTCCTCGGCCTCAAGGAGGGTGTCATCGATCATCGTTACGGCTCCTGTGCGCACACGTCAGTGCCGGCTTGCTCGCCCCGGACGGTCTTCACCACATTACCCGTCCCTGTTGGCTCTGATACGGAGGGCGCCGGAAAGCGCGCGGTTCCGCGTGCTTTCCGGCGCCCCTGGCTGGTTAGGCCTGGCCGACCTGGAACCGGGCGAATCCGCGCACGGACACGCCGTCCGACTGGAGCACCTTGGCAACGGTCAGCTTGTTGTCCTTTACGAACGCCTGCTCGACGAGCACGACGTCCTTGAAGAAGCCGCCAAGCCGGCCCTCGACGATCTTCGGGATGGCCTGCTCCGGCTTGCCCTCGTCGCGGGTGATCTGCTCGGCGATCCGGCGCTCCTTCTCGACCACGTCGGCGGGCACCTCGTCGCGAGTGGTGTACATCGGGCGCATGGCGGCGATCTGCTGCGCCAGGTCCCTGGCCACCTCCTCGCTCGGCTTGTCCAGCTGGACGAGCACGCCGAGGGTCGGCGGCAGGTCGCGGTCGGAGCGGTGCAGGTAGCTGGTCACGTAGCCACCTTCAAAGCGGGCGAAGCGGCCAAGCTCCAGCTTCTCCTTGATCGAGGCACTGGCGTCCTCGATCAGCTGCTCGACCGTCTTGCCCGACTCGGCCTCGGTGGTCAGCAGGGCGAGCCGGTCGCTCACGCCGCTGGCGAGCGCGGCCTGCGCGATCTTGGCAGCCAGTTCCTGGAACTGGTCGTTCTTGGCCACGAAGTCGGTCTCGCAGTTCAGCTCGACCAGCACGCCCGCGCTGTTGCCGTCAAGCTCGGCGGTGATGAGCCCGTTGCCGGCGGTGCGGGCGGCGCGCTTGCCCGCGTCCTTGGCACCCTTCAGTCGCAAGATCTCGATCGCGGCCTCCATGTCGCCGCCGGCCTCGGTGAGGGCGTTCTTGCAGTCCATCATTCCGGCGCCGGATTGATCGCGCAGCCGCTTCACATCAGCGGTGGAGAAGTTCGCCATGTCGTGGTTCCTCGCTCCTGGTTGGTCACTCGTCGTCGTCGGAGGCGTCGGCCTCAGCCTCGGCCACCGCTTCGGCGGTCGCCGAGGTGGTGCTCACCACGTCCTCGGCGGGCTCGGGCGCGGCGCTTCCATTGCCCTCCAGCAGGTCCCGCTCCCATTCCGGCAGCGGCTCCTCGCTCGAGAACTGGTCGTCGGACGGCTTCTGGTCGCCCTCGGCCGCGCCGGCCCGCCCGATCAGGCCGTCCGCCACCGCGTCCGCGACCACCCGGGTCAGCAGCGCCACGCTGCGGATCGCATCGTCGTTGCCAGGAATCGGGTAGGTCACCTCGTCCGGGTCGCAGTTGGTGTCTAGAATCGCGACGACCGGGATGCCCAGCTTGCGCGCCTCGCTGACCGCGATGTGCTCCTTCTTGGTGTCCACCACCCAGACGGCGCTCGGCACCCGGCTCATGTCGCGGATACCGCCGAGGGTGCGGTCCAGCTTGTCGCGCTCGCGCTTGAGCTGCAGCAGCTCCTTCTTCGTCATGCCGGAGCCCGCCACGTCGGCGAAGTCGATCTCCTCGAGTTCCTTCAGCCGCTGCAGCCGCTTGAACACGGTGGAGAAGTTCGTCAGCATGCCGCCCAGCCAGCGCTGGTTCACGTAGGGCATGCCGACCCGGCGCGCCTGCTCGGCGATCGCCTCCTGGGCCTGCTTCTTGGTCCCGACGTACAGGATCGTGCCGCCGTGCGCGACCGTCTCCCTGATGAACTCATAGGCGCGGTCGATGTAGTCAAGCGACTGCTGCAGGTCGATGATGTAGATGCCGTTGCGCTCGGTGAAGATGTAGCGCTTCATCTTCGGGTTCCAGCGCCTGGTCTGGTGGCCGAAGTGAACGCCGCTCTCCAGGAGCTGCTTCATGGTGACGACCGGGGCCATCGCTACGGTCCTTCCTTACATGCGCGCGGCTTTGCGAGGCCGCGCGCGGCTCGGTTACCTCCTGGTGCCCGCGGTTATCCGCACCGTGCGGCCGGCCTTTCGCTTCGCTTTGGCCGGCGGACCGAGTGGTGCGTTTCCGCGCTCCCCCAGTCGCCGCGGGTCCCGGCGACGTTCGCCGCTCGCTGAGCGGCGTCCGTGTGATGGTCCTCGCGGTTGCTGGGTTCGTGCGGCATACGGGCACGCGAATTGCGGCCGCTCCGCGGTAGCGTGTGACGCGCGACGAAGCGACCGGTAACCAGATTACTTGAAGTCCGGCGCTGGCGTGATGCCGGCCGCGCGCTTTGAGCGGGTGCAGTGGGCCGCGCTACGCGCGGGGGTGGGCCTGGCGGTAGCTCGCCTTCAGCCGCTCGGCCGAGACATGCGTATAGATCTGAGTGGTTGCCGGCGAGGAGTGCCCGAGGATCTCCTGGACGCTGCGCAGGTCGGCCCCGCCTTCAAGCAGGTGGGTGGCTGCGGTGTGCCGGATCGCGTGCGGGCCGGCGTCCCGTACCGCCAGCGGGGTGCCGTCACCAGGTGGTGTCACGGACGCGGCGCCCGCAGCGGGGGATGTGCCTGCCGGGGCTGCCACCGCCGCGAGGTTCGCGCCCCGCAGGCGCGCGTGCACGATGCGCCGCGCGGTCCGCGGGTCGAGGCGTCCGCCGCGTGCGCCGAGGAAGAGGGCGGCCTCGCTGCGCGCGTTCGCCAGCACAGGCCGGCCGAGCTCCTGCCACCTGGCCACCGCCCGCACCGCGGGCACGCCGACCGGAACGACCCGTTCCTTGCGGCCCTTGCCGAGCACCCGGACGGTACGCCGCTCCTGATCGAGCCCGCCGACGTCGAGATCGCACAGCTCGCTCACCCGGATCGCGGACGCGTAAAGCAGTTCGAGGACCGCGGCGTCGCGCATGGCAAGCGCCGCGGCGGTCCGCTGGCCCAGGGCGAAGTCCCGCAGCGCCCGGTCCTCACAGGCCGCGAGGACCGTGTTCATCTCCTCCCTGCGCAGCACCTGCGGCAGTACCCGGCGCGCCTTCGGGGTGCCGAGCTGCGGCCCGGGATCGGCGGCGAGCCACCCCTGACGGTGCGCGAACGAGGTGAATGCCCGCGCTGCCGCGCCGCGCCGCGCCAGCGTCGCCCGGGCGGCCCCGGCCTGGTGCTGGCTGGCCAGCCAGCCGCGCAGCGTCGTCACGTCGAGCGAGCCTGGCTCATCGACCCCGAATCGCCAGGCGTACTCAAGGAGCGAGGCGATATCGCCGTGGTAGGCGCGGACCGTGTGGCGCGAGAGCGCGCGCTCTGCATCGAGATGCCGACTGAACTCTGCCAGCGCAGCGCTCAACCCTGCCGGCAGCGACCGTGCCGTCAGCGTCGTTTGTCGCGGGGCGCCCGCGCCGCCGGCACGCGCCTGTGGCGTAGCCATGGGCAAAGTGTGCACCGGGCAGCCCCGGTTGGGAACAACCTCGCGAAGGTTTTAACCTGGCTGTTGCACGAAGAGGCTGGCCCGGCATTCCTGGCAGGAATGCCGGGCCAGCCCTGTTCGACCTACGGAAGCTGTTACGCCCGCGGCGTCACCGCGTTGGATGTCGCCGCTAGTCCCAGGCCGAGCTTGTTGATGGCCTGCACGGTGAGCCTCCACGAGACCCCGGCCGCCAGGTTGCCGACGGTGGCCTTGGTCACGCGCGCGGAGACCCTGATGACGAGCGTCTTGTGGCCCTTGGCCGTGGCGGTGATCTGGTATCCGGTCAGCGGGCTGCCGCCGTTGTTGCCCGGGGCGTTCCAGCTGACCGTGGCCGACTTGACGCCAGCCTTGGCCACCACGTCCACGGGTGCTGTCGGCGTGCTTGTCTTGTAGGTGAAGACGGCAGCCGGGTTGACCGCGCTGCGCGGCTGCGGCGGTGACGTCAACGTCCCGCCGATAGTGGTGATGGTGATGTTGACCTTCGTGCCGGCCTTGCCGGGCGGCGCCGCGACGAAGATCAGGCCGCTCGGCGAGCCCTCCGGCTGCTGGAGGATCGTCGCGGGCGTGGATCCGAAGTCGACCGCCGTCACCCATGAGTCGAGCGCGCCCTGGATCTCCACCACCGTGCCGCCGTGCGCCGGACCGGACGCGGGACTGCTCGAGGTGACGACCGGCCGGCCCGCGTAGGCCAGCAGGAACGAATCGACCTTCGGATTGGGCGCGCTGCAGCCGGTCACGCTGCAGACGAGCACATCGGCCGGGAATGAGAAGAACTGCGGGATGGCGACCGTCAGTGAGGTGTCGGTCTGGCTGGAAATGGCGGTCGAGGTCGAGGTGAGGAAGGAGAGGGATCCCTGCGCCTGGAACACGACGCTATTCACATCCGACAGGCCTGTTCCGGTAATTGTGAGGTTCCCGGGATTCGCCTGGGCGGCCACGTGCTTGGAGATGCTGGCAAGCGTCGGCGTCCCCGCGTAGACGACCGAGGAGATATTGGAAAGCTGCCCTCCGCTCTGTATCGACAGCGGAGCCGACACCGGTTCGGTGGTCGGTCCCAATGGCGGGATCGCGAGAACGATCTGGGTCGGTGTGATGCCCTCGATGCCGAAGTCCTGCGAGAATCCGGCACCGGCGGGTCCGATATTCGCGTACTCGAACGTGAGGAGGTTGAATCCGCTGCCCGTGATGACGTCGGCCGATGTGCCGTTCTCGCTGGCGAACGCCGGGCTGACCGAGGTGATGACCGGCGCCGGGGCGTAGTCATACTCCTCCGGTGCCGGCACTATCTCGCAGTTGCAGCCGACCGGCGGGGCGTACGCTCCGTCCGGGCTGAAGACAACCGGTCCCTGGTAGCCGGCGAGGATCGCCGGGCCGGAACTGGTCCCGGACGGAGTCGTCACCGTCACCGCCACGGCACACACCCCTTGGGCCGAGCTCACGGCGCAGTCGCCGTCGCTGGCCGGAACCTTGACGCTCAGCTCGTTGTCGTTGATCACGGTGATCGAGGTGGCCGGGACGTCGCCGAAGTCGACGCTAGTGGCTCCGTTCAGCGCCGCCCCGACGATGTCTACGGTGTTGCCCCCGGCGGTCGGGCCGTTCGGGGAGCTGACGTAGTCGACGACCGGCGCCCCGGTTGAGTTGGCCGTGTACTGGTACACCGACGCCGCGCTCGGCGCGCTTGACTGATGCGGGCTGCCGGCGGTGACCACCGTAACGTCCGCCCGTCCTCCGACGCCGGACGCCGTCCCGCTAGGAGCGTAGAAGGCGGGTATGTCCACCGTGATCGACGTAGCCGACCAGGTAGCAACCTGCGCGCTGACGCTGCCGAAGAACACCGAGCCCTGCGTGCCGCCGAAGTTGGCACCGGAGATCTGCAGGGTGCCGCCGCCGGCGATCGAGTGCGTGCCGGTGAGCTGCGTCAGCGAGGTCACCTGGGGAGCCGGTGTCGCGCCGCCGCCAGCGGCGGCCGTGCAGAGCTGCGATGCGAGCCCAGGGGCGCCGTTAGCGTTGGTGACGCGCGGCGTGCCAAGCCCGGTGGCGAGGTCGTAGCCCTTGCCTGCCTGCCAGTCCACCGCTCCGCCGACGCCGAGATTGTCATTGTTGCCGACTGTGACGTCGTTGAAGGCGTTCGCGTAGTCGGTAGCCGAGGTGGACGCGATCTGGTAGAGCAGCGGGTCCACGAAACCGACGCCGTGCGGCAGGGCGGTGCATCCGCTCGACGCGTTGATCTCGGCGAGCATCGCCGCCCACATCGGCGTGGATGAGGAAGTCCCGCCGATCTGCGTCCAGAACCCAGCGTAGAAGACGGTCGGACCGGTCTGGGGATCGGCGAGCGCGCTGACATCGGGCACTTCCCGGCATGTCGTGCCGCCCGGCAGCGTGGTGGGCAGCCCCTGCACGTGGAAGTTATCGGCAGTGCCCGACGGGTCGTTGCTGCACGCCTGGTCGGCCGTCGTCTGCGGGACCGCTAGCGAGTCCTGCCACGGCTGGATGGCCCACGCCTGCGAGATCCCGCCGCCGCCAGCGCCGCCGTTGTTGCCGTTGTTCCACACGGTCTCCTGGGGCGGCTCGGACGCGTCGGTGATCGTGGTACCGCCCACCGAGGTCACGTACGGCTGGCTGCCGGGATCATCGACGGACAGATTGGCGGGCACTGCCGTGGCAGCGTGCCCGGCGCAGTCATCGGAGCCGTCGTCACCGGCCGCGGAGAACACCGTCTGACCCTGCGCGGCCGTCTGCTCGAAGATCTCGTTCTCCACCTGCAGCTCGCCCGGCTGGCTCTGCTGCTCCGCGGTCTCGCACAGGCCCCAGCTTGTCGAGATCTGGTTGGCGTCGTCGGCCACCGCGATCGCGTCCCAGTTGTCCAGCGGGCCGAACGAACCATTCATGTTCGGCCCCTGGAAAACGTGGATCTTCGCGCCAGGGGCCAGGGCGGAGACATCCTCGATGTCGAGCTCCGCCTCGCCGCCGCCAGGGCCAGTGCCCGGACCGCCGTCCACCGTGGTCACCGTGATCTGACCGGTGTGATCGGCGCCAAAGTAACACTGGTCGAATGCCTGGATATCGGACATCATGAACGGCTCGAGCTCGTAGATGTCGATCGTCTGCCCGGCCGCAAGATCGCCGGCCCCGTAGAGCGGGTCGAGCCCGTAGGACGCCGCGACCTGCTGATCGGTAAGGCCGCCGAACTGCTCCTCTGCCTGGGCAGCGCTGCAGGCGACCGGGCCGCCGGACGCCGCGGGCCTGGCACTCGCGGAGCCTGCGCCATCGCTGTGCGAGGCGGCCGCCGTCAGGCTGCTGCCCTCGCGCACCAGCTGGTCCAGGCCCACGACAGCCTGAACGTACTGGGCGATCGACGCCGGAAGGCGAACCGAAGACGTGGTGGCTTGCCCGATACTGCCGTCCGCGAGTCGGACCCGCTGCAGCCCGGTGTGGAAGGCCGCCTCTACCTTGGCGGCCGTTCCCTGGAAGCTGACGAGCAGGCGGTTCGCCGACACGCCGCTGACCGTGAGCCCGTCGTTCGTGAGCTCGCGCTCAACCGCGGCTACGGCCGACGAACTCGGACCGAACCGGCTCGTGAACTCTCCTCGTGCCAGGTACTGGTGGTATTCGGGGGACCGCGGACTCGACACCGCGTCAATGAAGGCGGTCACTGCCGCGGGGTCCGGGAGCCGCAGGGCGACAGCCCCGGTCAGTTCGGTGGTCGCGGCGACGGCCCCGATAACGCGGGAGCCGTGCGGCAGCTCAGGCGCCGCGGTGACGGGGACTATGCGCGAGGCGGACGCGGTCGATCGCGGCGCGGACCGTGCTGCCTGCGCGGCGACGGGAATCAATACCGATACCGCGGCGGCCAGCGCCGCCGCCGCCACGAACGAGCGCCGCGGCAGGGTCGTCCGGCGCGACCGCGGCAGCGATCTAGCCGGGAAATGGGGACGTGATTGGCCGTGCGTGCTTCGCCCTGCTGACATGCTTCCTCTTTCGGGATTCGCTTTCAGTCGGTCGTCGGCCCGCCAGTGCGACGCACCCTTTACGGGTAGCGGGGTTGCATGTCAGCAAAGGCGTGGGCTCAATTCCGGTGAGCTCCCAACAGAGACGATCATTCTGCCTTCGCATCATCGTGGTCAATAGCCGAGGTCATGGCATTCCGTCAATTACCGTCGGTAATCAGGTGCGGCGGGCGCGCCATCCCTGATCGCAGCGTTCGGCGAATCCGCCGGCCGCCAGCGCGCCGAGGCAGCGGATCACGGTGTCCGGGTCAAGGCCGGCCCTGACGGCGATCCTGACCGGTCCCATCCCGCCCCGCGACGGCAGGGCGTCGAGAACCGCCGCCGCCTCCTGGTCAAGCGAGTCACGCTCAAGCACAGCCGTGGCCCGGCCTCCCGCGGCGCTTGTCGCCCCGGCCGGTGACAGGCACTCGACGACGTCGGCCGCGCTGACGACGAGCACGCCCTGCCAGTCCCTGATGATCGTGTGGCAGCCGGCGGACAGGTCGGAGGTGATCGGGCCGGGCACTGCCATTAGCGGCCGGCCCAGGTCACGGGCGTGCCGCGCGGAGTTCACGGCGCCGCTGCGCTGCCCGGCCTCCACCACGAGGGTGCCGGCTGCCAGCGCGGCGATCACCCTGTTACGGACGAGGAATCTCAGGCGCGTGGCGGTCCGGCCCGGTGGCCATTCGCTGACGATCACCCCCTGCGCCGCGATCGCGTCGAACAGGTCCGCATGGCCTGCCGGATAGGGCACGTCCACCCCGCACGCCAGCACCGCGACGGTCAGGCCGTCCGCGGCGAGGGCACCGCGGTGCGCGGCCGCGTCGACACCGTAGGCGCCGCCGGAGATCACCGCCCAGCCCCGCGCGGCAACCGACGCGGCGAACTCGGAGGCAACGTACGTGCCGTAGGCGGTCGCCGCGCGCGACCCGACTATCGCGACCGAGCGCAGGCAGCTGAACCGCAGGTCCGCGCTGCCGCGCAGCCACAGCGCGTATGGCCTGGCGGTACCGAGGTCGTCAAGGCGAGACGGCCATTCCGGATCACCCGGGCAGGCGAGCCGGATTCCGGCCCGGCAGAATCCGGCGATATCGTCCGCCGACGGCAGTTCCGTGAGCCGGACTCGCCAGCGGGCCATGGCGCGCTGCGCCGCCGCTCGCGCTGGGACGCCACCTCGCCCGGCGGCGGCCCCAGGGTCGTTTCCGGCGCCGGGGGCCGACCGCCAAGCGCCGGGGGCCGACTGCGAAGCGCCGAGGGGCGGCTGCGAAGGGCCAGCCACGGCTGAACCGGGCAGCACGTCCGCGTCCCAGCCGGTGTCGACGGAAATTGCGCCGGCCTTGATCGCCTCAAGCGTCCGCGCCGCTCCGCGCTCCAGCACCAATGCGGCCAGCCTCAGGTCACCGGGCTCGGCGAGGTAGGTAAGGGCGGCGCGCGCGTACGATTCGCCGTCCAGCCGGCCGGTCACCCGGACACCCCCAGCCACAAGCCGATCGCCGTCGCGATCTCGTCAGAGCCCGGCCGCGGCTTCCCGGCCAGGTCGGCGACGCTCCACGCGACCCGGACGATCTTGTCCGCGCCCCGCGCGCTCACCTGCCCCAGTTCCATCGCGCGGTCGAGCGGCCGCAGTGCGCCAGGCTGGGGGGAAAACGAGCGGCGCAGCTCCGCGCCAGGGATCTCGGCGTTAAGCCGCCATGGCGTGACGCTCAGCCGGTGGGCCATGCGGTCCCGCGCGGCCGCCACCCGCGCCGCCACGACCGCGCTCGTCTCGGTGAACGCGCGGTCATAGAGCATTTCGCGCCGGTTCACCGGCTGCAGCCGCACTTTCACGTCGACTCGGTCAAGCAGCGGCCCGGAAAGACGGCCGAGGTACCGGCGCCTGGCGGCCGGGCTGCAGTCGCAGTCGGCTCCCCCGGACGACGCCTTGGCACACGGACACGGGTTCGCCGCCAGGACCAGCGTGAACCTGGCCGGGAACGTGGCGCACATCGCCGACCGTGCGATGACCACCTCGCCCGCTTCGAGCGGCTGCCGGAGCGCGTCCAGCACGTCCCTCTGAAATTCCGGGGCCTCATCGAGGAAGAGCACCCCGCGGTGCGCGAGCGAGGCGGCGCCGGGCCGGATGATGCCACTGCCGCCGCCCACGATGGCGGCCTTGCTCGCCGTGTGGTGCGGGGCGCAGAACGGCGGCTCAGTGAGCAGTCCGCCGTCCGCCGGCAGCGCCCCCGCGACCGAATGTATCGACGTGACCTCGAGCGCGGCGGCCGGCTCCAGCCTGGGAAGGATCGTCGGCAGCCGTTCGGCAAGCATGGTTTTGCCCGCCCCGGGCGGGCCGAGCAGGGACAGGTTGTGCCCGCCAGCGGCGCAGATCTCGGCGGCCTTGCGCGCCTCGGACTGGCCGAGCACCTCCGCGAGGTCCCGCTGCCGGGCCGACGGCTTGAGCCTGCCCGTTGGCAGGTCCGGTGACGGGGACGGGGGTGTGGGAGGTGGCCCGCCGCGCAACCAGATGGCCACCTCTGCCAGGGAGGCCGCCGCGATCACGCGGGTATCGGGCACCAGCTTGGCCTCCGCGGCGTTCTGCGCCGCCACGAGGACCGTATCGACGCCTTCGGCTGCGGCGGCGACGACTGCGGGCAGCACTCCCGGCACCGGCCGCAGTCGCCCGTCAAGGCCGAGTTCGGCGAGGAACATGATCCCCGCAGCTGATGCCACCGGTAGGGTGCCGTCGGCGGCGAGGATCGCGATCGCGATCGCGACGTCGAATCCGCTCCCCCGTTTGGGCAGGCTGGCCGGGGACAACCCGACGGTGATCTTGGCCTGCGGCCACTTCTCGCCGCTGTTGACGATCGCGGCGCGAATCCGGTCCCGCGCCTCACGCAGGGCCGTGTCCGGCAGGCCGACCAGGATCGTCAACGGCAGGCCCTGGGTGATGTCCGCCTCTACCTCGATGAGATGGCCCTTGACGCCGACAAGCGCGACCGAGTGCGTGCGGGCAAGAGCCATGTCAGCCCACTCCCCGGACGTGCTCGATAGTGAATCCGCCGGTGCCCTCGTAGAGCAGGCCCACCACGTCGATCCGTATCTGATCGAACCGGACGCCATGGGCGTTCAGCCAGCGCACCGCCAGCCTGCGGAGCCTGCGTTGCTTCGCCCTCCCGACGGCCTCAAGCGGCGTCCCGTACCGTGTCCCCGAGCGGGTCTTCACCTCGCAGACGACGAACGTGTGCCGTTCCACCGCCACGATGTCGATCTCGCCGTCGGCGCACCGCCAGTTCCGGTCGAGAATCCGGAATCCGCAGCCTTCCAGGTAGGTAACCGCGGCCTGCTCGCCATCGCGGCCAAGCACGTCCTTGGCGTGCATCGTCATCACCTCCGGAAATGACGATGGCCCGGCTCGGCGATAACGCGCAGCAGGCAATTTCGCGCTGTGGACGAAATCTTTAGCAAGCCGCCCGTTGTGGACAAGACCTGCGGAATGTCACAGGCACCTGTTTAAATGCCAGGGGGGATCTGCGCAGGTAGCAGCAATGAGGAACGTCGGCAGTGAACCACCGCCGACTCAAGAAGACCATGATCCCGTAAGTTTCTAGTGCCTATAGCAACGATTTGCTTACGGAAAAGCCGACTGTGGCTACTCGCGGTTGCGGCGGGACTGGGGCACCCGTCCGGCGGGCTGGGTCGGGGCGGGAAGCGGCTCTATGGGCGGAATGTCCAGGGTCACCGTCTCCTCGCCGAGCGTCAGCTGCTGGCCGTGGTGCGTGATGGCCACCGGATCGCCCGACAGCAGCGAGTAGTGCGCCTCGCCCGAGCGGGCCTCCACATGCAGCACCCGTCCCCGGTAGCGCAGCCGGAACGACAATCCGACGATCCCTGGCGGCAGCCGCGGTGCGAATGACAGCGAGCCGGCGGCGCAGCGCATCCCGCCGAACCCGCCGACGAGCGCCGTCCACGCGCCGGCCAGCGACGCGATGTGCAGGCCGTCTCTGGTGTTGTGCTCGCGGTCCTGCAGGTCCATGAAGGCGGCTTCGGCGAGGTAGTCATAGGCGAGGTCCAGGTGCCCGACCTCGGCCGCGAGTACCGCCTGCGTGCACGGGGACAGCGAGGAGTCCCGCACGGTCAGGCCCTCGTAATAGGCGAAGTTCCGGGCCTTCTGCTCAGGCGTGAAGGCGTCGCCGCGGCTCTGCATGGCGAGCACCAGGTCCGCCTGCTTGACGACCTGCTTGCGGTAGAGCTGGAAATACGGGTAATGCAGCAGCAGCGGGTAGTGGTCCTTGGGCGTGCCTTCGAAGTCCCACCGCGCGTAATTGGTGAACCCGTCGTGCTGCGGGTGCACGCCCAGGCGCGTGTCGTAGGGGATGTACATGTTCGCGGCGGCGTCCCGCCACAACGACGCCTCCTCCGTCGTCACGCCGAGGTCGCGGGCGTCGTCCGGCAGCTTCGAGGCGAGGTCGGCGGCGCCTGTGAGGTTCTGCTGCGCCATCAGGTTGGTGTATACGTTGTTGTCCTTGACGGCGCTGTACTCGTCCGGGCCTGTCACGCCCTCGATGCGGAACTTGCCCTCGGCATCATGCTGCCCGAGCGAGCGCCACAGCCGGGCGGTCTCCACCAGCAGCGGCAGGCCAACCTCCTTTTCGAACGCCTCGTCCCCGGTCGCGTCCAGGTATTTCATGACAGCGGCGGCGATATCGGCATTGATGTGGAAGGCAGCCGTTCCGGCGGGCCAGTACCCCGAGCACTCCTGGCCGCGGATCGTCCGCCACGGGAACGCCGCGCCGTCAAGCCCGAGCTCAGCCGCGTGCGCGCGCGCCTCATCCAGCAGCATGTACCGCCACTTCAGGGCGCTCGCCGCGGCGTCCGGATGGGTGTACGTGAGCACCGGGAGCACGAACATCTCGGTGTCCCAGAAGGTGTGCCCGTCGTACCCGGTCCCGGTCAGGCCTTTGGCCGGAATCGGCCGGAACTCGGCGCGCGCGCCGGCCTGCAAGATGTGGAACAGCCCGAACCGCACCGCCTGCTGAATCTCGACGTCGCCGTCGACCTCGACGTCGGCTCCTTCCCAGAAGGCATCCAGGTATCCCCGCTGTTCGGCGAGCAGCCCCTCCCAGCCGGTCAGTTCGGCCGCGGCCAGCGCGCCCGACACCTGGTCGATTAGCGCCGGGCGCGATCGCACGGCCGACCACCCGTAGCCCAGGTACTTCACCAGGCACAGTTCCTCGCCCGCCTCGACCTCGGCGGCGACCATCAGCCGTGCCAGGTCGGGGAACGACTCCGATACGGTCCGCATCCGCGCGGGCCCGTGCACATCGTGGCACATCCCAGCCGCCAGCCGCAGCTTGCTCAGCTTCGTCCCATGCACGAGGACGGCGCGCGGGCGCTGCCCATCGACGGCGAGATGCTCCTCACTGACCAGCGGGGACGCGAGCAAGGCAGCTGCACGCGGATCGTCGGCGGCCCGTGGCACCTCCTCGTTGGCGACAAGCTCCGACATGACGACAAGCCGCAGCGTCTCGTCGACCGGCCGGACCGTGTAGCTGATCGCGGCGACGGCCCGCTGCGTCAGCGACACCAGGCGCACCGAACGAACCTCCACCGTGCTCCCGGCCGGCGACGTCCAGCGCACCGAGCGGGTCAGCGTGCCTGCCCGCACGTCGAGGGTCCGCGTGTGCGAATGCACCGTGCCATAGCGGATATCGAACGGCTCGTCGTTGACGAGCAGCCTGATCACCTTGCCGTTGGTGACGTTGATGACTGCCTGGCCGGTTTGCGGGAATCCGTAGCCAGCTTCCGCGTACGGCAGCGGATGTTGCTCGTACATCGAGTTGAGATAAGTGCCGGGCAGCCCGTGCGGCTCGCCCTCGTCCAGGTTGCCGCGCAGCCCGATGTGCCCGTTGGACAGCGCGAAGACCGACTCGCTCTGCGCCAGCAGGTTCAGGTCAAGCGAAGCCTCGGTGAGGCACCACGGTTCCACCCCGTACGGCGCGTTTGCGATCATGCCAAGGCTCCCCTTAAAAGCGCAGCACGACGTCTCATAGCAGTTCCGCCAGGTCTTTCACCACGACGTCGGCGCCATGCGCGCGCAGCGCCTCCGCCTGGCCCACACGGTCGACACCTACCACGAATCCGAATCCGCCGTCGTGTCCGGCGGCGACGCCAGCGAGCGCGTCCTCGAACACGGCCGCCTGCTCGTGACCGACGCCGAGCATCCGCGCCGCCTCGAGGAACGTGTCGGGCGCCGGCTTGCCCTTGAGCCCGCGCTCAGCGGCGACCTGCGCGTCGACCCGCGCGTCGAACAGGCCGGCGATCCCGGCCGCGGCGAGCACCGCGACGGTGTTCGCGCTCGAGGAGACGATCGCGGTGCGCAGGCCGGCTGCCCGGGCCGCAGTGATGTAGCGGCGCGAGCCCTCGTAGACCTCGACCCCGTCCCGCTTCAGCATCTCGACCACCAGGTCGTTCTTCCGGTTGCCTAGCCCCCGCACGGTCGGCGTCCCGGGCGGATCTGAATCCGAGCCTTCCGGCAGTGAGATGGACCTGGATCCAAGGAACGACCGGATGCCGTCGAGCCGGGGCTTGCCGTCGACGTATTCGTCATAGTCATGGGCCGGATCGAACGGGACGAATGCCGTACCGGTCTTCGACGACCAATCCCGCAGGAAGTCGTCGAACATCTCCTTCCAGGCCGCAGCATGCACGACCGCGGTACGCGTGACGACTCCGTCCATGTCGAACAGGCAGGCCGACACGCCGTCAGGCAGCCCTAGCATCCGCCGATCCTATGCACGAAGCCGCGGCTACCCGGAAAAACCTGGCTTATCCTCAGGAAGTTCGAGGTCACTCTTGGCCAGCTCCTCGATGTTGACGTCCTTGAAGGTGACAACCCGCACGTTCTTCACGAACCGGGCGGGCCTGTACATGTCCCACACCCACGCGTCGTGCATGGTGACCTCGAAGAAGACCTCGCCGTTGTCGGTGCTGCGCACCTTGAGATCCACGTCGTTGGTCAGGTAGAACCGGCGCTCGGTCTCCACGACATGGGTGAACAGGCCGACGACGTCGCGGTACTCGCGGTAGAGCTGCAGCTCCATCTCCGCTTCGTACTTTTCCAGGTCTTCCGCGCTCATGTCCCCTATTCTCCCTCCACCCGACCGGGCTCAGGCACGCACCGGAATGACCGCCGATGTTCGGGACACGGCCCGAACTCCGCCAGCGCCCGCAGATGCTCGTCGGTTACATACCCCTTGTGGCGGCAGAAGCCATATTGGGGATAACGCTCATCGAGCTCGCGCATCATCCGGTCCCTGGTCACCTTGGCCACGATGGAGGCCGCGGCGACGGACGCGGCCACCTGGTCGCCCTTCCACACGGCCAGCGCCGGGGAGCCGAGGCCACGCACCGGGAAGCCGTCGGTTAGCACGTACCCGGGCACGCTCCGCAGGCCGGCGAACGCCCGGCGCATGCCCTCGACGTTGCACACGTGCAGACCGATCCCGTCGATGTCGCCGACCGGGATCGTCACCACGTGCCAGTCCACCGCCAGGCGGACGATGTGGGCGTAAGCGTCCTCGCGGACGGCCGGGGTGAGCAGCTTGGAGTCGGCCAGCTGCGGCATCCGCCTGATCGCCGCCTGATCGAGGATCACGGCGGCCACCACCAGCGGCCCGGCGCACGCGCCGCGCCCAGCCTCGTCGATGCCCGCGACCGGCGCCAGTCCGGCGCGCGCGAGCACGTTCTCGTAGGCGGCGAGGCCGGCGCTGCGCCGCGGCGTGTACCCGTGCTGGACCATGTCACTGGCAATATAGTCCCCCTCGCCTCCGCGCTGTATTCTCCCGCTCGCCTCCGGGGCGCCTTAGCCCGCCCTCTTCCCTCGTCGCGATGAAGCTGCGCTCCATCGCTCCTCGGTCATCCGGCGGGGCGCCCCTTTGGCTCGCGGGAAACGGTCGCCCGCCGCTCATTGCTACGTCCTGGGTTATCCCTAACGGAGCGACGTGGCTGTGGGCGGTCTCGCCCTAGTGGTGGCGGCGGGAGCGTCTCGCGCGGATTCTGCGGCGAGTGATGGCCTGCAGCCAGGTCAGGGGCACCGCGCCCGCGAAGCCGAGTGCGAGCGGCAGCGGTGAGGCGGCCGGCTGGAGGGGCGTGCCGTAGTCCATCGCGGCGGCCAGGGCCGAGCTCGACCCGCCGGCCGCCGCGTTCGAGGCGTTCAGCTTGGGCTGCTCGAACGTCGCGGGGATGTTGAGGAAGCCCCACCGGCTCGGCGGCCAGATGATGACGAACGCCCGGCCGAGGACGGCGCTCTCCGGGATCGTCCCGCCGCCCGGGTCGCCCATGTGCCCGCGCGAGTCGAAGGAGACCAGACGGTGGTCGCCCATGACCCAGAGCCTGCCCGGCGGCACGGTGATGTTGAAACGCTGGGTGGACGGGACTTCCCCCGGATAGATGTAGGACTGCTCGTTCAGCGGGATGCCATTGACCGTCACCCGCCCCAGCGAGTCGCAGCACGCGACATGGTCACCGGGGATGCCGATGACCCGCTTGATGTAGATGTCGGAGTCGTGGCTGATCCCGACGATGCCCTCGAGGTCGCTGAAGAACCTGCTGACGATGTTGGAACTGCCTGTTGGCTGGTTGAAGTCCCAGGACCCGTTTCCGTCGAACACCACGATGTCGCCGCGGTGGATGCTGCGGAAGTCGTAGACGAGCTTGTTGATGAGCACCCGGTCGCCGATATCGAGCGTGTTCTCCATCGAAGAGGACGGGATGAAGAACGCCTGGATCGCGTACGTCTTGATGACGAGCGCGAGCACCAGCGCGACCACGATCAGCACCGGCAGCTCGCGGACCAGGCTGCGGCGCCGCCGTCGGCGCTTGCGGCCTGGCTGGTCGACCTGCGGTTGCTCGGTGTCCTCCCCGGCCTCGTCGTCCGCCTGGGACGTGCCAGGCGCGGTGCCGTTTGGCTGCCCCGGGTCCTGCCCCTGGTCCTGCTCCGGGCCAGCACCAGGACCGAGCCTGCGCGTCCCTGGCGAGCCCAGCCCCGGGAGCACCTGAGTGTCCTCCAGCTCAGGCATGGGCTCGGCCGGGCCCCATGGAGGCGACCCGAAGCCCTCCCGCGAGCCGGAACTGCTCATCCGCGCTCCCCCTGTTTCCTCGCGCCAGGCCGCGCCGTCGTCGCTCATCAAGTTCGAGCGTATCTGTATTTCTGTGCTATCCCACTCGCCGCCGGGGCGCCTTAGCCCGCCCTCTTCCGTCGTCGCTCGTCGCCAAAGCTCCTCGCTCCTCGGTCATCCGGCGGGGCGCCCCTTTGGCTCGCGGGTGGGGCGCCTAGTTCCTTCGGCGTCTGCGCCAGGCTATAAGACCTGCTCCTAGGGCGGCGGAGCCGGCTACGGCGGGAGTGTTGGTCGCGAGGGCGGCTGCGGCCTTCAGGCCTGCTTGCTGGAACGTGGCGGGGATGGGGAGGACTGCCCATCTTGAGAGCGGCCAGATGATGATGAACGCGCGGCCGACTACCGCGCTTTCCGGGATGGTTCCCGAGCCGGGGGCGTCCATGCGGTACCGGGAGTCGTCGGAATCTGCCCGGTTGTCGCCGAGCACCCACAGCCGGCCGGGGGGAACGACGATGTTGAACCGGATCTGGGATGGAGCCTCACCCGGATGGATGTATGACTGCTCGTTCAGCGGGACGCCGTTGACAGTCACACGTCCCTGCGCATCGCAGCAGAAGACGTGGTCGCCCGGAACGCCGATCACGCGCTTGATGTAGTCGGTTCCAGGGGCGGAGATTCCGACCAGGTTCGTGAGGTCGTCCCAGAGCCGGACCACTGGGTTGCCCGACGCTGGCGGTGCGGGCGGGTCCCAGGACCCCGCTCCGCTGAACACGACGATGTCCCCGCGCTCGATGGGCCGGAAACGGTAGATGAGCTTGTTGACCAGGACCCGGTCGCCGGGCACCAGGGTGTTCTCCATCGACCCGGACGGAATGGAGAACACCTGGACGACGAACGCCTTGAGCACGATTGTCAGGACGAGCGCCGCCACCACGATGATGGCGAGTTCGCGCCAGAATGGGCGCTTTCGCTTCGCGCTCTTGGACTTGGCCGGTCCGCCCTCCGGCTCGCCCGGCTGCGATTCGGCCGTCCCCGGCTCGCCCGCCTGGTCAGCGATCGCCGAAGCCTCCTGCCCGGCCGGACTCCCCGGCTCGGGCGGGGACTGCGGATCGGTCACGCCTTCTGGGTCGAGCGAACCCGGCTCAGCGGCCATCGGCGTTCAGCTAGCGGCGGGGTCAGCCTGCGCTGCTCTCCCGGCGCTCCTTGATCCGGGCAGCCTTGCCGCGCAGGTCGCGCAGGTAGTACAGCTTGGCCCGGCGGACGCGGCCGCGGGTCACCGGCTCGATCCTCTCGATCGAGGGGCTGTGCACAGGGAAGGTGCGCTCGACGCCCACGCCGTAGCTGACCTTGCGTACGGTGAACGTCTCCCGCAGACCACCGCCCTGGCGCCGGATGACGACACCCTGGAACACCTGGATCCTGGAGCGGTTGCCTTCCTTGACCCTGACGTGCACCTTAAGGGTGTCACCCGGGCGGAAGTCCGGGACATCGTCCCGGATCTGGGCCTGCTCAAGCTCGGCGATCGCGGTATGCATGGTGGATGTTTCCTCAGTCCTGGTCGGATGTGCGCACCAGCGCACCCCGGGTGTAAGCCTGCTTTAGCCAGGGAAACACCCCGGCAGAGTCAACGCCCGAACGGGCAGCGCTCTTCAGTGTGCCATATTTTCGCCGTCAACCGGAAAGCCAGCCTCGAACAGCACCTTCCGGTCGCGACTGTCGAGCCCGCCTGGCGCCGCCGCGAGAAGGCGGATCAGGTCGGGCCGGGTGGCCGCGGTGCGGCGAAGCGCCTCGTCACGCTGCCACCGTGCTATCGCCGCGTGGTCACCGGACAGCAGCACGGGCGGCACGTCATGTCCGCGCCAAGACCGCGGCCTGGTGTAGACCGGCCCCTCGAGCAGCCCGCGCATCGAGCCGCCACCGCCCCCGAAGGAGTCGTCTGCGACCGACTGCTCGTTCCCGAGAACACCGGGCAGCAGGCGGCACACGGCCTCCACGACCACGACGACGGCCGCCTCGCCCCCGGCGAGCACGTAGTCGCCAATGCTGACCTCGTCGACGGTCATTCGCGACCTGGCGTCGGAAACCACACGTGCGTCGATCCCCTCATACCGGCCGCAGGCGAACACCAGATGCCGCTGCGCGGCATAGGCCGCCGCCAGGTCCTGGGTGAACGGCATTCCACTCGGCGTCGGAACCACGAGCCTGGCCGACAAGGCACCTGGCGCGGACCCGGCCGCCGCGTCGGCGAGCACCGAATCGAGGGCGGCGCCCCAGACATCCGGCTTCATGACCATGCCCGGGCCACCGCCGAACGGCGTGTCGTCCACCGTGTGGTGCACGTCAGTCGCCCACTGCCGCAGGTTATGCACGCGGAAGTCGATGTCGCCGCGGGCCGCCGCCTTGCCGATCAGCGACACCCCAAGCGGCCCGACGCCGGTCCCGCCCGCCTGCTCCAGCCCGAAGTAGTCCGGAAAAATGGTAACGATATCGACCCGCACAGCGCCGCTCACACGGCTTCGTCGGGATTGAGCAGGCCGGGGGGCGGGTCGATGACCAGCAAGCCAGCCGCCACGTCGACATCGGTGACGATCGCCTTGACGAACGGCACCAGGATCTCGGCGGGCGCGCCGCTGCCGCCGGCCGGGCGGATGGCCAAGACGTCCTGCCCGTAGTGCAGGACGTCCTCGACAACCCCGACGACGGTCCCGTCCGCGGTCTGGACGGACAGCCCGACCAGGTCGTGGTCGCGGAACTCGTCGGGGTCCTCCGGCGCGGCGAGCGTGCCGGAATCGACGCTCAGCCAGGTGCCGGTCAACTCGGCCGCCGCGTCACGGTCCCTGACACCGTCGAATCTGACGATGAGCGCCCCGGACTGCCAGCGCACGGCTGCCACGGTCAGCGTGCCGACGTCGGCGCGGTCGGTGTCCAGTCGCGAGCCGACGGCGAACCTGAGTTCGGGCTCATCGGTCCGGACACCAACCACGACAGCGCCGCCGATCCCGTGTGGGCGGCCGATCCGGCCGACGGTGACCTGCATCGACCGTCAGCGGACCTCGCCGGTCTCCAGCAGGTCGATGCGGACATGCCGGCTACCAGCCAGAGAACCGATCACGGTCCGCAGCGCCCGGGCGGTGCGCCCGCCCCTGCCAATGACCTTGCCGAGGTCGTCCGGGTGCACACGCACCTCGAGGACGTTGCCCCGGCGCAGCATCCTGGTGGCGACATGGACATCGTCAGGGTACGTGACTATGCCCCTGACTAGGTGCTCGAGGGCCTCCTCAAGCACGTCAGGCTCCGGTGCCGCCGTCGACAGCCTCGTCGGCCGCCACGGCCTCGGGCGCCTCAGCCGCCTCGGGCGTCTTGGGTGCCTTGGGTGCCTCAGCCGCCTCGGGCGCCTTGGGTGCCTCAGCCGCCTCGGGCGCCTTGGGTGCCTC
>Ga0187807_1000072_pt1 | contig 25393 bp, 19 predicted proteins | sample NC_wetland_sal_i_4_FD_132432 | JGI IMG/M metagenome (GOLD analysis project Ga0187807, IMG submission 132432) | Wetland sediment microbial communities from Neuse River Estuary, North Carolina, USA - ASW_2 | ecosystem: Environmental > Aquatic > Freshwater > Wetlands > Sediment | place: USA: North...
GCACGGGCGCGCAGGTTCTACGACCGGGCGGGGTTCGCCCCCGATGGCGGCACCAACATCCTCACCGGCCTCGGCGACGTCCTCGAGGTCCGCTACTCCCGCGAGTTCTGAGGCGCCGCCCCGCCCCCGCCTCGTCCGCACGATTAGCACGGAAGATCCTGGGGGTGGGGGCTCGTCCGGGTTGGAGGTCAGGGGCCCCGGGGCCTCAACTTGTGAGGTCAGGGGGCCCCTGACCTCAAACGGCGGGCAGCGCCGCCGGGCATCAGAAGCAGGCACAGCCCGGGGGCCCCAGGATCCTTCGCCTTATCCGATCGGCAACGCTCGGGCCAGGCGGCTCTGGCAGAGTGGACGCGATGATCGCTCATGAGCGCACCGGGCTCACTCCGGGTCAACTGGAGTGGCTCAGCGTCAACGCCTACCTGCACGCCAGCCGGCATGACCTGGGAGTCAGCGCCGCGGCGGAGTACGCGCCGCAAGCCCGGGTCGCGGGCACGCCGCTGCTTGCCGCGCCGTCGTGGCGGCCGGCCGCTCCCATCCCGTTGTCGGACATCACGCTGGAATTCCGCCCGCAACCGCCGCCCGGCGTGGTGGACGTCGCTGGCCTGGCGCCCTACCTGCTGCCCGAGCGGCCGGACGGCAGCCGGTACCGGCGCTTCACGGACGTGGTCGGCGATCTCGCCAGGCCCGCCATCTTCGAGAACCGCGTCACGTACCGGCTGATCGAGGCCGACCTGGCCGGCGGCCACCCGCGGCTGACCTTCGCTCGCGGCCGGTTCTTCGACGGCGTCGACGTCGGCGGGGCGGCCGCTCACGAATACGCCGCCGCGCGGCTGGCCGTTCGCGCTGGCCAGCCGCGCGCGCAGCGCCTGCGTGCCGCGATCGCTGACCCGTGCGACCTGCGCGCCCGCCCGGCCGCCATGGCGATCAGCACGCTGACGCTGCGCCACGACCGGGCGGCGGGCACGGCAGCCTTCCCGCTGCACTGGCGTGACCCCGCCCGCGTCGCGCACGCGGGCGGCCTGGTCCAGGTGATCCCGGTCGGCATCTTCCAGCCGTCCGGCGAGGCACCGTGGAACGAGGCCAACGACTTCGGCCTATGGCGCGGCATGCTCCGCGAGTTCGCCGAGGAAATGCTCGGCGCGGACGAAGATCACGGCAGCGAGGCCGAGCCGATCGATTACGACCGCTGGCCGCTCGCCAGCCGGATGACGGCCGCGCTGAACGACGGCCGCATCCGGCTGTACTGCCTCGGGCTCGGCACCGATCCGCTCACGTTCTCGGTGGACCTGCTCACCGTGGCGGTGTTCGATGCTCCGCTGTACGACGAGCTTTTCGGCAACTCGGTCTCCGGCTTCGCCGAAGGCACCATGCTGCCGCCCCGCCCGTTCGACGCGTCAACGGTCGCCGAACTAACCGCCCGCCACCCCGTCCAGGCCGCGGGCGAAGCCCTGCTCAAGCTGGCGATCGCCCACAGGGACGTCCTGCTCGACGGGTTACCAGCCCCGCTCGCGCCACTCCGCCAGGTGCGGCCGCTCGGCACCGAGCGTGGTGTCCTTGCCGTGCCCCGGGTACACCCAGGTGGCGTCGGGCAGCCGGTCGAAGACCTTCTCGACCACGCCGTTGTACAGCGACGTGAACCGCTGCTGGTCCCGCTGCGTGTTGCCGACCCCGCCGGGGAACAGGCAGTCCCCGGTGAACAGGTGCGGCTCGGGCGCGGCGGTGTAGCACAGCGCGATGCTGCCCGGCGTGTGACCGACCAGGTGGATCACCGACAGCGTCGCGTCGCCGAACCGGATCGTCTCCCCGTCGTCGACGAGCTCGTCCGTCGCCACGGGGATGCCTGGCGCGTCCGCCGGGTGCGCGACGGTGATGGCGCCGGTCGCGGCGCGCACCTGCTCGAGCGCCTGCCAGTGGTCGGGGTGCTGGTGGGTGGTCACGATCCGCTCGACCGGAACATCGCCGATCATCTCGAGCAGCCGCTCGGGCTCGGCCGCCGCGTCGATCAGCAGCCCCTGGCCGGTGCTCGCGCAGCGCAGCAGGTAGGAGTTGTTCTCGTACGGCCCCACGGCGATCTTGGTCACCGTCACGCCGTTGATCTCCCGCGTGTCCGACGGCCCGCCGACACGCACGTCTCCGGTATAGGTCACCCCAAAAACCTATACCGAACGGTGCGGGGCGCCTGCCCCGGCAGCCGCTTCCCGCCGCCGGATGGCCGGCCCGAGCGCCAGCTGCCAGGCCGCCGCGACGGCACACGCCCCGGCGCAGGACAGCCACAGCACCGGCCGCCCGTGCGCGAGCAGCCGCGTCCCGGCGACCGGCGCGATCAGGTAACCGACCGAGAACGCCAGCCCGAAGACCCCGGTGTACCGCCCGCGCAGCCTGGGTGGCGCCAGCCCCGCGATCAGGGCGACCGCGGTCGCGTTCGTGAGGATCTCACCGATCGTCCAGATGGCCACGCAGACGCCGTACTCCCAGGTCGTGGCGGCCAGCGCGGTCAGCCCGAAGCCCAGGCCGAAGCAGCCGATCCCGCAGAAGATCATGGTCGCCTTGTCGCGGCGGCCGAGCCAGCCAGCGGCCACCGGCTGGACCGCGACGATCACGAGCCCGTTGACGGCCATCGCGAGCCCGTACGCCTGGGCGGGCAGCCCGCTGTCGGACATGGCCAGCGGGAGCGTGGTGTATGCCTGCATGTAGACGCACTCCACGATCAGTGTCAGCAGCAGGAACGCGACGAACAGCGGATCGCGCAACACGGTGGCGAAGCCGCCGTCGGCTCGCCCGGCGCCGTCCGCCACCGCGGGCAGCGTCTCGGGCATGGCGCGCCAGACGAGCAGCCCGAACAACGCGCACGTGGCCGCGTCCGCCCAGAACAACGGCGTGAAACCCGCCCTGGCCAGCGTCCCGCCAAGCACCATCGCGACGGAGAACCCGAGGTTCACCGCCCAGAAGATGAGCCCGAACGCGCGGGTCCTGTCGGCCGCCGGGACCAGGTCGGCCACCAGCGCGGACGCCGCCGGCCGGTACAGGTCGATGGTCAGCCCGACCGCGATGGAGGCGACGACGAGCGGCCCGAGCCCCCGGGCGTAGCCGAGCCCGAGCAGGGCCGCCGCGTTGGCGAGCATCCCGGCGGTCAGCGTCGCCCGGCGGCCGATCCGGTCCGCGAGCGCGCCCCCGATCAGCTGCGAAGGCACCGACCCCGCGCCGTAGCTGGCGAGCACCACACCGATCTCGGTGAGCGACAGGTGCCGCTCGCTGCTCAGGTACAGGGCGAGGAACGGCTCGACGAACATGCCGAGCCGGTTGATCAGCGTCCCGGCCCACAGCACCCAGAACGGCCTGGGCAGCCCGCCCGCGGCTTGCCGGGCGACCCGCACCGACCACCCCGGCTCCCGCGTGACCGTCGTACTGTCCACCCGACCATGATGGCGAGGGGGTACGACATTCCCGAACGAATTAAAGCGTGGTCCCGGTGCCGAGCGCGGATCCGGACTCGGCAAGCGCGCCGGGATAAAACCGCCTGGCGACGTCGATGACCTCGTCGAGCGGCGGCCACCAGCGGCCGTGCCGCAGCGAGCCGAGCGCGCTGAACAGCCCGGCGGCCTGTTCCGCGGGTTCGGCCGCGGCGACCACCGCCACCCGGTGCGGTCGCACCGAGCGCAGCGGCCCCAGGTAGAAGTCGGGGCGTGGTTCCGGTTCGCCGCCGGCCACGGCCGGCGGCGCCTCCTCGGCGAGCACCAGGTAATAGTCGGGCAGTTCGAACCGGTTGGCCCGCCAGGCGGCCAGTGCCTCCGCCGCCCGCAACTCGAATTCCTCGCCGCCGCCTGGTTCCCTCGTGACGTCCCACATCGCCCGCCACTGTTCGGCTACCGAAGCCAGCGGATCGGCCGCCACGAGCACGTACGGCGACGTGATGCCCGCCGCCCGGCGCAGCGCACCGGCGGCCGACTCGATCGTCTCGGCGGAGCCCTCGGCCCGGATCAGCGACACGTTCATCGACCGGTCCACGGCACCGAGCAGTTCACCGGACGCCTGCCCGGCCAGGACGACCACGGTAGACGGATTGCGCCTCATCGCCCCGATGATAAGCCCGGCCAACGGCACCCTGGACTGGCATCTGGCGCGATCCCTGCAGTCCCACAGACTCGTCGCCACCCAAACGCACCAAGATCAAATTAACGTGGAAGATCCGGCGTGTTGCCACTGGCCGGATCTTCCACGGTATTGGAATTAGAGAAGCGTCACGCGGGGCTTCGGCTCCTGTGGAGCCGCTCTTACGAGCTCCAGCTTCGCGGCCCCGGTGCCCTGCTGCTTCTGCTGCGCCTGCGTGGCGCTCAGGCCGAACTGGTCCCTGATCGTGCCGTCGATCTTGAGCCAGCTGTACCGGGCGAACGCGAGCACGGCGATGCCGAGCACCGCGCTGAGCAATGCCAGGGGGAGCACGGGCAGGCTGCCGCCGTCATACAGCTCGAGCAGTATCAGGAACCCGGTGGAGATCGAGCCGAGCAGGCCCCACTCCGTCGCCAGCGCGGCGAGCAGGAATCCCCAGACCCGGCCGCGGTACTCACAGCCGGTGTCCTGCTCATTAGCGGCGACGTTCACCCGGGTGGCGGTCCCGTTATAGAGCATCGGCGCGATGATGACCAGCGTGCCGAAGAAGACAGCCAGTCCCGCGTAGGTGCCATTGGGCAGGATGTGAGTCGGGGTGGGCAGCGCGCCGGTGGTCAGGATAAGCGTGAGCACGGAGCCAATGACTCCGGTGCTCGTCGCGAAATTCTGCGTGAAATCCCAGCCGATCTGGCCCAGCTGCGACCGGAGTTTGATCTGAGCGTCTTTGACGTCGGTGCGGGTCAATGTCCTGATGGCGCGGACCACGACGAAAAGGGCGCACGCGGCCAGCGAGAACATGGTCAGCGCGGTAAGGTCCCATTGCTGGGCCGAGCTAAGCGTCATTGGCGATCCATCCAGCTCATTAAGTCCCCCGGCGCGGGATGCCGCGAAATGAAAGCGTCAGCGCAAGGCATCATGGCATGACCGGTTAGCCCGGTCAAACACCGGAATGGCTGGCAGCGCGCCTTTAGTAACTGTCCAGGAAGGCTTTCACCTCTGGGCCGGCGAACTGGGCGCCATATCCGGCGTTGACGACCAGGCAGCCGACCGCGACGTCCTTGGTCGGGTCGAAGGCGATGAGCCAGCTGTTCGGCTGCTCCTGGCCCTGGATGTCGGCGGTCCCGGTCTTGGCGTAGACGGTGGACCCGAACCCGAGCCCGGCGGCCGTGCCGCTGGTGACCACGGCCTGCATCAGCTGATGCAGGTCCGCGTCGGTGGTCGCCGGAAGCGGGGTGGCGGTCAGTTGCTTCGCTCCGGCTAGCAAGATCGGCTGCTTGAACGTCCCCGTGTCCACGGTGGCCGCCACCGAGGCCATCGCCAGCGGCGACGCGGTCAGCTGTCCCTCCCCGAACGCCTCCTGGGCCAGCTCGGAGCCGCTGGCGCTCGCCGGGGCGTTGAAGTAGCTCGCCGATATGCCGGTGATGCCGACGTCCCACTTCTGGTCGAGGCCGAAGTACTGCTTGGCGGTGCTGGCGAGCAGGCCAGACAGGTGCGGCCACTGCGTGCTGAACGCGTTGTTGCACGACTGGGCGAAGTCCGTGATGAACGGCGTGCCCGCCGGCAGGGTCTCGCCCTGGTCGTTGTGATAGGTGATGCCCTGCACCGTGTACGTCTTGGGGCACTCGACGGGGCTATTCGGGGTGAGCACCCCGGCGTTGAACAGGGCCGTGGCGGTGATCACCTTCATCGTCGAGCCCGGCGCCACCGCGGCGGTCAGCGCGAAGTCGTTGAAGCCGTCGTTGTTGGCGATCGCGAGGATGTGGCCGGTCGACGGCTGGATGACGACCATCGAGCTGTTCTTGCGCATCGCGACAGCGGCGCGGGCGGCGCTCTCCGCCTGCGAGGTGATCGTGGTGGTCAGGCTCTGCACGTTGGCCGTCGGGATGACCACCGCCTGGCTGTTGGTCACCGGCTTGCCCGCCGCGGTCTGGATCTCGACGTACAGACCCGGGCTGCCCTGCCCAGGCGGGGCCGCCTTCCCCAGCAGGTCCGCGATGTGCGTCAGGCCGGCGTCGGAGTACGTGGTCAGGGCGTTCCCGCCCGCGTCGGTGACCGAGACGACCTGGGGAGCCACCGAGACCGCCGCCAGATGCGTGCTCGGGGTGAGATTCGGCGCCACGACGTCGGGGTTCCAGGCGATGTACCACACCTGTGAGTTCGGCTGCTGGTAGGCGACCAGCGAGGAGTGGTAGCTCCACACGCCGCGCAGCGCCTGGCCGCTATAAGTCGCGGCTACGGTGGCGTCGATCGCGAACCTGACCGACTCCTTCGGCGCCGCGGCCGTGCCGGACGCGGCCGGGGTGATCGCGCCCGCGGTGGCGGACAGCTTCTTCAGGTTCAGGTACTTCTGGTACGTGGTGAGCGCGGCCTGGGCCGCGGCGGGGTGATCGGTGTACCTGGCGGCCTGTGCGAGGTCGCCCTTCTGCCATGCCTGCAGGAACGCGGCGGTGATCTGTCCGGCGTCCTGACCGGGCGTGGATCCCGTCGGCACGAAGCCGGTGGCGGGGACGTTCTTGCCGCCGCGCCCGACTACGAAGAACACGGCGACCCCGACCACGATGGCGAGCGCAGCCGCGGTGACCCCGATGAGGACCGGCCGCCGTTTGCCGCGCCGGCCGTGCCTGGCCGGGCCCTGCTTCACCGGGCCCCCGGGCTGCCCGCCGTACACCTGCGACCGGTGGTACGTGGTCGGCTGTCCGTATCCGGGCTGCTGACCGTGGCCGGGCTGCTGGCCGTAGCCGCCTTGCTGGCCGTACCCGGGTTGCTGGCCCCACCCGGGTAGCTGGCTTTGCCCGGGCTGCTGTCCCCATCCGGGCTGCTGGCCGTGCTCAGGCTGCTGCCCCCACCCGGGTTGCTGCCCCCATCCGGGCTGCTGTCCGTGCCCGGGCTGCTGTCCCCATGGCGGCTGCTGTCCGTGCCCGGGCTGCTGCCCCCAGCCGGGTTGCTGCTGGCCGTAGCCGCCCTGCTGACCGTGCCCAGGCTGGCGCTGCTCGTTGGGTGGCTGCTGAGACGCGTCGTCGTCGGATGGGTGCCACGGGCCAGACGACCACCTGCGGTCCGGATCGCTACTCACTTATGCGACAGTACTGCCAACTGCGCGATTTCGTGGTAATTAGTCCAGCGCGCGTATGCCTCCCGGGCACCGAGCGTGTGTCGTAGGCTGGAACCGGTGGCTGGCCCGAACGGGGAGCGGCCCGGTAACCGGGCATAACGGCGGCTCGCGCGACGCTAAATCGTGTCGGACCTGTCTCAGCACCCCGTAATGTCAGACCCCCTCGCTACGATGGCGGGGCGTTGAGTCGACCCACCATCCGCACGAACCGAAGAGAAGAGCGCGCAGTGGCTGACCGGCTTGTCGTTCGCGGCGCACGCGAGCACAACCTCAAGGATGTCTCCCTCGACCTGCCGCGCGATGCCATGATCGTGTTCACCGGGCTGTCCGGCTCGGGAAAGTCCAGCCTGGCCTTCGACACGATCTTCGCCGAAGGTCAGCGGCGCTATGTCGAAAGCCTGTCCGCGTACGCGCGGCAGTTCCTCGGCCAGATGGACAAGCCCGACGTGGACTTCATCGACGGGCTGTCGCCCGCCGTCTCCATCGACCAGAAGGCGGCCAGCCGCAACCCCAGGTCGACCGTCGGCACGATCACCGAGGTGTACGACTACCTGCGGCTGCTGTACGCCCGGATCGGCAGGCCGCACTGCCCGCTGTGCGGCCGCCCGATCGCCAGGCAGAGCCCGCAGCAGATCGTGGACCGGGTACTCGAGCTTGATGAGGGGACACGGTTCCAGGTGCTCGCGCCCGTGGTCAGGGGCCGCAAGGGCGAGTACGGCGAACTGCTCAAGGAACTGCAGGCCAAGGGCTACTCGCGGGCCCGGGTCGACGGGACGATCATCCGCCTGGACGAGGCGGCGACGAGCGTCTTGCCGGCGCTGAAGAAGTACGAGAAGCATGACATCGAGGTGATCATCGACCGCCTAGCGGTCAAGGACACCGCCAGGCGGCGTCTGACTGACTCGGTGGAGACCGCGCTGAACCTGTCCGGCGGCGTGGTCGTCCTCGACTTCGTCGACCTCCCGGAGACCGACCCGCACCGCGAGCGGATGTACTCCGAGCACCTCGCCTGCCTGTACGACGACCTGTCCTTCGACGAGCTCGAGCCGCGCAGCTTCTCGTTCAACTCGCCGTGGGGCGCCTGCCCGGACTGCACCGGCCTGGGCACCCGGATGGAAGTCGACCCCGAACTGATCGTCCCAGACCCGTCGAAGTCCCTCAATGAGGGCGCCATCGCGCCGTGGGCGGGCGGCAGCGTCAGCGACTACTTCGACCGGCTGATCGAGGCCCTGGCGGAGACGATCGGGTTCCGGATGGACACCCCCTGGGAGAGGCTGCCGCAGAAAGCCAGGACGGCGCTGCTCAAGGGGTATGACGCGCAGGTGCACGTCCGGTACAAGAACCGGTACGGCAGGGAGCGTTCCTACTACACGAACTTCGAGGGCGCGGTCACCTACGTCGAACGGCGGCACTCCGAGGCGGACAGCGACTCCAGCAGGGAGAAGTTCGCCGGCTACATGCGCGAGGTGCCGTGCCCGTCCTGCAACGGCGCGCGGCTCAAGCCGGTGAGCCTCGCCGTGAGCGTGGACGGCCGGTCGATCTCGAGCCTGTGCGCGCTGCCCATCGGTGAGCTGGCCAAGCTGCTGCTGACCCTGGACCTGTCCGAGCGGGACATGCAGATCGCCAGGCTCATCCTCAAGGAGGTCAACGCCCGGCTTGGCTTCCTGCTCGACGTGGGCCTGGACTACCTCACCCTCGATCGCGCCTCCGCCACCCTGGCCGGCGGCGAGGCCCAGCGGATCCGGCTTGCCACCCAGATCGGGTCGGGCCTGGTTGGCGTGCTCTACGTGCTCGACGAGCCGTCCATCGGGCTGCACCAGCGCGACAACCACCGGCTGCTCGAGACATTGCTCCGGCTGAGAGATCTGGGCAACACGCTCATCGTCGTCGAGCACGACGAGGACACCATCCGCGCCGCCGACTGGGTGGTGGACATCGGCCCGGGCGCCGGCGAGCACGGCGGCCACGTGGTCGTGTCCGGGCGGGTCAAGGACCTGCTCGACAGCCCGGACTCGCTGACCGGCGCGTACCTGTCCGGTCGCAAGCAGATCCCGGTCCCCGCCAAGCGCCGCAAGCCGGATAAGAGCCGCGAGCTTGTCGTCAAGGGCGCGGCCGAGCACAACCTGAAGAACGTCGACGTCACGTTCCCGCTCGGCTGCTTCATCGCGATCACCGGCGTGTCGGGATCGGGCAAGTCGACGCTGATCAACGACATCCTGTACCGGGCGCTCGCCAAGGAACTGCACCAGGCCCGCACCGTGCCAGGCAAGCACACCCGGGTGACCGGCATGGAGCACCTGGACAAGGTGGTGCACGTCGACCAGGGGCCGATCGGCCGCACCCCGCGGTCCAACCCGGCCACCTACACCGGCGTCTTCGACCACATCAGGAAACTGTTCGCCGCCACCACCGAAGCGAAAGTCCGCGGCTACCAGCCCGGCCGGTTCTCGTTCAACGTGAAGGGCGGCCGCTGCGAGGCCTGCTCGGGCGACGGCACGATCAAGATCGAGATGCAGTTCCTGCCCGACGTGTACGTGCCGTGCGAGGTCTGCCACGGCGCCCGGTACAACACCGACACCCTGCAGGTGCACTACAAGGGCAAGTCCATCGCCGAGGTGCTCGACATGCCGATCGAGGAGGCGGCGGCGTTCTTCGAGCCGGTGCCCGCCATCCACAGGCACCTCAAGACGCTCGTCGACGTCGGCCTCGGCTACGTGCGGCTCGGCCAGCCCGCGACCACGCTGTCCGGCGGCGAGGCACAGCGCGTCAAGCTCGCCTCCGAACTGCAGCGCCGGTCCACCGGCCGCACCATCTACGTGCTTGACGAGCCGACTACCGGCCTGCACTTCGAGGACATCCGCAAGCTGCTCGGCGTGCTCACCAAGCTGGTCCAGACCGGCAACACGGTGATCGTCATCGAGCACAACCTCGACGTGATCAAGTCGGCGGACTGGCTCATCGACATGGGTCCCGAGGGCGGCTCGGGCGGCGGCACCGTGGTCGCCACTGGAGCCCCGGAGGAAGTGGCTGCCGACGAGAAGAGCTACACAGGGCAGTTCCTTAAAACCTTTCTTTCCTCCTAACGAAGCGGGGCACCTCTGATCAGGGAAGGGCTGCGCTCGAAGGCCAGCCGCAGGCCCGGCGGCATCGCGTCGACCACCTCGCGCGGGTATTCGACCCGGTACCCGTTGACACGCAGCGCCATCGCCGGCGGGTGCCGCGCGAAGCACGCGTCGCAGCGCCCCGCCGCGCCGGTGGGCATGAACCGCCGGCAGCCGGGGCAGCGGTCGCGCTCGGCGAGCGGCCGCCTGACCACGTTGCGCCGGTAGACGACGAGCCGGTCGCGCAGCCCCGGCCAGGTCGGCAGCGCCGCCTGCTCGGCCGGGCTCCAGTTCAGCTCCAGTTCGCGGTGGAAGCGGACCGTGCCGGTAGGCCCGCCTGCTCCGCCGCCCACGTAGAGCAGCACGTCGCCGTGGTACGCGCGCAGCGCCGCGTAGCCCGCGGTGTCGTCGTCGTGCGGCGGCCAGCACAGCAGCAGCGTCCGGCCGCGGTTCGCCCGCACGGCGGTGACCGCGGACGCCGCCGGCACGGCCGTCCACGGACGGCGGCCGGGAGCCAGGTCCGACGCGACGACGTCCGCGCCCCGGGCGCGCAGCAGCGCCGCCCAGTAGCCAGTGCCCGCGCCGCACTCGACCAGCGGCCCGTACCGGTAAAGCACGTCAAGCGCGCCTTCGCCGGGGATCGCCCAGGACAGCAGCGCGGCCAGTTCGCGCCGCCTGGCGGGCAGGTTCAGCACGCTGCCGAGCCCGCCCGGCACGGACCAGGTCAGCGGCCCGGCCACGCCGGAATCGGAAACGACGCCCGCGAGCACGCCAGCCAGCTCCAGGTACGGGTTCTCGCCAGCACGGAGCACCCGCCGCCTGCGCAGCACGGTGAGCCGCGCGTGGTAGTCGCGCAGCCGCCGCACTCCCTCCCGCCAGTCCGCCTCCGAGGTAATGGCGCCGCCGCACAGTTCCGGGCGGGTCGTCCACGGATAACGCGCCACGAACTCGCGGTAGGTGCGCAGCCCGGCGAGCTCGGGCCAGGTCACCGGCGCGAACCAGGCGGACCGGCCCGGGAACGCCCGGCCCGCTGGCACGTGCTCCCAACGCGGCGCGGCGGCGGGCACCACGGCCGCGCCGCACGCGGCGCAGATCGGGTGCCCGTCCACCGTCACCAGCCGCCCGCGGGCGAGCAGCGGCCGGATATCGCCGTGCGTGATTATGCCCAGTACTTGATATCGCCGGTGTGCACCACCCTGCCGCCGAGCACGGTGAGCACCGAGTGCAGCTTCTTCAGGTGGTCGTCGGAGACCTCGAAGAAGTCGTCGCTCAGCACGACCACGTCGCCGAGCCTGCCGACCTCGATCGAGCCGAGCAGGTCCTCGTCGTGCCCGCCGAGGAACCACTGGTTCGCCGACGTGAAGTGCTCGAGCACCTCAGACCTTGTTAGCTGCTGCCCGGGGTTGATCTGGGTGCCGAGCGCGTTCAGCCCGGTGGTGGCGTAGTAGGCGTGGATCCACGGGTTCATCGGCGCGATCTGCATGCCGTCCGAGCTCAGCCCGACCGGGATGCCGCTGTCCACGAGCATGCGATATGGCGGGCCGCCCGGGTTGGTCGTGTTGAAGTACTCGTACGGTGTCAGGTTCACCCCGCCGCCGAGCGCCTGCAGCCTCGCGGCGTAGTCCGCGGTGATGAACGGCACGTGCGCCACGACCCAGTGCAGGCCGGTGATCGGGAACTGCGCGTTGATCGCCTCGTACCCGGCGATCTCGGTCTGGAAGTCGGTCGGGGTCAGCGAGTGCACCTCGGCCCGCCAGCCCGCCTGCGCGGCCGCCAGCCCGGCGTTCATCCAGGTGGTGTTCCCGCCGGCGTAGTGGAAGATGTCGGCGAGGAACTCCCCGGCGGCACCGGTCTTCACCAGGTCGTTGCCGAAGAACGGGAACGCGTTCTGGATGCGCGCGGTCGCCACCGGGATCGACGGGTCGGAGTCGAACAGCAGGTAGTTGATCCGCAGGCGGATCGAGGCCTCGTCGGACGGCTCGACGTCACGCTGCTCGCCTTCGGCGTACACAGAAAGGAACGGCAGGTGCATCGTGTAGTTGTTCTCGTGCGCCGAGCCGTCGGTCGGGGTGTTCGTCGCCTGGAAGGCGCCCTGGTCCAGGTGCGTGGTCACGCCGACGCTGGCCGCATACGCCATCGCGTCCCGCACGCTGCGCTTGCGGGCGTCGAAGGTGAGGGTCTGCCGCAGCGCGAGCGTCGCCTCGCTGGTCGGCCCGTCACCGAGGAAGGGCGAGGCCGCGATCGAGCCGTCGGCACCGACCGCGACCGGCCCGTACGGCGGCGGCACGTTCTCGAAGAACGTCTTGCCGAGCGTGTTCGTCGCCGACGGGCCGGTGAAGCCGATAGACAGGTAGACCGGGTTGTTAGGCACGGCCGCGTCGAGTTCGGCCAGCGTGGGCAGCCGGCCCTCCTTGAACTGGTTGGTGCTGAAACCGCCGATCGTCGTGATGAAGCTGTCCGCGCTGACCGGGGGGTTCGGTGACGGCGGCAGGGTCGCCGCGCGGGCCGCGTAGAGCGCCTGCACGTCCGCGATCGAGTACGCGTTCTCCAGCGGCGTGTGGTTGCCTGGCCGGTTGCCCATCAGCACGATGTGGTTGTGGCAGTCGATCAGCCCGGGAACCGCCATCCGCCCGCGCAGGTCGATCTCCCGGACATCCTCGGTGAACTGCCGCCTGGCCGCGCCGAGGCTGTCCCCGACGTAGACGATGACGCCGCGGTTTATCGCGACCACGCCGGCCACGGACCGGGACGAGTCCATCGTGTGGATCCGGCCGTTGAACAGGATCAGGCTGCCAGCGGGGGAAGTGTGCCGACCGTGGTCCCCCTGGTTAGCCGGCGCACTGCCCGGCTTCGCCGCAGCGGACGCGCTGCCCGCCATCGCGATGCCCCCCGCCGCCGCGGCGCCGGTGACCGCCCCGGTCCTCAGCACCGCCCGTCTGGATACCCCGTGCTCGTCGCCGCTCATCTGCCCGACCACCTCCGTGGTGACTAGGCGCCTGAAGGGAGTTCACGCGCGAATTGAGCCTGACATTGTTAACAAAAGCGGTCAACAACTTGTTTACAACCCAGGCGTCAATTTGTTGACGACAACAACAAACCATCCTGTGGGTTGGCAGTTACGGACAGCTGTCGCTACGGTGCACAAGGTGGAGATCATGACCGCGGCGGGGCCGGCGCACGTCGTGGTGGAACAGCCGGCGGGCGAGCCGCGCTTCCTCGTCGTGCTGACCCATGGCGCGGGCGGCACGCCGGACACGCCCGACGTCCAGGCCGCCGCCGCAGCCGCGCGGCGACTTGGCGCGCGGACAGCGCTCGTCACGCAGCCTTACCGGGTCAGGGGCGCCAGCGCGCCAGGATCGGCGGCGAAGCAGGACGCGGCGTGGGCGGAGATCGTGGCGGCCCTGAATCCCGCGGGGCTGCCGCTCGTCCAGGGCGGACGGAGCAACGGGGCCCGGGTCGCCTGCCGTACCGCGCGGCAGGTTGGTGCCGTGGGCGTCATCGCCCTCGCGTTTCCGCTGCACGCGCCCGGGCGCTCGGGGCGCTCGGGGCGCTCGGGTCAGCCCGGCAAGTCCCGGGACGGCGAACTGCGCGATGCCGGGACTAGCGTGCTGGTGGTCAACGGGGACAGGGATCCGTTCGGCGTCCCCGAACCGGACGACGCCACTAGCGTCGTCGTGCTCCCCGGGGAGACCCATGCCCTCTCGAGGAAGCCCGAGGCGATCGGCGAAGCCGTCACCGCCTGGCTGGGCACGGTCCCGGGTCTAGGTCAGGCCGCGGGTGCCTGACGGATGGGGTCGGTCGGGCGGTGCGGCGCTATGGTCGCCCCGTCTGGAAGTAGCTCTCCGGTGTCCTCGAAGATCACGACGCCATTGCAGAGCAGGCTCCAGCCCTGCTCTGGGTGGCAGGCTATGGTGTGGGCCGCCTCGCGGTCGGGTGCCTTCGCATCCGGGCAAGGCGGCGTGTGCGGGCACATGTCAGTGCCTCCTGGCTTTCTCAGCAGACCTCGGTCGTCCGCCAATTGGTATATACCGCTGCCAACTGGCCTAGACCACTTATCACAACTTTGCCCCGGCTCGCCGGCAAGCGCAAGCGACTTGCCGGCAGCGTTCACCGAGTTTTCCGAATAGTGATACGCGCAGGCCAGGGCAGTGGTTCACACATGCCGAGTCCTGCTCGCGTCGCGGCGACGGCAAGATCGCGCCGTACCCCGTGTGGTGACGGCAAAGCTGCCGCCCCGTGAAAACTGCGCCAATACTACCGAACGAACCGTGCTGTCTCGGCCACGTCGTGATCTTCCTAGGTTTCCCACGACCACATCTGGGATGTGGCTGTGGCGGAGCACGATTGCAGCACCACGGCCGAGGTCCCCGAGCCGATGGACGCGCCCACGGCGAGGCACAGGCTCGAGTCGGCGGCCGGCGCGAGCTCGAAGTAGGCCGGGTAGCCGCCCCCCAGCGAAACGCCCGCGAACTCCTGGTTCACGCTGCCATCGCAGGGCGCGACGGTGACCGCCGCCCCGGCCGACATGGTCGGCGCGTCCAGGCACCATCCACTGTCAGCGACCGGGTGGTAAGTTTCATTCCCGCCCGTCGCGGCATCGGCCAGCCAGGCCTGGGAGGGGTCTCCCTCTTGCAGGGGCGCGACCTCGGCAACCGCGCTCGATCCGGTGACCGTGCCCATGGTGAGCGGCGTGGGCGATCCGCCCGCCGAGTAGGCGTACAGGTCCGGCACGAACCCGCCCCACTGGTACCAGTCGACCATCATGATCCAGGCCTCGGCCGGGCCGCCGGCGCACGGGATCAGCGCCACCGGGGTGCCCGCCTTGGTGCCCTTCGGCGTGCCCACGCACAGCCGGCCGTCGCCGTACGGGATGAGCTCCTCGCCGGTGCCGCTTTCGACGGATGTCATCAGCCGGAAGAACTCCTGGTCCGGTTTCCCGTCGCACGGCTGCGCGGAGAGCTGCTGGCCGACGGCGTACCTGGCGCCCGGCACGGTGAGGCACAGCGCGGTGTCGGACAGTGGCCGCAGGCTGATGGTGCCGTCCGGGTTGCCGACGTTGCCGGGGAACCCGCGTCCTGACGGCGGCAGCTCGGTCCACACCTGATCGGCCCGCTGCTGGTCGTCTGCCACCACCGTCTTCGCCCCGGGTCCGTCACCGGTCAGCCCGAGCGACATGCTGAGATAGGGCCCGGCGGTGTACAGCTCCATGTACTGATCGGAGGGCCCGGCCGTCAGGTCGATGCCGGTTGTCCAGGTGGCCGCGGTCCACAGGTCCGCGGCGGTGCCGACGCAGGCGCCGAGCACGGCGCGATGCCCGAGGGTGGCCCCGGCCTTGATCGTCACGCAGAACCGGCCGTCGGGCTCGGTCAGGTAGTAGCCGGGGTTGATCTGGTTGTAGTTGACCTCGACGCCCATGAAGGCCTGCGCGGGGGACCCCGTGCACTTCTGGAGGCTGAGTGCGGTCCCCGCCGCCTCGGTGCCCGCCCTGGTGAGGCAGAGCGAGGTGTTGGCGACCGGGCGGAGTACCCGCTCCTGCCGGAACGGGGCGACCGAGGTGGTGCCCACTTCCCACAGCGAGCCCAGCGGAAGGGCCCAGGGCTGCGTGGCGACCACCGGCGACCCCGCGGTCGTGCCCGCGACGCCGAGCGCGATGGTGGAGTTGAGCTCGCCGGCCTGGCTGACCAGGTTGACCGCCGCCCACACCTCGGTGCCCGGCGCGGTCAGCATTGGCGCGCACGCGGCGAGCGTCACTGCGTCCCCGGAGTCGAAGAACCCGTCGGACAGCGACAGGCACAGCTTGCGGTCGCCCACGGGAGAGATGAAGAAGACCGGCGTGGACGCGGATGGCCGGGCCGTCGCGAACCGCTGGCTCTTGAGGTTCTCGCAGGTCGCGACGTCGAGCGCGACGCCCGCCCGGTATCTGGCCTTAGGCACGTCCAGGCAGAGCCTGGTGTCGTAGCTGGGCCGGATGGTGCCGTCCGGCTCCCTGAGCCAGCGCTTGCCCGGCGTGTTGCCGTCCCTGTGCACCCGGACGGTGACACCGGACTTGCGGGCGCTGCCCGCGTCCATCACCAGCCCGCTGGCGTTCGCGTACAGCCCGGTCGCGGTGACCGTCGCGCTGGCCGCGCGGTGCGCGGCCAGCGCCGTCGCCGTGCCCCACATGGCCAGCGAGGAGACCGCCAGGATAAGAGCCAGGACGAGCACCAGCAGCTTGCCGCGCACCGCCGCTCCCGATGTACTTGTCGGAAAAAGAAACGTCGTGCGTATATTAGACCGCGGGCTCGCGCGGGACCTCGGGGATGTGGTTCATGCGGTGGTTTTCGCGCAGCGTCAGCAGCCGTTCCGCCTCCGCGGTCAGTGCGTGGACCGCGGGCTTGGCCCTGGCCTTGCGCTGGTAGATCCGGTCCTCGTAGCCGCGCGGGCCGATCTCGGCACGCTGCGCGGCATAGGCCGCGTGCATGGCCGCGGTCAGCGCGGCGTCGAGTTCCTTGGCCAGCCGGTGCAGTTCGGTGACCGGGGCGCGGCGCGCCTCCGCCTCGCGCAGCGCGGTGTCCGCCGCGCGCGCCGCGTCAAGCAGCTTGCCGCGCTCCGCGGCGGCGGCCACGTCGGCCGCGTGCTTGTCCACGGCCTCCTGGCTTGGCTTGTACATCCCTGTTCCGTCCTCCGTGTCGGCCCGCACCGTAGATTACGCCAGGCCCGAGACTACGCGTATCCCGGCTCCCGGCTTCTTCGGCGCTGACCGCGAAGGGTAACTAAAAGATTGCCGGGAGTGTCGTAAGCGGCGCGTTCGGGTATGAAGCTGCCGCGTGACCGTCGCCTATGCGCTGCTGGCGGCGCTGTGCAACGCGCTCAACGTCACCACGCAGCACGCCGCCAGCATCAGCAGCCCGAAGAAGGCCTCGGGCTGGCGGTTCATTGCCTACCTCTTCCGTAACCCGCTCTGGCTCTTCGGCTGGATCGCGCTGGCCGGAGCCTTCATCTTCCAGGCGCTCGCGCTGAGCGCCGGGCAGCTGTCAGTGGTCCAGCCGCTGCTCGTCACCGAGCTCGTCTTCGCCCTGGTGCTGCGGCGAGCCTGGCTCCATCAGGCGATCCGCCCCATCACCTGGTGGGCGGCGGCGGTGACCTGCCTCTCCCTTGGCGTCTTCCTGGCCACGTCCGAGCCGCAGGGCGGTAATCCCGTCCCGGACAGCCGCGTCTGGGTCAGCGCGTGCGTAACCACCATCGGCGCCGCCGCGGTGCTGGCACTGCTGGGCATGCGGGGCCCTCCGGCCCGCCGGGCGGCGCTGCTTGGCTCGGCCACCGCCATCTTGTGGGCCCTGGTCGCGACATTCATCAAGACCACGACGGAAACCTTGTCCCAGTTCGGCGTGGCGGGCATGTTCACCCACTGGCCGCTCTACGCGCTGGCCGCCGCCGGCCTGGCCGCCGAGCTGCTCCAGCAGGCGACGCTGCACGTGGGCCCGCTCAGCGTGTCACAGCCATTCCTTGTGGTTGTCGATCCCATCGCGAGCATCGGGCTCAGCATCTGGATCTTCGGCGAGTACTTCCCCGAGGATGCCCTGCGGCTCACCGTGGGAGCCGCGGGCTTCGCCGTCATGTGCGCGGCGGTCGCCGTGCTCACCCGGACCGCGCCGGCGACGATGTCCGCTGCGGCCGCGTCTGCGGCCGCGTCTGCGGCTGAGCCCGCGCCATAGCCTGGACGGCCGCCCGCCGCTCCCGCACAATAGGCGCCGGGGGGCGCAGGGGGCCGCTACGGAAGATTGACAGGTAAACAATGAGGCTTCGTAACGCCGCTGTGGCGGCTGTCCTGGCCGGCGGGTCGCTCGCCGGGGCCGCTGCCGCGATGGCCCCGGCCGTGGCCGCGGTTCATCCCGCCGTTACGTCCGCGGTCACGGTCACGACCATCGACCGTGCCGGGAAGCGGGTGTCCACTCAGGTCCAGCTGCAGAGCCTCAAAACGGGGACCGTCTACAACCTGACCAGCGGCAAGGCCGGCCGGGTTCCGGACGGCACCTACAACGTCGGCGCGGTGATCCAAGAGTCAGGTAACTCGTCGGCGTCCACGTTCGTCGACCGGGAGCTCACGGTTTCCAGGCCGGGGAGTGTGACGCTTGACGCGCGGCCAGGGCGCCTGGTCAGGTTCGCGGTCAACGACCCGAAGGCCGTCACGAACCAGGTGTGGCTCGTGGCGGCTTCCCCGGCCACCGGTTTTGCGTACGCCGGCGGCGGCGGACCGGCCACCTACGTGGTCCCTGGAAACCTGCCGCCCGGCTGGAACTTCTACGTGCAGGCGAACCTGAGCTCGGTCACCCCCTCCGGATCGCCGGTAGCGTACTCGCTCATCCGGATCATCAAGGGACGCGTCCCGTCGGCCCCGGCCTGGTACACCAGCACCGGGAAGCTGGCCACCGTGCACATCACCGTGCGGCGGCTCAACCCGGGCGACGCCGAGTTCGTCGGGCTGATGCCGATGGTCTCCGGGCCGAACTCCTTTCCCTTCCCGCTCGGAATCCCCGGCACCGGGTACTACGGCCCAACGCCGTACACCGTGCAGTTCCGGCTGACGCCCGGGTACGCCTGGCAGCAGTCCGGCCCGTATGGGGAGACCCTGCTGAACAATCTGCCTGTCTGGGGCGCGCACCAGTACTACGAGACCTTCGGCGCGGCCACCTTCAGCCCCAACTGGGCAGCCGAGCAGGCCGTCGAGGTCGACGGGAACAAGCTCTTCTTCGGCACGTCCAACGGCCAATGGCTGTTTGAGGACCCCGCGGTCGCCGGGGTGCTCGACGGCAACTCTTATGGCCTTCCTTCCGTCGAGACCGCCGCGCTATATCAGGGAGGAAAGCTCGTCGCCTCCGCGGACGACGGGGGCACCGTCACGATCCCGGCGGCGACCAAGTGGTACCGGGAGGTGGTGGTGGCCCAGCCCGAGTCCGGGGATCCGATGTTCGGCCAGGTGACGCTCGACTACACGTTCCCGGCCGCCGCGCAGCCGGATCAGGGCACCTACTCTCCCGACTACGTCACGCCCGTGATCAGGCCGTCCGGGCTGAACGCCGACAACGCCGCCAGGCCCGGCGGCAAGACCCCAGTACCGATCTGGCTGGCCCGCCCCACCGCGCCTGCGGACTGGGTGCGCAGCGTCCAGGTATGGGCCTCAGACAACGGCGGCAAGACGTGGGCCGCTCTGCCGGCCAGTCACCGCGGCGGGACGTGGACCGTCACGGTCACCAACCCGAAGACGGCCGGATACGTGTCGCTGCGGGTGCGCGCCGCCCTCGGCAACGGCGTCACCACCGAGGTGACGGTCATCAACGCCTACGCCGTCGGCTAGACCAGGCTCGCGGCCCACTGGGCGTGCAGGTCGGCGTACTCGCCTCCCCCGCGGAGCAACTCCGCGGGGGAGCCGTCCTCGATGATCCGCCCGGCGCGCAGCACCAGCACGCGGTCCGCGATCGCGACGGTGGACAGCCGGTGCGCGATGATCACGGCGGTGCGGCCGGCCAGCACCGTGCGCAGCGCCGCCTGCACGAGGCGCTCGCTCGGGATGTCCAGCAGCGCCGTCGCCTCGTCGAGGACGAGCACGCCGGGGGCGGCGATGAACGCCCGGGCGAACGAGATCAGCTGCCGCTGCCCGGCCGACAGCCTGCCGCCTCGCTTGCCGACCTTGGTGGCGTAGCCGTCGGGCAGCGCGGCGATGAACTCGTGCGCGCCGATCGCCCTGGCCGCCGCCTCGACCTCCGCGTCGGAGGCCCGCGGGCGGCCGAGCCTGATGTTCTCGGCGACCGTGCCCTCGAACAGGAAGCTCTCCTGCGTGATCAGCACGACCTCCTGGCGGAGCACGTCGTCCGGCAGGTCGCGCAGGTCGGTGCCGTCGAGCAGCACCCGGCCGGCGTTCGGGTCGTAGAAGCGGGCGAGCAGCCGCGCCACCGTGGTCTTGCCGGCGCCGGTCTCGCCGACCAGCGCGACCGTCTGCCCGGCCGGGATGTCCAGGTCGAAGTCCGGCAGCACGACGGCCTTGCGGTATCCGAAGCGCACCGACTCGAACTGCACCCGGCGGCCGCCTAGCGCGGGGCGGCTGTCCCCGGCAGGGGGGTGGGGGGTGGTGAGCGGCTGGTCGTCCGCCCGGGCCGCGGGCAGTTCCCGCGGGGCGGCGGTGGTGGTGAGCGGCTGGTCGTCGGCTTGGGCCGCGGGCAGTTCCCGCGGGGCGGCGGTGGTGGTGAGCGGCTGGTCGTCGGCCCGGGCCGCGGGGAGCTCCCGCGGGGCGGCGGGCTCGGCGACCGACGGATCCTCCTCCAGGACGCCGGAGATCTTCTCCAGCGCCGACGCGGCGCCCTGGAACGAGTTGTAGAACTGCGAGACGTCCTGCAGCGGGTCGAAGAAGCGCTGCAGGTAGAGCAGGAACGAGGCGAGCACGCCGACCTTGATGTCGCCGTCGATTACCCGCAGCCCGCCGTAGCAGAGCACCACGCCGATGATCACGTTCGCGACCAGCGAGATGCCCGGGCCGAAGACCGCGATGAGCTGCGACGCCCGCCTGCTGGCCACGGCGTAGTCGCGGGACAGCCCGTCGAAGATCTCCTCGTTCCGGCGTTCCCTGCGGAACGCCTGTACCGCGCGCAGCCCGCCGAACGTCTCCACGAAGTGCACGATCACCAGCGCGTTGGTCTCCCTGATGCGCCGGTAGGCGCCCGCTGACTCGCGCCGGAACCAGGCGCTCAGGTAGGTCAGCGGGATGAACCCGGCGAGCACCACCAGGGCCAGCGGCCAGTCGAGCAGCAGCATGCCGGTGCCGACGAGGACGAGCGTGAGCACCGCGGAGATCAGCGCGTCCAGGCCCTCCTCGAACAGCGCGGAGATCGCCTCGATGTCCGAGGTCTGCCGGGAGATCACCCGCCCCGAGGTGTAGCTCTCGTGGAACGCCACCGGCAGCCTGAGCATGTGCCAGAACAGGCGGCGGCGCAGTTCGAGCACGACCGACTGGCCGATCCGGCCGGTCATCGTGACGAACAGCTTCGTGGTGACCGCCTGCAGCACCACCGTCCCGGCGAACACCCCGGCGATCCGCAGCAGCGGCACCGAGTCACCCGACTTGAGCACCGGCGGGATGCCGCTGTCGATCGCGACACCCACCAGCCACGGGCCGGCCAGGCTGGCCAGCGACGCGACGACGATCGCCGTCGCGGTCAGCACGACGCCGCGCCGGTACGGCCGGAGCAGGTCGGCGAGCAGCCGCCGGCTGCGCCTGCGCAGCAGCGCCGCGAGCGGCGCCGAGACGTCGTCGACCTGCTCGCTGGCGATGCCCCGCCATGCTTGGGTGTCAGTTGGCGGTTGTTCGGCTACCGGTTCGGTCGCTACATCCGCCGTCATAGGTGCACCTCCTCCATCGACATCAGGGCCGCGTAGGACGGCCGCGAGGTCATCAGGTCGGTGTGGCTGCCGGTCGCGGCGATGACGCCGCCCTCGAGCAGCGCCACCCGGTCGGCGAGCGCGACCGTGGACGGCCGGTGCGCCACCACCAGCGCCGTGGTGCCGGCCAGGATCTGGCCGAGGGCGCGGGTCACCCGCTCCTCTGTGTGCACGTCGAGTGCGGACAGCGGGTCGTCAAGGATCAGCACCTCGGGCTTGGCGAGGATCGCGCGGGCCAGCGCGACCCGCTGCCGCTGCCCGCCGGACAGCGCCATGCCCTGCTCGCCGATCCGGGTGTCCAGGCCCCACGGCAGGTCGTAGGCGAACCGCGCCTGCGCCGCGGTCAGCGCGGCCTCGATCTCCTCCTCGGTGGCGTCGGCGGCGCCGAACGTGACGTTCTCCCGCACGCTCGCGGAGAACAGCGTGGCCTCCTCGAACGCGCAGCCCACCGCCGCGCGCAGCGCCGCGAGCGGCAGGTCCCTGACATCGGTGCCTGCGAGCAGGACCCGCCCGCCGGTCGCGTCCGCCAGCCGGGGCACCAGCTGCAGCAGCGTCGTCTTGCCCGAGCCGGTGGCGCCGGCCAGGACGAGCGTCTCCCCGCGCGCCAGCCGCAGGTCCACGTCCCGCAGCACCGGCTGCCCGCCGCCCGGGTAGGCGAATGAGACGTGCTCAAAGTGCAAATGCCCGACGGGGGCGGGGCCGTCGGGCGGAGTCTGACGCGGGCGGGGAGTCGCGACCGCTCGTTCGGGATAACTGTCTTTGTCTCTTATGGCGGGCGGGGTGTCGAAGATTTCCAGCACCCGTTGCGCCGCCGTCGCCGCTTCCTCGCCCGAGGCGAGGATGTAGCCGAGCGCCTCGATCGGCCATACCAGCTGCAGCGCCAGCGTGATGAACGCCACCAGGCCGCCGATGGTCAGCGAATGGCGGCTGACCGCGATCGTGCCCAGGACCAGGATCAGCGCGATCACCGCGTTGGGTATCAGGTCAAGGACCGACCAGAACCCGCCGAGCAGCCGGGCCTTCGCCACCTGGGTGGTGTAGACCTCGGTGGCCTGCGCGAAGTGGCCTTCGGCGGCTTCGGGGGCGCGGCCGAGCGCCTTGAGCACGCGCACGCCGGTCGCCGCCTCCTCGATCAGCGTCGTCAAGTCGCCTTCCTGGTCCTGCACCCGCCGCGACAGCACCTTGTACCGCCGCTCGAACCGGAAGCAGAACACGAGCACCGGTACGAACATGGCGCCGGTGATGAGGCCGAGCCACCAGTTCAGCCTGATCAGCAGCCCGGTTACGGCGAAGAAAACGACGATGCTGATGAACAGGAACACGATGCCGAACCCGGCGAACCGGCGGATCGACGACAGGTCAGAGGTGGCGCGGGACAGCAGCTGGCCGGACTGCCACTCGTCGTGGAACGCCGGGTCGAGCCGCTGCAGGTGCGCGTACAAGTCGTCCCTGATCGTCTTCTCCATGTCGGCGACCGCGTTGCCCTGCACCCAGCGGCGGATCAGGCTCAGCACGGCGGCACCCGCGCCGAGGCCGATCGCCGCAAGACCGAGCGGGAGCAGCAGCCCGCGCTCGCGGTGCGCGATGGCGCCGTCGATGACTGCCTTGGTGAGCAGCGGGATCGCGATCTCAGCGCCCTCGGCCACGACCGCCGCCGCGATCATCGCGATCAGCTGGAAACGGTAGGGGCGCAGGTAAGGGCGCAGCCGCCAGAGGGCGGCGACTGGGCGTGAGGACACTGTGCGGATCGTAGTTCGGCGCGGGCTGGAAGTCATCTGAATTTTTGACGGGCGTATATGCTTTTGCGCCATGTCCGAGACCTTCGACATCGCCCGCGTCCGGGCCAGCTATCCCGCCCTCGCCGACGGCTGCGCGTACCTGGACGGCGCGGCGGGGACACAGGTTCCGGTGCCGGTCATCGACGCGATCGCCGCCGCGTACCGGGGCGGGATCGGGAACCTCGGCGGCGCGTTCGCGGCGAGCGCGCGTTCCGAGGCCATCGTGGCGGACTGCAGGCAGGCGGTCGCGGACCTGGTCGGCGGCGTCGCCGACGGGGTGATCATCGGGCCGAGCATGACCGCGCTGACCTACCGGATGTCCGCGGCGCTCGCGCGCGACTGGGCGCCAGGAGACGAGATCGTGGTGTCCCGGCTCGACCACGACGCCAACATCAGGCCATGGGTGCAGGCGGCCGAGCGGGCCGGCGCGGTGGTCCGCTGGGCGGACTTCGACGCGGCGACCGGGGAGCTGCCGGGCGCGCAGTACGCCGACCTGGTGACGCCCCGGACCAGGCTGGTCGCGGTCACGGCGGCGAGCAACGCGATCGGCACCCGGCCCGACGTGCCGGCCATCGCCGCCGCCGCGCACGCGGCCGGGGCGCTGTGCTACGTCGACGGCGTGCACGCCACCCCGCACATGCCCGTTGACATGGCCGCCCTCGGCGCGGACTTCTACGCGACCAGCGCGTACAAGTGGGCAGGCCCGCACCTGGCCTTCGTGGTCGCCGCGCCGGCGCTGCTCGAGACGCTGCGGCCGGACAAGCTGCTGCCCTCGCCCGACGAGGTGCCGCACCGGTTCGAGCGCGGCACGCTGCCGTTCGCCGACATGGCCGGGGTGACCGCGGCGGTGGAGCATCTCGCCGGGTTCGCCGATCCCTGGCCCGGCTCACGGCGCCAGCGGCTGCTCGCCTCGATGGCCGCGGTCGAGGCGTACGAGATGTCGCTGTTCGCGCGGCTGCTCGACGGGCTTGGCGGGATGAGCGGCGTCACGCTGCACGGCAAGGCCGCGCGGCGCGCGCCTACCGCGTTCTTCAGCGTGGCCGGGTTCGAGCCGCGGGCGGTGGCCGGGCACCTGGCGTCGCGCGGTGTCAACGTGTGGAACGGCAACAACTACGCGTACGAGCTGTGCCAGGTGCTCGGCCTGCATCCCGCGGGCGCGGTCAGGGCCGGGATCGTGCACTACAACGACGACTCCGACGTCGACCGCCTGCTGTCGGGCGTGGCGGAACTGGCCGTCGGCTAACCCACGTAGTACTGCGACGCCGAGATCCGGCTGGCGCCGCACCCGTGGGAACCAGGCAGGCCGAGACCGTCCTTGGTCACGGAGTCCCGCTGGCATTCACTCGGGATCCAGCGAGCGCCGTCCTGGCCGATCGTGAACGTCCACTCGAGCGTAAAACCGAACTCCCCGGCGTTTATCCGGTGCAAGCCGGACAGGACGGGGTGGTCTGCATTCAGGTAAAGCCACTTCGGCTCCGGCGGATTGTTGCTAGGCGCAACGGTGACCCCGAAGTAGGGATTGATGTGCTTGCCCATCTCGGTGCGCAGGGCCGAACTGGGCAAGGACTCCTGGATATGCAGGAAGACATGGCACAGCGGCCGTGGGCAGCTGAAGTTGGTCGTGAAGCTCCCGCGCGGCGAGACGTACAGGTTCTGCGCGGCCGAGCTGGCGAGCAGGGCGTGCGACGTGCCGCTCGGGAACAGCCTGACCGCGTAGTGTGTGGCCAGGTCCGGCGTCACCGTGAACGAGTACACCTGGGTGCTGGCGGTGAGTGTCTTGGAGGCGAGCGGCGCGGGCTTCGTCTTGTACGGGAACTGCTGGGCGTACAAGGTGGCGACATCGCCGGCGGTGGCGCCGGTGATCTTGCCGTGAATCGTCGCGCTGC
>Ga0187807_1000073_pt1 | contig 25384 bp, 26 predicted proteins | sample NC_wetland_sal_i_4_FD_132432 | JGI IMG/M metagenome (GOLD analysis project Ga0187807, IMG submission 132432) | Wetland sediment microbial communities from Neuse River Estuary, North Carolina, USA - ASW_2 | ecosystem: Environmental > Aquatic > Freshwater > Wetlands > Sediment | place: USA: North...
ACCACACGTTGATGGTTCCTGCAGATGACCCGCCGTTCCGGCAGCTGGAAATGTTCGTTTACCTCGTCGACGTCGGCACGGAACTCGGGCCGCCAAGCATGCTGTCCCAGACCCGGACGACGGGGCTGCCCGCGAAGCCGAACTGGTACCCGCGCGACGGCGCCGCCGACCCCGAAGGAGGCTGGGTCGAGACCGCGGGAAGCCCGGAGCTCTACGATGCTGAGGTCCGCGCCGCCGGGCCGGCGGGCACGGTCGTCGCCTGGGCGCCGGGAACCTTCCATCGCGGCACCGCCCTGACCTTGCCCCGCGGCGCCCGCTACACGATCCACCTCGCCTACCGGCCGGCCAGCGTTGAATGGGGCCAGCGGATGTCCTGGGCCGGCCGCAGCCACGAACTCGAGTGGTACCGGTTCACGCACCGGGCGACACCACGACAGCTCGCGCTCTTCGGCTTCCCGCCGCCCGGTCACCCGTACTGGACCGAAGCCACCCTCGCAGGCACGGCGCAACGGTACCCCGGGCTGAATATGACCCCGTGGCGACAGGCGCTGTCCGGCGAAGCGTAACCCCATGTGGCGCACCCCGTGCCCCGGCGTTGGGTGCCGAATGTCAGACCCCCGGCGTATGGTGGTGAGCCATGTCGGTGACCCAGACGCAACCGCGCGACCTCGAGATCTACCGGCGCGAGCTGACCGGGTACTGCTACCGGATGCTCGGCTCGGCCTTCGAGGCCGACGACGCGGTGCAGGAGACGATGATCCGCGCGTGGAAGAACGCGGACAGCTTCGAGGGCAGGTCCAGCCTGCGCTCCTGGCTGTACAAGATCGCCACCAACGTGTGCCTCGACGCGCTGCGCGGTGAGAAGCGCCGCGCGCTGCCGATGGACCTCGGGCCCTCGTCGCCGCCGCTCGAGTCGCTGCTGCGCCCGTGGCCGGCCGAAGACATCTGGGTCACCCCAATCCCCGACGCCAAGGTCATGCCCGAGCACGGCGACCCGGCGGAGATCGCCGCGACCCGCGAGTCGGTGCGCCTGGCGTTCGTCACCGCGCTGCAGCACCTGCCCGCCAGGCAGCGCGCCGCGCTGATCTTGTGCGAAGTGCTCAAGCTGCCCGCGGCCGAGGCCGCGCAGGTGCTGGACAGCAGCGTGGCGTCGGTGAACAGCGCGCTGCAGCGGGCCCGCGCCACGCTCGCCGAACTGCCCGAGCACCAGCGGCCCGCGACGGTGGACCCGGAGAACGCGGAACTGCTCGCCAGGTATGTGGACGCGTTCCAGCGCTACGACATGAAGGCGCTGCTCGCGCTCATCCACGAAGACGCGATACAGACGATGCCGCCGTTCGAGCTGTGGGTGCAGGGCAACGAGAACATCTGCGCCTGGATGGTCCAGCCGACGCCCAGCCAGTGCGCCGGGTCGGTGCTCGTCCCGGTCCGGGCCAACGGCGTGCAGGCCTGGGGCCAGTACAAGCCCGACCCGGCCGGCGGGTACATGCCATGGGGGCTGCAGGTGCACGAGGTCAGCGGCGGCAAATTCAGCCGCCTCACGTTCTTCATCGACTCCGCCCGGATATTCCCGCTGTTCGCTCTCCCGCCGCACTTGGATTAGGCCAGTTCAGTTATCCCGAACGAATGGTGGGTTTTACCGCCGAATAACTCGTGCGGCTGCGGGTAGCTGGCGGTCGTGGCAAGAGCGAGAACTGTAGCGGGATATGCCATCCCCGGCATCATCGTGTTCTTCTTCTGGTTGGTGGTCGTTGTCCTGGCCATCATCTTGCTGGCGTTCATCGTGCACTGGGCCGGCGGCGGAGTACTCGACCTACGGCTCGGACACTTCATCCTGAACGTCGGCTTCAACTAGATCTTGCGGAGCAGCCAGCGTACCCACCGAGGCAGCGTCCGGTACGGCGGCCGGACCGCCATCCAGGCGCAGGCCAGCGTGCAGAACGCGCCCGCCGGCAAGGTCTGCGCCAGCAGGCCCGCCAGCACCGGGCCCGCGCCGGGCTGGCCGGCGCCGAACCGAAGCGACAAGATCCCGGCCAGGTAACCGGCGAGAAGCGTCGCGCCCGTGATCGTCCCGACGCGCCGGAGCACCCGGGCGCGCCGTCGGCGCAGGCAGAAGACGGTGACCGCGAGGAGCGCGAATGGGAGCGCCAGCCCGGCCGCCACCCAGCCGGCCCATCCGGTCCCGTCCGTGGCGCGGGCCCGCCAGACGACGACGGCGGTCGCGCCGGTTAGGAACGTCAGCGCGGTGCACCCGAGTGTCGCCTGAAGGCGCGGATGACGGCCGAAGAAGCGCTCGACACGTCCCTTGCCGCGGCGTGGCCGAGGAGGCCGGGACGCCCGGCGCGATCTAGTCGCCGTGCCCGATCGCCGTTTCGCGGACGGGGTTTCGTCGATCACCGATGTGATCGTCCACCTCGGGCACGCCGGACGCAACCGAGCCGGCACCGCTGATTTTCCGCCGCTCGTATCGTCTGTTCATCGAGACAGAGGTGGCTGGCCAAGGGAGGCGGCGGTGGGCGGGTTCTCGAAGTCACGGCTCGAGCGTGTACGGGACGTGCTAGACGGCTACGTGAAGCGCGGCGAGGTGCCCGGGGCGATCGCGCTGCTGTCCCGCGGCGGCGAGACGCACGTGGAGAAGGCCGGCGACGTCTGGCCGGACACGATCTTCCGCATCTCGTCGATGACCAAGCCGGTCACCGCGGTCGCGGCGATGATCCTGGTCGAGGACTGCGTGCTGCGGCTCGAGGACCCGGTGGACGAGTACCTGCCCGAACTGTCGTCCCGGCAGGTGCTGACCCGGCTCGACGCGCCGCTCGGCGACACGGTCCCGGCGCAGCGGCCGATCACGGTGCGGGACCTGATGACGTTCACCTGCGGGCTGGGGTTCGGGCAGGGCATGTGGGGGCCGCCGGGCTCTGTGCCGATCATGGACGCGCTGACCGCGCTCGCCCAGGGGATGCCCGCCCCGGCGAAGCCGCCGGCCCCCGACGAGTGGATGCGGCAGATCGGCGAGCTTCCGCTCGTCTACCAGCCGGGCGAGCGGTGGCTGTACAACACCGGGTCCGACCTGCTCGGCGTGCTCATCTCGCGGGCGTCCGGGCAGCATTTCGAGGACTTCCTGCGGGAGCGGGTGCTCACGCCGCTTGGCATGGCCGACACCGGGTTCAGCGTGCCCGCCGAATCGGTCGGGCGGCTGACGCCGCAGCTTGTGACGGACTTCGCGACCGGACAGACGGTCGTCTACGACTCGCAGGAAGGGCAGTGGGCAGCTCCCCCGGCGTTCCCGTCCGGCGCCGGCGGGCTGGTGTCCACGATCGGCGACTACGCCGCGTTCGCCGCGATGCTGCTCGGCGGCGGAACCTACCGAGGCGTGCGGATCCTGTCCAGGCTCGCGGTCTCGCTGCTGACCTCGGACCAGCTCACCGCCGGGCAGAAGGCCGTGTCGGGGCTGGCGTCCGGCGACTTCGACGACATGGGCTGGGGATTCGGCGTGTCAGTGGTGACCAGGCGCACGTCGCTTTACCACTCGGCCGGGACGTACGGCTGGAACGGCGGGCTCGGCACGACCTGGTACAACGACCCCGCCGAGGACCTGGTCATGATCCTGCTGACCCAGCGGGCGCAGACAACCCATCTGCCGCCGCCGATCTACCGCGACTTCTGGACCACCGCCTACCAGGCGATCGACGCCTGACAGGCGACGGCCGACAGGCCACAGCTGACAGGCCACGGCTGACAGGCGCTGCCTACAGGGGCGGCAGCGGCTGCCAGTCGGGCTCGGTGCCCCTGACGAGCAGTGACGGCCTGATGTCGCGCGTGGTGATCTGGGTGTAGATCCACGGGGTGCCCCTGACGTTCTGGACGTAGGCGATGTGCGCCCCGTTCGGCGCGAAGACCGCCTCGTAGCTGCCGGGCAGGATCGGCGTGGTGATCGGGAACTGGCTGCCGCTGACGGTGCAGTGCCCGGCCGGGCAGTTCTCGCGGGTCACGATGATGTCCGTGGCGAAGTCCGTGCGGATCGGGTACCAGTCGGGGTCGGTGAACCGGACCGCGGTCGTGTGGCCGTACTCCAGGCTCGGGAAGCCGTTCCCGAACTGGCTCTGGTTGCTCAGGCCGAGCAGGTCCAGGCAGTACTTGAACGGAGCCGGGCACAGGGCGGCGGCGCCCTCGTAGGCGATGAAGTACCCGCCGTTGCTCGCGTGCGTCCAGGCGACGGGGGCCGACAGGGCGGCGACCTTGATCAGGTGGCCGTTGACCGTGGTCGTGTAGCTGGCCAGGCCCTTCGTGACGGTGTTATACCTGATCAGGTAGCCGGACGCGGCGTGCCGCGCGGTCCGCACGAATGCCAGGTACTGGCCGTTCGGCGACCACGTCGGCCGGGAGTCGGTATAGAAAGGCGCCTGGCTGGTGAGCTTGGTCTTGTGGCTGCCGTTGGCGTTCATCACCCACAGGTTGCCGCCGTCCAGGTAGGCGATCTTCTTGCCGTCGGGCGACCAGCGCGGCCCGCTGGCCTTGCCGTCGCCGCTGAGGCGGGTGAGCCCGGTGCCGTTCGGCTGGATCGTGAAGATGTCACCCCCGCGCACGAAGGCGATCCGGCCGGGCAAGCCCGGATAGGCGGCGGTCGCCGCACGCGCGGTTCCCGCTCCGCCCGCGGCCGCCGCGGCCGCCAGGCCCGCCGCGAGCACGCCGAGCACAACCTTGACACCAAGTCGGCGCATGGCCAGTCCCCTTTCGTGACTGCCGGTTCAGGGGGCTTATTCTCCCACCATGATCGGTTTCGCGTCTCAGGTGCGGGGGTGAGCGTGCGGGCGCTGTTCATCAAGCAGGACCATGCCTCGCCGAGCGGGTTCGTCGGGGACGCGTTCAGCAGCCTCGGATACGACGTGTCCGAGTTCACCGTGGTGCCCGCCGAACGGTACCGCTCCCCCGACGTCACGGTGACGTTCCCCGACCCGGCGGGCTATGACGCCGTCGTCGCGTTCGGCGCGGTGTGGGCGGTGTACGACGACGCCGCGATCGGGACCTGGATACACGACGAGATCGCCTTTACCCGGGACGCGATCAGCCTTGGCGTGCCCGCGCTCGGGATCTGCTTCGGCGGGCAGATGCTCGCCGCGGCCGTCGGCGGGCAGGTGACCCGGGCGCCGCGGCCGGAGATCGGCTGGCACGCGATCGACACCGCCGACCCCGGGCTGATCGACGCCGGGCCGTGGTTCCAGTGGCACTTCGACCGGTTCACGCTGCCCGCGGGCATCCCGGTGCTGGCCAGGACCGCGCTCGCGAACCAGGCGTTCACCATCGGGCGCTGCCTCGGCTTGCAGTTCCACCCCGAGCTCACACCCGAGGTGCTCGAGTGCTGGCTGGATAACTCCGGTGACCCGGCGGCGGAACTCGCCGCGCACGGCATCGACATCGGGGAGCTCATGGCGTGGACGCGGCGGCTCGCCGGCGCGGCCGCGCCCCGCGTCCACGAACTGGTCCGCCGGTTCGTCCAGCACGTCGCGACCGCGCCGGCCGTGCCCCCAGGGCCGCTGACGTCGGGAAATGCGACGGTTCTCACACCGCTGGCGTGACGACAGGCGCCGCCTGGGGCGGTTAGCGTGAAACGGTGCCCCATACGCTCGCCGAAGCTCTCGCGTTGTTCGGCGCCGGGCTCGCGGCGGGCACGATCAACACGGTCGTCGGCTCCGGCACGCTGATCACCTTCCCCACACTGCTCGCCTTCGGGTATGCACCGGTGCTCGCCAACGTGACCAGCAACGTAGGCCTGGTGCCCGGCGTGTTCAGCGGCGTGCACGGCTACCGCGCCGAGTTGAGCGGCCAGCGCGACCGGGTGGTCGCCCTCGGCACGGCGTCGCTGTCCGGCGGCCTGGTCGGGGCGATCTTGCTGCTCACCCTGCCCGCGTCCGCGTTCAAGGCGATCGTTCCCGCGCTCATCGCCATCGCGCTCGTGATGGTGGTCATCCAGCCGCGGCTGGCACAGTGGGTTGCCGCGCGGCAGGCGGTCAGGGCTGGGCCAGCTAGCTGCCCGTCGCCTTCCGGGGTCGGTCCTGTGCTCTGGCTCCTTGTCTTCTGCACCGGGGTATACGGCGGGTACTTCGGGGCGGCGCAGGGAGTGCTGCTCATCGGGCTGCTCGGGGTGGCGTTCAACGACAGCATGCAGCGCGTGAACGCGGTCAAGAACGTGCTCGCCGGGCTGGTCAACGGGATCGCCGCGGTCGTCTTCATCGCGGTCTCGCACGTCGCCTGGGGCGCGGCCGGGCTGATCGCGGCCGGCTCGATTCTCGGCGGCCAGGCGGGCGCGCGGGTGGGCCGGCGGCTGCCGCCCTGGGGGCTGCGGCTGGTGATCATCTGCGTCGGCACCGCGGCTCTTGTCAAGCTGCTGGTGTGATCAGGGGGCGATGCGTAACCTGCTGCAATGAGCACAGGACCGAACGCGGGCGTCGGGCAGCCTGGTTTCGTCGCACGGCACGGGCTGCTCTCGCACCAGGCGACCACCTTGGCGCGGGAAGTCGCCGAGCACATCCAGACCTATGACCTGCGCACGGTGCGGCTCGCCGTCATCGACCAGCACGGTGTGCCACGGGCGAAGTCGCTATCGCCCGCGGCCGCGGTGCAGGCGCTGTCCAACGGGCTCGACTTCTCCGGCGCCATCTACAGCCTGGACTCGGGCAACCAGGTGTTCGTGCCCGCGTTCGCGCGCGGCGGCGGCTTCGGCATCGAGGAGTTCACCGGGTTCCCCGACGTGGTGCTGGTGCCCGACCCTACGACGTTTCGCGTGCTGCCCTGGGCGGACCGGACCGGGTGGATGCTGTGCGACGCGTACTTCGGCAGCGGGCAGCCGGTGCCGCTTGACGGGCGCGGGCTGCTCAAGCGGCAGCTCGCCGCGCTCGGCGAGCTCGGGTACGACTACATGGCCGGGCTCGAGGTCGAGTTCTACATCGTGTCCATGTCCGGCGGCCCGCTGGCACCCGAGAACGCCGGGTTCACTCCCCCGGCGCCGCCGGTGTCGGTGTTCGAGCGGGGTTACCAGTACCTGTCGGAGGTGCGGCTCGACTCGATGTCCGGGACGCTCGAGGCGCTGCGGGACGCCCTCGGCTCACTCGGCTTGCTGCCGCGATCGATGGAAGACGAATGGGGGCCCGGCCAGCTGGAGTTCTCGTTCGCGCCGCTTGGCGGGCTGGCGGCCGCGGACGCGGCGGTGCTGTTCCGGTCCGCGGTCAAGCAGGTCTGCCAGCGGCGCGGGCTGCTCGCCACGTTCATGTGCCGGCCCGCGCTGCCCAACTTCTTCTCCTCGGGCTGGCACCTGCACCAGTCGCTAGTGTCGCGGTTGTCCGGCGAGAACGCGTTCGTCTCCGCGGTCGGCCCGCTGTCCGAGGCGGGGACCGCGTACGTGGCCGGCTTGCTGGAGCACGCGGTGCCGTCGCTGCCGTTCGCCGCGCCGACGGTGAACGGCTACAAGCGGTTCCGGCCGTACTCGTTCGCGCCGGACCGGGTGTGCTGGGCGGTGGAGAACCGCGGCGCGCTGATCCGGGTGCAGGGCTCGCCCGGGGACTCCAACGCGCACGTGGAGAACCGGATGGGCGAGCCCGCCGCGAACCCGTACCTGTACATGGCCGCGAACATCGCCGCGGGTGTCGACGGGATCTCGCGGGCGCTGACGCCGCCCGCGCCAGTGGAGGCCGACCCGTACGCGGCCGAGGCGCCACTGCTGCCGACCTCGCTGTCCGCGGCGGTCAAGGCGCTTGACGAAGATGGGTTCTACCGTGCGGCGTTCGGCGACACGCTGATCGACTACCTGGTGATGATGAAGCGCGCCGAGATCAGCCGCTACGAGGCGGCCCTGGCGACGGCTGGTGTTGAGGACTCGCCTGATGAGGTCAGCGACTGGGAGATGCGCGAGTACTTCGAGTTCTTCTGATTTTGGCTCGCGGGACGCGGGTACTGCCGGGGTTGTTGTGGCGGAAGCTATGGACACAGCCGGCGCCGGCGGCGGAGAGTGGGTGCGGACATTTCCAGCATCCGCGGCGGCAGCCGGGCCGGCGCGGCATCCGGCAAGGGAGACGGACGCCCATGGCAACGGACCATCACGCTGAACACGTCGGCAGCCTGCTGCGGCAGCCCTGGCTGATGCAGGCCCGGGCCGAGCGCAAGCAGGGTTCGCTGAGCGATGAGGGGCTGCGCGAGGTCGAAGACCGGGCGGTGGAAGAGAACATCGCCCTGCAGCGCTCGGCCGGCATCGAGGTGTTCACCGACGGCGAGGCGCGGCGGACGAACTGGATGACCAACATCCTGGAGTCGACCGGCGGGATGACCGCGGTCGAGACCCCGGCGGTGACCTGGCACCGTGAGGACGGCGAGATCCCGCCGACCGAAGAGACGGACTTCGTGATGACGTCGGCCACCGCCAAGGTGTACCGCAAGGCCAAGCTCACCAACGTCGAGGCCGAGTTCATGGCCCGGCACGTGCCCGGCCAGTTCAAGATCACGATGATGAGCGCGGCGATGGGCGGCATGGTGTGGCGGCCCGACGTCAGCGTCGCCGCCTACCCCTCCCCCGCCGACCTGGTGGCCGACCTCGTCGCGCTGCAGGTCGAGGAGATCGGAGACCTGGTCTCGCTGGGCACGCGGTGGGTGCAGCTCGACTCGCTGTCCTACAACCAGGTGTTCGACGATGAGTTCCGGATCGCGACCGGCAACGAAGCGGTCGACCCCGCGCTCATCCTCGATGCTTCGGTGGCCGCCGACGCGGCGATCGTCCGCGCGGTGAAGGCCGCGCACCCCGACGTCACCGTCGGCATGCACATCTGCCGCGGCAACAACCGCAGCGCCTACATGGCCAAGGGCGGCTACGAGCCGGTGGCCGAGGCGCTCTTCGGCGGGGTGGACGTGGACCGCTTCCTGCTCGAGTTCGACACTGAACGGGCCGGCGGCTTCGAGCCGCTGCGGTTCATCCGCCCCGGCACGGTGGTCGTCCTCGGCCTGATCTCCTCCAAGGTCGCCGAACTCGAGTCGCAGGACGACCTGCGGCGGCGCATCGACGAGGCGGCGCGGTACGTGCCGCTGGAGAACCTGGCGATCAGCCCGCAGTGCGGCTTCGCGTCCACCTCGGCGGGCAACGTGCTCACCGTCGACGAGGAAAAGCGCAAGCTGGAACTCGTCGTCGACACCGCGCAGAAGGTCTGGGGATAGGTTAGAGGGCGCCGCCGGGGGGCTGGCGGCGCCCAAACCTGGCCAGAGCGGGCCTCAGTACAGGCCGACGATCTCGCCGTTCTCGTCGATGTCGATCGACTCCGCGGCGGCGTGGGACGACAGGCCGGGCATGGTCCGCATCTCACCGCAGATCGGGTAGATGAAGCCGGCGCCGACCGAGGCGCGCACCTCGCGGACCGGGAGCCGGAAACCGGACGGCGCGCCCTTGAGCGTGGCGTCGTGCGACAGCGAGTACTGGGTCTTGGCGATGCAGACCGGCAGGTTCCCGAAGCCGTTCCGCTCGTAGCCGTCGAGCTGCTTGTCGGCGACCGCGGTGTAGTCCACGCCGTCGGCGCCGTAGATCTTGGACGCGATCGCCTCGATCTTCTCCTTCAGCGTCGCGTCAGCCGGGTAGAGGTGGTGGAAGTCGTTCGGCTTCGACGCAACCTCGGCGACCGCCTCGGCCAGCTCGGTCGCGCCGCGGCCGCCGTCGGCGAAGTGCGTGCAGACCGCCGCGCGGATGCCCATCGAGTCGGCAAGTTCCCTGATCGCGGTGTACTCGGACGGGAAGTCGGTCGGCATCGAGTTGATCGCCACCACCGGCTCGACGCCGTGCGCGCGGACGTTCTCCAGCTGCTTGCGCAGGTTGGCGGCGCCGGCCAGCACGTCCTCGGGGTTCTCCTTGAGCATCTCTTCGGGCAGCGGGCGGCCGGCGACGACGCGGTACTTGCCCGAGTGCGACTTGAGCGCCCGGACGGTGGCCACCACCACGGCGGCGTCGGGCTTGAGGCCGGAGACGCGGCACTTGATGTTGAAGAACCGCTCGGCGCCCATGTCCGCGCCGAACCCGGCCTCGGTGACCAGGAAGTCGCCGGTGTGGATGCCGATCAGGTCGCCCACCACGGAGGAGTTGCCGTGCGCGATGTTGCCGAACGGGCCTGCGTGCACGATCACCGGCGTGTTCTCCAGCGTCTGCAGCAGGTTCGGCTTGAGCGCCTCGCGCATGATCACGGTCATCGCGCCAGCGGCCTTGAGCTGCTCGGCCGTCACCGGCTCGCCCGACTTGGTGTAACCGACCACGATCCGGCCCAGCCGGCCGCGCATGTCGCGCAGCGAGTTGGACAGCGCGAGCACCGCCATCGCCTCCGACGCCGCGGTGATGTCGAACCCGCCCTGCCGCGGCACGCCGTCGGCGGGCGCGCCAAGGCCGATCACGATGTTGCGCAGCGCCCGGTCGTTGACGTCGATCACCCGCCGCCAGCTGATCGAGCCCAGGTCGAGGCCCAGCTTGTTGCCCATGTAGAGGTGGTTGTCCACCATCGCGGCAAGCTGGTTGTGCGCCGCGGTGACCGCGTGCATGTCACCGGTCAGGTGCAGGTTCAGCGTCTCGAACGGCACCGCCTGGCTGTAGCCGCCGCCGGCCGCGCCGCCCTTGATGCCGAACGTCGGGCCCATCGAGGCCTGCCTGATCGAGATCGTGGCACGCTTGCCGATGTGCCGGAACGCCTGGCCGAGGCCAATGGTCGTGGTGGTCTTGCCCTCCCCGAGCGGCGTCGGGGTGATCGCGGTGACGACGACGTACTTCGCCTTCGGCCGGTCAGCAAGTTCGGAAATCGCTTTCAGGTCGATCTTGGCGACAAGCTCGCCGTGCAGTTCGGTCAGCCATGGCGGCAGGCCGATGTCCTCGGCGATCTCCGCGATAGGCTTCAGGCTGGCCCTGCGGGCGATTTCCAGGGCGGTGGGCATCGACATGCGGTCCTCCGACCAACACGAAACGCGTTCCTAGGCGATTGTTGCTCCACTACCCGGCCGGCCGTCCATGGGCCAGAGGCCAAAAACGCGCCCCCCGTTTCTGCGCTTGCGGATATTGAATTTTCGAATAAAGCGACCCATTGTGGGAAGCCACTATCCGTTCCGAATGATTTACCTGATACCTCACAAAGCCGTGGCGGCGCGGCGCGCGCGACGGGCCCGGCGGCGGCGCCAGCCCCAGACCCCGGCGGAGCCGGCCGCGCCGGCGCGTGTGCCGGTGAGCCGCAGGTGCAGCAAGGTGGCGTCGTCGCGGAGCTTGCCGCCCGTGTATCGCAGCAGGTCGTCGCGCAGCGCCTGAACGAGCGGCGGGCGCGCGCCGGACAGCGCGGCGGCGCGCTCGGCGAGCGGATAGGGCAGGCCCGCCGCGTCCCGCGCGTCGGTCACCCCGTCGGTGTACAGCAGCACGCCGTCGCCTGGGCCGACGCCGAGCAGCCCGGCCCGCGCCGGGCAGCCGGCCATGTCGAGCAGCCCGAGCGGCGGTGCCGTCGGGACCGCGTCAAGCGGCGCGGCCCGCCCGTCGCGCAGCAGCAGCGGCTGCGGATGGCCGCAGCAGACGATCTCCGCCCCAGCGTCGTCGTCCATCGGCACGGACACGAGCAGCGCGGTCACGAACTCCTCGCCGCCGTCGCGCCCGGCGACGAACGCGTGCAGTCCCGTCGCGACCGCCGGCAGCGGTTCAGGGCACGCGGCCAGCTGGCGGAAGGCGCGGGTCACCTCCGCCGCGGTTCGTGCGGCCCGCGCGCCGTGGCCCATGACGTCGCCGATGAGCAGCCGGACGGCGCCCGGTGCCTCGACGGCGCAGGCGATATCACCCCCGGTGTGGCACGGCAGTGCCGGGGCCGGGCATGTGATCCACGAGAAGGCACACCGCATGTGTCCACCGGAGAGGGTCGCAGGAGTCACCGAAGGCAAACCGGCTGACACTCTACGACAACTTCTGTAGCAGGCAGTGCTGAAACAACAGCACACCGCAACATTTATTTTCCTGAACGAGCGATGGTGACTCGTGTCAACTACCGTTACGCGTCTTTCGCAACAGATGCATAAAGCGTTTGATTTAGTTCCGAGATGTCTGGAGACAATAGATAACGGCGCTTGGACGGGACGGCCCGCTCGGGGCATGCCTGCGCCGGCGGACATGGAGGACGGGCCATGAGGCTGCGGGGAGCCGCGCTTGCGGTTGTCTTGACGGGTTCGGTTCTTACCGGAGTAGCCGCGGCGTCCGCGCCGGCCAGCGCGGCGGCGAACCCGGCGATCACGATCCGGGCGATCGACCGGGAAGGCAAGCTGGTCGCGGTCACCGCGTCGCTGCAGAGCCCGGTCATCTCCCCCACTGGCATCGACGAGACGCTGACCAGCGCACACCCCACCCGGGTGCCGCCCGGTGTCTATAACATCGCCGCCTGGATCCAGGAGCCGAACGGCAACGCGGAGACCCTGGCCGACCGGGAACTGGTCGTCACGCGCTCCGCGACGGTCACCTTCGACGCCCGCAAGGGGCGCCTGATCCGGTTCGTCGTCAACGACCCCACGGTCGCGCAGGACAACCTGCTGGCCGAGCCGTACTCGCCGAAAGGCTGGGACGCATTCGATGGCTACGGAGGCCCGTCCCCGTCCGCGGTGTACGCCGTGCCCGGCACGATGGCGCCCGGCTACTACCTGTCCCTCGAGGCCGATCTCATCCGGCCGCACGAGTTCCTGAGCCCGGTGGAGTACGTAATCGTCAGGCAGCTCAAGGGCGTCATACCGTCGAACCTGACGTTCCACGTCAGCAAGGCCGACCTCGCCAGCGACCACGTCACGGTGAAGGCCATCGATCCGGGCCAGTCGGGCGGCGTCGCCTTCCAGCCGATCGTCGACCAGAATCCCGGTGACCTGCCGGCCCTTCCGTTCGGCCAGTGGGCGATCCCGCCGTTCAGCGTCGAGTTCCACTTCACGCCCGGGTACGCGTGGGAGTCGCAGACCATGTCCGGCACCGACAACCTCAACGACCTGCCCGTCCTCGGCGTGCACCAGTACGCGCAGACGTTCGACAACGCCACGTTCGGGCCGTCGCCGCAATTCGGCCCCGACGTCGCAGGAAACCAGATCCAGACGCCCGAGCCGTTCGGCGACTACCTGTTCACCGACCCGACCCAGCAGCCGATGACTTCATTCGGCATGGGGGTCAGCTCCGGTCAGGTCTGGCTGTACGAGGGGAGCAAGCTGCTCGCGCACAAAGTCGACGGCACCATCTCCGCCACGATCTCCGCGACCCCGCACTGGTACACCCTGAGCGCCCAGGCGAGCCGGGATCCCGGCGCGGTCCTGTGGAAGTCCGAGACGCTGTCCTTCAACTTCCAGGCACAGGCCAACGGCAACTCCCCTGACACGTTCTGGCCGCTGATCATCCCGAGCGGGCTGTCGCTGCGCAACGCCGCGCGGCACGGCACGAGGACCGCGGTGCGGATCTATTTCAACGACGGGGGGAACAACCTCAGCGCGCACGGCGTCAGGGTGTGGGCGTCGGACAACGGCGGCAAGACCTGGCAGGCGCTGCACGTCAGCCAGAGCGGTCCGCACTGGACGGCGATCGTGACCAATCCAGGCGGGCCCGGTTACGTGTCGCTGCGCGTGCAGGGCACCGACGCCGCCGGGGACACCGCCACGGTCACCACGATCAACGCGTACGCGGTGAGCTGAGCGAAGGGGTCGTGAGGCTTCGCATCGCGGTGACCGCGGCCTAGCGCAGGAGCGCGCTAGCCGCGCGCGCCCTGGGCGAGCTCGATGAGCTGATGCAGGTTGCGGGCCGCCTCGAGGGCGGACAGGCCGGAGATCGCGACGAGCAGCATGGCGGCGCCGAGCAGCAGCAGGCTCAGCTCGGGCGGCGGACCGAGCAGGGCGGCGACCCGCCTTGGCACCGGGCCTGCCCGGCGCAGGCTCGATCGCCCGGAGTGACGCCTGCCGTCCCTGTCCGGCGTGCCGCCGTCCTGTGGGTGGTCACCGTCGGAGTCGGCGGGGACCAGGCCGAGCGCGGTCGCCAGCCCGCCGCGGTCCGGCGGTGCGGCGGTCGCGGCCATGGCGGCCCGGGCGATCGCCCTGGCGGTGAGCGGCCGGTCCCCGGTGGCCGCCGCGGCTCGCTCGTCGGCCCACCGCTCCACGGTGTAGCCGACCTGCGCGGCGACCGGCCGCAGCAGCGGGTTGGCCGCCGCGGCGAGCCGCGCGGCCGACGTGAACAGGTAGTGCGAGCCGCCCGCGTGCGCGCGTTCGTGGGCGAGCAGGACCTGTCGTTCCGAGTCGGTGAGCGCGCGCAGCATGCCGGTGGTGATCACGATCCGGCACGGCCAGCCGGGCAGCGTATAGGCGTCGGCGGCGCTGTCGTCGGTCACCACGACCTGGCCCGAGCCGGGCAGGCGGCGCGCATGGCGCCCGGCCGCCACGATGGCGCCGCCGCGCCGCCACAGCGCTCGGCAGGCCGCGGCGGCCGCCGCGGCGAGCAGCGCGCCCGCGATGATCGCGACCGGCAGCGACGCCGGATCGAGATAGCTGACCATGTTCACGGACACTTTCGCGAGCGCGGCGACGAACGGAACCCGCAGCAGCGCGGTCAGCGCGAGCAGGCCGAGCACGACGCTGCTCGCCACGGCGAGCGCGACCGAGCTTGCGGCGAGTAGCCAGGTGGCGGCGGCAGGCGGCAGGCGGTCAGCGAGCGACCTGGCCGCGAGCGCTGCCAGCACCGGGATCGCGAGTGGAAGATAGACCGCCAGGTGCATGCCAGGCCTGCCCGTTACCCGCCGCCGTGCGGCTCGCCGAGCATCCGGCGCAGCAGTTTCTCGTCGCTGTCGGAAAGCACGGACACGAACCGGGCAAGGACCGCCTCCCGGTCCGCCTCCCCGTCGAGCACCCGCGCCATCCGGCGGGCCGCGAGCCCGGGCTGGTCCGCGACCGGCGCGTACAGGAACGCCCGCCCTGCCTTGCGCCGCTCGAGCACACCCTTGGCATGCAGCCGGGACAGGATCGTCACCACCGTGGTGTAGGCGAGCGAGCCGCCGATCCGCTCCCTGACCTCGCCAGGGGTGAGCGCGGACCCGGCATCCTGCAGCACTGCGAGAACCTCGGCTTCAAGCTCGCCGGCCGCCCGGCGGCCCACGGTGGCGCCGGAACCTTCGGCTTCCTCACGCATCGTCGCGCATCCGCTCCTTAGGTCGGCTAACATCTACGAGAACGTAGAAATTCTACACCACACATTGATGATCCCGTCTAGCCAGTCTGCCACGCGGCGCACCGCCGGCGGACTAGTCTGGTCGCTCGGCGGCTCGCGGGGGGCAGTCACGGTGGGCAGCACAGGCGCCACTGCCCGTTCGGGATAACTGATTTGATCTCCGGCACAGCAGAAAGGGAGCCTGACGGATGTCGCACCTCACCTACGCCGAGGCGGTCATCACCGGCCTCATCCAGGGCGTGACCGAGCTGTTCCCTGTGTCCAGCCTCGGCCATAACGTCCTGTTGCCGGCGCTGATCGGCGGGCAGTGGGCGAAGGACCTGAGCGTGTCCGCGCCGGGCTCGCCGTACCTGGCGTTCATCGTGGGGCTGCATGTCGCGACCGCGCTGGCGATGATCACCTACTTCTGGCGGGACTGGGTGCGGATCGTGCGCGGCTTCGTTTCGTCCATCCGCAGGCGCCAGATCGTGACCCCGGACCAGCGGCTGGCCTGGATGATCGTGCTCGCCACGATCCCGGTGGGCATCGCCGGGGCAGCGCTGCAGAAGGTGTTCGTGAACGTGTTCGCCAAGCCGGAACTGACCGCGGTCTTCCTCGCCGTCAACGGGCTGATCCTGATGTACTGCGAGCGGCAGCGCCGGGCGCGGGCCGGGCGCGGCGCGGCCGGCCATGCCGCGGCGGCCACCGCGGGCACGCCCGCCGTCGCGGGCTCGAGCCCGCTGGGTGCCGGGCCCTCGTACGGCGGACCGTCGTACGGGCCGGCGGCGCAGGGCGGGCCGGCGCAGGGCGTCTACGAGGGCTACTCGCAGCAGCCGTGGCAGCAGCAGTGGCAGGGGCCGGATCCGCGATACGGGCAGGACGACTGGCAGAACGGGCCGGACGCGCGGTACGGAAGCGACGGGCGGTACGGCCAGGACCCGTGGCCTGGTCAGGCCCCGCAATACGGTCAGGCCTCTCAATACGGTCAGGCTGCCCCTGAGCACGCTCAGGCCTCCCAGTACGGTCAGGCTCCGTGGGATAGCGACGACACGTGGGGCGGGCAGGACCAGTGGGACGGCCGGACTTCGCGGGACGCGCATGACCCGTGGGGCGGCCAGGACGACCGCACGGTGGGAGGCCTGCGGCTGACGGAGGAACCAGACCGGCGGCGGGCCGCGCACCGGGCGGCGGAATCGCCAGCGCCGCAGACCGAGGCCGCCGTGGCCGCGGACGGGCGGCTGTCCGTGATGGGCTGGGGCAAGGCGATCCTCGTCGGCTCCGCGCAGATCCTCGCGCTGCTCCCCGGCATCAGCCGGGACGGCATCGTCACCGTCGCGGGCATGGGCCGGGGGCTGAGCCGCGAGGACGCGGTGCGGTTCTCGTTCCTGCTTTCCGCGCCGGTGATCCTCGCTGCGGGCCTGCTCAAGGCGCACGACCTGCTCGGGCCGGCCGGGAAGGGCATTCACGGCCCGGTGCTCGTCGGCAGCCTGCTATCCGGAGTCGGCGCCTACCTGTCCGTCCGGTTCCTGACCAGGTACTTCAGCGAATCGCGGTCGCTGACACCGTTCGGCATCTACTGCCTGGCCGCCGGCCTGCTCAGCCTGGGCTACCTGCTGATCAAGTAGTCCCTGGCGCCACCGTCTTTCGAAGTTGTCGGCGTACAGAGATTTTCGCGTGCCTATGGGCTCGTCGCTGCCCGCCGTGTGAGGTCAGGGGCCCCCTGACCTCACAAGATGAGGCCCCGGGGCCCCTGACCTCAAACCCGGCCGCAGCAGCGCCCTGCTGCTTGTGGCCACCATGGTGCTGCTCAGCTATGCGGCTGGCCTGGATGGTGTGTGGTGGGAGTGGCTGGTCGCGCTCACGCCGCTGGTGGTCCTCGTCCGGATGGCGAAGTCGCACCTGGAACGTCCCCGGCGCTGACAGGGGAACAGTGACTCCATGACCAGCGCGCGAGTCGACGAGCACGTGTGGCGGGTTCCCGCGCAGCGGGTACGGCCGTTCGTGTCGTGGTATGCCGGGTTCCGGCAGGCCGGACTTGCCCCGGCGACGCATCGCGGGCTGCCCTCGCCCGCGCTGACGTTCATCATCACGCTCGACGACCCGGTGGTGATCGCCGCGCACCCGGACCCGCGGCAGGCGCCGGGCTCGTACCACACGCTGATCGGCGGCCTGCACACCGCGCCCGCGCTGATCAGGCACGATGGCCGCCAGTCCGGCATTCAGCTCGCGGTCACCCCGCTCGGCGCCCGCGCGCTGCTCGGCATGCCCGCCGGGGAGCTGGCGAACTGGGACGGGGACGCGACGGCGGTGCTCGGGGCGTTCGCCGCCGAGCTCAGGGAACGAGTGCTGGCCCACAATGGCTGGGCGGGGCGGTTCGCGGTGATCGACGAGCTGGTCGGGCGGCGCGCGCTAGCACCGGCGGTCCCGGCTTCCGGCGCGCGGGCGGAGGTCGCCCACGCGTGGCGGCGGCTGCGGGCCACCCGCGGGGCGGTTTCTGTGTCGCAACTGGCCGCCGAGACCGGCTACAGCGCGCGGCACCTGAACGCGCTGTTCCGCGCGGAGGTGGGGCTGGCGCCGAAGGCGGCGGCGCGGGTGTTCCGGTTCGACCATGTCAGGCGCCGGATCGCCGCCGCGGCCCGGGCGCGGTCGGCCGGGCGGGCGGTGCCGCTCGCCGGCCTGGCGGCCGAGTGCGGCTACTACGACCAGGCGCACCTAGCGCGCGAGTTCCGCGACATGGCCGGCTGCCCGCCGACGCAGTGGCTTGCCGAGGAGTTCCGATTCGTCCAAGCCACGCGCGGTAGTTCGCGGGAATCATCGAGAGCATGACGCAGACACCGCCACCTCAGGTGTGGCCAACGCTCGGCGCGCGGGACGCGCGCTCGCTCATCAAGTTCCTCGTCGACGCGTTCGGCTTCGAGGAAACCGTCGTCTACGGCGAGGGCGACCGCGTCGACCACGCCGAACTGGCCTGGCCGCCGGGCGGCGGCGTGATGCTCGGCTCGAACGTCCCGGGCACCTTTCACGCGTACGTGGTGTGCGACGAGCCGGACGCGCTGTTCAAGCGCGCCGTCGAGAACGGGGCCGTGGTCGTCGCCGAGCCGAGCGACAAGTTCTACGGCTCGCGCGACTTCAGCGTGCGGGACCCGGAGGGGAACAACTGGACGTTCGGCACCTACCGGGGGCACCCGCGCTAACCGCGGATGCGCTCGCGCGCGGACGGCTCACGCAACCGCGGGCCTGCCGTGCGGGCCAGGAACTCGTCGTAGTCCTCCGGTGCCTCGTCCGGCCTGAGCAGGTAGCGGTCCTGCGAGAACCGCAGCGCGGCCATCCGCCGCTGCGCCTCGTTCATCTCCGCTATCACCGCCGCGACGCGGCCTGCCAGCCGCCGAAGCTGATCCGCGTTCATCTGCTGCCTCCCGTCAGTGCGGTCCGCCACCGCACTTACCAGCCTCGCCGTAAGCCATGGGCCGGCACATGGGGAATATGCCTAATCTACGGCCTGTCGGGTGGCTTACGCGAGGCCGCATACGAGAGCTATGCGGGGGACGTCGCCGAGCCGGGGACAACCAGGCCACTCTCGTAGGCCATGACGACAAGCTGGGCGCGGTCGCGCGCGTCGAGCTTGGTCATAATGCGGCTCACGTGGGTCTTGGTGGTGAGCGGGCTGAGATACAGCCGCCCGGCGATCTCGTCGTTGGACAGGCCCTCGGCGACCAGCGAGAGCACTTCACGCTCGCGTTCGGTCAGCCGGGACAGGCTCTGCGCGGGCCGGGCGGGTGAGCGCTGCGGCTGGCCGGCGGGGCCAGGGCGGCTGGCGAGGGAGGTGATCAGCCGGCGCGTCACGCTCGGCGACAGCAGCGCGTCGCCGCGGGCCACCACGCGGACCGCCTTTATCAGGTCCTCGGGCTCTGTGTCCTTCACCAGGAACCCGCTGGCGCCTGCGCGCAGCGCCTGGTACACGTACTCGTCGGATTCGAAGGTGGTCAAGATGACCACCTTGACCCCGGCGAGGTCGTCGTCCGCCGCGATCCGCTGGGTGGCCTCCAGACCGTCCACCTCCGGCATCCGGATGTCCATCAGCACGACGTCGGCGCGCTCCTGACGGGCCAGTTCCACCGCCTGCGCGCCGTTGACCGCCTCGCCGACCACCTCCATGTCGCCCGCCGCCTCGAGCAGGACGCGAAAGCCCGCGCGGATAAGCGCCTGATCGTCGGCCAGCAGCACGCGGATCACCGCAGGGCACCCCGCTCTGAGTCGGCAACAGGGACGTCCGGCGCGGTCTTGCCGTCGAGCGGCAACCGCGCCGCGACCCGGAAGCCGCCCGCAGGCCGCGGACCGATCTCAATAGTCCCACCGGCCGCCGTGGCCCGCTCCCGCATCCCGCGCAGGCCGTGCCCGGATCCGCCAGGAGATTTCGGGTATTCCGAACGAAGCGGGGCGCCTCGCCCAGTGTCGGCTATCTCCACCAGCAGGTCGGCGTCCCCGTAGCTGAGGCTCACTGCCGCCGTCGCCGGGCCCGCGTGCCTGATCGAGTTCGTCAGCGCCTCCTGGATGATCCGGAAGGCCGCCAGGTCGGTCACCGCCGGCAGCGGGCGCGGCCGGCCTGTGACGGTCACGATGACCGGCAGCCCCGCCTGCCGCACCCCAGCCGCGAGCGCGTCTAGCCTGGTCAGGCCGGATGTCGGCTCGGTAGAGTCGGCGGGCTCGTCGGCGTGCCTGAGCACGTTGAGTATGGCGCGCAGTTCGCGCAGCCCCTCCTTGCTCGCGCTGCGGATCGCGGCCAGCGATTCGGCGGCCTGCTCCGGGCTTTTCGCGAGCAGTTGGGTGGCGGCGCTCGCCTGCACGTTGATCGTGGCCATCGTGTGCGCCACCACGTCGTGCAGTTCCCTGGCGATCCGCAGCCGCTCCTCGTCGATCTGGCGGCGCGCCTCGCGTTCGGCCCGCTCGCGCTGCGCGCCGACGTAGGCGCGGCGGTTGCCGACCGCGATCCCGCCAAACAGCGCCACGGCGATGTCCGCGGGCACCAGGACCCACCCGCCGCCAGTCGGCCCGAACGGGTTGTTCAGCGCGGTCGCCCCCATGAGAACCGCGGTGACAGCCACCGCCCAGGCCACCGACAGGCGGATCGGCGCGGTCGTCGCAAATGCCCACATCGCGACCGCGGGAATCAGCAGCGCCGCGCCGTTGACGTAGCCGAGCAGGCTGTAGACGACGACCGCGGCTGTGGTTATGCACAGCACCGTCTGAGGGTGGCGGTACCGCCAGGCGAGCGCCAGGCCGGCCACGATGACGAGCAGGAACGCGGCGATCGGCGTGTGCGGCAGGTGGTGACCGCCGGTGAAGTAGCTGTTCGGCTGTGTCGGGTGCGCTTCGGCGTAGGAGGCGAAGACCAAGACGATGGTCACCGCCACGGCGGTGGCGGCGTCGCGCAGCGGCGGGCGCAAGGTCTTCATATTCGCAGCGTAGGCCCATGGCGACCGCCTGGTCATCCTCCGTGGGGAGGCGGTGGCCGTACTGCGCGGGGAGTACGGGCTACGGCACGCCCGGGGGGCGGCGGGGGCGCTGGACCGGCTGCCGGAAGCATTGTTTAGCACCGTCCGGCCCGGTCACGTAGAACGTCCAGGGCGCGGTCTCCCGGCCGGCGGCCGCCTCGCAGACCAGGCGGAAGATGTAGGCGTCCGCCTCACTGATCGCCGCCGGCCCCGGCCGGCGCAACACGACCAGCGCCTCTTCGTCCGCATGGCACAACGCGGGCGCCAGGCACAGGCCCGCGATCTCGCACAACCGGGCGACGTGCATCCGGTCGGGCATGTCGAGCCTGTCGTCGATCGGCAGCATGGCATGAGTCCAGATCCCCCACTCACCGACGAAGACCACCCACAAGCTGCGGCTGGACGGCGCCCCGGGCAGGAACGGGTGCGTCCCGAGGTGCCGCGCCACGTTCCGCCGCGCCGCGGCCAGCTCGGCCTCGGTCAGCGGCAGACGGCCGGAGGCATCGATGGAGTCGCTCAGAGTGCTCATGGCCGCAGTGTCGCACCGCCCACTGACAAAACTGGTCTGCGACAATGAGCGGCATGCTCGATCACGTGAGTATCCAGTGCGCGGACATCGCGGCGAGCGCGTCGTTCTACGACGCGGTGCTCGCACCGCTCGGCGGGCAGCGGATCATGGACTTCGGCGAGGCCATCGGGTACGGGGTGCCACCCCATCCGGACTTCTGGATCGGGGCGCAGACCACAGGGGACGGCTTCCGCGAGTCGCACCTGGCCTTCATGGCGTCAGACAGGGATGCCGTCCGGGCGTTTTTCGACGCGGCCCGCCGCCTGGGCGCCGAGGTGATGCACGAGCCGCGGGTGTGGCCGGAGTACCACGAGAACTACTACGGCGCGTTCGTACGCGACCCGGACGGCAACAACGTCGAGGCCGTCTGCCATCGTCCGGAGTAACGGCTGTTTAGCCCGGCAGGGGCATCGGCTCGATGACGGTGGCCCGATAGCAGGTGACGTCCCATTCCGGCGCGCCCTCGGTCGCGGGTGTCGTGACCTTTGTCCCTGAGCCGAAGGTCAGGGTGCTGTCATCGGCTATGTAACACAGGAAACGCCATGTCGTCTGTGCCGGCAATGTGGTCAGCTCGTAGTAGTGGGAGTGCGTGAGGCCGGGTTCCTGGCCGAACAACTCCTGCAGCGTTATCTGCGTGCTCGCGGGCAGATTACCCAGCATCCCGCGGAAGTCGTCGGGAAGCGAGTTCGCCAGCAAGGGAACGCCACCACTGGCAATTCCGGTGACCGATGCCTCCGGCAAAGAGACCGGGCTGCCGCTGGTCATCACCCACAGCGATTCCGGCGCGAAACGCACAGTCCGCAGTCGGTAGTCTCGTTTCCCGGCCGAATCGGCATGGCACAGGCCCGCGGGGCCGAGGGCAACCGCCACGAACGAACGGTTCACGTAGCGGGTCGCCCACCACTCGACAATCTGACCGCCGACATTCTCGGTGATTTGCTGGCGCAGGGACTTACGCAACCACGGCCAGCAGGCATCGCGGCTGGCATCCGGACCATAGGAAAGGCTCGCCGCTGCATGGATCGCCGAAGTGCCAGGTTCACCGGACATAGTCAATTATCACCTGAAGGGCAGTTAGGCGTCTTGACCTGCGCCGACACCGTGGCGGTCGCGCGGGGGCTTGTCACAGTCAACGGCTCTTACCTGCAGCAGCGCGCCGGCACGCTAGCGGTCACCATCGCCGGGCGCGCCGCTGGCAGCGGATTCGGTCAGCTTGCCGTGGCCGGCGGCGCGACCTTGGCGGGAACGTTGCAGATCGCCGTCTCCCGCGGCTTCGTCCCGCGGCGCGGCGAGGCGTTTACCTTCCTGCGCTATGCCTCGCGCGCCGGCCGGTTCACGATCCTGGCCGGCCTGCCGCGGTACAGCGTCAGCTACGGCAGATCCGGCGCCAGCGCCGTCTACCACTGACGGCTGCAGCTGCGCGGGGTCTGCGGACACGATCCACGCGTTGAGGCGCTCCCACCAGTCGTAGAGCCACCCGACCTGGGCTTGGTTCCCGGCGGCACGCGGTACCTCGCTAGCCGGGACGCGCCACCAGCGCGCCCGGACGACCATATCGGCCGACAGGCTCCGCCACACGTCGCGGACGCTGACCAGCCGGTCCAGGCCGGTGTGCGCGACGAAGATGACATCGGCGGACGGGCAGGCGGCGATGGCAGCGAACGCCCCGCCGGAACGAGGAGCGAGCAGGCGGGGCATGGCCACCGCTCGTTCTGCCAAATTATCAAGGCCCCTTCGCCGCAGCTGGGCTACGGACCGCCGCCAGCGCAGGGGCGTCCAGTTGCCGCCCTCCGGGAAGATGACCAGGGCGCCCTGGGGGTCGAGGCTGGCCGCCAGGCGCCTGATTTCGGCGGTCGAGTGCGGGGGGTGCCTGGTCCCGGGCGTTTTGCGGCGGTGGACGAACGCCATGGGCAGCCGGTTGGCCACCACGTCCAGGCTCGGGTCGAGCTGCAGCGAGGCCTTCATGACTACGCGCGGGCGCCGCCCGCAGGCGGTGAGCAGGTGATGGACGAGCAGCAGCGAGTCGCCGGGGCCGGCGTGGCGGCTGAGCACGATGAGCGGGCGGCCATCGAGGCTTGCTTATCCGGGCGGCCCGGAAACCTCGACGCGCAGCCCGCAGGTGTGCCGCGCCGCGCGGTACAGCAGGTTCAGGAACCACTGCATGACCGCGTAGTGGCGGCTCTGGTAGGGCTCGGTGTCCAGCCGGCCGCCGAACCCGCTGACGATCCACAGGCACAGGCAGACGGTCAGCGCGGCGGTCTCGCCGAGGAACCAGATAAGCGCGAAGCACACCACCCGCAGCGCGCGCATGTGCCTTTTCTTGCTGCCTGGTTTCGTCCGGCTCCTGACCAGGTGGAAGGCCAGGCTGAGGATGGCCAGCGGCGGCGCGAGTATGGCCAGGGCGACCGCCATGACGACGACGAGCGGCGCGGACACCAGGCGTCGGACTCCCCTGGGTGGAAGCATCGGCGCCTCCTGACGGTCGTCAGCTACCCGCGCATTTCGGCGAGGTACTTCGCGGTCGCCGTGTACGAGTGCTCGATGCTGCTACTTACCCTGTTTCTGCTGCGATAACGGAATTGGCGCACACCTTGTGGCAGCCGGTCCGCTCCGGTGGGCAGCACATGGACCTGCACGTTTGGCGGCAGGTCCGACATTTCTTCGTGGAACCGATGGCGGCGCGCGATCTCGAACGCGACCAGGCCGACCTCCCAGGGACGGGTCGGGACACTGAGCTGGCTCTCGATCCGGCCCACCTGGAGCACGTAGACGGCGCTCGCGCCGAGCGCGATCGCGCGGCCGACTGGAATGGAGTCGACGAGCCCGCCGTCGAAGTAGTGGCTGCCGTCGATCTGGACGGGCGGCAGCAGGCCGGGCACGGCGCAGCTTGCCAGCACGGCCGGGACGAGCGGGCCTTTGGTGAACCAGCGGGCCGTCGCGTCCTCGATGCTGGCGGCGACACAGTGGAACGGCAGCTCGAGGTCGTGGAAGTCCTTGGCCGGGAGCTTGTCGTCGAGCAGCTTCCTGAGCGGGTCGATGGCGTGCAGGTGAGTGCCCGACCTCACCAGCGTGACCGCCCGTCCCATCAGCGTCTCGCTGAACACCACGCGCAGCGACTCGCCGCGCCACAGGTCGGTGAGGCGTTCGGCTGCGCCGTCCGGATCGGCGGCGACGAAAGCGCCGTTGACCGCGCCGATCGAGGTGCCTACGACGAGGTCGGGACGCACGTTCGCTTCGGCGAGCGCGCGGAGCATGCCTACCTCGTGCGCGCCGAGCAAGCCGCCGCCGCCTAGCACGAACGCTATAGTCACGTATCGCAGGCTAGCGTCTGCGTCGGTCGCCGGGTTCGCTTGGTGCGGTCAGTGCGGCGCCGAGACCAGGCCTGTCTCGTAGGCGGTGATGACGAGTTGTACCCGGTCCCTGGCGCCCAGCTTGGCCAGCAGCCGGGCTACGTGCGTCTTGGTGGTACCTGCGCTGATGTACAGGGCGGCGGAGATCTCGGCGTTGGACATGCCCAGGCCTATCAGCCGGAGGACCTCACGCTCACGGTCGGTGATCCCGGTGAGCCCTTGTTGCTTGCGGCCGGGACGGGGCTCGCTTGCGAAGTGCTCGATCAGGCGGCGGGTGACGCCAGGCGCGATCATGGCGTCGCCGGCCGCGACGACGCGGATCGCTGCCAGGATGTCCGCCAGTGCCATGTCCTTGACCAGGAACCCGCTCGCCCCGGCCCGTAGCGCGCCATAAACGTAGTCATCGTCGTCGAACGTGGTGAGCACGAGCACGCGAGCGCGCGTATCGCCGGTGGTGATCAGTTGGGTTGCTTCGATGCCGTCCATGCCGGGCATGCGGATGTCCATGACTACTACGTCGGGGTCGGTGTCCCTGGTGAGCTGTACCGCCTCGGCTCCGGTTCCGGCCTCACCGGCCACGGCAATGTCGGGTGTCTGGTCGATCAGCCTGCGCAGGCCCGCGCGGATCAGTGGCTGGTCGTCGGCGAGTACGACCTGGATGGTCATCGGGCCGTCGCGGGGACTGGCAGCCGGGCGGCGACGCGGAAGCCGCCGCCGGGGCGCGGGCCGGCCGAGAAGTCGCCGCCGAGCAGCGCGGCGCGCTCGCGCATGCCGGTGATCCCGTAGCCGG
>Ga0187807_1000075_pt1 | contig 25341 bp, 27 predicted proteins | sample NC_wetland_sal_i_4_FD_132432 | JGI IMG/M metagenome (GOLD analysis project Ga0187807, IMG submission 132432) | Wetland sediment microbial communities from Neuse River Estuary, North Carolina, USA - ASW_2 | ecosystem: Environmental > Aquatic > Freshwater > Wetlands > Sediment | place: USA: North...
CAGGAGGCCTGGCAGGACGGGGCGCAGGCCTATCTCGGCATCACGGTCGCCGGGTTCCCGAACTTCTTCATGCTCTACGGGCCGAACACCAACCTCGGCGGCAACTCGATCATCTACATGCTCGAAGGCCAGATCGGCTATGTGCTGCGCGCCGTCCAGGCGCTCCAGGAAGGACGCCTCGCCTGGCTTGACGTGCGCCCCGACGTGCAGGACGCCTTCAACTCGTGGGTGCAGTCGGCCAGCCGGACGTCGGTCTGGGAGAGCGGCTGTCACAGCTGGTACACGACAGCCTCCGGGCGCAACACCAACAACTGGCCCGCGCACACGTTCATGTACCGGTACCGGGTGCGGCGCTTCGACCTTTCCGCGTACCGGGTCATGCCGCAGCGGCCGGCCACGGCCGGCGCCGACGTCGGCACCGCATGACCGCCCGCCGGGCGCCGCGCGTGCCGCCCGCGGTCATGCGCCTAGGCGTGCGCCAGCTCGGTGCCCGCTGCCTCGACCCGGCCCTGCCCTGGCAGGTACAGCGGAAGCGGCTCCACCAGCTCGGCCGGGCCTTCCTGCTGCCGCGCGGCACCACGATCGCCGAGCGGGCCATCGCCGGGGTGCGCGCCGAGGTGGTGTCCGCGCAGGGCAGGACCGACCCGGGGCTGACGGTGATCCACTTCCATGGCGGCGGGTACTGCGTGGGCTCGGCCCGCACGGCCAGGTCGTGGGCGGCCCACCTGAGCGCCGCGGCCGGCTGCCGGGTCGTGCTGCCCGAGTACCGCCTGGCGCCCGAGCATCCCTATCCGGCAGCACTCGACGACGCCCAGGCGGTCATGAAGGCGCTGTCGGCGCAGGCCCAGCCGGGCTCGATTGTCGTATCGGGCGACTCGGCGGGCGGCGGGCTCGCCATGGCCCTCCTCCTGCACATGCGCGACGAGGGCCAGCCGCTGCCGGCCGGCTGCGTCCTGCTGTCGCCATGGCTCGATCTCGGCCGCGACCGGCGGGCCGACCACGGCCTGGTCCGCGCCGACATCCTGCTGAGCCCGGAGTGGCTGGACGCCTGCGCCCGCGCCTACGCCGACCCGTCCGCCTGGGCGGACGCCTTCGTCTCGCCGTTGCGCGCCGCGCACTCCGGGCTGCCGCCGCTGCTGATCCAGGCCGGCGGCCGCGAACTGCTCGCCCCGGACGCCGCGCTGCTCGCCGCCAGCGCCTCGGCCGCCGGCGTGGACGTGACGTACACCAGCTGGCCGCCCATGTGGCACGACTTCGCGCTGCAGCCCGGCATGCTCGCCGCCGCCGACAGCGCGCTGGCCCAGGCCGCCTGGTTCATCGGCAAGGCAACGACCGTGTGAGGCGGTTATCTGCGGTCAGAGCCCCGTCGCGCCGTCGATTCGCTCGCGCAGCAGGTCGGCGTGACCGTTGTGCCGGGCGTACTCCTCGACCATGTGGACATACACCCAGCGCACGCTCACCTGGGTGTCGCGCAGCGGGTGGAAGAACGTCTCGTCAAGGTCGTGGCCCGCGGCGGCTTGCCTGGCAAGGTCGATCTCGCGCAGGTAGGCGGCGAAGTCATGGTCGGGGTCGGCGGTGTCGACGTGGTCGAACTCGCCGTCGGGGTCGGCCTCGCTGGAATACAGGAAGCCGACGTCCTCGCCCGCCACGCGGCGGCGGAACCAGCCGCGCTCGACCTCGGCCATGTGACGTACGAGCCCGAGCAGTGACAAGGTCGATGGCGGGGCCGCACGCTGCCGAAGCTGCTCGGCGGTCAGGCCGCTGCACTTGCCGAGCAGCGTCTGACGGTGAAACTCCAGCCACCCCTCGAGCATCTGCCGCTCCCCGGCGACATAGGGCGCGTTCTGGCGGGTAACCCGCGGCGCCACCCACGGCATGGTCCGCCCGTCGAGCCACAGGCTCCACGGGCGGACGTCCTTGATGCGAAACACCCGGTGCGCTGTCCACGGGTCGTCATCGAAGATCGCTCGCAGCGCCGCCTCATCGTCGGCCTCGACGGCGAGAAGCGCGATGTCCTCCGGATCCTCGCTGCCGACCGGGCCGCCGATGATGATGACGCCGCGGTCTACGAGCCGGTCGGCGAAGGCGGCGTGCTCTTCCCAGAAAGGCTGCTCGCGAATGTCGCGGGTGCGATCCCAGTTCGCGTCCCTAGCCGTCCTAACAGCGAAGACTGGCATGACTGCTCCTTGCTACGGCCGTAGTCACAACAGGGGCGACGGGTGGCGCGGCTGGTAGATGGGAAACTCTGAGCCGTCTGGCAGGCGGATCGCCGCCAGTAGCCCCCAGCCCTGATCGGACACGTCCTGCGCTACCTCGACACCCTTGGCCCGCAGTCCGGCGAGCGTGTCATGGATGTCGTCGCACATCAGGTACAGCTCATGACGGGTCGCACCCTCGGCCGGATGAACGGCGAGCTCGGCCGGGGGCAGGGCGAAGATAAGCCAGCCGCCGCCCGCGTCGACGGACGGCATGCCAAGCACGTCCGCGAAGAACGCGCGGACCTTCTCCGCGGCGGGGGAGAAGACGATGGCGTGCATCCCGGTAATCACGCCGCCGATCCTAGCCGCCGGTTATCAGCTAATCTCGATGCAGGTTCTCCCCGCCGTGCGCTACCGGGAAATGACGATGAGCCTGCCACCGCGCCAGCAAGCGATTCTCGATCAGATCGAGCAGCGCCTTCAGGGGGCCGATCCCGAGCTGAATTCGATGTTCGAGGCCTTTCACCGCTCCGCGCGGGCACGGCCCGTGCCGCGCACCGAGGTCATTTCCCGCAGGTCGCCGCGGCTGCTGGTGATGATCTGTGTCAGCCTCGTCAGCGCGATCGGCGTGCTCGTCGTCGGCATCCGCTCGACAAGCAGCGACTGCCCTGGCGTGTTGTCGGACCAGGTGGTCGCGAGCGCCACCGTACGATACGCCGGGTGCAGCCAGAGCACCGACGTGGGGAGCAGAGGCGGCCGCTGACGGCATCAGGCGATCATGTCGAAGGCGGCGATCACCTTCACCGGCCGCAGCCGCACCACGAGCTCGCCGGGCACGCCGTTACGGCGGCCGAACTCCTCGGCGCGCGCGGCCCCCATGTACCGCGCCGCGATGGCCGTCGCCGTGGCGACCAGGTCCGCGGGGTCCTCCGACAGCTCGGCGACCCCTTGCACCTGGACGAACGCGAACGGCGGCTCCTCCAGGTCGACGCAGAGCGTGACCCGCGGGTCGCGCAGCAGCGCCCGGCCCTTGGCCGTGCCCTTTCCGGTGTTGAACACCAGCCGGTCACCCTCAACGATGAACCACACCGGCGCGACCAGCGCGCGCCCGTCGGCGGCGACGAAGCTCAGCTTGCCCGTCCGGGTCCCGGCGAGCAGGAACGACCGGACCTCCGGGTCGGTAACCGAATGCACAAGAGCCAGCCTAAGCCGGCGACCCGCGCGCGACACCAATGAGCGAGGTCACGGTCTGGCCGGCCGGCGGGCCGCCGGACCGGACCGCGGTCGCCGCGGTGTACGCCAGCCACGACTCGGGACTACTCGGCTAGATACCTCCTGATGACCGAGTCGAAGTCCGGATCGGGGGTCAGGCCAAGCCGGGCCGCCCGGTCCGACCGGACGTGCGCGGGCCAGCCGGTCACGATGCCGGCTATCACCGGATCGGGCACCCAGTCGATCAGGTCCGCCACCTCGGGTCCAGCCACTCGTGCCAGCGCATCGGCCATCTCGGCGACCGTCACGGTCAGGGCGGGCATGGTGACCGCCGTGGAGTCGCCCCACTCTCGTTCGGAAGAAATAGCTGCGCAAAGCAACGCCGTGACAGCCTTGTGCGGCGACGCGAGCGCCACCTCCGTGGCCGGCTCGACGGGGCAGGACGCGCGCAGCCCGTCCAGCGGCTCACGGATGATGCCGGACAGGAAGCCGGACGCAGCGGCGTTCGGCCGGCCCGCGCGCACCGAGATGGTGACCGGCCTGATGGCGCGGCCGCGCAGGAAGCCCTTCCTGGTGTAGTCGGCGAGCAGGAACTCGCCGATCACCTTCTGCGTGCCGTAACTGGTCTGCGGGTTGGGCAGGGTGTGGTCGCCGACCACCGCGGGCAGCGGGTGCTCCGCGGACCCGCCGAACACCGCCAGCGAACTCGTGTACACCACCACGGGACAGGTGCCCAGCGCGCGGCAGGCGGCCAGCAGCGCCTGCGTCGCGGCCAGGTTGGCGTGCATGCCCAGGTCGAAGTCGGCCTCGCATTCGGCGCTGACGGCCGCGGCCAGGTGGAAGATCACGTCGGCCCCGGCGAGCACGCCGCTGCCCGGAGCGCTCGCGGCGAGCAGCGCGGTGAGGTCTCCGGTGACACTGCTGACCCGGCCGTCGGCGGCCAGGTCCGGCGGGGCTGGTGCCCGGTCGATGATCGTCAGCCGCGACAGCGGGCGCGGCTCGTCGCCCGCCACGCTGAGCGTCCCCGCGGCCAGCAGTTCCCTGGCCAGCCGCGCGCCGATGAACCCCGCACCGCCAGTCACCACTACGTGCACCATGACGCTCCTTCCGGTGTGCGCGACCCTAGGCCATAGGGTAGGGGCATGAGCATAGGCAAGCCTGAGGTTGACTTCCCTGACGGCGAACCGCCCGCCGGACTCGAGGTCACCGACATCTGGCAAGGCGACGGCAAGGTCGCGAACGCTGGCGACACCGTCCGGGTGCACTACGTCGGGGTCGCGTACTCGACGGGCGAGGAGTTCGACGCGAGCTGGGACCGGGGCGAGCCGCTGCAGTTCCGGCTCGGTGCCGGGCAGGTCATCGCTGGCTGGGACCAGGGCGTGCAGGGCATGAAGGTGGGCGGCCGCAGGCAGCTGGTCATCCCGCCCGACATGGCATACGGGAACCGCGGCGCGGGCAACGCGATCGCTCCTGGCGAGACGCTAATTTTCGTGTGCGACCTGGTCTCTGCCTGAGTACTATCCCCCCGTGGTCAAACTCCTCGGGGTGATCGCGCTCGGCGTGCTGCTGAGCGCCTGTACGTCAACCGCCAGCCAGCCGTCCGCGGTCAGTCAGTCCACACCGGCTTCGGCGGCCGCGACCGGATCAGCGTCCACGGCCGCCACGACGCCGGCCGCGTCGGCGTCCGCCACCGCGGCCGCAAGCCCCGGCGGAGCGCTGCGGGTGACGGCGGACATCGACCTCGGGCCGCTGTCCGCACAGGGCCAGCCGGTGGCGGCGGAGGCCCCGGACGGCACCGTGTTCTACGCCGACGGCCAGGTGGTCATGGTCGTCAACGGCGACGGCGCACCGCAGGCCGCCGAGCACCCGGGGGCGAAGGTGCTCGGCATCGGCGCGAGCGCGTCGGAGCTGTATGTCGTCACCCCGCAGGCACTGATCGCGTACAGCCGCTCCACCGGCAACCAGACCGGGCGCTTGGCGCTGACCGGCTCGCCTGCCACACCCACCACGGCGGGGGTGGCCGTCGGCGGTAACGGCGATGTCTGGGTGTGGACCGACTGGGCCACGGACTTCAGCGGATACGAGTACGCCATGGTGTATGCCGTGCTGCCCGGAGCGGCTAAGCCCGACGTCCTGTCCACCGCGGGCGAGCCCGGCACGCTGACCACCGACGGCACGCACGCGTACTTCCTCGTCGCCAGCAAGAACAGCCTCGGGGCCAGCCTGATGGAGGCGACGTCCGGGCCGCAGGCATCCTCGGTCGCCGCGGCGCCCACTCAGGCCCTTGTCGGGTTCAGCCAGTCGCAGGTGGTCCTGTACGCGCAGCCCGATTCGCTGTACACCTACACTCCCGGCGCCGCCGGCACCACCGCCGTCACTACGCATGCCGCGCTGCCGGTCTGGGTCGCCGGGACAAGCTCCGGCCTGCTGTTCCTGACCTGCTCCAAGCAGGCATGCAGCACGGTCACCCAGGTGAACCAGTCCTCGGGGACCACCGTGGTGTCTGTGGCGGTGCCCGCTAACAGCGACATCCTGCTCGGGCCCGATCCCGTCGTGGTGGGCGTGGAGTCCGGGCACCTGCACCTGGTGCGCCTCAGCTAAGGTGTGCGGATGCCTCATGACCTGGTTCAGCCGCCTAAGGCTCGTCCCGGTGACCGTATCGCTCTTGAATCGAATGGGTCCTCACCGCGGGCCGGTTCCCCTTCGATCCGGACGTCCTGGACGGCGGCGTGCTCATCATCGAAACCTCAGAGGAGCTCCTGCCCGCGCGCAACGTGGGGTGGATCGTCCGCTCGCTCGGCGAGCGCGGCATCCTCGGCGCGGTCCTGGTGGCCCGCCCGCCGGTGTCGGACTTCACCCGCCGCCCGCCCGCCGACGAACGCGCCCGGCTCCGCGCCGAGCAGCGTGACGTCGTCGTCGAGGTCATCGCCCGGTACAACCCCGACGCCGTGGTGTGTGTCGGCGTCCCGTTCGGCCACACCCGACCGCAGTGGATCCTCCCGTACGGCGGCCCCATCACGGTGAACGGCGCCGCGCGGCGGGTGCTCGCCGATTTCTCCTAGCCGCTGCTTACCGGACGGGCACTGTCGCCCAGGTACGGCCGGCGTCGCTGGCCGACGAGTAGTGTCCCGCCGGGGGTGACGCTGAGACTGCTGGCGCCGTCGTACAGCCCGAGGTAGGAGAACTGGCGCCAGTGCGCCCCGGAGTCGTCCGACCCCAGACGTCTGAGCCGACTTGTGCCGTCTCGATGGCGAACGACGCCGCCGCGCCGCGGCCGCAGTCCGTGCCGCAGGAGAGAAACGCGGCGACGACATGTCCGTTCGTGGCGGCCAGGCTGTAGACGGCGTGGCCATCGGTGTCTACCCGGTGCCAGGTCGCGCCCCCGTCGTGCGTCGACCACAGGCCAGGGCCGAACGCCCAGCCGTCACGCGCGCCGGCGAAGTAGATCTCGCCGACGCTGTCCGGCGCTATCGACGCCTCGCCGTTCCAGTGGAAGTCCGGCAGTGCTGGAGCGTGACCCCGAGCAGCCACCCGTCGCTCGCCGAAACGAAGGAGGCGTCCAGGGGCCCGATCTCGTCAGGCGCGCAAGTTGCCTGCGGTGCAGCGGGACTGGCGGCGCTCGGACGCGGGCGGTCGCGACGTCTGGGCGGTCCTGCCGGCCCCGGTAGTGCTGGCGGCACCGCAGCCCTAGGCCGTGGCCGGTTGGATTATCCGTAGCGCGGCTCACTTGAGCAGCTTCTGGACCTCGCGGAACTTGGGATGTTGCGCGTCGCGCAACCACTCGAACAGCACCATCTCCGATGTCACGATCTCCGCGCCGTGCTGCCTGGCTCGCTCGATCCCGGCCACCCGGTCGGCCGGATCGCGCGAGCCTATGGCGTCCGCGACCACGACCACACGGTGCCCGGAAGCGAGCAGGCCAAGCGCGGTCTGCAGCACGCAGACGTGGGCCTCGACCCCCCCGACGACGATCTCGCCGGCCCCGGCGGGCAGCAGTGCGGAGAAACCCGGATCTTCCGTCGCGGAGAAGGTCGTCTTGGGCAGCACCGCCTGCGGGTATGCGGCCAGCGGCGCCACGGTCGGGCCCAGGCCCGCCGGGTTCTGCTCGGTCGCGCGGACCGGCACGTCCAGCAGGCGCGCCGCCTCGGCGAGCCGCACGGACCGGGCGACGACAGCTTCGTTGTCATGAATGGCGGGCATGAGCCGCTGCTGCATGTCGATCAGCAGCACTACGGCACCCTCGGCGTTAAGCAGCACGTGTCGACGCTACTTCATCCGCTTCATCCGCCCGATGAGCCGGGCGCCTGCCAGACGGGCGGCAAGTACATGATCAGCATCAGCGCCGCCGTTCGCCCAATTCCGCGCCGGCAAGCAACGCTGACCGTCTTTCCCGCCTCGACGCGGGCGTTGGCAAAGGTGATCCAGATGCGCGGGCACGACGTGGGATCAATGGCCCGTGCCGGAAGGCCATATGCCTCTCACGTACCGGTTGGCGTGCTGCAAGTCTTATTAGATGGGCGAGCGAAGGGCCGTGGCCATGAGGTGGGAACCGATCACCAAGCCGCCGTCCGATTCAGGACGTTTCAATCTGACTGACTATGAGCGGACCTGCCGGGAGTTCTCCTGGTCCCGTGCCCGGCAGTTGCTGGACGGCCTGCCGGGAGGGGGCCTGAACATCGCGTACGAAGCCGTCGACCGGCACGCCTGCGGGCCGCGGGCCGATGCTGTGGCACTGCGATGCGTGGGCCGTCTGGGCGAAGTCACCGACTACAGCTACCGGAACCTACGGGACCAGACGAACCAGTTCGCCAACCTGCTGCGCGACCTCGGCGTCGGCAAGGGCGACCGGGTGTTCTCGCTGCTCGGCCGGGTACCGGAACTGTACGTCACGGCGCTTGGCACGCTGAAGAACACGAGCGTGTTCAGCCCGCTGTTCTCGGCGTTCGGGCCGGAGCCGATCCGCGACCGGATGATCCTGGGGGACGCGGCAGTGCTGGTAACAAGCGCGCAGCTGTACAAGCGCAAGGTGGCCCCGATCCGCGCCGAGTTGCCCGGCCTGAAGCATGTGCTGATCACTGGCTCGGGGCCCGTTCCGCCCGGGACGATCGCGCTCGGCCCGGCACTCGCGGCCGCGTCCGCCGATTTCGTCATACCGGCTACTGATCCGGAAGACCTTGCGCTGCTGCACTTCACCAGCGGCACGACCGGTAAGCCAAAGGGGGCCATGCATGTGCATCAGGCGGTCGTGGCGCATCACGCGAGCGCCATGTTCGCGCTGGACCTGCGGGCGGGGGACATCTTCTGGTGCACCGCCGACCCCGGCTGGGTGACCGGCACCTCGTACGGAATCATCGCGCCCCTCACCCATGGGGCCACGCTGGTCACCGATGCAGGTGAGTTCGACGCCAAGCGCTGGTACCAGATCCTCAGCGAGCAGCGGGTGTCGGTCTGGTACACAGCCCCCACCGCGCTGCGGATGATGATGCGGTATGGCGCAGGGCTCGCCCACGAGTACGACCTGACCGCGCTGCGGTACGTCGCCAGCGTCGGCGAGCCGCTGAACCCGGAAGTCGTGGTATGGGGCGTCGAGGCGCTCGGCATGCCGGTCCATGACAACTGGTGGCAGACCGAGACCGGCGCGATCATGATCAGCAATTTCCCGGCCACGGAAATCCGGCCAGGCTCCATGGGCAGGCCACTGCCCGGCGTCGAGGCGACCCTGCTCAAGCGGGGAAGGGACGGCAGAGCCCAGGTGACGGACGGCAAGGTGGAAGTGCTGACGGAGCCGGACACTGAGGGCGAGATCGCGCTGCGGCCCGGCTGGCCGTCGATGTTCCGCGGTTACCTGCACGATCCGGACCGGTACGCGGAGGCGTTCGTCGGCGGTTGGTACCTGACCGGCGACATCGCACGGCGAGACAGCGACGGCTATTTCTGGTTCGTAGCCCGCGCCGACGACGTCATCAAGTCGGCCGGGCACCTGATCGGCCCATTCGAGGTGGAAAGCGTGATGATGGAGCATCCTGCGGTCGCGGAGGCCGGCGTGATCGGCAAGCCGGACCCGGTGGCCGGCGAAATTGTCAAGGCGTTCGTCACGCTTAAGCCCGGCTACGAGCCATCCGAGAATCTGCTGTTCGAGCTGACGGCGTTCGGCCGCCAGCGGCTCGGCGCGGTCGCGCCGAAGGAAATCGAATTCGCCCCGAGCCTTCCGCTCACCCGCAGCGCGAAGGTCATGCGGCGGCTGCTCAAGGCACGCGAGCTGGGCCTGCCGGAGGGTGACGTGTCGACCTTGGAGAGCGCGCAATGACCCGGCAGAAGCAGCATGAGGCGGACCCACGGGAACCAGCGGGCGGCGAGGCCACGCACCGCCGGGAACTGCTGCGAGAGATGCTGCGCATCCGGCGATTCGAGGAACGCTGCGTGGAGCTGTACAGCGCGACCAAGATCAGGGGTTTCCTGCACCTGTACATCGGCGAGGAGGCGGTCGCGGTGGGCGTCTGCCAGGCGCTTACCCCCGCGGACCCGGTCGTTGCCACCTACCGTGAGCACGGGCACGCGCTCGCCCGCGGCGTGAGCATGGAATCGCTGATGGCCGAGATGTTCGCGAAGGTGACCGGGTGCAGCCGCGGACGCGGCGGCTCGATGCACATCTTCGACACGCAGCGGCGCTTCTACGGCGGCAATGCGATCGTCGGCGGGGGGCTGCCGCTAGCCGTTGGAATGGCACTCGCCGACAAGATGCGCGCCATCGAGAGCGTGACCGCGTGCTTCTTCGGGGACGGGGCAGTGGCCGAAGGCGAGTTCCACGAGTGCATGAACCTCGCCGCGCTGTGGGACCTGCCGCTGCTGTTCTGCTGCGAGAACAACCTTTACGCGATGGGGACGGCGCTGGAACGCGCGCAGGCCGAGACCGACCTAGCGGCCCGGGCCGGCTCCTACGGCATGGTCTCGTGGCCAGTGGACGGGATGGACGTCACCGCGGTCGAGCACGCCGCCCGCCGGGCGGCGGAAGCGGTTCGCGGCGGCGGTGGCCCGCACTTCCTCGAGTTGCGCACCTACCGGTTCCGCGCGCACTCGATGTACGACCCGGACCGTTACCGGGACAAGGCCGAGATCGAGCGGTGGCGCTCCCGCGATCCGATCAGCATGCTGACGGCGCAACTGAAGCAGGACGGCCAGCTCACCGACCACGACCTAGAGGTATTCGAGAAGGAGATCGCCGCGGAGATAGCACAGGCGATCGACGTGGCCGAAGCCGCCGATTTCGAGCCGCTGGAAGACCTGACCAAGTTCGTCTACAGCCCGAGGCAGACATGAACGCTAGCACCGCGACTGGCGGCACCAGGAAGACAGTTCGCGCTCACCAGGCCCAGGACTCCGTGGACGGCAGCGCCAAGCCGGTCAGCTACCGCGAAGCGCTGCGTGCGGCGCTGCGCGAGGCCCTCATCAAAGACGAGCGCGTCTTCATCATGGGCGAGGACATAGGGCGCTATGGCGGGTGCTACGCGGTCACCCTTGGCCTGCTCGAGGAGTTCGGGCCTGAGCGGATCCGCGACACACCGCTGTCCGAGTCGGCGTTCGTGGGCGCCGGGATCGGCGCCGCGCTGGCCGGGATGCGGCCGATCGTCGAGATCATGACCGTCAATTTCAGCCTGCTCGCGCTTGACCAGATCCTGAACAACGCGGCGACGCTGCTGCACATGTCTGGCGGCCAGCTCAACGTGCCGCTGGTCATCCGGATGACGACCGGCGCGGGTCGACAGGTCGCGGCCCAGCATTCGCACAGCCTGGAAGGCTGGTACGCGCACATCCCCGGGCTGCGGATCGTCGCGCCAGCCACCCTCGAGGACGCCCGGGGAATGATCTGGACGGCGCTGCAGGACCCCGATCCTGTGCTCATCTTCGAGCATGGCGGGCTCTACAACACTTCAGGCACGCTGAGCCCCGACGCTGGCCCTGTCGACATCGACACGGCCGCGATCCGCAGGCCCGGAAATGACGTCACGCTCATCACCTACGGCGGCACCCTGCCGAAGACGCTGGCCGCGGCCGACCAGTTGGCCGCCGATGGTATCTCCGCCGAGGTGGTCGACCTGCGCACGCTGCGGCCGCTCGACGACGCGACCATCCTCGCCTCAGTGCGGCGCACCCACCGGGTCGTAATCGCCGACGAGGGCTGGCGCTCGGGCAGCCTGTCCGCAGAGGTCAGCGCGCGGATCACCGAGCAGGCGTTCTACGACCTCGACGCGCCCGTCGAACGGGTCTGCACCGCGGAAGTACCCATCCCGTACGCATGGCACCTGGAGGAGGCGGCCTTGCCGCAGCCTGCCACGATCGCGGACGCCGCCCGGAAGGCGGTCGGCTGACATGGCCGAGTTCCTGATGCCGTCGCTCGGCGCGGACATGGACCAGGGAACGCTGCTCGAATGGCTGGTCAAGCCCGGTGACCAGGTGCACAAGGGCGACATCGTCGCGGTGGTGGACACCGCCAAGGCCGCCGTCGAAGTGGAGTGCTTCGAGAGCGGAGTGATGGGTTCCATTCTCGTGGAACCTGGCCGGACCGTTCCAGTCGGCACACCGCTTGCGGTCATCACGCCAGCGGGGCTTGCGGTGATACCCGCGGCGCCGGCACCCGCGGAGGCCGTGGTGGCCGTGGTGGCAGCACCCGCCCCCGTCGTCGGCCTGCCGGTCCCCCCGTCGGCACGCCGCAGAGTGCCCGCGACACCGCCCATCCGGCATCTGGCCAGGCAGCTAGGCGTCGACATCAGCAAGGTGCACGGCACCGGCGAAGGCGGCACCGTGACGCACGCCGACGTCGAAGCTGCGGCTGCCGCGACGCGACGCAGGCCGCGGGTCTCGCCGTACGCCCGGCGCCTTGCCGCCGAACTCGGCATCGACCTCACCGTCATCAGGGGAACCGGTGCCGACGGCGCGATTCGCGCCGTCGACGTCCGCCGTGCCCTGTCCGAAGCCAAGGAAGGTGCGGCCCAGGCGGCGCCCGCCGCCACCGAACGCCCGGCCGCCCCGCAAGCGGCCGTGACCGCTCCGCCGCCCGCCGAAGCGGAGGCGGACAAGGCAGCGGAGGCGGACAAGGCAGCGGAGCGCCAGGCCGCGATGCGGCGCGCGATCGGCAACCTCATGGCGCGCTCCAAGCGGGAGATCCCGCACTACTACCTGAGCACCACCATCGACCTCGAGCCCATGACGCAATGGCTGCGCAGCCGGAACCGCGAACTGCCGGTGCCGTCCCGGATCGTCCCCGCTGCCCTGTTGCTGAAGGCCGCGGCGCTCGCCGCACGTGAAGTACCCCAGCTGAACGGATTCTGGCTAGACGATCATTTCGTGCCAGCCGAGCACGTTCATCTCGGCGTCGCGATCTCGCTGCGTGATGCCGGAATGGTCGCTCCGGCTATCCACGATGCCGACACCCTCACAATCGCGGATCTCATGGCCAGTCTCCGCGACCTCGTCACCCGCGCCCGCACCGGACGGCTGCGGGGCGGCGAGATGACAGACCCGACGATCACCGTCACGAATCTTGGCGACCGCGGCGTAGAAGCGGTGTTCGGAGTGATCTACCCACCGCAAGTCGCGCTGGCCGGATTCGGCAAGGTAACCAGCGCACCGTACGCGGTTGGCGGTCTGCTCGGTGTCCGCTCCCAGGTCACCGCGACGCTGGCCGCCGACCATCGTGCCTCTGACGGCTACACCGGTGCGCGGTACCTGGAGGCCATTACCCGCCTGCTGCAGAAACCGGAGGAGCTGTGACACCACAACAGGCACGTGAGCAGATTGGGTTCGCGCTCAAGCGGGCCGCTCCCGGCTCGGATGTCGATGGCATCGACCCCGACGCGGATCTCCGGGATGCCCTAGAGCTCGACTCGCTGGACTTCCTCCAGTTCGTCGAGATTCTCAGTGAGACATCCGGGCAGAGGATCGACGAGGACGACTACCCCGAATTCGCCACCCTCAACAGCTCCATACGCTTCCTTTCCGCACGGTGAACGAGCTGGGCCAACTGGCCTCAGCCTGCCCTGGAAGGCGACATCAGGTAGGACACGAACAGCTTAGGTGTGGCCAGCTTCGGATAGTCCCGTTCGGGAATCTCGATGCCGGCGCGGTCATGGATGGCCGTCACCAGACTCAGGAAGTCCAGCGAGTCGATATCAGCCACCTCTTGCAGGGGCAGGTCAGGATCGACGGCGGCAAGGTCCACTTCCGGAGCAACCTCGTGCAGCGCGGCTGCCAGCAAGGATGCCGCTTCGTCTTTGGTCATGAGTTTCCCTGGTCCGGCCCGATTTTGAGGGGATAGCGACATGGCGGTGTGTGCTGAAGCGTATGACAGCCTCGCCTTCGCCGCGAAGACCCCCGTTACATCTGCGCGTGCCGTTGGCCCTGCCTGTCAGTGCCAGCCGGCCCTTCCGCCACGGGACCTTATCGCCAAGACTGAGGCTGCCGGGCGCGGGAGGCCTGATGATCGCAGCTCACGGTGCACTTGACGCTGACGCTGTTGATGGCGTCCTCGATACGGTAAGCCTGTCCGGTGGCCGGACCTTGATCGTGCGGAAGGTGACGGAAGCCGACGTCCACGGGCTGGAGGCGCTGTTCGAGGGGCTCGGCGAGGACGATCGGTACTTCCGCTTCTTCGAGCTGTCCCACCCCGGCCGAGCGTTCATTGAGCAGCTGGCCAGAGCCGAGCAGGAGGGCGGCTATCGGCTCGTCGCGGTCGTATCCGGCGCCCACGACGAACTCGTGGCCGAGGCGGGCTATGCCATCATGCCTGACGGCGACGGTGACTTCGCCCTCACCGTCGCGGCTGGCTGGCGGGGCTGGCTAGGTCCTTATCTGCTCGACGCCCTCGTCGCCGCGGCGGCGGCCCGAGGCGTGCCCAACCTGCAAGCAGACATCCTGATCAGCAACGTCCGAATGCTGACCTTGGTCCACAATCGCGGCTACGTAACGCTGGACCGTGAGCCCTCGCAGGTGCGGGTCGCGATCGCCGCCGCTCAGCCGTGCCCGGACTCAATGTTCCGTAACCCCCCGCTCATGCGGTTCCGCCGCAGACGCTACCCACCCAGCTGACCGTCTTTCCGCGTCGACGCGGGCATTGGCGAAGGCGATCCAGATAGCCAGGTTCAGGTCGAGGCGCTCGCCGGAGCACGGCGGGATGATCGTGGCAGGGGTTATCGCGGCGCTGTGGCAGGTGGTTACGTCACCAGCGACCTGCGGGAGCGGCGGGCTTGCTGGAAGCGGAGTCCCCTCCCGGGTGTAGAAAGTGAACCCGCTGCTGGTCATAGCTATGGTGAAGCCCTTGTCATGCACGATGGCATGGTGTCGTTTGCACAGTGAGATCAGGTTGGAGAGCCTGGTCTCACCTCCGTTTGCCCAGTAGACGATGTGGTGCGCGTCGGTACGGCGGGATTCGCAGCCGGGATATCTGCACCGGTAGCCGTCGCGTTCCCGGACGGCGCGGCGTAGGGCCGCCGAGGGCTTGCGGGTACGCCGGCCAACGGCGAGGACGGAGCCGTCGGCGCCGTGGACCACAGTGCTGATGCTCGCGTTGCACGCGATCAGTCGCAGCGTGGCCGGGCATATGGCGGAGCCGTCCTCGATATGACAGCGCGCCGGATGGGCGGGGTGCCATAGCGGCAGGGCCGTGACGCGCGTTTCCGCGGAAACGCACGCGGGCTCCGGGGTCTCGTCCTGGCTGGCGGTAATGGCCTCGGTTCCCGCGTGGATGATGACCTGGAAGGCGTCGGGGCTGTCGGCCTCGCTGCCTTGCCGTTCAGGTAGGCGGCGCAGATCTGGACGAGGGCGTCGGCGAGGTTCTGCGCGGTTTCCCTGCGGCGTCCCGGCGGGGTGTCCCCGCCCCAGTCAATCCCGTAACGGACGTCCTGGTCTCGGAGCTTGTCGGCCCGCGTTCGCGCGGAATCGTCCTCGTGGTTCTTCTCGTGCGGGTGCTCCAGGTCATCGCGGGCGGCGCGCAGCGCCTGCAACACGACCGCCCAGTCCTGCGGCGGGAAGTACCCGCGGACCGCAAATGCCATCTCATCGACGCGCCCCCAGGACAGTTTGCGGTTGGCCCGGACCTGGCCGTCTTCGGCGGCCGAGACCCGGCGGTGGGCCTGCGCGAACCGTTCCAGCTGGCTGGCGGTCATCGGGGCGGCCATCTCCGCCAGGTCCTTCTCCGTTTCCGCGGTCGCGATCCTGGTCAGCGCCCGCACCTTCGCGTAGGACAACCGCCCGGCACCGAACTCGGCGGTAAACAGCGGAAAGCCGGCCAGGGCCCGCGCGACTCGGACCTGCTCGCGTGCGGTACCGGGCGCGATCTGGCACTTCCAGGACAGCCAGGCAGCGCAGGACGGCATCTCCCAGTCCGCCCACCCCCGCCGGGCATCGAAGTCAGCGACCAGCAGCAGGAACTGGCAGGTGGCGGCCGTCAAGTGCCCGGCAAGCTCGCAGATCCGGGCCTCGAGGCGTTCCATCGGCATCAGCATCGTGTCGCTGGTGTCCTCAGGAACGGTGTCGGGACATGGTGTATAGCACATCAGTTGCTCGCTCATACATTCGATTTTAGAAGAGGTCTGACATTCCCGCCGAGCACGCGTTTCCGCGGAAACGTGGCGGCTGCTCGCGGGCTGCGGCATCGTGCACGCCGGGGCGGGAGCCGGGGCGTCTGCCAGCCCGATGCCGACGCGCTGGGTCACCTACGGGCCGGGCGGCGTGCAGCTCGTCAGCGTCAGCGTCGACGGCTCCGGGCGCGTCCTCGCGCTGGCGGTGCAGGTGCCGGCCGGCCACGACGGCTGCATGCGCGATGACCGTACGGGTCAGCCTGCCCGCCAAGCTCGGCCAGCGTGACGTGATGATCAACAGCTCCACCACCTTCGCGCCCGGCCACGGCGTGCTGCTGCGCCGCTGCGGTGACCAGGGCTGCGATCCCTTCAGCGTGCCGCCGGCGAGCTGCGTCACTCTCTCGTACCAGCAGGCGATGCTGTCCACCGGGCCGCCGATGCACGCGGTCTACCAGGTGCTCGGCCGCGACGGCCGCTGGCTGGTCCTCGACGTGGCCTGGCCTGGCGGTCCCGCCGGGGTGCGATGCCCCGTGCAAGCCGCACCTGGCGGTCACCTGCTGGTTTTTCCGGGCCGGGCCGCATGGCTGGGTGACGATCACCACCGCGTTGACGGCCGGATGCGCGCAGGTATACAAGGCTGAGCCGCGGTTCCCCGCCCGGCTGTGCGCCGGCCTGCCAGCCCCGGGGTGAGTATCCGGCCGGTCAGGCGGTCGTTACCGGCTGGCGCGGCGTCTGCCCGGCCGGAGGAGCCGGAGGAGCCGGAGGAGCCGGCGGCGCCGGGGGAGGCGGTGGAGCCGACTGGGAGATCTTCGGCAGCCACTCCAGCCAGCGCGGCAGGTACCAGTTGCGCGGGCCAAGCAGCTTCATCGTGGCCGGCAGCAGCAGCGCCCGCACGATGGTCGCGTCGAGCAGCACGGCGACGGCCAGTCCGACACCCATCTCCTTGAGCTGCACCATGGACAGCGTCGAGAAGGTGAGGAAGACAAAGACCATGACAATGGCGGCCGCGGTGACCACCCCCGCGGTGGTCTTGATGCCCTGCGCGACCGCCTCGTCGGTCTTGCCCGAACGGTCGTAACTTTCCCTGATCCGGCTCAGGATGAAGACGTGGTAGTCCATGGACAGCCCGAACAGCACCACGAACAGGAACAGCGGCAGCCAGCTCGCGACCGAGTGGACGCTGGTAAAGCGGAGCAGTGACTGGCCCCAGCCCCACTGGAAGAGCGCGACGATGACGCCGTAGGCGGCGCCGACGGACAGCAGGTTGAGGATCACGGCAGTGGCCGGGATGACCAGGGAGCGGAACGAGACGAGCAGCAGCAGGAACGCCAGCAGCAGGACGAAGGCGAAGACCCAGACGGACCGCTGTGCCATCAGGGCGTTGAAGTCCGCGGTGCCCGCCGTGTCCCCGGTGACGGCGACCGTGACACCCGGGACCTTGCCCAAGGTGGCGGGGATGACCTGATCGCGCAGGGTCGCCAGGGCACGCACGGACGTCGCGTTTTCTCCGGTGCCGGCCAGCGGCACCGTGATGATCGCGGCGGTGTGCGCGGGGTTGACGACGAACGTGATCGGCTGGTTCATCTGGCCGGTGGCCAGCGCGGCGCGTTCGAACGCCGCCGCCGCTGCCAGCGCCGAAGTTGAGGTGACGTCGGGCGCCTCGACCACGACGACGGCCGGCGCGCCGCCTCCGGGGAACACCTGCTGGATCCGGTTATAGGCCTGCACGGCGGCGACATTCTGCGGCAGGTCGTTGTACCCCGGGGTCGCGGTCTGCAGCCACAGCACCGGCAGCGCGAGCACGATCAGCACGCTGGCCGCGAACCCGGCCGTCACCGCCGGACGGGCGAGCACCCGGTCCAGGATCGCGGTCCAGATCCGGCTCTGGCCAGCGGGCTGGCGAAGCCGGCCGAGCAGCGGCAGCGCGCCCCGGTCCACCCGGTCGCCAAGCAGCGCGAGCAGGGCGGGAAGCAGGGTCAGCGATCCGATGACGGCGACCGCCACGACGAGCATGGCGGACTGCCCCATCCCATTGAAGATCTTGCTGCCCGTCAGGAACATGCCGGACATCGCCAGCAGCACGGTCAGGCCGGAGACGAGCACCGAACGGCCCGAGGTCGCGGCGGCCACCGCGATCGCGTCGACCACCGGCCGGCCGCGAGCGCGCTCCTCACGCTCGCGCTTGAGGTAGAACATCGAGTAGTCGACGCCGACCGCCAGGCCGATGCACAGCATCACCGAACTCGCCTGCACGGTGACCCCGGACAGGTGACTGGTGAACGCCACCAGGCCGGACGCCGCCAGGATCGCCATCACGGCCAGCCCGAGCGGGAGCAGCGCGGCCACCACCGCGCCGAACGCGATCAGCAAGACAACCATCGTGATCGGGAACGACAGCGCCTCCGCGCGGTGCAGGTCGCGGAACACCGTGTCGTCGATCGCCTTCATGATGGTGGCGTCGCCCGTCTCGGCGATCTGGATCTGCGGATGGGCCGCCGCGGCCGCCTGCACGGCGGCCAGCACCGGGCCGACCCGGTCGGAGGCGTTGTTGACGTCGCCGGTGATCTGGAACTCGAGCAGCGCGGCCCGCCCCGTCGGTGAGATCAGGTTGGAGTATGCCGGGGCGAGTGGCGAGCGAATCGACGTCACCCGGCCGGTCGCCGAGATCCGGCCGATCACGTCCCTGATCGCCGCCTGGTAGGCCGGCGAACTCACCCGCAGGCTGGCGCTGTCGAAGAGCACGTACTCGTGCGCGTGCTCGGTGAAGTCCCTGGCCATCATCTGCTGGGCTTGATATGACTGCCCCGCTGACTGCTCCGAGGTCGGCAACTGAGACGTTCCGATCAGGCGCCCGGTCAGCAGCAGGATCACTACACAGCCGAGCCAGGCGGCGACCACCGTCCACGGGTGGGTCGCGCTCCACCGCCCGGCGCTTCCTGTCAGTCGCTGGGCACTACCCATAGCCCCAGACTCCGGACAGCCATCTGGCTCAGGTAAGGGCTGAAGGTCAGACGTTCCAGGGACTCAGGGCCACGTGTTCGGCGGCGGCCAGCATCTGCCCGCCGACGGGCTGCAGGCCGATGCTGGTGAGCAGCAGGCCGGTCGACACCCGCTCGACGACGCCCCACTCCCAGATGGCGGTCGCGTCCAGGCCGCAGCGCGCGGCGAGCCAGCGGGCGCGCGCCCAGGGGTCGCCGTCCAGCAGGTCGACCGGGTCCTCGCGCATCATGACGCCCAGGTCGTATTCGGGCTCGGCGAGCAGACCGTCGGGGTCGACGAGCTTGAACCCGTCGCCCGCCTGCAGCGCGTTCCACTCGTGCACGTCGCCGTGCACGAGGACGGCGCGCGAGTCGTCGTGTGCCGCCACCCGCCGCGCCGCGCACTGCAGCGCGTACGAAACCGCGCGCGGCGAGCACGGGCGGCCGAGGTCGTCCCAGGTCCGGGTGATAAACGACGCCAGCCAGCGGCCCTTGTCCGCGCCTGTCGGCAGGCCGCAATCCGAACCGGGCCGGTGCCGCCACAGCTTCGAGGCGCACGCGCACAAGAGCTCGTGCCGTTCCCTGATCGGCAGGCCGAGTTCGTGCATCGAGCGGCCGAGCCGTTCGAGTAGCATCGCCCCCCGTTCGGCATCCGAGCGCAGCAGCCGGACGCAGCCCTCGCCATCCGCCAGCCGCAAAGCGGTGATCTCTTGGCGGGCCGCGTCGAACGACCGCGGGATGAGCAGCTTGAGCACCGCCGGGGTGCCGTCCGCGAGCGCGACGCGCGCGACGAGACCCTCGGTCGCGTCGTCGAACGCCGCCCCGACCGTCAGCGACCATTCCCGCGCGAAGGACTCCACAAGACGTGGCAGGCCCGCCAGCCAGCCGGACGCGCCGACCGCGAGGGCCTTGTTCCTGACGACGACAGGGACAACCGGCGAGGCTGACCCGTCCACCCGCGCAGCATACTTCGGAACTCCCTCACCACGCTGATCATCATCTTGACTCTCCCGTAACGGGAGACCCGATTCTCGGGTTCATGAGCACCATGAGCCAGACAACCTCACCGGCTATCGGCACCGGGCCGGTGTCCCGCACCGCCAAGTGGGCGCCGCTCGCCGTCATCTTGTGCGGCACGTTCGTCTACGTCCTCGACTTCTTCGTCGTCAACGTCGCACTCCCGTCCATCCAGACGGGCCTGCGCGCCAGCCCGGCCGCCGTCGAGTGGATAGTGGCCGGGTACGGCCTGACCACCGCGTCGTTCCTGGTCTGCGGGGGACGGCTCGGCGACCACTATGGCCGCCGGCTGGTCTTCTGCGCCGGCCTCGCGCTGTTCACGGTCACCTCGGCGCTGTGCGCCGCCGCTCCCGACCCGGGCTTCCTGGTCGCCGCCCGGCTCGCCCAGGGCATCGGCGCGGCCGTCATGGCGCCGAACGTCCTGTCCATCCTCGGCACCACCTACACCGGCCCCGACCGGGTGCGCGCCATCAGCGTCTACGGAATGGTGATGGGCCTGGCCGCGGTCGGCGGGCAGCTGCTCGGCGGACTGCTGATCGACGCGAACGTGGCCGGCCTGGGCTGGCGCGCGATCTTCTGGATCAACGTCCCCGTCGGCGTGGCGGCCCTCATCGCGGCGCCTCGGCTGGTCCCCGCGTCCCGCGGGCCCCGCGGCGGGCGGCTGGACCTGTTCGGCGCGGCGCTGCTCACCGCGGCGCTTGTCGCGATCGTGCTGCCGCTGCTCGACGGCCGCCAGCACGGCTGGCCCGCCTGGTCGTGGGCGTGCCTGGCGGCCGGCCCGGTGCTGCTGCTCGCGTTCGCCGCGCACCTGCGGCGGTCGCGGGACCGCGGCGGGCAGCCGCTGCTCGACCCGGGCATCTTCGCGGTCCGCGCGTTCCGCTCCGGGCTGACTTGCCAGGCGCTGTTCTGGTGCCAGCAGGCGGCCGGCTACCTGCTGCTCGCGCTGTACCTGCAGCAGGGCCGCGGGCTGAGCCCGATGGCCTCCGGTGGCGTGTTCACCGTGCTAGCCGCCGGCTACCTGATCACCTCGTTCCGCGCGCCCGCGCTGACGGTCCGGTTCGGCAGCCGGGTGATCGCCATCGGAGCGGTGACCGGTTTCATTGGAGACCTGCTCCTAGTGCTGGCGCTGCAGCACTGGGGCGTGGCCGGCCCGGTCGCCGCGCTGTTCCCCGGCCTGCTGCTGCTCGGCGCCGGCCAGGGGCTGTGCATCACGCCGCTGACCACGACCGTGCTCGCGCACGCCGACGCCAGCCGGGCCGGCTCGGTATCCGGCGCGCTGTCCACCGCCCAGCAGGTGGGCAACGCGATCGGCGTCGCGGTGACCGGAGTCATCTTCTACGGCCTGGTGGGCCGCGGCTACGCGGTCGCCTACCAGTGGAGCGTGGCCGAGATGGCCTGCGTGCTCCTCGGCGTGGTGGTGATACTGAGGCCATGGCTGCGCGACTGACCATCGGCGAGTTCTCCCGGATGACGCACCTGAGCGTGAAGGCGCTGCGGCACTACCACGACGTGGGCGTGCTGGAGCCCGCGGTCATTGACCGGTACACCGGCTACCGGTCGTATGAGGCGGGCCAGGTGCCGTCGGCTCAGGTGATCAGGAGGCTGCGGGACCTGGGCATGCCGCTGGACTCGATCCGCGCGGTGCTCGCCGCCCCCGACGTGGAGGCCAGGAACCGGGAGATCGCTGCCCACCTGGCGCAGATGGAACGCCAGCTCGAGCAGACCCAGGCCTCGGTGGCCGCGCTGCGCGCGCTGCTGCAAGGCCCGCCCGCGCGGCCAGCCGTCGAGCTGCGCTCGATCCCCGCGGTCACCGCGCTCGCCGTCAGGGAGATGGTCAGCGTCGACGGTTTCGTCGAGTGGGGGACCGGCGCGTTCGAAGTCCTGTCCGGCGCGCTGGCCGCCGCCGGCCTGACGGCCGCCGGCCCGTTCGGTGCGCTGTACCCCGGGGACTTCTTCGAGCTAGAGCGCGCCGAGCTCACCCTCTTCCTGCCGGTGACAGACGCTGGCGCGGACGCGGCCCGCCTCCCGGCGGGCCGCGTCCGCCTGCTCGAGATCCCCGCCGTCGAGGCCGCGGTCGTCGTCCACGAGGGCACCCCCGACGACATCGACCGCACCTACGGCGCCCTGGGCACCGCCGTCGCCGAACGCGCCATCGGCGTCGACGGCCCCATCCGCGAGTACTACCTAGTCGGCTTCGCCGACACCGACGACGTAACCAAGCACCGCACCGAGGTCTGCTGGCCCGTCTTCCGCACCGGCACCCCGCCCCGCTAACCCGCGAGTTCGTCCGCACCCTCCGTTCGGCTGCCCCTTCTTACCACGGGACCGTGGAGCCGTCCCAGGAGAAGAATTCCCCGGAGGGGCCGTCGTCTGGCAGCAGCGCCAGGCGGACCGCGCCGGCCGCGGCCTCGGCCGGGTCGCCTTCACTGGCGGCCGCGGCGGCGTTGAGGCCGGTCCGGCGCAGGCCGGGTGCGAGCGCGTTGACCTTGATGCCGTCATCGGCAAGGCTGTGCGCGTAGTACACGGTCAGCGCGTTCAGGGCTGCCTTGGATGACCGGTAGGCGGCGAAGGTGCCGCGGTGCGGAAACTGCGGACCGGTAGCCCAGGTCAGTGATCCGGTGCCGCTGGAGATGTTGACGATCCGCGGGTGCGCGGACTGTCGCAGCGCCGGCAGGAAGGCGTTGGTCACCGCCACGATCCCGAAGACGTTCGTCTCGTAGATGCGGCGGAAGGTGCTGATGTCCTCTCTGTCCGGCGTCTTGCCATCGCCGGAGATGCCGGCGTTGTTGACCAGGACGTCCACGCTGCCGACCTGGCGGGCGGCCTGGGCGATGCTCGCGGCGTCGGTCACGTCCAGGACGAGCGGCCTCGTGCCGCCGCCTATCTCCGCCACGGCACGCTGCCCGCGCGCCGGGTCGCGCGAGCCGGCGTAAACGGTGAGGCCCGCGCCCGCGAGCTGGCGCGCGATCTCCATGCCGATGCCCTTGTTGGCGCCGGTGACGACTGCGATCAAGTTGTCCATGCCACAAGAGTGCCCGTGAACGACCACCCCGCATCCAGCACCCGACTGCTACCCGCGCAGGCGGCACCCCTCGTTCGGCAGAAAAGAAAGCGTTGCGGCGGGTATGAAGAGCGGTCCCGGACGCGGGGCGCGGTCCTCAGCCGTAGGTCAGCGATCGGCGCGGACCTTAGCGCTGAGGCGGGTGAGGCCGTAGAGGGCGTCGACATTGGGGGTCGGGACGCCGACGATGGCGCCGATCTCGCGGACCGCGCCGGCCAGGGCGTCAAGTTCCAGGGCGCGCCCGGCTGCGGCGTCTTGCAGCATCGAGGTGCGGAACGCGCCGAGCTTGCGGGTGACCAGGTTGCGGTCCGACGGCGTCTCCAGGATCGGGCAGCCGATCCGCGCGCCGATCTCGCGCGCCTCGAGCATGGCCGACTCGCAGAAGCCGCGGACCAGGTCGTCGTCGAGTACCTGGTCGGCCGTCGCCCCGGTGAGCGCGGACACCGGGTTGACGGTCAGGTTGCCCCACAGCTTGTACCAGACGTCCTCGCGGATGTTGGACGAGATGGTGACGTTCATGCCCGCCTTGCGCAGTTCGGCGGCCAGGCCTTCCAGGCGCGGCGAATCGGTGCCGTCCGGCTCGCCGATGATGATGCCGTTCCCGCTGTGCCTGCGGACCACACCGGGCTCGGGCGAGCTGGCGCTCATGTGCACGGTACCGCCGATCACCCGGGCGACCGGGATCGCCCGCGCGATCCTGCCGCCGGGGTCGACGCTATCCAGGTGACGTCCCTCGCAGGGGCCGCCGAAGCCGTCGAAGAACCACCACGGCACGCCGTTCAGCGTGGAGAGCACGACCGTTCCCGGTCCGAACAGGGGAGTAGCGCTCGCCACGGCGGCCGGCGCCGACTGTGCCTTGACCGCGAGGACGACCACGTCGTGCTCGCCTAGTTCGGTCGCGTCGTCGGAGGCGGTGACCTTGGCGGTCATCGTGCCGTCCGCGGATTCCACCCGCAGGCCATGCGCCCTGATGGCGGCGAGGGTGGCACCGCGCGCCAGCACCGAGGTATCCGTTCCAGCGGTTGCCAGGCCGGAGGCGATGAACCCGCCGATCGCCCCCGCCCCGACGACACAGATTCGCATGCGCGTTACTGTAACCGCTGGCCGTTGTCCGGCCGGGTCCAGATGCCGCGCTCGTGCATCAGCTCGATCTGCTTGTCGATCACCTCGCGCCGGTACTCAGCGTGCGTGTACGGAGCGCGGTCGAGGTAGAGGTTCTTGGGGTAGACGGGCTGCTCGTAGATGAGCTGATACTGCTCGGTGGTCAGGTCCTTGAGCCAGTTGTCCCACTGCGCGCTGGCGCGGAACCGGCGCAGCGCCTCGATGTCGATGGTGCCCGCCACCCAGGACGATCCGGCGCTGTAGTCGTGCCTGCCGACGATCTGACCCCGGTAGTCGATGACCGCCGATCCGCCGCCGAACGTGTCGATCGGCGTGTCGGAGTCGGTATGGAGGTAATAGGTGCCGACGTTGCACGCGATGAGGTACAGGTTGTTGTCGAGGGCACGCGCGCGGTTCTGGATCTCGAACAGGCCGTTGCCGACGTGCGGGTGCGGGTACGGTCCGCGGTAGACCACCTCGGCGCCGTTCATGGCCAGGCCCCGGGCGTTCTCCGGGTAGGAGCCCTCGTTCGCCATCAGGAACCCGAGCCTGCCGATCTCGGTGTCGGCCACTGGGTAGAAGGCGTCCAGGTTGCGGCCGTACAACTCGACCCACTTGTCCCAGACATTGTGCGGTGTTACCGAGTGCTCGACCGGAAGCAGCGGCACCACCTTGTGGTGGCGCAGGATGAGGTCGCCGTCGGGGTTGAGGATGAAGCCGACGTTGAAGAAACGTCCGGGGAACTCGGGGTGCCTGGCCTTCGCCTGGGCCATGACGAACGCGTTCCACTGCCGTGCCAGCTTGCCGAGGTAGTCCGTCTCCGGTCCTGGCACGTCGATGGCACACTCCCGCGCGAACGTCTCGTGGTCGAGGTCGAGGACCTCGTCGTTGAAGCCCTGCAGGGTTCCCTCGGGAATGGCGATCAGGCGCACGGGCAGGTCCAGGCTGGACAGCCAGGACGCGGCCTTGATCAGGTGCGACACGTGCTCGAGGTTGACGGCGATCTCGTCCCGGTGGCGAATGCCGCGCATGGTGGGTACCAGGCCGACGGCCTGATAGGGCTCGATCATGGGCTATCCCTTCGGCCTGTGGCTTCGTGCCCGGCGGTATTTCCTGTCATACATGACCGCCCGCCGCATGTCTGCACGTTCGGGCACCGGCTCGCGGCCGCTGCGCGCAAGACCCCGCGCGTCTGCGCACCC
>Ga0187807_1000076_pt1 | contig 25265 bp, 21 predicted proteins | sample NC_wetland_sal_i_4_FD_132432 | JGI IMG/M metagenome (GOLD analysis project Ga0187807, IMG submission 132432) | Wetland sediment microbial communities from Neuse River Estuary, North Carolina, USA - ASW_2 | ecosystem: Environmental > Aquatic > Freshwater > Wetlands > Sediment | place: USA: North...
ACTTCCAGGTGCTCGACATGGCGGGGACGTCTCCGTACGACCTCCAGCTGAATACCGCGTCCGCGCCGTTCAACAACCCGAAGGCGCGGGAGGCGATCTACGCGGCGACCAACTTCGCGCCGATCCTGCAGCACATCTTCGGCAACAGGTACCCCGTGGTGGAGGGCTTCACCGGGCCGGGCGGCATCTGCTACCAGCAGTACACCCCGGGATACCAGGGGTATGACCCGACGCTGGCCAAGCAGCTCGTCCAGCAGTCCGGCCTGGGTAACGTGACGATCAACCTCGGCACGATCGCCAACCCCGTCGCCATCGAGACCACCGAGGCGCTGCGCACCGAATGGGCGCAGGTCGGCATCCACGCCACCATCGCCAACTACAACCTGAACTCTCTCGTCGCGGCCTTCGAGAAGAACGGGGGGAAGTGGTGGCAGTCCATGGTCCAGACCGCGGGCGCCTTCGACCCCGCGAGCGGCGTCGGCGTCGGCTTCCGGTTCTCGTCCACCTCCCCGTTCAGCGGGGTGCACGACCCGAACCTGGACAAGCTGCTGGCCGAGGCGGCCGGCTACACGGACCTCGCCACCCGGTGCAAGTACTACGACCAGGCGGCGGACTACATCGCCAAGAACTACTACGGGCCGTTCTACTTCTCGCTCAACCCGACCAACGTCTCCGCCAAGGGCATCGGCGGTCCCGGCCTGACCACCGCGCTGCCGGCGGTCGCGGTCGGGCCGACCATCCCGTGGGAGTTCATCTGGTACAACCCGCCCTCGTAGCGTTCAGCGCTACCGTGTGGGCAGGTCGTCGCGCCAGGAGTGGCGGGGCTCGTAGCCGAGCAGGTCCCTGGCGCGGTCGATCGCCAGCAGCGTGCCGAACTCGCCGGGGTCGCGGATCAGCGGCACGCCGGGGAAGACCTCGGCGAGCAGGTCGCGGGACGGGCGGTTCATGACGGTGTCGGCGGCGGCGATGATCACGTTGTCGCTGCCGGTGACGTCCGCCTCGAGGCCGAGGCGGCAGGCGGCGGCCACGTCCCGCACGTCCACGTAGCCCCACAGGTTCCACTTGCGCAGCTGGGGATCGGGCCAGAACGCCGGGAACTTCTGGTACTCGTCCGGGTCCATGATGTTGGAGATCCGCAGCCCGGTGAACGGGATCTGCGACCACCGCGCGATCTGTGCCGCGATCGTCTCGCTCGCGACCTTCGACAGCGCGTAGGTCGTCGTCGGGAACGGATAGTGGTCCTCGTCGGCCGGCGCGTACTTGGGCGCGCCGCCTGCCGCGCCGGGGAACTGCTGCGGCCCGCCGCCGAATGGCAGTCCGAGCGTCGTCTCGCTCGACGCCCACACCACCCTGCTCAGCCCGAGCGCCGCCGCCGCGTGGAACACGTTGAAGTTCATCGTGATGTTCGCGTTGAACGTGACCGCCGGAGCGGCCATGCCGGTCGCCGGGATGTTCGCGAGGTGGACGACCGCGTCGGTGCCGCGCAGCACCTCGGTCGCCTGGCCGTAGTCGGTCAGGTCCGCGCGGAGCACGGTCCCGCGCGGCTCACCGGGGCCGACCACGACGTCGGTCGCGACCACGTCGTAACCATGCTCGCGCAGCTCGCGTACCGCGGCGCGGCCCGCCTTGCCTGTCGCTCCGGTCACGCAGACCCGCCGTGCCGCCGTCGCCATGTTCCGCCGCCCTTCGTCAGTCTGTCCCCCAGGAGCCCTGTCCCGGGAAGCCTGTATCCGAGTAGCAGAGCATATTGTCTTGGTGCATGACGGATCATGATGGCGGTGGTCCTTACCTCGATCTGGATCGCGCCGCGTGGCGTGGCTTGCGCGCCAGCACTCCGATGTCGCTGACCGCCGATGAGCTGGACGAGCTGCGCGGACACGCCGATCCGATCGAGCTCTCCGAGGTCGAGGAGATCTACCTGCCGCTGAGCAGGCTGTTGCGCCTCTACTACGAGGCGAGCGCGGGGCTGCGGGAGACGGTGGGCGCGTTCCTCGGCGAGGAGATGCCACCGGCGCCGTTCATCATCGCCATCGCGGGGAGCGTCGCCGTCGGCAAGTCCACCACGGCCCGGGTACTCAGGACGCTCATCTCCCGCTGGCCGCAGCAGCCGCACACCGAGCTGGTGACGACCGACAACTTCCTCTACCCCAACGCGGTGCTCGAGGAGCGCGGCCTGATGAGCCGCAAGGGCTTCCCCGAGTCCTACGACCGCCGGGAGCTGCTGCGCTTCGTGCAGCGGGTGCGGGCTGGCGCGCCCGAGGTCACCGCGCCGGTCTACTCGCACGTGGCCTACGACATCCTGCCCGGGCAGCGTCAGTCCGTGCGGCGGCCGGATGTCCTCATCCTCGAAGGCATCAACGTGCTGCAGCCGGCCCCGGCCGACGCCCTCGCGGTCGCCGACTTCCTCGACTTCTCCATCTATGTCGACGCGCGGGCGGAGCACATCGAGCAGTGGTTCCTCGCCCGGCTGCGCGCGCTGCGGGAAACCGCGTTCACGGACCCGCAGTCGCCGTTCCGCCAGCTCACCGAGGTCAGCCTCGCGGAGGTCGACGCGTTCGGCGGCCAGGTCTGGAAGACGATCAACGAAGTCAACCTCGTGGAGAACATCCAGCCCACCCGGGCCAGGGCCACCCTGGTCCTGCACAAGGACGCCGACCACGCGGTCACCCGAGTCCGGCTGCGGCGGTTCTGAACCGATGCGGACGCGAGCTGTCCCGCGGCGCGCCGCAATTCCATGATCGCGAAAACTCCGCATCGTATAAGTGCACGAACTCTTCGTGATCATGGAGACCGAGCCGCGCGGACAAGCTCGAGGGCAGACAGCCGGGGCCAGATGTGCCCGTGATGCGAACGTGGCGAGGCGCCGCTGCTCCGCGACCGCGCTTCTTGCTGTTATCAGCAGCAGGGCGGGGGGTGGGAGTCACCACGCGTGCGTTCGGAATGAATTCAGTGGAGGCGGTGGCCGGGGGCGAAGGCGGAGGCGCCGGGGGGTGCCCAGGGGGCGTGCGGGGGTTCCGCGTGACGGCGGGAGAAGGAGCGGCGGGCGACGTGCATCAGGGCGAGCAGGTCGTACTGGCGCGCGGCGAACGTGCTTTGGTCGATGACGCCCCGGTCCGCCTTGGCGCGCAGCAGGGCGAGCTCGGTCGCGGCGAGCTGATAGTCCCCCATCGCGGCCGCCGCGGGCAGGCCGCCGGAGACGCGGGCCCAGTTGCGCGCCCGGCGGCGGGCGCGCAGCGAGCCGAGCATGGCGATGTCGCCATCGGTGACGAGGCCCGTCGGCGCGTAGGCGGGCAGGTAGTGCCGGATCTCGCCGACCAGGCGGCGGCGGTCCGCGACAAGCACCACGATGATCCCGGCGAGCACGCAGCACATGATCGCGTACCCGATCAGCACCCCGGCCGTGCCGTAGACGGACAGGCCGTTCCAGGTGCCGTGCAGCAGCATGGCGGCCAGCCAGCCGACCGCGACCGCCCAGTAGCCGCCGCGGCGGTAGTGCGACGCCGCATACGCGACGCCGAGGCCGGTCATCGAGGTGAAGATCGGGTGCAGCAGCGGCGACAGCACCCCGCGCAGCACGAACGTGTAGCCGAGCAGCGCGAAGCCGCCCTGCTGCGGGGTGATCAGCGCGTTGATGTAGTAGCCGACGTTCTCGACCATCGCGAAGCCGAGGCCCACCATCCCCGCGTAGAGCACGCCGTCGGTCGGGCCGTCGATCTCGTCCCTGCGCCGCCACAGCAGCCCGACAAGGAAAAGGCCCTTGAGCGTCTCCTCCACCACCGGCGCGCCGAACGTCGCCGACACGTACTGCCCCGTGCTCGCGCCGAGCTCAGGCTGGGTGACGAACTCGAGCCCCGCGGTGTTGACCACCAGCGCCGCCAGCGCCGCGATGCCGGCGCCCCAGCCGAACGCGAAGGTCAGCGTGCCGCGCGGCTCGGGTTCCAGCCGGTCGACCCACAGCAGCAGCGCGACGAGCAGCGGCACCGGCAGCAGGGCCAGCGGCAGCGCCACGACGAACGGCACCACGCCGTGCCCGGCCGCGAACGACTCGCTCGCGTCGATGCTGAGCGCGATGATCCCGCAGGCGGTCGTGATCACGATGCCCGCGATGAACGCGACGCTGGTCCGGCCGGGGACCCGTCCCTCGATCACCGCGCGGGGATCGAACACGGGAACCGGCGGCGTCGGGTCGGTCATGTGCGGAAGCTTACTGTGCCCGCCGCCGTCAGACGGTGGTCGCTACCCTGCCGAATGGTCTAGACCTTATATCGATTGTGGTCTAGACCTAATGCGGATGAATGTTCTGGAAACGGTCTGCCCCGCACGGTTTCCGCTGACCTTGTAGGGATAGGCTTCATACCGTGATAGCGGGGTAGCCACGCGGGGATTAACCCTTGAAGGGATTCGCGAAAAATATGGCGAGCAACGACACCTTTGACTGGTCAGCCACCGACGAGCGTGCCGTCGACCTGGTGCGGGTGCTGGCGATGGACGCGACGCAGAAGGCGGGCTCGGGGCACCCGGGGACGGCGATGAGCCTCGCCCCCGCGGCCTACCTGCTCTACCAGCGCCTGCTGCGGCACGACCCGGCCGATCCGATGTGGCCGGGCCGGGACCGGTTCGTGCTCTCCTGCGGCCACTCCTCGCTCACGCTCTACATCCAGCTGTACCTGTCGGGCTACGGGCTCACCCTCGACGACCTCAAGGCGTACCGGACGTGGGGCAGCATCACGCCCGGTCACCCGGAGCACGGGCTGACCCCGGGGGTGGAGACGACGACAGGGCCGCTCGGGCAGGGCCTCGGCAACGCGGTCGGCATGGCGATGGCCAGCCGCCGCGAGCGCGGCCTGTACGACCCCGACGCCGCGCCCGGCACGTCGCCGTTCGACCACTACATCTACTCGTTCGCCTCCGACGGCGACATCGAGGAGGGCATCAGCCACGAGGCCTCGTCGCTGGCGGCCCACCAGCGCCTCGGCAACCTGATCGTGCTGTACGACGACAACAGGATCTCCATCGAGGACGACACGAACGTCGCCAAGTCCGAGGACGTCGGCGCCCGGTACGCCGCTTACGGGTGGCACGTGCAGCACGTCGACTGGTTCCTGCCGAACGGCACCTACCAGGAGAACGCCGAAGCGCTGTACGCCGCGTTCCTCGCCGCCAGGGAGCACGCCGCGGCGCCGTCGCTCATCGTGCTCCGCTCGATCATCGGCTGGCCCGCCCCGAACAAGAAGGGCACCGGCGCCGCGCACGGCGCCGCGCTCGGCGAGCCCGAGGTGGCGGCCACCAAGGAGATCCTGCACTTCGACCCGGCCGTGAACTTCCCCGTCGAGGAAGAGGCGGTGCAGCACGCCCGCCAGGTCGCCGAGCGCGGCAAGGCGCTGCACGCCGAGTGGGACGAGGGCTTCGCCGCCTGGGCGAAGGCGAACCCCGAGCGCAAGGCGCTCTACGACCGGATCTCGAAGCGGGAGCTGCCCGAGGGCTGGGCCGAGGCCATCCCCTCCTTCCCCGCCGACCAGAAGGGCACCGGCACCCGCCGCGCGTCCGGCCAGATCCTCACCGCGCTCGCGCCCGTGCTGCCCGAACTGTGGGGCGGCTCGGCCGACCTGGCCGAGTCCAACAACACCACGATGGAGGGCGAGCCCTCGTTCGTCCCGCTCGACCACCAGACGAAGATGTGGCCGGGCAACCCCTACGGGCGGACGCTGCACTTCGGCATCCGCGAGCACGGCATGGGGGCGATCCTGAACGGCATCGCGCTGCACGGCGGCACCCGGCCGTACGGCGGGACGTTCCTGGTGTTCAGCGACTACATGCGGCCGTCGGTCCGGCTCGCCGCGCTGATGAAGCAGCCGGTCACCTACGTGTGGACGCACGACTCGATCGGCCTGGGCGAGGACGGCCCGACCCACCAGCCGGTCGAGCACCTGTGGTCGCTGCGGAACATCATGGGCCTGGACGTGGTGCGCCCCGCCGACGCGAACGAGACCGCGGTGGTGTGGCGAACCATCATCGAGCACACCGACCGGCCCGCCGGCCTGTGCCTGACGCGGCAGAACGTGCCGGTCTTCGACCGGGAGAAGTTCGGCTCGGCCGAGGGCGCGGCGCGCGGCGGGTACGTACTGGCCGACGGCGGCCAGGACGAGGGTAAGGGTGACGGTGACGGCCAGCCGGACGTGATCCTCGTCGGCACCGGGAGCGAGGTGCAGATCGCGGTGCACGCCCGGGAGCTGCTCGCCGCCGACGGCATTGCCGCGCGGGTCGTCTCGATGCCCTGCCTGGAATGGTTTCACGAGCAGGACGCTTCCTACCAAGAGGAGGTGCTCCCGGCGGCGGTGCGGGCCCGGGTGTCGGTCGAGGCCGGCATCACCCCTCCCTGGAAGATGATCGTGGGCGACGCGGGCGAGAGCGTCGGCGTCGACCACTTCGGCGCGTCGGCCTCGTACATGAGGCTGTACGAGGAGTTCGGGCTCACGGCGGAGCACGTGGCCGAGGCGGCGAAGAGGAGCCTGTCCAGGACCGGGGCCTCAGCCGCCTAAGCGGCCTCACCGGCTGAAGAGGCTTAAGCGATACCGGCTTTAGCGACACGGAAGGAACGCGGCCATGAGTGACGTGCTCAAGGAGCTGACCGAGGCGGGTGTATCGGTGTGGCTGGACGACATCAGCCGTGACCGGCTGCGCACCGGCAACCTCGAGACGCTCATCAGGGACTACCAGGTGCGGGGCGTGACGTCGAACCCGACGATCTTCGCCCACGCGCTGAGCAAGGGCGAGGCCTACGACGACCAGCTCAGGGACCTGAAGGTCCGGGGCGTCTCCGTGGAGGAGTCGTCGCGGATGATCACCACCTACGACATCCGCTGGGCGTGCGACGTGCTCCGCCCGGTGTACGACGCGACGCGCGGCCTGGACGGCCGGGTGTCGATCGAGGTCGACCCGCGGCTGGCGAAGGACACCGCCGCGACCATCGCCGAGGCCAAGCAGCTGTGGTGGCTGGTCGACCGGCCCAACCTGTTCATCAAGATCCCGGCGACCGCTGAGGGCATCCCCGCGATCACCGAGACGCTGTCGCAGGGCATCAGCGTCAACGTCACGCTGATCTTCGCGCTCGAGCGGTACGCCGAGGTCATCGACGCCTACATGGCCGGCCTCGAGCAGGCGGCGGCGAACGGGCACGACATCACCAAGATCGCGTCGGTCGCCTCGTTCTTCGTCAGCCGGGTGGACACCGAGGTGGACAAGCGGCTGGACAAGATCGGCACACCGGAAGCGGCCGCGCTGAGGGGCAAGGCCGCGCTCGCGAACGCCCGGCTGGCCTACGAGCTGTACGAGCAGAAGCTGGCCACGCCGCGCTGGGAGGCGCTCACCGCCAAGGGCGCGCACGTGCAGCGGCCGCTGTGGGCCTCCACCTCCACCAAGGACCCGGCCTTCCCTGACACGCTCTACGTCGTCGAGCTGGTGGTCAAGGACACCGTGAACACGATGCCCGAGGCCACGCTGCGCGCCACCGCCGACCACGGCGTGCTGCGGGGCGACACCGTGCACGGCACCTACGACCAGTCCCGGCAGGTCTTCGCGGACCTGGAGAAGCTCGGCATTCCCTACGACGACGTGGTGCAGGTCCTCGAGGAGGAGGGCGTGTCCAAGTTCGCCGTCTCCTGGAACGAGCTGCTCGAGTCGATCCGCACCGAACTCGGCAACAAGTAGCGACAAGCAGACGGCAACGGAGGTTCCGACATGACCATGCCTGACGCCGGCACCAGGGGCCCGGCGCCGGCGAACCCGGGGGTGATCGCGACCGCGGATGAGCCGGTCAACCCGCTGCGCGATCCGCGCGACCGCCGGATCCCCCGGGTGGCGGGCCCGTGTGTCATGGTGATGTTCGGGGTCACCGGTGACCTCGCCAGGAAGAAGCTGATGCCGGCTCTCTACGACCTGGCGAACCGCGGCCTGCTGCCCCCGGGATTCTCCCTCGTGGGCTTCGCCCGCAGGGACTGGGAGGACGAGGACTTCGCCCAGATCACCTACGAGGCGGTCAAGGAGCACGCGCGGACCCCGTTCAGGGAAACCGTGTGGCAGCAGCTGGCGGAGGGCATGCGGTTCGTCCCTGGCGAGTTCGACGACGACGCGGCCTTCGACAAGCTGGCCGAGACGGTGCAGGAGCTGGACCGTGACCGCGGCACCGGCGGGAACTACGCGTTCTACCTGTCGATACCGCCGCGGTTCTTCCCCATGGTGGTGGAGCAGCTCAAGCGCTCCGGACTGTCCGACCCGAGCGCCGTGGGCGCAGAATGGGCCGGCACGGCCAGGCCGCCGTGGCGGCGGGTGGTGATCGAGAAGCCGTTCGGCCACGACCTGAAGAGCGCCAGGAAGCTGAACGACATCGTCGATGCCGTGTTCCCGCCGGAGTCGGTCTTCCGCATCGACCACTACCTGGGCAAGGAGACCGTCCAGAACATCCTGGCGCTGCGCTTCGCCAACGAGATGTACGAGCCGATCTGGAACCGCGGCTACGTCGACCACGTCCAGATCACGATGTCGGAGGACATCGGCATCGGCGGCCGGGCGGGGTACTACGACGGGATCGGCGCCGCCAGGGACGTCATCCAGAACCACCTGCTCCAGCTGCTCGCGCTGACGGCGATGGAGGAGCCGGTGTCGTTCGCCGCGGACTCGCTGCGGCAGGAGAAGGAGAAGGTGCTGTCCGCGGTCCGGCTGCCCGTCGACCTGGCCGCCGGGACCGCCAGGGGCCAGTACGCGGCCGGCTGGCAGGGTGGCCGGCAGGTGCTCGGCTACCTGGAGGAGGACGGCATCCCGCCGGACTCGCGCACCGAGACCTACGCCGCCGTCCGGCTCATGCTGGACACGCGGCGGTGGGCCGGGGTGCCGTTCTACCTGCGCACAGGCAAGCGGCTCACCCGCCGGATGACGGAGATCGCGCTGATGTTCCAGCGCGCGCCGCACCTGCCGTTCGCCGCCACCGACACCAAGGAACTCGGCCAGAACGCCCTGGTCATCCGCGTCCAGCCGGACGAGGGTGTCACGGTGCGGTTCGGCTCGAAGGTACCGGGCGGCGCGATGGAGGTGCGCGACGTCAACATGGACTTCGCCTACGGCCAGTCTTTCACCGAGTCTTCGCCCGAGGCCTACGAGCGGCTGATCCTCGACGTTCTCATCGGCGACCCGCCGCTGTTCCCCCGCCAGGAAGAGGTCGAGCTCTCCTGGCGCATCCTCGACCCGATCGAGCAGTTCTGGGCCGAGAACACCAAGCCGGAACAGTACGTGTCGGGATCACCGGGCCCTGCGTCCGCCGACGCGATGATGGCGCGCGACGGCCGCGCCTGGCGGCGGCTGTAGCGAGAAGAGGGCATCGATGACGATCGACCTGACCGACACGACCACCGGCGCGATCAGCAACGCCCTGACCGAGGCGCGTCGGCGCCTCGGCGGCATGACGATGGGCATGGTGCTCACGCTGATCATCGTGACCGACGAGGAGGGACAGTACGACGCCATCCGCGCGGCTAACGAGGCCGCGCGCGAGCACCCGTGCCGCATCCTCGCCATGATCACCCGCCGGCCCAAGGCGGACTCCCGGCTCGACGCCGAGATCCGGGTCGGCGAGGCGTCGCCCGGGGAGACGATCGTGCTGCGCATGTACGGCCCCCTCGGGCAGCACGCGGACTCGGTGGCGGCACCGTTGCTGGTCCCCGACGTCCCGGTGGTCACCTGGTGGCCGGATAGGGCACCGGAGGTCCCGGCCGCGCACCCGCTGGGCGTGCTCGCCCAGCGGCGGGTGACCGACTCGGCGGCCGCGGACATGCCGCAGGCGGTGCTCGCCGACCTGGCCCGCGCCTACAGGCCCGGCGACACCGACTTCGGCTGGACCCGCGCGACGGCGTGGCGCTCGCTGCTCGCCGCCACGCTCGACCAGCCGCACCCGAAGCTGGAGGCCGGCGAGGTCCAGGCGGAGCAGGAGAACCCCACGGCGGACCTGATCGCCTCCTGGCTCAACCTCAAGCTGGACATCCCGATGCGGCGCACCGTCTCGGGCGGCCCCGGCATCACCCGGGTCTCGTTCGACACCTCCGACGGCGACATCACGATCAGCAGGCTGGATGGCCGCACGGCGACGCTGTCCTGGCCGGGACGGCCGGACCGGATGGTCGCGCTGCACCGCAGGGAGACCGCCGAGCTGCTGGCCGAGGAGCTGCGCAGGCTCGACCCGGACGAGGTGTACGCCGAGACGCTGCGCCGCCTGGACACCCGCGGCATCGAGACCGCCCCGGTCGTGGACCCGGAGGCGGACGAGCGCGTGATTTCGTGAGCGCGCCACCGGAGGTCCTCGTCCATCGCGACGGCTCGCTGCTCGCCAAGGCGGCCGCCGCGCGCTGCGTCACCCGCCTGGTCGACGCGGTCGCCGCCGCCGGGCACGCCCACCTGGTGCTGACCGGGGGCGGCATCGGCACCGCCGTGCTCGCCGAGCTCGCCGCCGCCCCTGCGCGGGACGCGGTGGACTGGCGGCGCGTCGACTTCTGGTGGGGCGACGAGCGGTTCGTGCCTGCCGGCGACCCGGACAGGAACGAGACGGGGGCACGCAGCGCGCTGCTCGACCGCATCGACGCCGACCCGGCGCGGGTGCACCCGATGCCCGGCCCGGACGGCCCGGACGGCGACGACCCCGAGGCCGCCGCGGACCGGTACGCCCGCGAGCTCGCGGCCGCCACCCGGCCCGAGGACCACGCCCTAGTTCCGTCTTTCGACGTGCTCATGCTCGGCATCGGCCCGGAGGGGCACGTTGCCTCGCTGTTCCCCGGGATGCCTGCGGTCTACGACAACCGCCCTGTCGTCGCGGTGCGCGGCTCCCCCAAGCCGCCGCCGATCCGGCTGTCGTTCACCTTCGGCTCGATCCAGGCGGCCCGCGAGGTCTGGATCCTCGCCTCCGGCGAGGAGAAGGCCAGCGCCGTCGCGCTCGCGCTGTCCGGGCCCGGCCCGGTCCAGCTGCCCGCGGCCGGCGCCCGGGGCCGGCAGCGGACGCTGTTCCTCATCGATGAGGCCGCCGCGGCTAAGCTCCCGCCCGACCTGGGCCGCCCCGGGGCGCACTGACAGCTACGGGTGATGGCAGGGCAGCAGGAGCGAAGACGCGGTGCTGCAGCTGTCCGTACCGCCCGCTTCGCTTGTCTCGCCGATGTGGCTCGCGACGAGGGCGAAGGTGAGCATTCCGGCGGTGACGAAGGTCCACACGGACACGAACATCCACGTGAGCGCCTTCGTGGAGAGCCTTTTCCGCAGCCGCCGCAGCGGGCGGCGCGCGGGCATGTCCTCACCCGAGGTCAGCCGGTTGAAGAAGCGCAGGAGCGACACCAGCGCGGGGGCGGTCTTGGCGAGCTCGTCGGCGATCCGGGTCAGGATCTGCTGCTCACGCGCGCTCAGGCTCAGGGATGCCTCCTTCGTCAGGCCACGCCCGCTTGGTCAGGCCGCGCCCGCGTCCCGGGCACGGTCGACCGTAGCAGCCGGATGTTTCCGGAATGTGTGACGTAGGTGTCAGCTACCGGCCTTCCCCAGAAGGCCGTGGTCATGTAGCCAGCTTATGAGACTTCCGCGGCCCGCGAAGGCCAGACCCGCCGCCAGGCAGATCGCCGGGACGGCGGCGAGCGCGTAGCGGTAGCTGAAGCCTGAGGTCGCCGCGGGAAACACCAGCAGCGCAACCCCGGTCAGCCAGGGCAGGAAGCCGAGGCCGCCCCAGCCAGAGCCGGGCAGCCGGGTCCGGCGGCGGACGCCGAGCGCCACCCCGATGGCGCCGACCGCGGCGAACGCGAACAGGAACGGCCCGGGCAGCCAGACGACCTTCTGGTACAGCCTCAGGAAGCTGGCCCACGGCTGGACGACCGGCGTCTGCCCGTAGTTAGCGCCGCCGAAGTCTCGCGCCGCCGACGCATTGGTGCCGTCGGCGGTCACCCAGCCCGGCACCGGCGCGACCCCCGCCCCGAAGCGGAACTCGGAGCCCGAGCCCTCGACGTCGCCGATGGCGTTACCGGTGTTCAGCCGGGACCACCCGAACGTGGTCAGCGTGTCCTTGGCCACCACCCGCGCGTAGTCGAGCGGCTGGGCCACGATGGCACGCTCGGCGAACCGCGTGGTCAGCGACTCGATCTCCGGCGTGAACCGGTAGGCGTTGTCGGTCCCGGTCAGGTACGCCAGCGGGGTCTGGTTCGACCACAGGTATTCCTGCGAGTCCGGGCGCCTGGACGGCGGCCGCGGGTCGCACAGCACGCGCAGGTCGGCCGGGGGGTTCATGGTGGCGCAGTCGGCGAAGCTGCTCACCCGGCTGTACAGGAACGTCCCCGTCGACTCGTTCAGCGCGTACTTCCCGGTGTGGACGTGGAACCACAGCATGTACGCGGCGATCGGCGCTATCCCGGCGACCGCGGTGGCGGCGATCCGGCGCCAGCCCATCCGGCGCGCCAGCATGCAGGCAAGGACGATAATGAGCAGCGGCTCCCCCACCGACCGGACGGTCGCCGCGTACCCGGTCGCGAGGCCGGCAAGCACGGCGACCGCCAGCGGCGGCCGGTCCCACCAGCACAGCAGCACGAGCACCGCGGTGACCAGCGCGTAGAACAGCACGTCCGCGGCGACCATGTGCTCGAGCTGGAGCTCGAACACGTCGAAAAGCACCGGCAGCGCCGGGATCGTCGCGCCCCACCACGGAAGCCCGCGGTGGCGCAGCACGGCGTAGATGCCCGCGCCCATGGCCAGCCCCAGCACCGCCTGCAGCGCGGTGACCAGCGCCAGGCTGTGGAACGGCAGCAAGACGGCAAGGAACAGTGGGTACCCGCTCGACCGCACGAGGTCCGGCATCCTGGTGACCGCGTCGGTCATGTAGTTGTAGGAGTCGTTGAAGAACATCGCGGGCGGGTAGCCCAGCATGACGACGATGCGCAGCGCGGCGGCGACGGCCAGCACCACCGCGAACGGGCGGTGCTCCCGGACCAGTCGGCCCGGTCGCCCCAGCAGCCCCGGCCGAGCGGTCCCCCGGACATTCGGGGCCGTCCGCCCGGTGTCTTTGGTCACCGGCTGTAGCAAGGCGAGGCGCATATTGACATGCATCTCTATGACTGTACAAGAGCACCCTTGTAAAGCCAGGCCTTACCGAGCCAGTTCGGCGGGATTTAACCTGCGCCGGGGGAACGAAACGAACGCAATTGCCATAATCAGCACCACGGTGGGAGCGATGATGTCGTTCCCGTTCCTAGCGGCGAGGGCGAGCACGAGCCACAGCGCCACGAGAGGGAAGAACGCGACGGGGCGGGGCCGGCGCCGCATCGGCGGCGGGGTCCCGTTGGACCTCTCGGGATGCGCGGGGAGCGCGGCGGGCAGCCGCCGCCCGGGGACGTCCGAACCGAGAATGGGCTGGGCCGGCAGGTCCTCGGTCAGTTTCCGCAGGTCACCCCAGGTCTTGCTGCCGTACGCTGCGGTCGTCCGCTCGTCGAACTCCTCAAGGGTCAGCCTGCCCGCCGTATAGGCGTCCCTGAGCGTGGCCACCACGACTTCCCGATCCTGATCTGACGCTCGGATCGAATGGTCGTTCACCATCGCCGGAACCCCCTTGAGAACTTAATACTACAGGGCCGTTTTCATTATGATCTGCCCATGCCCGCGCTCCCGACGACCGGGAATCACTTCATCGTCTGCGGAGACGGCTCGCTCGCCTACCGCATCGCCTCCGAGCTGACGACGCGCTACGGCGAGGACGTCGTCGTCGTGCTGCCAGATCCGGCCAAGAACTACGGGCCCTCGATCTCCGCCCTTCCCCGGGTGAGCGTGCTCACTCACGTGGCGCTCACCAGCGGGGCCTTCACCGACGCGGACATCGCGACGGCACGCGGCCTCGTCCTGGCCGGCCCGGAGGACCTCGTCAACTTCCACGCCGCGCTGCGCGCCGACGAGCTCAACCCCGAGCTGCGCATCGTCGTCGCCGCGTTCAACCGGCGGCTCGGCCAGCACATCCGCGGTTTCTTCCGCGATTGCACGGTGCTGTCGAGCAGCGAGACGGCCGCGCCGTCGTTCGTCGCGGCGGCGATCGGCGCGACCGCCCCGAGTCACGTGCGGTTGTCCGGGCGCACGCTGTACGTGGCGAAGCGCGCCGACGTGCCCGCGGGGCACGCGGTCTGCGGGCTGGCGGTGCCCGACGACCCGGCGGGCACCACCCAGCTGATCCCGCCGGAGGAGCTGCCGCCCGGGTCGCCGGACGCGGAAGACGACCTGGTCCTCGCGGTGGCGGACGGTACCCCGCGCGACCCGCTGACCCGGCGGCGGCACCCGGTGCGCGCCTTCGCCGGCCTGGTGTGGCGGCTCGCGTGGAACAAGTTCGGGCTGGTCTTCGCGATCCTGCTGACGGCGGTGATCACGGGCTTCGTCCTGCTGATCGCCGCCAGCTACTCGGTGAGCAACGCGGTCTACCTGACCGTGATGGACATGACCGGCTCCGCGCTCACCAACGCCAGGCTCGGCGGCCCGGAGAAGCTGTCGCAGGTGATCCTCACCGTCGACGGCATGGCGCTGATCCCGCTCGTGACCGCGATCATCGTCGGCGCCCGGCTGACCGGGAAGATCCGTGGCGAGTCGCGGCCGCGCGGCGGCCACGTCATCGTTGTCGGGCTCGGCAACGTCGGCACCCGGGTCGTCGGCGAGCTGCACGACCTGGGCTACGACGTCGCCTGCATCGACAGGGACCCCGAGGCCAGGGGTGTGCCGCTGGCGCGCAGGCTCGGCTTGCCGATGGTGATCGGCGAGGCGGAGGAAAACCTGCGGGCGGCGGGCCTGGAAACCGCCGCCGCGCTCGTGTCGGTGACCAGCAACGACATCGTGAACCTGGAGACCGCCCTGCAGGCGCGGGCGCTGCGCGAGGACCTGCGCCTGGTGCTGCGCCTCGGCGATGACGACCTTGCCCAGCGGGTGCAGAAGACGCTCGGCAACGTGGTGTCACGCAGCGTCTCCTACATGGCGGCGCCGGCGTTCGCCGCCGCGCTGCTCGAGCATCAGGTGCTGCGCACGATCGCGGTCGGGCGGCACGTCCTGCTGATCGCGGACATCCGGGTGGAGGCGGGGGCGGACATCGCCGGGCAGGCTCTCGCGGAGCTCGAGCGGGACCGGCTGGCCCGCGTGCTGGCCCTCCAGGTTCGCGGTGACCAGCGGTTCCGCTGGTCACCGCACCACGGTTACCTGCTCGAGGCCGGCGACCGGATCATCGTGCTCGCCACGCGCGCCGGCCTCACCCGTTTTCTCACGGCAAACCCCATTATCAAGTTATTTGGGTCTCGCATGACCGGTTACTAGCGCGTTACGCTACTAGCGGAACTTTCAATCTGGTTCTCGTGAGCCAGAAGGGAAGAAACTGATATGCACCCGGTCGACGGCGGCGGGAGCAGGCCACCGAGACCGGTTGCGGCCCCAACCACGGAGGCAACATGAGTGTCAGTGAAGAGCGCACAGTAACGCCCGCTCCGGTAGCCGTGTCCCCGATCGCCGACCCAGCCCCGCTCGGGCTGGCGGCGTTCGCACTAACCACGTTCCTGCTTTCGGCTGCTAACGCCCACTGGATGAATGGGAACGCGACGGGCGACGCCTGGCTCGGGTACGCCTTCGCCTACGGCGGACTCGGCCAGTTGCTGGCGGGCATGTGGGAGTTCCGCAACAGGAACGTGTTCGGCGCGACCGCGTTCTCCACGTACGGCGGCTTCTGGATCGGCCTCGGCATCTGGGCGATTAAGGTGGCGCCGAGCGCCCCGCCGTCGACAGCGTACGCCTCGCACGACGTCGCCTGGATCCTGCTCGCGTTCGCGATCTTCAACACCTACATGCTGATCCTGAGCGCCCAGGTGAACATGGCGGTCTTCGCCGTGTTCCTCACGCTTGAACTCACCGAGATCATCCTGTTCATCGGGAACTTCTCCAACAGCATCGGCACCGTGCAGTTCGGCGGGTACGTCGGAGTCCTCACGGCGCTGTGCGCCTGGTACACCTCCGCGGCCGGTGTCGCCAACGGCATCGCCGGCGGGACGCCCGGCCGGATCAAGCTCCCGGTCGGCAGGCCGCTGCTCGTCGCGGGCTGAGCCGGGCCCGCTCCTCGCCAGTCCATCGCCGCCGGGTACGGTTAACGATCAGCCGTGACCGTGCCCGGCGCGAGGGGAGGACGGGATATGCACCTGCAGGACGGGCCGGAACTCGACCTGTCTGCCCAGGTGGCGAAGGTAAAAGAGAAGTCCAGGCCGTGGTGGTCGATCATCGCGCTCATCCTCGCGATCGCCGCGGCCGTCACGTCAGAGTGGGCGCATAGATCGTTCCGGGCGTTTTTCACGCCCGACGACGTGCCGAAGCAGATCATCGCCGCGGCGACCGCCGCGGCGTTCTGCGTTTTCGGCACCGTCGCGACCTACGGGCTGTCCCGGAAGGCCCGTTCGGTGCTCGAACGGCGGACCGGCGCCGCGCACGCCGCGGTCGTCAGGTACTTGCTGCTGCTGATCGGCGGGTTTACGACGCTGGTTGTCACGCTCGCGCTGTTCAGCGTCCCAGTCGGGCAGCTGGTGCTGGGCGGCGCGCTGGCGAGCGTGTTCGTCGGAATCGCGGCGCAGCAGGCGCTGTCCAACGTGTTCGCGGGGATCGTGCTGCTGCTCGCCCGGCCGTTCCGGGTCGGCGACGCGATCCTGCTGCGGGCGGGGGCGCTCGGCGGGGAGCTGACCGGAACGGTCACCGAGATAGGCATCACCTACGTGCGGCTCGACACCGGCGCCAGCGTCCTGGCCGTGCCCAACTCCCAGGTGCTCAACGCCGTCGTGGGACCGCGGCCGCCCGCGGTTGAGTGACGTACAGGGACAGGCCGGGGATGCGCAGGACCCGGACGCGGCGCGGCGCGGCGAAGCCGGCCGCGCCCAGCCAGCCGCGCAGCTCCGCGGGGGTGTGCACCTGGGACCCCGAGCTGAGGTACACGAACAGGCCCAGGAAGTTCGCGGCCGCCGAAGCGCGCCCGGCGGGGTCGGCGAAGGCGTCCATGACCGCCAGGATGCCGCCGGGCGCCAGCGCCTCGCGTACCTTGCCGAACAGGCTGGCGATCTGGTCTGGCGCCAGGTGGTGCACGAGGTTGAAGCAGAGCACGGCGTCGTAGCCCCGGCCCTGATCGCCGCTTTCCCGGATGAAACGGCCCAGCTCGCCGGTGGTCACGTCCCCGTCGGCGAACCGGACCCGGTCCGCCATCCCGGCCGCGGCGATGATCTCCCGGCCGACGGCCGTGCTGCCCGGCAGGTCGAGCACCGTCGCGGTCAGCGCCGGATGGCGGCGGCAGAGCTGCGCGGAGTACAGGCCATGGCCGCCGCCGATGTCGAGCACCTCCCGCGCGCCGGGCGGCAGCCGCAGCTTCCTGGCCACCTCGGCGGCGCTCAGCCGGGCCAGCTCGTACTGGCCGCGGATGTAGCGCTCCCAGTACGGGTCGCCTGGCGGCGCCCCGTGGGTCCCGGCGGGACGCCGGCCGCGGGTCACCTCGCCGAGTTCCGCCCACCAGCTCCAGTAATCCGCGGTTCCCGCGACGTACTGGGCGACCGACAGCCCGGACTCCGGGTCGAGCCAGCGCCGGGAGCGGCGGCTGAGCTCGTACCGCCCGCCTTTGGCGGAGACGTGGCCGGCCGAGCGCAGGCAGTCGAGCAGCAGCCGGGTGGGCAGCGGATCCAGGCCGAGGTCGGCGGCGAGCTCCGCGGCGGTGCCCGGCCGCCGCGCCAGGCGGGCCGTCAGGCCCGTGCTCACGGCGGCGCCGAGGATCCCGGACAGCCCCATGCCGCCCCATGCCTCGGCGGCGGGGTTGGGCACAACCCCGGCGCGCAGGGCGACCCACTCGGCTGGGTTGGCACCACGCAACGCAAGCCTCACACTGCAAAGGTAGGCGCTGACGCCGACAGATGGGGGGGCCGCCATGAACCGGGTGCGGGCACTGATCATCGCCAGCCATCCTGGTCCGTGTCTTGCCATCACGGCCATGGCGACGCTGCTGGCGGCGGAGGCGGCGCCGCACGGCACCGGCCCCGTGCTGACGGCGCCCGCCATGCTGGCCGGCCAGCTGTCGGTCGGCTGGTCCAACGACGCGTGCGACGCCCGCCGCGACGCCGCGGCGGGCCGGACAGACAAGCCGGTCGCCACCGGCGCCATCAGCGTCCGGGCGGTCTGGATCGCGGCGTTCGCCTCGCTCGCAGCCGGGCTGGCGATGGCGGCGGCGATCAGCGTGCCCACCGTGATCATCCTCGCCGTGCTCATCGGGGCCGCCTGGGCGTACAACCTCGGCCTGAAGTCCACCCCGTGGTCGGGCCTCATGTACCTGGCCGGGTTCGGCCCGATCCCCGCGTACGCGGCGAGCACGCTGCCCGGTCAGCCCGCGCCCGGGTGGCCGGTGACAGTGGCGGCGGGCCTGGTCGGCCTCGGCGCCCACTTCGCGAACGTGCTGCCCGACCTGGCGGCGGACAAGGCGACTGGTGTCAACGGGCTGCCCCAGCTCGTGGCCGCCCGGTGGGGATCCGCCGCGGTGCGGGCGGCCGCGCTCGCGGCGCTGCTCGCGGCGTCCGTGCTGCTGCTTGTCGCCGCCCGCGGGGACCGCCGGTGGGTCGCGGTCGCCGGGCTGGCCGCCGCGGCCGTGCTCGGCGTCGCCGGCGGGCGCGGCTCGGGGCGGGCGCCGTTCCTCGCCGCGCTCGGCATCGCGGCGATCGACGTGGTGGTATTCGCCGCGGGCGGGGAAGCGCTGACGTTATGACCAAGATCCTCGCCGTGCGGTCCGCCTTCCCGGCTCACCGCTACCCGCAGCCCGACTTCACCCGGACGGTCGCCGAACTCGGCGGCCTGGGCCCGGCACAGCGCACGCTGCTCGAGCGACTGCACGGCAACGCGGGCGTGGACACCCGGCACATCGTCCTGCCGCTGCCCGACTACGGGGCAGTGCGCGGGATCGTGGCCACGAACAACCGGTACATCGAGAAGGCCACCGAACTCGGCGAGCGCACGCTGCGCGACGCGCTCGAGTCGGCCGGGCTGTCAGCCCGCGACCTGGACCTGCTGATCGTCACGTCGGTGACCGGCGTGGCCGTGCCGTCCCTCGACGCCAGGCTCATCCCCCGCCTCGGCCTGCGGGCCGACGTGAAGCGGCTGCCGATCTTCGGCCTCGGGTGCGTGGCCGGCGCGGCGGGGCTCGGCCGGCTGCACGACTACCTGCTGGGCTGGCCCGCTCATACCGCGGCGCTGCTCGCGGTCGAGCTGTGCTCGCTCAACTGGCCGGTCAGCGACATGAGCACCGCGGACCTCGTGGTCAGCGGGCTGTTCGGTGACGGGGCCGCGGCGCTGGTGGCGACCGGCGCCCGGGTCCCCGGCGGCGACGGGCGCGACGGGCGCGCTGCCGGGCCCCGGGTGATCGCCTCGCGCAGCGAGGTGTACCCCGACAGCGGGGACACCCTGGGGTGGCGGCTCGGTTCCGACGGCTTCCGCATCGTGCTGACCGCGGAACTGGCGGACGTGGTGGAGCGGCGGCTCGCCGGCAGCGTGACCGCGTTCCTCGCGTCGCACGGCCTGACGGTGGACGACGTCAAGACCTGGGTGTGCCATCCCGGCGGGCCCCGGGTGATCGACGCCGTGCAGAAGAGCCTCAAGCTGCCCGACAGCGCCGTCGAGGCGAGCCGACGGTCGCTCGCGCAGGCCGGCAACCTGTCCTCGGTGTCGGTCCTGCACATCCTTGAGCAGGTCGTCGACGGCGGGCCGCCGCCCGCCGGGTCGCACGGTCTCATGATCGGGCTTGGCCCAGGGGTCAGCGCCGAACTGGTATTGCTGCGCTGGTGAGGGTGGGGTGAGCTAATGGACGTCTACTGGGGACTGCTCGCGGTCATCGCCCTCGAGCGGACAGCGGAACTCGTGGTGTCGCAGCGGCACGCCGTCGCGAGCCTGCGCGAGGGCGGCGTGGAGTCGGGGCAGGGCCACTTCCCCGTCATGGTGGCGCTGCACGTCGCGCTGCTCGCCGGGTGCGTGGCCGAGCCGCTGGCCCTGCACCGCGCGTTCATCCCCGCGCTCGGGTATCCGATGCTCGCGGTGGTGGTCGCGGCGAACGCGCTGCGCTGGTGGTGCATCGCCACGCTGGGCGAGCGGTGGACGGCGCGGGTGATCGTGATGCCGGGGCGGCCGCTGGTCACGGCGGGCCCGTACCGGTGGTTCGCGCACCCCAACTACGTCGCGGTCGTCGTGGAGGGCGCGGCGCTGCCGCTCGTCGGCTCGGCCTGGATCACCGCGTCCGCCTTCACGGTGCTCAACGCGGCGCTGCTCACAGTGCGGCTGCGCTGCGAGACCCGCGCGCTCGCCGCCGCGGCGCCGGCCCGGGCGACGGCGGCCCCGTGAGCGACGCCGTGAGCGACACGGTGATCGACGTGCTGGTCGCGGGCGGCGGGCCGGCCGGGCTCGCGACGGCGATCAGGTGCGCGCAGGCGGGCCTGTCGGTCACCGTCGCCGAACCGCGCGCCGCGCCGATCGACAAGGCCTGCGGCGAGGGCATCATGCCGGCGGCGGTCACCCGGCTGGCGGCGCTTGGCGTGCGCCCGGCCGGGCACCCGATCCGCGGGATCCGCTACCTCGACGCCGCCCACCGCGTCGACGCGCCCTTCCGGCACGGCGACGGGCTCGGCGTCCGCCGGACGACGCTGCACGCCGCGCTGGCGGCGCGGGCCGCGGAACTGTCGATCCCCGTTCTCCCGGCGCGGGTAACGTCCGTCACCCAGCGGGACGGCGTTGTCGCGGCGGCGGGCCTGCGGGCCAGGTACCTGGTGGCCGCCGACGGGCTGCACTCGGGGATCCGCCGGGCCTGCGGCCTGGACCCGCCGCGCGCCCGCCACCCGCGGTTCGGCCTGCGCCGGCACTACCGGCTCGCGCCGTGGACCGACCTGGTCGAGGTGCACTGGGCCGCGGGGGCCGAAGCGTACGTCACGCCGGTCGCCGCCGACCTGGTCGGGGTGGCGATCCTGGGCGGCGCCCGGGGCGACTTCGCCTCCCGGCTCGCGGCGTTCCCCGCGCTGCGCGCGCGGCTGGCCGGGGCGGAGCCCGCCAGCGAGGTCCGCGGCGCCGGCCCGCTGCGGCAGGACGTGCCGCACCGGTCCGCGGGCAACGTCCTGCTCGTCGGGGACGCCTCCGGCTACCTCGACGCGCTGACCGGCGAGGGCATCGGCGTGGCGCTCGCCCAGGCGGCGGTCCTCGCGGAGTGCCTCGCGGCGGGCCGTCCCGCCGGCTACGAGCGAGCCTGGCGGCGAGTCTCCCGCAGGTCCTGGATGCTCACCTCGGGCCTGCTGTGGGCCAGGCACCGCGCGCTGCTCGGACCCCGCATCGTCCCCGCCGCGCAGCGCCTGCCGTGGCTGTTCACGAGGATCGTCAACATGGTCGGCGACGCGTGACGTTTTATCCCGAACGTACGCGTGGTGACTCCCCCGCCCAGGCAGGTGCTGGGCGCGGGCCGGCGGATATGGCAACGGCCCCGGCGGTGCCGGGGCCGTTGCCGCTCCCTGCGTGGAAGCTTTGTGGGCCGGTGCGGTGGTCGCCTCCTCGGCGAGAGGCACATCGCGGCTCCAGCCGAACGGTATTCCGCGAAGGCGATAATGGTTGCGGCCCGGGGGATCCTAGCCGCACCAGCCGCTATCTTTAACGCCGCCGGCTGTACCTCTGTTCCCTGGAGTCCCGGCCAGTTTGCCGATCGCGAGATTCCGCGTCGCCGTCCCAGTAGCCGCGCTGCGCCGGCTCGGACTGCCCGGCCGGCGTGAAGCTCGGCGCGGGCGGGTAGGCGGTCTGCTGGTCCTCGGCGTATCCGGCGCCGTAACCCTCGTTGCCGTACTCACCGCCGCCGCCGTACGGCTGCTCCGCCCCATACGACTGCTCCCCCGGGTATTCCGGCGCGGCATAGCCCGCGCGGTCGTACCCGTCCGAGCCGTCGCGGCCGGTGCCGCCAGCCGGGTAACCGCCGCCGTTCGGGGTGAAGGTCGGGGTAAACGACGGTCCTGCGGCCGGCTGCGCCGCGGCCGGGTACGACCCGGACCCGCCGCCCTGGTAGCCACCGCCGTTATAGGAGCTCTCGTTGTAGGCCGTGTCGGCGTAGCCGCTGCCGTTGTAGCCCCCGTCGCCATAGCCGTTGGCGTTGTAGCCGTTGCCGTTGGCGTCGGCCTCGGCCGCGTAGCCGCCGTTGTAGCCGTTGCCGTTGTAGGCGGCGTCGCTTGGACTGCCGTTCGCGTAGCCGTTGCCCTGGTAGCCGTGGCCGTTGGCGTCACCCTCGGACGGGTAGCCGGGCGCCGCGGCATAGCCGCCGCTGGCCTGGTAGGCGCCGGACGGGTGGGCGTCGCCGTACCCGTTGGCCTGGTAGGCGCCGGACGGGTCGGCGTCACCGTATCCGTTGGCCTGGTACGCCCCGGTGCCGCCGAATCTCCCGTCGGCGGGGTACGAGCCAGTGCCGCTGGACGCGGGGTCGGCGTAGCCGCCAGCCGGGTACGAGCCGGTGCCGGCCGAGCCGGACCCGCTCTCGGCGTAGCCGGGCGCCTGGTAGCCGCCGGTGCCGTTGAAGCCGCCGGATTGCGGGTACCCCGCATCGGCGTAGCCGTTCGCGTCCTGGTATCGCGGCGTCTCCGCGTACCCCGCGGGCTCGCCGTAGCCCGGCTGGTCACGGCGGGCGGACGCGGCCGACGGGTCCTGGGCGTGCCGCGGCCCGGCCGGCGCGCCGCCTACCGGGGCCGAGAGCGTCGCGGCGGCGCCCGTCCCGCTCAGGTAGGGAGCCGCGGGGTCCGGCTGCACGTACTGGGCGAGCCCCTGGCTGCCCTGGTCGGTCATGTTGTAGCCCTGGTTCCCCGGGCCGCCCGCGGGGAACTCGGTCCCCCGGTATTGCTGGTCGCCGCGATCGCGCGCCGCGTATCCCTGGCCGTCGTAGCCCTGCGGCTCGTATCCCGCGCCGTTGTAGGCCTGGCCGTTGAACCCCTGGGCGTTATAGCCCGGCGCGTCGTACCCCTGGCCGTTGTAGTCCTCGCCGCCATAGGAGGCCTGCGTGCCATAGCCGTGCGTGTCGTAGCCCTGGCCGTTGTAGCCCTGCCCGTTGTAGCCCTGGCTGTCGTAACGGGGCTCGGCCTGTGCGGGATCGTAGGCCGGAGCGGCCTGGCCGCCGTAGTCGGCGTAGGCGGGCGCCGGAGCCTGCGCGTCGGGGTACGAGCCCGGCCCCTGGTACGACTGGCCGTACTGCTGGGCGTCCCCGTACTGCTGGGCGTCGTAGCCCGCCGCGTTCCCGTACTGCTGGGCATCGCCGTACTGCTGGGCGTCGTAGCCCGCCGCGTTCCCGTACTGCTGGTTCCGGTAGTCGCTGAGGTATGTGGGCTCGGCCACGCCGGCCCCGTATCCGCCGGACGTGTCGTACCCGCCGCCCGCGGCCGCGCCGTAGCCGGCGTCAGCCCCGTAGCCGGGCGCCTGGTAGCCGTTCGCCACGTCGTCGGTGAGCGCCGTCATGGCGCCGGTGAACGGCTCGGCCGACGCACCGAGCGCGAGCCTGGGCCGCTGGCCGGCCAGCGCCAGGGTGGCGCCGCCGTCCTGGCCGTTACCCGGGCCACCGGGCATTCCCCGATGCAGGGAATCCATCATTCGAGGCAGGTCGTCAATGGGCAACCGGAACGTGCCAGTGCAGGTACCCCCCTGCCAGATGCTGAACACTGCGATCCCGGTGTCGGCGTACCAGCTGAGACGCATGCTGCGGGTACTGCCGCGTACGTCAAAGAAGACCTCGCCGAGCCGGGGCAGTGGTGCTGCGTCCGACGCTGACATGCTGCCCATGGTCGCCCCCCTCCCGAGCGTTTGTCCAGTTCGTTCAGAGTATTGGCAGGGAGCCCCGCGTGTAGCCTACTTGCCGGCACTCGGTCATGCCCGCAGCGTGGCGCCGGCGTGTCGGCGCGGCCACGGCCGCGCGGCGGCGAAAAATTTCCCGGCTCGCCGACCGGAAAATGCCACCCCGTCCTGCGCCGGGCGCATGCGAGGTGGCATCATAAGTCCACAGGCTTTCCTGCCCCCCGCTGGTTGGACGCAGCGTCTCCCGACAGTACCGTCTCTCGGAAGCACCGTCTCTCGGCAGTGGGCAGGCGTTTGTCATGCACGAGTCGTTCCCGCGCGCGCGAATACATGCGCGGGAACAGTACGACGCCATGCGGCGTTAGACCTTGCAACGGCAGTTACCGCGCAAGGGTGAGGCTCGCGTGCTAACGAGCCAATAGCAAGGGTAACGCAAGACTAAAGCAACTTTGTTGAGGTGAACTGATCCATGTCTCAGGTGCGTAGGCAGACGGCGATGCTTCCCCGCCCTAACTGGGGGTGGCAGGACGCTGCCGCGTGTCGTGGCGAGGATCTGATGCTCTTCTTCGGCCCAGACGGCGAGCGGCAGCCAGAGCGGGAGATCAGGGAGCGTAAGGCCAAGGCCATTTGCGCTAGCTGCCCGGTCCGGCTCGAATGCCTCAACTACGCCGTCGCCCGTCCTGAGAAGTACGGCACCTGGGGCGGCCTGAACGAGGACGAGCGCTCCGCGGAGCGCCGTCGCCGGATGCGCCGCGCGAACGCCGCCTAGCAGACCGGATCGCTATCGCAGCGCCGCGAGCAGCGTCAGCACGTCGGCATCGGTCAGCTGACCGAACTCGGCGTACCACTCTCCCACGCTACGGAACCGGCGGGGGGTGACCAAGGTCACCACCTCGCCGGTTTCTGCTTTCATGGCCTCGACGGCCGACGCCGGCGCGACCGGCACCGCCAGCGTCGTGCGCGCTGCCCCCGCGGCGCGCACGACGCGCAGCGCCGCCCGCGCCGTCACCCCGGTCGCCAGCCCGTCGTCGACCACGACCACGTGCCGGCCGGCGAACTCCGGGGGCGGCCTGCCGCCGCGGTACACCGCGACGCGGCGGGCGAGTTCGGCCCGTTCCCTGGCGACTACGCCGTCCAGGTCGGCCGGGCGCAGCCCGACCTGGTCGAGCAGGCACTCGTCGAAGACCGGATCGCCGCCTTCCGCGATCGCGCCGAGGCCGAGCTCGGGCTCCGCCGGATGGCCGATCTTCCTCGTCACGAGCACCTCGAGCGGGACGCCCAGGCACCGCGCCACGCCCGCCCCCACCGCGACACCGCCCCTGGGCAGCGCAGTCAGCACCGTACGTTCAGGATAAAAATCTCGGATCGCGAACCTGAGCTTGACGCCAAGGAGCAGC
>Ga0187807_1000077_pt1 | contig 25124 bp, 22 predicted proteins | sample NC_wetland_sal_i_4_FD_132432 | JGI IMG/M metagenome (GOLD analysis project Ga0187807, IMG submission 132432) | Wetland sediment microbial communities from Neuse River Estuary, North Carolina, USA - ASW_2 | ecosystem: Environmental > Aquatic > Freshwater > Wetlands > Sediment | place: USA: North...
CCAGATCGTCGCACCCTCCGGGGCAGTGACCTCACGTCCGTCGATCGTGAGCGTTACCGTCCCCGTGCTCTCCAGGGCAGTAATGGCCATAGTCGGAGTATCCGCCTGCTCGCGGCGTTAAGCCAAGCCGAGGTCGGCGACGGCCGCCGGGCCCGGGCGTCCCTCAGGGTCAAGGCCGCGCATGTTGTAGTACGAGCCGATCATCGCGCGCAGGCGGTCGCCGGTGAGGGTGGCGACCCGCCCGGACGGGAGGGTGAGCGGCTCGTTCAGCAGCCGCTCCGGCAGCCAGTCGTCCGCGGGCTGCCAGCCCTCGCGGATGTTGTAGGCCCGCTTGGCCATCACGATCCGGCGGGCGGTCTCTCGCAGTTCCGCGGCGGAGACGTCCCAGCCAGTGACCGAGGCGAGCAGCCCCGCCCATTCGGTGAACGGGTCGGTGAACACCCCGCGCAGGAACTTGCACAAGATGAGCGAGTCCATGACCGCGGCCCGGTCCTCGGTCTCGATCGCCGCGGCGACGTGCGCGTCGCCGCCGTCCAGCCGGTCCAGGTCGCCGGACAGGTCCGCCTCGTATGCCCCCGACCGGTTGTGGTCGGCGCCCCGCGCGTTCACCGCGAGGCCGAGCGCCATCGAGTGCAGGGTGCGGGGCTCGTACCCGGGCATCTCCAGCCCCTTGACGTGCAGCGCGAACGAGCCGGAGCCGGCACCGATCGTTCCGGATGCCCGCTTTGATCCCTCAGAAAGCAGGGCGCCGAGCGGCGTGCGGCGGTCGCCGATCTCGTCCAGGGCGCGCAGCAGCGCGGCGGAGTCACCGAACCGCAGCCAGGACGCGTCGATCAGGCCGCGCTGCGCGCACTCCATCGCCCAGGCGATCGTGCCGCCCGCCGAGATCGTGTCTATTCCCAGCTCGTCGCAGCGGGCGCTGGCGGCGAGCACCGCCTCCGGGTCGCTCACCCCGCACATCGGGCCGAGCGCGAACACGTTCTCGTACTCCACCCGGACCTTCTTGCCCCGTCCGACGCGGTAGATGTGCTCGCAGCCGATCGTGCAGGACGCGCAGCTGCTGCGGGCGACCCGGCGCATGCCTTCCACGTCGCCGGCGCCCGGCTCGGCCGCCAGCCGGTGCGCGCCCTCGAACGTCGCGGCCTGGAAGTTCCTCGTCGGCAGCGTGCTGATCGCGTTGAACGCGAGCAGGTTGGCCAGCGTGCCGAGCTCCCTGTACTTCGCCGTCGCCGGCCCGAATGACCGTTCCCGCAGGTCGCGGGCTGCGGCGAGCACCGCGTCCTGGTCGGCCGTGGCGACCTTCACGGCCGCGCGGACCGCGATCGCCTTGAGGTTCTTGGCGCCCATGACCGCGCCGAGTCCGCCGCGCCCCGCGTGCCGCCCGTCGTGAGAGATCGTCGCGTACCGCACGCCGCGCTCGCCCGCCGGGCCGATCGCCGCCATCCGCCAGCCCCGGCCGAGTTCCTCGCGCAGCTTCTTGTCGGCGTCGGCGGCCGTGAGCCCGGCCAGGTGCGCCGCGTCGGCCAGTCGTACGCCATCGCCGTCGACGAGCAGCACCGATGGCCCTGCCGACCGGCCGCGGACGACGATCGCGTCGTGGCCGGTGAGCTTTCCCGCGATCGCGAACTGGCTGGAGGCGAGCGCGTCGGTCAGCATGCCGGTGAGCGGCGACTTCGCCACCACCGCGAACTTCGCGCTCGTGGTCAGCGGGGTGCCGACAAGCGGGGAGAACACGAACGCGAGCGGCGCGCCTGGCGCGAGCGGGTCCACCCCAGGCGGCCCGAGGCGGTGCAGCAGCCAGACGCCGAGGCCGGCCCCGCCGATGTAGCCGCGCAGTACCTCCTCGGGCAGCGGGAGGGTCTCGCACGTGCCCGCCGTCACGTCGACGACGAGCGCCTGTCCGAAGTATCCGCCTGCTGGCATGATCAGCTCCTCCCTCAGCCGCCGGCGTCCGCGGACAGGAAGAAGACGGTGTCCCCGGCGGCGAGCGGCACCGTGCCGTCCCTGGTGATCTGGTCGCCGTTCAGCGCCGCCGAGACGTGCCGGTCGAACGTGAGGCCCGCCGCGTCCGCCGCCTCCGCGACCGTGGCGGCGCGGACCTGGCGCGGGCCCCGCGGCTGCCCGGCCCCGGCCAGCGCGCCGAAAAGCTGCACGGTCACCTCGGGCGCGGGCCGGGCGCGCGCCGTCTCGTAGTCAGCGGGCTCGTTGACGTTCAGCACGGAGTCCAGTTCGGGGTCGAGCGCGGCCAGCACCGGATCGGTCTTCAGGGCGGCGTCGTCGAGCCGCTCGACCACGCACTCGTCGAACAGGAAGGCAGGCCGCAGCCGGTCCTCCTTCACCAGGCGCTCGGCGGTCTCGGCGAGGCTCGTCCGGTAGGCCGCCGCGAGCGGCTGCGGGTAGCCGCGCGCGACGGGCAGGCAGACGTCCGCGCCGTCCTCGTGGACCACGTGGAGCACCCGCCTGACGAAGGCGGGGTGCAGGAAGGGCATGTCCGTGGAGCTTATGAAGGCGGCCTCGGCCTGCCCGGCGAGCGCGCCGAGACCGGTCGCGATCCCCTGCACCGGCCCCTTGCCCTCGCGGGGGTCGTCCACGACGATCGTGCCAGGCGGCAGGCCTGGCAGGTCCTGGCCTGCCGCGCGGACGACCACGACCGGGCCCGCGGTCGCGCGGGCCAGGATGCCTACCGTCCTTCGCAGCAGCGTGGAACCGTGCCATTCCAGGGCCGCCTTGGGGGTTCCCATCCGCGAGGATCGCCCGCCGGCCAGCACCACGCCCGCGAAAGCCGTCATTCCTTCATGCTAAGTCCGGTCCCTGGGCCCGCGCGCCTCCGCTGTTTGCTAGCGAGATTGTGCAAGGCTGACTCACCGGGCTATTGGCGCGGGGAGTGGCTGGATGCTGGGCAGGGATCACGCCTTGAGCGGCGCGTTCGCGTTCGCGGCGCTCGGGCCGACGCTGCACCTGACCGGATCGCATCTGGCCGCGGGCGCGCTGCTCACCGCCGGGGCCGGCGTGCTTCCGGACATCGACCACCCGGACAGCACGATCGCCCGGTCGTTCGGCTTCCTGACGCGCGCGTTCGCCTGGGTGGTGGCCCGGATCTCCGGCGGGCACCGGCACGGCACGCACAGTATCGTCGGCATCGCGGTGTTCTCCGTGGGCGCGCTGGCCGCGGGCAGTTACCAGCTTTCCGGGGCGCGGGTGGCCGGCCACGCCGCCTTTTCCTGGCACATGGTTCCCGCCGGGCTCTATCTCGCGCTGCTCTACTCCGCCGGGCTGCGCGCGCTGCAGATCGGCGGGCATCACGGCGACCTGCTCGGCATCGGCGGGGCGGTCATCACCTGCTATACCGGCTGGGACCTGTTCCGGGTCGGCCTGTGGCACTGGCATATCCCGCTGCTCGCGCTCGCGACCGCCCTTGGCTGCGCCGCGCACATCGCCGGCGACGAGCTTACCCACGGCGGGTGCCCGATCTTGTGGCCGTTCAGCGAGCACGAGTTCCACTTGCTGCCGCGTCCGCTGCAGATCACCACGGCCAAGATCGGCGAGAACTGGCTCGTCTTCCCGCTGCTCACCGGCGCGCTGGTGCTGGCGGTCTGGCACGCCACGGGCCACCCGCTATAGCGCGCTACTGGCTCGCCGCGGCCCGGTACGCGGCGAGCGCCGCGGGATCGTCTTCCAGCCGCCAGTCCTGGTGGTAAAGGCCGCTGTGCTGTGCCTGGTCGAACCAAAGCACGCCAAGAAGATGCCTGGCCCTGGCGTTGGCGAACAGGCTCGCGATCTGGCTCTCCCGGTCGGAGGTGGTCCCGACCGCGGTCTCGGCGAGCAGCACGGGCGCATGGGAGAACTTCCTGATGATCGCGAGCGTGCCGCCGAAGATCTGGCCGAACGTGTCGGTCGAGCTGGAGTAGTAGCCGTCGATGCCGATCCAGTCGACATAGTTCTTGCCCGGCCACCACTGGCTCAGGGCGCTACTGGCACCCTCCGTCGAGTTGACCGTCCACATCCAGGTGACGTTCGTCGCGCCCATGTTGCGGAACACCTGCACGACATGCCGCCACGCGGCCACGAACGAAGCAGGGGATGCCTGCCCGTCCCCCCACGGGTACCAGTTGCCGTTCATCTCGTGACCGAAGGACAGGATCACCGGATACCTGAAACTTCGTACCGCCAGCGCGTAGGAGTACAGGTACGTGTCCTGCTGGCCCGACGCGATTGACTGGAGCGAGACGTCGTTCGGCTGCATCTGGACGAGCACGTAGGCGCCGTGGCTGCGTGCCGCCTGCGCGAACGAGGTGCTGAACGCCTCGTACCACGAGGAGAAGTACATGACGATCCTGGGCTTTACCCCGGTAGCCTCGCTGAATTCGGTGAGCTTCGCCGTGCTCTGCGGGAAGCCCTGCTCGAAGACTCCAGGCATCAGGCCATGCCCGGTGATGACGTACTGCGGGACCGGGACGCCGGTGGACACTGGCTGCGGGGTCGAAGGGACAGGCGCGTGCCAGGCTACGGCGGACGCGCAGCCCGACAGCGAGACGGCGAGCGAGGCGACCGCCGCGAGCTTCCTCAAGACACCTGCCTACCAGCGATGACGACCCGGCCGATCACGACCATGTTGACAATGCCGAACAGGGCGACGATCGCGAACCGGTCCGCCCCCGTCTGGACGATCCGGTACGCGGCGAGCCCGAGCCAGGCAATGGCGAGCATACCGTTCCAGCACAGGACCGCCTTGCGGAACCGTCTCGTCGCGTCCCCGGGCCCGCGGGACGCCTGCCAGGACATGACCTTCCCGCGTGCGTAGTCCCACAGCGCGAGCGCCTGCGCCCAGCCCACCGCGATCGCGAGCGGCCAGGTGCCGACGGGCCACTTGGTGTTGTGCCACAGCGGGTACAGGACGACGCCGGTGACCACGCTCGGCAGCAGCAGCAGCGCGTTGCGCAGCTGAATCTCGTTAGGCAAGAAGATCAGCAGCACGACCGGGATCAGCGGCAGGAACAGCGTCCGCATCGCGGTCGTGAGGTTCCACAGCCAGCCCGCGATGTACGGCAGCCGCGACTTCCACGACATCTGGACCCGCCACATGTGCCGCGTCCAGATCAGCGACGTCGCACCGCAGCACCACCGGTACTGCTGGCGCATGAACAGGTCGATGGTCGCCGGGCACACGCCCGCGGCGAGCGGGACCGGTATGTAGGTGAGCTGGTAGCCGTGGTAACGCATGTCAAGGCCGGTGTGCGAGTCCTCGGCGTAGGGGATCAGCGTGAACCCGCCCGCCCGCTCGAGCGCCGCCCTGCGGTATACGGCGTTGGAGCCGACGCACAGCGCCGACCCGAAGCGGTCCCTGGACTGCTGCACGGACCGGTAGAAGACTTCGAGCGTAGCCCCAGCGGCCTTTTCCACCCAGGTCTGGCCCGCCGTGATCCGGAAGAACTGCGGGCTCTGCACGATGCCGATCTCGGGGTCGTCCATGTACGGCAGCGTTTCGGCCAGGAAGTCGGGACGCGGCCTGAAGTCGGCGTCGAAGATGACGACATGTTCCCCGTCGCTGCGCTCCAGCGCGTAGTTGAGGTTCCCCGCCTTCTTGTACTGGTGCACCGGACGCCGGATGTAGTCGAACCCGAAGGAGCGCGCCAGCCACGCGGCCTCGTCGCTGTCACCGTCGTCGAGCACGTACGGGCGCAGCCTCCCCGGGTAGGCGTACCGCAGCTGCGCTACCCCCTGCCAGGTGTTCCTGAGCACCTCGATCGGCTCGCCGCAGATGGGCAGGAAGACGTCGACCGAGGGGTACCACCAGGGCTGCCAGGTCATCACCCGAAGCTCGTGTGCCTGCAGGTCGAAGTCCCTGCCGGTGAAGTTCACCGGGATAGACAGGCTCTGGTAGGCGAGATAAACGAAGGTGTAGATGGCGAACGGCAGGGTGATCGGGTAGCGGACCTCCATCCACGCCTGAGCGACGATGACGCACAGCGCGCTCAGCGTCACCGCGGAGGTCAGGTACGGCAGCGACCGCCATGCATACGACGCCTTCTCGGAGTCGGTGGGCGGCTTGGGGACGATGACCCCCGTCTGCCGGTGCCTGCCGAACGGGACGGCGGGAGCTGTCACCCGGCGGCCCCGCCAAGCACCCAGATCTCGGCCGGCTCTCCCGGGGTGCCCGACGGGCTCGTGCCGACAAGCTGGTAACCAGCCGTCGCCTCGAGGGCATGGGTGATCGGCGCGTACACCGCCGCGTTGAGCGAGGGGTCGACCTCCACGACGTTGAAGTAGCGCGCCTCGATCGCCGCGCTGACCGCCGCCGGGCCGCCTAGCTCGCGGTGGGTGCGCTTGTCCCAGTAATAGAAGGAGAAGGCGTTCCGCAACTGGCCCGAGTACGACATTTCGTGCAGGTAGTAGTCGATGGCGTTGTTCTGCGTCGCCAGGCAGGGGCATCCCGTGCGGGTAAGGACGGGGGCGATCTGTGAGATCATCTTCGTCGTGTTCGGCCATCCGGCGAAGTGCGCTCCGGCGAACGCGACCCCGATCACCGCGGCCAGCGCGACGGCCGCGGCGCTTACCCGGTCGGCCGCCACGGCCTTGACGGCGGGGACGGCGCGTGCCAGCGAGGCCAGCGCGTAGCCCGCCACGATGCACGCGAACCAACCGCCATAGCCGACGTGCTTGAACAGGCTGGTCAGAGTGTGGATCCGGGCCTGCTCGGCAGGCGCGAGGAAGACCGCGAACGCGAGCAGGGCACCGAGCAGCCTGGTACGCCAGTCGCGCGACCATGCGGTGACGACGGCACCGCAGACCGCCAGGAACGCGACGGCCCCGATCCACTTGCCCGAGACGAACAGCACCCCGGGTATCGGCTGTGTCCCGGTCACCCGGGTGAGGGTCGTCGAGGTGATGCCTGCCCAGACCTCGTGGCCGCCCGCCCACAGCCCGGCGGCGGCCAGCACCACAGTCGCGCCGAGCAGGGCCCCGGTGCCCGCGACCGCCCGGCGCCATCCGCACGACCGCAGCAGCGCCAGGGCGGCCACCCCGACCACCACCGGGTCGAACAGCGTGGCAGCGTACTTCGCCGCGTCCGCCAGGGCCATCGCCGCGCCGGCGGACACGCCAAGCAGGACGACCGCCGTCACGCTCCGGCACGCGGTCGCGCGGACCGCGGCCCACGCGGCCAGCGCCAGCAGGAACAGCGCCATCGCGTCGTAAGTCGCGAACGCTCCCAGGAACTGCGTCGCGCCCGCGCCGGCGAACAGGGCGGCGGCGAAGCCGGCCGACTTGGAGTCGAACAGCCGCCGCGCCGTCGCGTACAGGAACGTGGTCGCCCCGAGCATGAAGACCAGCGACAGCAGCCGGGCCGCGGCCAGCCCGCCGATGCTGTCGGCCAGCGCGCCCAGCGGCGGGTAGATGACCGGCGCGCCGGAGAAGTAGGTCGGCAGCGCCTCGGTCGCGATCGAGGTGCCGTGCAGCCAGTGCGCCCACTCCAGGTGCCCGGCCCACAGGTAGAGCGCCTCATCGGCGAACGCCGTGTTAGACCAGACCAGCCGCAGCGACAGCGCCGCCTGCACGAGGAGGGTCGCGGCGAGCGGAAACGGCACACGGCCGACCAGCGGCAACCGCTGCCAGCGCTCGACCAGCCGCTCCAGGTCACTGCGTCCGTGCCGGGCGGGCACGCGCTCCGGCGCCAGCACCGGCACGTAAGCCTCGACGTCCGACCACGGCGGTGCCGACGCTGCCGGCGGTGCCGCCGGTGCCGGCGGTGCCATGGTGCCGGCCGCCGCCCGCACGCCGGACACGGCAGTCCGCTCGGCGGGCTCATTCTGGAGCCCGGCGATGTGCTCTAGGTGCTGCAGGGCTATGAGCTGCGAACTGGTGTCGGGGCCGGTGTATGGCTCATTCCGCGCCGTGGTTGACACGCGGTCGACACCTCCAGTACTCGCTGGTCGGTCCACTGGCACAGCAGCGGACCTGCGGCCCGCGGGCTGGAGTAGGAGCACGAACTCCCTGAGGTCAACATGATGCCCGATCTATGCGACCCCTGTGACGATAGGTTTGCAGATGTTTCTCAATCTCTACAGAAGAACCGCCGAACTCCCAGGCTCTGCGAAACCTGACGCCAGCGCGGCCAAGGCGGCGTCCAGGTAAACGGTGAGATCGCTGTCCGCGCGAACCGACCAGCGGTCGTACGCGGCCCGGCAGGCGGCGAGCACGGCCCGGCCGACGGCGAGGGGATAGAGCGAGTCGGCGGGCTGTCCGAGCCTGCTGGCGGCGAACTCGCTGATGGCCCGCTCCCAGGACTCGTAGTGCTCCGCGGCGCTCGCGGACAGTGCGGGCACGGTCGCGATCAGGTTCATCCGCATGCGCATCTGGGGCACGTCCTCGGCCCGGTAATGATTAGCCGACACCACCGCCGCGCGGATCGCGTCCATCATCGGCACGTCGCCGGGGACCGCGGCCAGTGCCGCCGTGATCGTCTCGACCTCGGTCTCGAACTCGGTCCACAGCACGCTGGCCTTGGTGCCGAAGTAGCGGAAGAAGGTGCGCTCGCTCACGCCGGCCTCGGCGGCGATCTGCTCGATCGTGGTGTTCTCGAATCCCCAGTCGGTGAACAGCCGCAGCGCGATCAGCTGCAGCTCGCGGCGGCTCGTAGAGGGCGGACGGCCCCGCCTGGCGCCCGCCTGGGTCAACCTGCACCACCTTTGGGTCGGACACGATTGCTTATGTCAGTTCATGACATTAATATGCGATCCATCGCGCCGCCAGCCGTCAGGAGCCCCCTCGTGAGCGTTGTCATCGTCGCTACCGCCTATCCCGCCCCCGAGCACCGCGCCGAGGTGATCGCCGCATTCGAGGCGGCCATCGCCCGCGTCCACGAGGAAGAGCCCGGCTGCGAGCTCTACGCGCTGCACGAGGGGCCCGACCGGCTTGTGATGATCGAGAAGTACTCGTCCGAGGACGCCGTGGCCGAGCACGTCAAGGGCGCGGGACTCGCGCAACTGCGCGCCGACCTGGCCGGCAAGCTGGCCGGAAACCTCGACGTGCAGGTCCTGACCCCGCATGCGGCAGGGATGGCGAGCAAGGGCGCACTCTGATGAGCGGTCAGTGGTTCGAGACCGTGGCCGTCGCGCAGCGGCGCGCCAAGAAGCGTCTCCCCAAATCGGTCTACAGCGCGCTGGTGGCCGGTGCCGAGCAGGGCCTGACCGCCGCCGACAACGTCGCCGCGTTCGCCGAGCTCGGATTCGCCCCGCACGTGGCTGGGCTGCCGGCCACGCGCGAGATGGCGACGTCCGTGATGGGCGTTTCGATCTCGCTGCCAGTGATCATCTCGCCGACGGGCGTGCAGGCCGTCCACCCGGACGGCGAGGTCGCGGTCGCCAGGGCCGCGGCGGCCAGGGGCACCGTAATGGGGCTCAGCTCGTTCGCCAGCAAGCCGATCGAGGAGGTGGTCGCCGCCAATCCGCAGACGTTCTTCCAGGTGTACTGGGTCGGTGATCGCGACGCGATGGCGGCGCGGATAGAGCGGGCGCGCAAGGCCGGGGCGGTGGGGCTGATCGCCACCCTGGACTGGTCCTTCTCGTTCGGGCGTGATTGGGGCAGCCCGCACATCCCGGAGCGGATGACGCTGCGCGAGATGATCAAGATGGCGCCGGAAGGCCTGGCCCGCCCGGGCTGGTTCCTTCGCTGGGCGAGGACCGGCAAGTTCCCCAGCCTCACCGTGCCCAACCTGCCCGCCGTTGGTGAGCAGGCGCCCACGTTCTTCGGCGCCTACGGGCAGTGGATGGCGTCGGCGCCGCCGTCCTGGGACGACGTGGCGTGGCTGCGCGAACAGTGGGGCGGCCCGTTCATGCTCAAGGGCGTGACGCGGATCGACGACGCGAAGCGCGCCGTCGACGCGGGCGTGACCGCGATCTCGGTCTCCAATCACGGCGGCAACAACCTGGACGGCACGCCTGCCACGATCCGGCTGCTGCCCGACATCGCGCACGCGGTGGGAGATCAGGTGGAAGTGCTCCTGGACGGTGGCGTCAGGCGGGGCGGCGACGTGGTGAAGGCACTCGCGCTCGGCGCCCGCGCGGTGATGATCGGCCGCGCCTACCTGTGGGGCCTCGGGGCAGCCGGCCAGGCTGGCGTGGAAAACGTCCTCGACCTGATGCGCAGTGGCATCGACGCGTGCCTGCTCGGCCTCGGCCGGCCGGCCATCGGCGAGCTGAGCCCCGAGGACCTCGTGATCCCGCCCGGCTTCACCCGATGCCTCGGCGGCTAGCCGATGCGGCCCGCGGATCTGGCTCCCAGGGTCTTCTCGACCGTTGGCCTGCCCGCCGCGCGCCGGGTCGAACTGTGGGAGACGCACAACGCGGCCGCGCTCATCGGCCTGGACGTCCACGCGACCGGACCGCTTGACGCGACCGAGCTGAACGTCCAGCTCCCCGAGGTGCAACTCGCCCGGGTGACCGGCTCTGCCCACGCCGTGCGGCGCACCGCGGCTGTCATCGAGCGCAGTCCGGCCGACGCGATCGCGGTGTACCTGACCCTGCGCGGAGACGCCTCGTTCAGCTACCCGGACGGCACGCGCACGCTGCGGCCGGGAAACGTCCTGATATGCGAGACCGACCGGCCCTTCGGCCGGGAGTTCGCGCGCGGCCTCGAAGAACTGGTCGTCAAGGTGCCCCGTGCGGCGCTCGCCGCCCGATGCGAGGTACCACGGTTGCGCGAGCCGGTGATCGCCACAGTCGGCGCCGCCCGCGGCGGCGGGCAGTACGCCCGGGCGCTAGCCAGGATGACCGGCCGGGCGACGCGAGCCTCCCAGCCGCTGCCCGCTAGCGAGGCCACGGTTCTCGACTTGGTCGCGGTGCTTGCCGCGGGACGTGCCGCGGCCCCGGCGACCGCCCACCGCGCGGCGGCCTGCTCTTACATAGAGGAGCACCTCACCAACCCGAAGCTGGGCGCCGACCAGGTCGCGGCCGCGATAGGGATCAGCGACCGGCAGCTGTCACGGGTCTTTGCCGCCGACGGTACCAGCGTCCCCAGGCACATCCTGTCCCGCCGACTGCAGCTGGCCTGCTCCCTGTTGTGCAGCGAGCCCGCCGGCGACCTGACCGTGGCGGACATCGCGGTCCGCTGCGGCTTCACTTCGGCGGCGTACTTCTCCCATGCGTTCCGCGAGCAATACGGCCAGCGCGCCAGCGATATCCGCCGCGGGGGAACGCTAGGGAACAGGTGAATAACCTCAGCCGTATCAGTGCGATGGCGAAGAGATTTTTCCTGGCGAAGACTTTATATCGCTATAGGGTACGAATATTTCGCGATCACGAGATCCTCGGAGCCAGATACCCCGGCAGGGTATCTGTGAGGGGACAGACGGGACCCGGAGTTTCTCATTTCCGCCATCTCGCAGCCGGATTGTTGGGCGCCGCCTAGCCCGCCGGGGACAATCACCCACAAGTCCCCCGCGGCGCCGGGGACACCACCAGGAGGGTGCGCGATGCCTGACTTCGACGACGGACTCGCCGATACTGAGGTCCCGCAGGGGACCACCGTGCAGACCGACGTGCTGATCGTCGGGTCGGGTCCGGCCGGCGGCGCGGCCGCGCTGTGCCTCGCGACGCTCGGCATCCCGAACATCATGATCACCAAGTACCGGTGGACGGCGAACACGCCGAGGGCCCACATCACCAACCAGCGCGCGATGGAGATCTTCCGTGACCTCGGCGTCGAGGAGCAGGTCCTCGCGGACGCCACGCCGCACGAACTGGTCGGTGACACGGTGTTCTGCACGTCGATCGCCGGGGAGGAGATCGGCCGGATCCGCACCTGGGGCACCCATCCGGCGCGGGAGGCCGACTACCAGCTGGCGTCGCCGTGCCTGATCTGCGACATCCCGCAGACCTACCTGGAGCCGATCCTGGTCAAGAACGCCACCGCCCGGGGCACGCAGAGCCGCTTCTCCACCGAGTACCTCTCGCACGCCCAGGACGAGGACGGCGTGAACACGACCGTTCGCGACCGGCTGACAGGCAGCGTGTACACGATCCGCTCCAGGTACCTCATCGGCGCGGACGGCGCCCGCTCCATGGTGGCCGAGGACATCGGCCTGCCGATGGAGGGCGCGATGGACATCGCCGGGTCGATGAACATCACGTTCAAGGCCGACATCTCGCAGTACGTGGCCACCCGTCCGTCGGTGCTCTACTGGGTGATCCAGCCCGGCTCCAACGTCGGCGGGATCGGCGCGGGCCTGGTCCGCATGGTCCGGACGTGGAACGAGTGGCTGATCGTGTGGGGCTACGACATCAGCCAGCCGCCACCCACGGTCGACGCGGCGGCCGCTACCCAGATCGTGCGGAACCTGCTCGGCATGCCCGACCTCGACGTCGAGATCACCGGCACCTCGCTGTGGGGCAACAACGAGATGTACGCGACTCACCTGCAAAAGCAGCGGGTGTTCTGCGCGGGCGACGCCGTGCACCGGCATCCGCCGTCGAACGGCCTCGGCTCGAACACTTCCGTCCAGGACTCGTACAACCTGGCCTGGAAGCTCGCGGCCGTGCTGCGCGGGCAGGCCGGCCAGGCGCTGCTCGAGACCTACTCGGCCGAGCGCGCCCCGGTGGCCAAGCAGATCGTCACCAGGGCCAACAAGTCCAGCCGTGAGTTCGTCCAGTTCTTCGAGGTGCTCGGGCTGATGGAGGCCGAGACCGAAGAGGAGATGAGAGCGCAGATCGAGGAGCGCAAGGCCAACACCCCGCGCGGCAAGGCCAAGCGCCATGCCCTCGTCGAGGCGATGGAGCTGAAGGACTACGAGTTCAACGCGCACGGCGTCGACATGGGCCAGTTCTACGAGTCGACCGCGATCGTCTCCGACGGCTCGCAACGGCCCGAACCAGTCCGCGACCCCGAGCTCTACTACCAGGCATCAACCGTGCCCGGATCCCGCCTGCCGCACGTCTGGGTCGGGGACGCCACGCACAAGGTGTCCACCCTGGATCTCGCGCCGTACACCAGGTTCACGCTGATCACCGGGATCGCGGGCGAGGCCTGGGCGGACGCGGCCGTCAGGGTCGGCAAGGACCTCGGCGTCCCGCTCGAGACCGTGATCATCGGCCCGGGCCGCGAGGTCACCGACATTTACTACGACTGGGCGCGGATCCGCGAGACCGAAGAGGACGGCGTGCTTCTCATCAGGCCGGACAAGCACATCGGCTGGCGCTCGATGACGCTGCCCGAGGACCCGGAGCAGGCGCTGCGCGCCGCGCTGGAATCTCTGCTGAGCCGGGGCGGAAGATAGAGGCATGCGCTTCGTCCACGACAACCTGCCACAGCGAGTCTGCTTCGGCTCCGGCGACGCCGCCGCCAGCATCCGCCGTGAGATCGGCAACCTCGGCGCATCCCGGGTCATGGTGATCGCGGCCAAGGCCGAGGCCGAACTCGCCGACGAGGTCACCAGGGATCTTCCCGTCGCCCTCAGGCACGATGACGTGGTCATGCACGTGCCGGTCGAGATAGCCGACCGCGCCCGCGAAGCGGCCGCGAAAGCGCGCGCGGACGCCCTGGTCAGCGTCGGCGGCGGCTCGACGACCGGGCTGGCCAAGGCGGTCGCGCTGACCACCGGGCTGCCGATCGTGGCGGTGCCCACCACCTACGCCGGCTCCGAGGCCACCCCGGTGTGGGGGCTGACCGAGGGCGCGCGCAAGACGACCGGCATCGATGCCCGGGTGCTGCCGAAGGTCATCGTCTACGACGCCACGCTCACGATCACGCTGCCCGTCAACATGAGCGTGGCGTCCGGGCTGAACGCGCTGGCGCACTGCGTCGACTCGATGTGGGCGCCGAACGCCGACCCGGTCAACGCCGCGTTCGCCGCCGAGGGCATCCGCTCGCTCGCGGCCGGCCTGCCGCGGGTCGTCACCGACCCGTTCGACCTGGACGGACGCGAGCACGCGCTGTACGCGGCGTACCTGTCCGCTACCGCGTTCGCCTCGGCCGGCTCGGGGCTGCACCACAAGATCTGCCACGTGCTCGGCGGGGCGTACAACCTGCCGCACGCCCAGACGCACGCGGTCGTGCTGCCCTACGTGCTCGCCTTCAACGCGCCCGCCGCGCCGGAAGCAGCGCGGCGGATCGCCGCCGCCTTCGGGACATCAAGCGCGGTCGACGGCCTGCAGGCGCTGCGGGGCGAACTCGACGCCCCCCGCGCGCTGCGCGACTACGGCTTCAGCGAGGACGCCATCGGTGCGGCGGCGCAGGCGATCCTGCCCGCGGTCCCGCCGAGCAACCCGCGCCCCGTGACCGCCGAGGACCTGCGCCGCCTGCTGCGCGCCGCCTGGTCAGGCGCCGACCCGGCGGAAGGGATTTGAGAGCACTATCCCGAACGGAGCGGCCCGACTGCCCGAGCACCAACGGAATTAGTTCACGGCTTGCGGGCGATGCCCACGTAGCCGGCCAGGCCGCTGGCCGTGTCCGCCTCCACCGGATCGGTGTCCCACCATTTGTCGAGCGGCACCAGGCCGCGGCCGACTGGCTGCAGGCCGTCGAAGAACGGGGCGACCTCCTCGCGGCCGCGCAACCGGATCTTCACCGGCGACCGCTCGTTGTACCGCGCCATCATCTGCCCGGCCGCCTCGGGCTCGATGTCTATCGCGCCGTGCCCGATCGCCAGGTAACTGCCCGACGGGAGGCCGTCCATCAGCCGGGACAAGATCGCGTACGGGTCTTCTTCGTCCGGGATGAAGTGCAGCACGCCGATCAGCAGGACGGCGATCGGCTGGCTGAAGTCCAGGGTCTTGGCCGCGCCGTCGAGGATCGCCGCGGTGTCCCGAAGGTCGGCCTGGATGTAGTCGGTTCTGCCTTCCGGGCTGCTCGTGAGCAGGGCATGCGCGTGGTTGAGGACGACGGGGTCGTGATCGACATAGACGACACGTGATTCCGGCGCGGCTCGCTGCGCGACCTCGTGGGTGTTGTCGCCGGTCGGCAGCCCGCTGCCGATGTCCAGGAACTGCCGGACGCCGTAGACCGTGACCAGCTGGTACACGGCGTCGACGAGGAACCGCCGCGCCAGGCGGGCGATCTTGGGCATGGACGGCAGCGCCGCGACGACCCGGTCGCCCGCCGCACGGTCAGCGGCGAAGTTGTCCTTGCCGCCAAGCCAGTAATTCCACATCCGCGCCGGATTCGGGACACTAGCGTCGAAGCTCACGGAATGGAAGCGTACCGGTAGGAAGCACCGGTGAGCGAAGGTCTTCCTTTCGCCCCTGCGTCGCCGGCGACGGGAGCCAGCGCCGCTGCCTCGCTTCCACTAGGTGGCTTCTACCAGATCGTTGCCGACAGCGCCCACGGACACCTCTTCCTCAGCGAGGGCGCCAGCCAGAATGGCATCCTCGTCACCACCCTCTCCGGGGCTGTCGTCAAGACAATCACCGGCGAGACCGGCGCGGAAGGCATGGCGCTGTCCCCCGACGGCGGCACGCTGTACGTGGCTCTCAGCGGCGCGGACGCGGTCAGTGCGATCTCCACCGCCACGCTGACGGAGACCGCGCGTTACCCGCTCGGGACCGGCAACACCCCGCTCAGCGTCGCCGTGCAGAGCGGCAAGGTCTGGGTCGGTTACTCCCCCACTCCGGGTCAGGGGGCGATCGGCGACATCGACCTGACCGTGTCCAGCCCCGCGTTCGCCGCGCAGCCCACGATGGGCGACTGGCTGTACACTCCGGAGCTCGCGGCGGATCCTTCGGGCGGCGGCATCCTGGTGGGTGCCCTGCCAGGCGGGTCTCCAGCGTTTGCGGCGAGCTACAACGTGTCGGGGGCCACGCCGACGGTGCTGGCCGGGCCGGAATCGCTGCCTCTCTGCGAAAACGAGACGGACGTCGCCGTGGCACCGGGCGGCAGTGAATTCGTGCTGGCCTGCGGCTCGCCGTACGACCACCTCAGGTACAGCACCGCGAACCTGAAGCAGCTCGGCGACTACCCGAGCAACTCCTACCCGAACGCCATCGCGATCGCCGCCAACGGGACAGTGGCCGCGGGCGCTTTCGACTGGTACGGACCGGACGTGTACATCTACCACCAGGACAGCACCACGGCGCTGAACATCTACGAGTTCGGCGGTCCCACGTGGAACCTAGCCGACCGGGGCCTGGCCTGGTCGGCCGACGGCACCAAGCTGTACGCGGTAGTCCAGAACATGAACACCAACGCCTACGCGCTGCGCGTCCTCAACGACCCGCAGGTGACTGCCGCCACGCTGACGCTAGGTGGTACCACGAGTGCGGTGCTCGGTAAGAGCGTCACGCTCACCGGCAAGCTGGCGCTGAACGTCGGCAAGCCCCCGGCGGGCACCAAGATCACCATCACCCGGACCCTGGCGGGCAGCCACTCCGCTAAGCAGTTCACCGTGACGCTAGCGTCCAACGACACGTTCAAGCTGACCGACCGGCCGGACCAGCTAGGCACCTACACCTACGCCGCGCACTACTCCGGCGACGCCACCCGCCAGCCGGCGACCACCATCCGTACCGTCAACATCCTGCGGTTCCCCGTCAGCCTGACGCTGAGCGCGAACGCCAGCACCGTCGACTACAAGAGCAGCGTCACCGTCACGGCGCACCTCGGGAAGACGTACACGGGGCGGACCGTGTCGATCTACGCGCAGCCGTTCGGCAGCAAAATAAAGAAGCTGCTGAAGAGCGGCCGGGTCAGCTCGAGCGGGACCTTGACCGTGAGCTATGCGCCGGTCTACAGCACCGCATTCAGCGCGGTGTTCGGCGGCGACGCCAGGTACGCGCCGAGGACGGTCACCCGCGACGTGTACGTCCGCGCCAAGGTGGACGAGTCCATCAGCGGCTACTTCTCCACCACCTACATCAACGGCGTCCTGTACCGCGTCTACCACCACACCGCTAAGCAGCGCCTTGACGTCACCGTCACCCCGAACAAGGCAGGCGAATGCGTCGAGGCCGAGGGGCAGATCTTCGCCCAGGGAGCCTGGCAGCCGGATCTCCTCACCGGCTGCGCCTACCTGAGCAGCTCGAGCACCACCTTCGGCTACTTCAACCTGAGTCAGGTGACCGGCTACCAGCTCCGGATACGCGCCGATTACATCCGCAGCGGCAAAGACAACAAGAACCTCGGCAACCACAGCTACTGGCTCTACTTCGAGGTCGTTACCTAGGATCGGGAGCGTGACGCTGCGGGCAGTTGTGATCGGCGGCGGGATCGGCGGCACCGCGGCGGCCGTCGCGCTGGCACGGGCCGGGATCGACGTCCGCGTGTACGAGCAGGCGCAGCGGCTGACCGAGGTCGGCGCCGGCGTCTCGCTCGCGCCGAACGGGCTGCGGATGCTCGACAGGCTCGGGGTTGGCGAGGGGATCGCAAGGCTGGGCGCGCGATACCTGTCGACTCAGCTAAGACTGTCCGACGGCCGGCCCGCCCGCTACGAACCTCACCAGTGGTCCCAGCCGGGACGGAACGTGGGCATCCATCGGGCCGACCTGCTCGGGCTGCTCGCGGAGCAGCTGCCACCAGGCACGGTGCGGACCGGGCACCGGTGCACGGACTTCAGCCAGGACGCCGACAGCGCCACGGTCGCTTTCGCCGACGGGACGGCGGCCACGGCCGACGTCGTGATCGGGGCGGACGGCATCCACTCCGTGCTGCAGGGGTTCGTCGTCGAGCCAGCCGAGCCGGTCTTCTCCGGGGTGGTGGCCCATCGCGGCCTAGTGCCGCGCCTGGATGCCTATCCGGCCGCCACGATGTGCATGTGGGTCGGCGAGGGCAGGCACTTCCTGGTGTTCCCGGTGCGCGCCGGGGAGCTGCTGAACTACGTGGGCTTCGTGCAGTCGGCCACGTCGGTCCGTGAGTCCTGGTCGGCGGGCGGCGACCCGGCCGCCCTCGCCGCGTACTTCGCTGGCTGGGATCCGGTCATCGGGACAGTGATCGCCGCGATCAGCGGGCCTGGCGGCAGCGGGTTCCTGTGGGGGATGTACGACCGCGCACCGCTCCCGCGGTGGAGCGACGGGCGGCTGACGCTGCTCGGCGACGCGGCGCACCCGATGCTGCCGCACCTGGGCCAGGGCGTGAACCAGGCCCTGGAGGACGCCGTGGCGCTGGCCGCGCTGCTCGGCGCGTGCACGAGTCCGGCCGGCGTTCCGCAGGCGCTGGCCGCGTACGAGGGGCTGCGGCGGGAGCGGACGGCGCGCGTCCAGCTCGGCTCACGGCGCAACGGCGCGGGCTACGACAGCTCGGGCAGCCAGCTGACTGACCGGCGCTGGATCTATGAATATGACGCGTGGGCTGAGGCCGCCGCGCTCGCTTCGGCCACGGGTGGCTCGGGATGATGGCACGGAACGGAGCGTGGTGACTCCCCCTGGCCGAGGGAGCCACCACTGTCCGTTTCTGATCTGGTTACGGGATGGACACGTTAGTCCAGGTCCACTTCCCGTGGGTGTACACGGTCTTCATCAGGCCCAGGCCGTAGGCGATGTACGGAGTGCCCATGAAGTGGACGAAGTAACCAGTGGTGCTGCTGACGTACGCCAGGTCAGCGAAGCCGAGACCGCCGTCGTTGCTCCGGTACGCCGTCGTGAAGCTCTTGCCGCCGTTGACCGTCTGGTACATGAAGCTGGCACCGCTCGCCGAGTTCATCGTGATCACCTTCGGGTTGCCCACCGGCATCGCCAGGCCGTAGACCTGGCCTGCCAGCGGCGGCACCCCCGGCACCTGGGCGAACGTCCGGCCGCCGTTGGTGGACACCAGAACCACCTTGAAGCTCAAGCCGGGCTGCGGGTCGGACGGGTCCGAGCAGGCGATCGCGACGTCGTTCGCCGAAGCCGCCGCCACCTCGCTACCGTCCGGGTAGCCGGCCGGGCACTTGAACGACAGCTTGGACCAGGTCTTACCGCCGTTGGTGGTCCTCCAGAGGTTAGGCGCGACACCGGTCCAGGCCGAGCGACCGAACGCGGTCAGCGTGATCACCGGGGCAACTTTCGGCACCACGGACCACTTGCCGCTGCCCACGACGCTCTCGTACAGGTGAGCCTGGTAGGGGCCGGCGAGGGCCGGCTCCACCGCCGCGTACGCCTCCCCGCCCGAGGTGGCCATCATGTAGACCACTCCGGGCAGCTTGACGCGCTGCCAGTGCTTGCCGCCGTCTTTGGTCGCCCACAGGCCGGGGCCGAACAGCCAGCCGTCGTTGGCGTTGGCGAAGCGGACCGAACTCACCGCGGTCGCCGGAGTGTCGGAATAGTGCGGCTGCAACTCGACCGCGGGCGCGGATACCTTGGTCCAGGTTTTCCCGCCGTTGACGGTCTTCTCAACCAGCGCGGGGCACGGCAGGATGCTGCACTTGCGCGCGCCGAGCACGAATCCGGTCTGCGCCGACACGAAGCTCGCCGATTGAACTTCGAACCCCTTCGGAGGCGGCGGAGTCCCGCTCCCAGGCCGCGCCGAGGCGCTCCCCGCGCCGACCCCGAGGAGCAGAATGGGTACGGCAGCCAGTGCCGCTACCCTCCCGAGTGACTTCTTCATGACTCGAGTCCTCATGTCTTTCTAGCGTCACGCATGGACGCCATAATCATTGACGCCGCAACGGCCTCAGTGGTTGTGGACTTTAGTCACCAAAAAGGAGCAGCCAATGACAAACGTCACGCCGTTCCTGCTATTCGACGGGAACTGCGCCGAGGCGATGACTTTCTACCGGTCCTGTCTTGGCGGCGAGCTGATCCTGACCAAGGTCAGCGACACGCCGATGAGGGACCAGATGCCGCCGGAGCAGCACGACAAGCTCGCCTACGCTCAGCTGAAGAGCGGTGCCCTCGAATTTTCCGCCACGGACTGGCTGCATGCCACCAGAACCCCGAGGCAGGGAAACACCGTTGCCATGTACATCACCGGTGACACCAGCGAACTGCGGGCGATCTTCGGCAAGCTCTCCGCCGGCGCCGATCCGGACCTCCTCGATGAACTCCGCGACATGCCGTTCGGCGTGTACGGACATCTCGCCGACAAGTACGGTGTGCACTGGTTCTTCAGGGGCGCGCCGACCGCCTGAGGGTAAGTCTCAACCGCGGCGGTCTTGCCAGCCCCGCGCCTGCCTGCAGTGGCTTTCGGTTCGCTGGCGGCCGATCTCGCGACACCCTGGGAGGGCGTGGGAATCCCAGGCGCAGAAGGCCGACCAGACCTGCCTGCAGGCCTCGTCCGGCGCGGCCGCCGTTACCGTGATCCGCTGGACGCTGCACCATCGCAGCTCGGTCGGGCGGGAGGGTGCCATCGTGTTCATCGGGTTCCTTGGTCGCCGGTTTCGAGCCGCGCAGAGCTCCGGTCACCCTGCGCGGCTCCGGGGAAGGTCCCGGGCAGGTGGGGAGGTGCCCGGTGCCGGTTGCCCGACAAATGCTGCTGCAAGTTGCACTGTGAGACATCGGTCAGTTGCCGTATATCGAGGCGTCGTGCTTCTTCAGGGACGAGCGAGGGCGCTGGAGCGGTCTGGGTAGCCGTGAATCTGGACGATCTCGGCACCCGCGACAGTGAAGACCTGGTAGAGCCGCTCTGGCGGCGCGGGTCGCGCCCCCTCGGCTCCCCAGGCCACGGTGATCCCCAGCACGACAGCGTCACCATCGACTTCGACGCTGTGCACGGCCGGCCTGGTTCCGGCCGCGAGGAGCCGACGGTACCAGTCGAGCACCTCATCGCTGGTGTTGCACGTTGCCCACCGCACCTGGGGGTGGAGCAGTGATGCCAGCAGCTCTAGGTCGAGGTCTCGGCAGGCGGTTTCGATGTGCCTGGCGATGTCGGCCATGACGCCGGTTCCGATCGAACCGGGCACTTCCGCCTCGTCGTCACGTTCTTGTTCAGGCGACTCGCCGGGTGTGATGCCGTAACTCCGGAGTAGGCCCATGACCTCCTCGCTCGGCGGTTTCCCCGAAATCCACACGCCCTCTCGCGACGCACCGGCGTCGACGAGCAGCCGCACCGTCTGGATCCAGTCGCCGGGCTTCGCGGCCTGCTCCCGGCTGCCCACGGTTGCGTACGCCAGCGGGGTGGCGTTGAATCTCGCGTCGCGGGCGTCGACCTCGGCGCCCGCGACGAGGAGCAACCGGACCACCTCCACGTTTCCGGTGTAGGCGGCGCTGTGCAGCGGCTGCTCGCCCCAGCCGAAGCCGTGGCTGTTGCGGGCGTGGGGGGAGAAGCCGAGGTCACACATGAGCGCGATCGTCTCGGCCGGGCGGGAGCCGACCGCCTCGACGATCACGGCCCGGTCCTGGTCATCGAACCGGTCGCGCAGGCCCGGGTGGTCGGCGAGGAGCCGCTCGGCCTTGCGGCGGTCCGCGTTCAGGCAGGCGCCGATGAAGCGGTCGACGTCGGTGACGTCATCAGGTGCCCCGAGGCTGCTCAGCCGGTCCGCCGTGTCGTCCTTGCCAGCCCGGACCGCGCGGCGCAGCGCGGAGTAGCCGTCCTCGTCTTTAACGCTCGGGTCCGCTCCGGCGTCAAGGAGTGCGTCGACCACGGGCAGCGAGGCGTCGGCCGCGGCCTCGGGCAGCAATTCGGTAGCCTTCCGCGCCGCCTGCCCGGTGCTCGCCTGTAGCTCATCCAGAAGGAGCGAGACGACGCGGGCGTCGTCGGCGCCGACAGCGCCGTCGATCGCCCAGGTCCCGGCCACCCGGGCGCCGTGTGAGAGGAGCAGCTCCAGACACCGGTGGTAGCGGGAGAAGGCCGCCCAGCCGATGGTCTCGCGGTCATCCGGGTTCGCTCCCGCTTCGAGCAGCACCTTGGTGACCTCGGGATTGTTGACCTCGACGGATCCCGTCAAGGCGGACCGGTACCCGGTCCGGGCACCGTTGCTGGTGTTCGGGCTCGCGCCGGCGTCGAGCAGCAAGCGGACCACCTCGGCGATCTGGGGGGCGCGGCTGGGGTCGGCCTGATGCCATCGGGAGTAGCAGGCGTACAGCAGCGGCGGCCAGCCACGGTCGACGTCGGTGGCCACCGCGGCTGCCGGGTCGGCGGCCAGCATCGCCCGAGCCGCCTGGACATCGCCGAGCACGGCGGCGGCCCGCAGGCTCCGGCCAGCGATGCCCGGATCGGCCTGGAAGACACTGGCGGCCTGCCTCATGCGGCCTTCGACGGACGCGGCCACGAAAACGTCCACCTGTCGGCTTGCACTCTCGTCGGCGTCGACGGCGGCCTTGAGCTTCGGCCAGCTCGGGAAGCCCTGCTCACGCGCGATGACCAGCTGGGCGACGGCCAAGGTGACAGGGCCTGGAAGTGCGCCCCGGTAATGGCGCGCGATGCGTTCCGCGATATCCGCATCCCCGCGGCGCGCGGCGTCGCGCAGCTCTTTGGCCTGGCGGCGCAGCTGGCCAAGGTCGAGGCGCTCGGGAGCCGGGTTGGACATGGCGTCTCCCTCCGAACCGCCTGCGGTCCGCTGCTCAGGCCGAGGAAGAAACCAGAGTCCCCAGAATCCGGTGCTTGGAGGTGGACACAGTCCTTCCCGCGGACCCGGCGGCGCCCTCCCTGCGCCGCCACCATCGTAGCCGTCGTCTCCCGATACCAGCGAGTTCCTTGCGGGGCTACGCTGGGAACGTGACGCCGGAGAAGCTCGCCGACCTCGCTCGCCTGCGCCGTGCCCGCGATCTGATGGACCGCGAGTACGCGAGCCCGCTCGACGTCGCCGCGCTCGCCCGTGTTGCGCTGATGTCGACCGGTCACTTCTCGAGGCAGTTCCGCGCGACATACGGGGAGACGCCGTACTCCTATCTGATGACGCGCCGAATCGAGCGGGCGAAGGCGCTGCTGCGCCGCAGCGACCTGTCGGTCACCGACGTCTGCATGGCGGTCGGGTGTACGTCGCTCGGCTCGTTCAGCGCACGCTTCACGGAGCTGGTGGGCGAGACGCCGACGGCCTACCGGGCCCGTGACCACGGCGCGCTCGCCAACGTGCCAGGCTGCATCGCCAAGGACATCACCCGCCCGAGCCGCAGGCCGAGCACGACTGGCGAAGCGCACGGGGCAACGGCTTGGTAGCGTTGCGTGCATGGACCTCAGTCTTGCTGGTTGCTTCGTCCTAGTCCATGACCCTGACCTCGCACTGTCTTTCTACCGCGACGTACTCGGCCTCGAGCTGCGCAACGACGTCGCACGCGGGGACTACCGCTGGATCACCGTCGGCGCCGCCTCCCAGCCCGGCGTTTCGATCGTCCTCACGAACTACGTGAACGGCAGCCCCGATGACGCCGGCACGGTCGCCGCCCTGCTCGCCAAGGGCGCCCTCTACGGCGTCCACTTCCGCACCGACGACCTCGTGGCCCTCTTCGAGAAGGTGCGCGCCTCGGGTGCAGACGTCGTGCAGGAGCCAACCGAGCAGCCGTGGGGGCGGGACTGTGCGGTGCGTGACCCGTCCGGCAATCTCGTACGCATAGACCAGTCGCCCGCCGCGGGATCGTGACGCGGTACGCTCACGTTCGGCGGCTTCGGCGCCCTGCTCCCCAGTAGAAGGGCCCAGCTGTGGGAGTGACCTTGATGTCCCACCCGAGCTGCCGGAGCTGACTTTCGAGGTCTGCTGGTCCGTGGGGCATCTTCACGAGCCGGTAGGCAGTTCCATCAGGGATCTGCCGGCGGATGGTCGAGGATGATGGGCCTGCAACGAGTTCGTCCGGGGTGCGGTACCCGTCGTCCGCGAGGAACACACGGCCCGCTGGTTCGAGGCAATCAGCCACAAGTGACCAGAAGGACTCAAAGCGCTCTGCCGGGACGTGTGAGAGCCAGAAGCCGAAGAAAACCACGTCGTAGCGTCGGTCGGGCTTCCAGGAGAAGAGGTCAGCCTGAACGAGGCGCACCCGCTCGTCACCGATACGGGCTGCCGCGATGGCCAGCATCTCCGGGGACGCGTCCACCGCGGTGACATCCGTCGCGTAGCGGAGCAGTTGGCCGGTCCATACCCCGGGACCGCAGGCAAGCTCCAGCACGCTACCGGTCGGCTGGAATGCGTCAAGCGCTTCGGTCAGTTCATCGCCGCCCGGCAGATCCAGGCCCATGTCCAGATAATCCGCGGCCAGGGCCCGGTAGTAGGCGATCTGTTCATCGAGGAGCTGGCACTCGCTCCGATCTGTGTCCATGGCCTCAACAATCGCGGTTGCCCTAAGGGCAAAGTCAACAGCGTTCAGACCGTGCTGGCAGGTCGCTCAGTGTCGCAGGCCGTGCAGGGTGGCGAAGGCCTCGAGCTGGCGGAGTTGCTCGTCCAGATCGGTCGAGGTCGTGCCGACGACCAGGCGGTCGACACCCTGGGCGGCGTGGGCCTTCGCATCTCTGGGCTCCATGTCAATCGAACCCCAGCGGGTGTACTCGAGAACCTCCGGGTCGCGGCCCTCGGCAAGAGCGGTCGTGCGCATCAGTTCGATCTGAGCGAGCCGTTCGGCCGGGGTCAGCCGGCCGCCGGGGAAGAACCCGTCGCCGCGCCGGCCGGCGCGGCGGGCGGCGGCCGCACTTGAGCCGCCGACGTGGATCGGCAGCATCTGCAGCGGCTTTGGATAACTGGTCACGTTCTCGAACGAGTAGAACTCGCCGTCGAAACTCGTGCCGGTGGCGTCGCCCGCCCACAGAGCGCGCAGGACGTCGATCGCCTCGTCGGCGCGGCGGCCCCGGGTCGCGTAATCGACTCCGACAGCGGCGGCCTCGCCCGGGAGGCTGCCGACCCCGATCGTGAACAGGCGCATGCGACCGCCAGAGAGCACGTCGATCGTCGCCAGGCGCTTGGCCAGCCCCACCGGGTGGTGGAAGGGCAGCAGCAGCACGCCCGTGCCGAGCAGGATCGTCGTCGTCGACGCGGCGACGAAGGCCAGGCACTCAAGAGGGTCGGCGATCGGCAGATCAGGCGCGAACTCGACCGCGCCGACCCGCGCACCCGGGTAGAGCGCGATGTGCTCGGGCACGTAGAACGACTCGAAACCCAGGTCGTCGGCATGGCGGGCGATCGCCTTCAGGTTCGCCGGGTCGGTGCCCGCGACGGCGGTGTTGTAAATGAGGCCGAATTTCACGCTTCCAGATTCTCCCAAACGCAGACGTGATCACTGCGGGGTGCCCTGCGGCGATGTGCGGTGACCATCTCCCTCCGTGGTGCGGCGCGCCGTGACGAGAGCTGTGACCGTGCTAGCGCGAATCGG